>Ga0207648_10001340_pt1 | contig 27318 bp, 21 predicted proteins | sample KBSMisM32_FD_184310 | JGI IMG/M metagenome (GOLD analysis project Ga0207648, IMG submission 184310) | Miscanthus rhizosphere microbial communities from Kellogg Biological Station, Michigan, USA - KBS Miscanthus M3-2 (SPAdes) (version 2) | ecosystem: Host-associated > Plants > Roots >... | reverse complement strand
CTTGTTTCAATTTCTATTTTCAATCCCGGTTTTTGGTTTTGTACATATGTGTACGCACTTTCAATTGCCTTTTCAATACCGCCACAAAAATCAATATGATTATCTTTCAGCATGATCATATCGTACAAGGCAAACCGGTGATTCACGCCACCGCCTATACGCACTGCTTCTTTTTCCAATAACCGAAAGTTAGGGGTTGTTTTACGGGTATCTAAAATTTTTGTTTTATAACTTTTAATTTTCTCGGCATAGGTATGCGTTAATGTTGCGATACCACTCATACGCTGCATGCAATTCAAAACAAGCCGTTCGCATTGAAGAATTGTATGTACGGACGCTTCTACTTCAAATGCTTTTTCTCCGGTGAACATTTTATCCCCGTCATTTTTAAAGTTTGTAAAAACAGAGCGAGGTTCTTTGTAATGAAAAATCTTATGGGCGATACTAAGACCGGCGAGAATTCCATCTTGTTTTATTTTCAATACCGCTTTGCCTTTCGCGTCAGCCGGAATACAGGACAGCGTGGAATGATCACCATCACCAATATCTTCCTTCAATGCTTCTTTAACTAGATGATGTAGTTGTTCATCAAAACTCATAAGAGCAAAAATAAAAAAGCCTTCCCAACATTTATCCGGGAAGGCTGTATCTGTAATTCAAAATTTCTATTCCACTGATTGAAAACGGATCTCTTTCATTACCTGTTTGCTTCCTTTTACTTTCATAAAAATATTGGTACGGTAATTACCGCTTTTCGTTACCAATGTGCCCACGCAAAACTGTCCGCTCGGTCCATCACCTTTATGTTTTACATCGAAACTTTTTACACCACTGTTTGAAAAGAAGTCTTTCAACACGAGACCGGCCTGCGCTTTACTATAATTATCGCTTTTGTCAGGCAATGTAATCTCTACATTGTCATCAATAAACTTTGATAATTCTGAAGCATTGCCGCTTTTTAAAGCGCCAATAACTTCATCAATGCCGCCCTGTATGGTAAACGAAACGAGCAGCAACGCAGAGGATAGCAACAATGTAGTAAATTTCGTTTTCATGTCTTAAGGTTTTCAAGGTGTTTAAATCTAAAAACATGCCACAGGTTAAAGGATTACCGGGCAACTAAAGTACTAAAAACCATTTTGTTTTCACAGCTTTAACAGAAATTCCATGTTTTGGACGTAGTTTTACAAGGTTCATACGTAAAAACTACTATAGTGTATGGATTAACGTTGTTGCCTGATTATGAACACCTTTAAATAAAACTTCGATCAAATAGTCAACATGGCTCAAAAGAAAGTAATTCTCGTCATCATGGACGGGTGGGGACTGGGAAAAGTTGCATCAGCCGACGCAATTCAGCATGCCAATGCACCTTTTGTTAAATCATTATATTTAAATTATCCAAATACAACATTAATTACCTGTGGCGAAGACGTAGGCTTGCCGGAAGGGCAAATGGGAAACTCAGAAGTAGGCCATTTAAATCTCGGCGCCGGCAGAATCGTATACCAGGAACTGCAGCGCATTAATGTGGCCGTTCGCGACGGTTCTTTTGCAAAAAATGAAACATTATTAAGCTCAATCCGGTATGCGAAAAAAAATAATAAACCGCTTCATCTTTTAGGTCTTGTGAGTGATGGGGGCGTTCATTCTCATATTAATCATTTAAAAGCAATCGTTGATGTTTGTAAACAGGAAGGATTAAGTGACGTATTTATTCATGCGTTTACAGATGGTCGTGATACTGACCCCAAAAGCGGACTTGGATTTATCACAGATTTACAAAAACACCTGAATGCATCAACGGGAAAAATTGCGTCTGTCAGTGGCCGTTATTATGCTATGGACCGTGATAAAAGATGGGAAAGAGTGAAACTGGCTTATGATGCTTTGATAAATGGAACCGGGCAAAAAGCTACGGATGCAATCGCTGCCATTGAAAATTCGTATGCGGACAATGTAACGGATGAATTTATAAAACCGACAGTTGTTGTGGATGAATCACAACAGCCGATAGCAACGATCAAGGATGGCGATGTTGCGATTTGCTTTAATTTCCGCACAGATAGGTGCCGTGAAATATCGCAGGTACTCACGCAGGTTGATTTGCCTGAGTTCGGTATGAAGAAACTATCGTTGCATTATACCACGATGACGGAATATGATAAGACGTTTAAAAATGTTCATATCGTTTTTGAAAACGATAATCTGAACAATACACTGGGCGAAATAGTACAGCAACATGGATTAAAACAGATCCGTATTGCTGAAACTGAAAAATATCCTCATGTCAGTTTCTTTTTTAGCGGCGGTCGTGAAACACCTTTCGAAGGTGAAAAAAGAATTATGATCCCGTCGCCGAAAGTAGCAACGTATGACCTGAAGCCGGAAATGAGCGCTATTGAAGTGACGGATGCAATTGTTGCTGAAATCAACAATAAATCGGCGGATTTTATTTGTCTCAATTTTGCCAATGCAGATATGGTTGGCCATACCGGTGTCTGGGAAGCAGCGATAAAAGCAGTTGAAACCGTTGATAAATGTGTGGCCAGAGTGGTGACAGCAGGTCTTGAAAATGGATATGCTATATTCCTGACTGCTGATCATGGCAATGCCGACTTTATGATCAATGCAGATGGTACGCCAAATACTGCACATACCCTGAACCTTGTGCCTTTTTTTATTATTGATAATGATTGGAAAGGGACAATTAAACCAGGAAAACTGGGTGACATCGCGCCGACGATTTTAACGATCATGCAATTACCGATTCCAAAAGACATGACAGGTAATGTGCTGATCGATCGCAAATAATCAAGCAAATGGGTTATGGTTAAAAAAATTGTTTTCGTCCTGTTGATTATCTTGATAGTGATTCAATTTTTTCATCCTGCACGCAACAAAGCGGAAGGTGAGCAACCCAATAACGTCTCGAAACTATACCCTGTATCTTCTGACGTAAAGAATATACTGGATAAAGCGTGTATGGATTGCCATAGCAATAACACGGCTTATCCCTGGTATAGTAAGATACAGCCGGTGGATTGGTGGATGACACATCATGTCAATGAAGGAAAAAGGGAGCTAAATTTTGATGAATTCGCAACGTATAATCTGCGACGTCAATATCACAAACTCGAGGAAGTAATGAAACAGGTAAAGGACAATGAAATGCCGATCAGTTCCTATACCTGGATTCATAAGGATGCAATTTTGACTACTGCTGAACAAAACGGATTAATCAATTGGGCTGATTCGATCCGGAATGAAATGAAAAGAAAATACCCCATAGACAGCCTCGAAAGAAAAAATAAAAAATAGCCCTGTTTTTTGACTTTAATCAGTTTACTCTACAAAAATTTTATTTTTTTAAATATTTGACTCCTTTTTATAGAAATCATTCAATTCCTTAGTTCTGCGTAAGGGTTTTATTTAACAAGCGAACCGTTTGACTATGTTTTTTTTTAGAAACCAATGCAGCATTGTAAATCAGAAAATGTCTTAAATTACAGGCAACCAAAGGGAACACATGACCGAGGAAGCCATTTTAAAAGGCTGTTTGCATAACGACGCACTCGCGCAGAGGGAATTATACAATAGGTATAGTCCGAAAATGCTTGCAGTGTGTTATCGTTTCGCACACAACCGTGAAGATGCAGAAGACATGCTGCAGGAAGGCTTTATAAAGGTTTTCTCACAGATACACACTTTTGAAAACCGGGGAGCATTTGAAGGGTGGATTCGCCGGATTGTCGTGCATACCTGCATCAATATTCTGAAAAAGAATAAAAAGTTCAGTGAAAGTATTGACATTATTCATGCGACAGGTGTACAGGTGAGAGAGGATAGTGTTCATTCAATCGTTCAGGCAAAGCAGGTCGTAGAATGTATCAGGTTGTTGCCGATTGGTTATCGTACTGTTCTGAACCTGTATGCGATTGAAGGGTATAGTCACAAAGAGATTGCCATGATGCTGGAGATTGAAGAAAGTACAAGCAGAAGTCAATATACAAGAGCTAAAGCTATGCTGGAAGATATACTGGTGAGAAAGAAAATAATTATAAATAAACCGAAACAAAGCGCTGAATGGTTTGCTGCTGTGAATAAGTGATCGGGAAGTATTAATCCTGCTCTAAACGTTGCTGGTTATGGAGAGTAATTACAATAATGAGAATTTTGAACGGTTTCTGCGGGAAAGCTCCGACCAGTATCGAATGTATGCTTCGGAAAACGTTTGGAAAAATATTTACAGTTATCTCCACACCCGCCGCAGATGGTTCGGCATCGGGTTGATCCTATTACTTTCCGCTGGATTTGTGACAACGATAATGCTCACTAATTCATCCTCCGTTAGCGGCAATCACCAGGTTGCTCAAACAAAGGAATTACCGGTAGTTAAAAAGGAATCGGCTCAAAATACAACTGAACCAGAAAACCTGATTCTTACTCCCTACAGCAACAATAAAATCACAACTAAAGAAAAGTCTCCGCTGTTACAACCATTCGAATCGACAGGTAATTTAAATTCAATTAGTAGTCCGGTTGTTTCTTCAACGGTTGATGCTGTTGTATCGGAGAAATATGCAGACAATATCGTTAACAACGTTCTACCGGTCGAAAAAAGTGAGGCAGGTTCCGGGCAACCACCATTATTGACATCCACGACTGATGAAAATACAACGATATTAACTCCCATTGCGGTCAATATAATCGATCAGATAACAGACCAGGACACATGGACGAATTCTATCGGCGGCCTGATGAATAATAATACAGGAGTTATAAAAAATGATATCTATAGAACAAGTGCTTTATCAGCAAACAAACCGCTGACTATAGAAAGTGTGATTAATAGCTATGCCCGCCGAAACAAGAAATTGTCATTTCAATATTACTTTACGCCTACAATCAGTTATCGTAAACTGAGTGAAAATAAATCATACATAAGACAGAATTCCGGTGCTTTAATATACGGTGATATAAACAACGTGGTAACACATAAGCCGGACCTGGGACTTGAAGTCGGAGTAAGTGCACGTTATGCACTTAATAAAATATTAAAGGTAAGAGCAGGTGTTCAGTTCAACACAAGCCGTTACGATATCAAAGCATTTAGTTATGCTACTGAACGTACAACCATCGCGCTGAATACGGGCTACTCTGTTGATTCCATAAGACCTTACAGCAATTACAGAAATTTCAATGGCTATCAATCTGATTGGCTGCACAATTTCTATTTCCAGATTTCAATGCCGGTTGGCATTGAAGTAAAATTGGCGGGAGATGACAAAGTGCAATTCGGAATTGCCAGTACGCTGCAACCCACGTATATTCTCGGAGACAGGGTTTATCTCCTTTCTTCCAATTATAAAAACTATGCTGAGGTTCCCTCGCTCATCCGTCGCTGGAATATGAATACAAGCCTTGAAGCATTTGTATCTTATTCTACCGGAAAAATGAATTGGCAAATCGGTCCGCAGGTGCGCTACCAGCTATATTCAAGTTATGTCAAAGAATACCCCGTCAAAGAGAATTTATTTGATTTTGGTTTAAAGATTGGCGTTTCGCCAAACAGGTAATCAATACTAACTGCCGCTTTTAAACCATCCCGGGAATCAAAAATACCCGGGATATTTTTTGCCTTGTTTTCTATTAATTTTAGGCGATGAATCAGTTTCTTCAAAACAGCTCAAAAAAAATCCGGGCAAAACAAATCCTGTCAGTTTCTGTTATACTCTTTGTCACGTGCCTTGCTGCCTGCAAGTCAAAAGACAAACAAACCAAAGAAGCTTTTTTTCCTATTCTTTCGTTTATAAAAAGCCAGGTGGCCCACATTGATACTTCTCTTTACCAAATCACCAAACTTACCAGTATTGACAGCACGTGGGATACGGCGTATATCAGGCGGGAAGACTTCCGCAAATATGCCGGTGATTTTTTACAACTACCGGATCTCTCGGACAAAAAATTTGCCGGCAAATATGATGAGTCAAAGTTTTTTGATGCATCGCTAAACAGGGCCATCATTACCTATACACCAAAAGATAAAGAGCAGGAGATACAACGGGAAGAAGTGATGATAGAGCCGAATTCGGAAACCGGTGACAAAGTAAAAAATATCATCGTAGACAAATTGATCAATTCAAAAGAAAGCAGTATTACAAAAAGAATGCTCTGGAATGTAGATGAGAGTTTCCAGGTGACGACGATTATCCAGCAACAAGGCAGGGAAGATTCGACAAACACTATAAAAATTCAATGGCAATAGGTGTTTTATGCAAACATGTTTTACAATAAGAGATGACAGCAGCAGAATTTCAACATATCGCATCAACTATACCCCATGAACCCGGCATCTATAAATATTTTGATGCTGCAAATGAATTATTGTACGTAGGTAAAGCCAAAAGTTTACGTAAACGTGTTGGTTCTTATTTCTCCAAAACGTTCACTTCTTATAAAACACATGAACTTGTTCAGCGTATTCATCATATCGAGTTCACGATAGTAAATTCGGAACAGGATGCTTTCTTGCTTGAAAACTCACTTATAAAACAATTTCAGCCAAGGTTCAATATCAATCTGAAAGATGACAAAAGCTATCCGTATATCGTTATAAAAAATGAACCTTTCCCCCGTGTGTTTCTTACAAGACGAAAAATGGATGACGGTTCAGAATATCTTGGTCCATATACTTCGGTGGGAAAGGTGAGGGAATTACTTGACTTTATTAAACAAACGATACAGTTAAGGAACTGTTCACTTAATCTTACGACAAATAATATTGAACGAAAAAAGTTTAAGGTTTGCCTCGAATATCATTTGGGCAATTGCAAAGGCCCCTGTGAAAGTTTGCAAAATGAAGGGGATTACAGGGAAGGTTTGGTACAATTGAAAAATCTTTTAAAGGGGAATCTTTCCCCGGTAATACAGCATTTCAAACAGGAAATGAAAAGTTATGCTGAACGGATGGAATTCGAAAGAGCTGAAATAACCCGCAAGAAAATCGAGTTCATTGAAAACTATCAATCAAAATCGGTTATTGTCAGCAGCAGGCTTGGCGACCTGGATGTGTTTTCGATTATTAAGGAACAGGACATCGCGTACGTGAATTATCTCATGGTACAAAACGGTACGATCGTCCAGACACAAACACTTCGTTTCGAAACGCATCTCGATGAGCCGGAAACAGAAATATTAAGTTTTGCCATTGCACAGTGCAGAACAACTTTCAATAGTACTGCCAAAGAAATCATCATCCCTTTTCCTGTCGAATATGTCGAGCAAAACATTAATCTTTTGGTACCAAAAGCAGGAGAAAAAAAGCAATTGCTTGACCTTTCATTTAAAAACGTGCAATATTTTATACAGGAGATAAAGGAGAAGGAACGATTACATCTCACGAAGCAGCAAATGAACAAAACAGTGATCCTTGAAGAATTGCAGCAGGATCTTCAATTAGCGGACGTGCCCGTTCATATCGAATGCTTCGACAACTCGAATTTCCAGGGAAGTTATCCTGTTTCTGCTATGGTTTGCTTTAAAAACGGAGAGCCCAGTAAAAGGGATTATAGGCATTTTAACGTGAAAACGGTGCAGGGAATAAATGATTTCGCAACCATGAAAGAAGCTGTGTATCGCCGTTATAAAAGATTGTCCGAAGAAAATCTCGCGTTTCCCCAGTTGGTGATAATTGATGGCGGGAAAGGTCAGTTGAGCGCCGCTTATGAAGCCATTATGGAATTGAATGTTGAAAATAAAACCACACTCGTTGGCCTCGCCAAGAATGAAGAAGAGTTGTTCTTTGTCGGCGATAAAGAATCATTGAAATTGCCGTATAATGGCAGTAGCTTAAAATTGATTCGTCGAATCAGAGACGAGGTTCATCGGTTTGGTATTACATTTCACCGGAAAAAAAGAAGCCAGGGTACATTTAAGAATGAATTGGAAGATATAAAAGGAATCGGCAAGTCAACAGCTGACCTATTATTGAAGGAATTTAAGTCAGTAAAGAAGGTAAGTGAGCAACCGTTAGAACAATTGGAAAAATTTGTCGGACTGGCAAGAGCGAGAATCATATTTGACCACTTCAGAAACCAGGCGAATTGAATAATAATAGACAAAAAAATGGGGCCCGGATAGAAATCCAGCCCCGTTTTTAAAATCCAATATCCTATGAAAAACCGTAACGAAAATACAACTTTTCTTTTAATATCCTATAGAAGATTTACGATTTGAAGGGCTTTTTTATAATTATTTTATAATGAATATTTTGAAATGTAAAAACCCCTCTTTTGGGAGGGGTTTTCGTATAAATAAAATAAGCTGTTAGTGGTTAATATGACCAGAGATTTTGCTCGTAGTCAAATATCTTATTTTTGATATTATCGCCTTCAAGAAGGGCTAATATCGGGTCTTTTACATATGTGCGTATCGGCCTGTTCTGTGGATTATCAAGAGTTGATTTCAGGATATAACTGCCGAACATCCTTGTCTCGAATAATTCTTCCCAGGTAAGGCGGTTTACACCCATATTTTTGGGGTTATAAACTTCAGAGCGTGCTAATGTTTCTCTCAGATCAGGGTAATAGATCCAGAACAAAGGCGTTGCACCTCTTTCTGTTTTCCCGTCAATTGACATTTGCGTTTTGCAAGGTGCTATCCCGATAATACGGCAGAACATGCGGCTGGCTTCACGATCAAACACCCAGTCTTCTTTGATTCTGAATTTTACGACCTGGTCAGGATTTAACGTATTGCAGTTTATAACGTATTTATCAATCTTTGTTGGATCCTGCAGATTGTAAACGGCATTGGTGTCGCATTGCGCTCCGCCGGTTAATACCTTTTCAAACTGAACTGAATCAATAGGAGTGGTAAACCTGTCATCATCGGCGCTAAACGCGGTTACTTTACCGCTTCTGACGGCATTTACCATAATATTTACGAATCGCTGGCTGCCGTTGTCGTCATCTGATTTGTATCCAAACGATTGGTTTATTTTTTCCCTGATATCAATTTCACGCCATACCCTTTCCATAAACAAGGCATCGTCTGCACGCAGATTTTCGTAAGACAGCGGAATACGATCTTTAAAGGCTGATCTTTCCACTGCACCGTCATTCCTCATGGATTTTTTGATTGAATCATTAAATCCACCAACCTGCACACCTTTTTCAATCGGTGTATTTCCATAAGGGTTGTACTTAGGCTGCGCGTTGTTATTCTGCTGTTGCTGCTGCTGAGTATCGGTGGGCTTTTTTGTATTACCACTATTTGCCCTTGTCCTGCTGCGTCGTTGTGCATCTGCATTTATCATCAGCACGCCACATACAACAGTCAACATCAGAATTTTTACAAACTTATTTTTCATCTGTTCAACATTTACTTATTTAAGGTTGAAAATTAACGGAGTTAATTTTCTCGTTCTGCCATCCGGACCAACCGCACGAATATCTTCAATCGTTACAAAAGATCCCGGACGACATTTATTTACGATCTTCTGTGCTTCTTTCCATGCTGCGCCTGAATTTATAGCATCTTCAATGCCTTCAGGAAAACCGTCACCATCACCAGTCATGCGAAAACTCACCACGTTGAACTGAGTTTCATAGAAGAAGTTTTCTACAATGGCTCTCACGCCGGCCTGTGATTTAAATACTCCCGCTGACATATCTCCGCTTTTACTGGTTCCAACCATTGGAGTAGGATCGGGAATTGAGCGAACGCGGAACTTAATGGGCGTAACTTTTCCGTCAGGAGTAGTTACACTGATAACACAATTATCGGTTTCCTGGGTTACGCGAGCGGTATAATGTCCGCTACCAGTACTATTTAGTACACCGCCACCACCGGAAATATTCACTTTCAACTGGTCGGCACTTCCGCTACCAGATACGGTAACAGGATTTTCGACACCGATAAATAAGACGTTCATCTTATCTAATTGAACTGCTGCGTTGGACTGACCAACTGTATATTCAATCTTTTTATCAACCGATTTAACTGTTCCGTCCTGGTCTCTGTATTCAATATGAATAGGTACAGTATGGCTACCAACGGCTCCTGCATCGATCTTTTTAGATATTGTACCATCCTCACCTACTTCCATCGTTTGACCCGCGATAGTAATTTTTGGTTTAGCTGATTTATTAAAACCACCGACACCAGCAGTTATGTTAATAGACTGCCCGGGTAATACGTAGTTTGCATCAGCAATGGCCAATGCGGCATAGGCATCGTTTCTTAATGCAACCTGCCCAACCTGGTTATGGCACCATGCAACAATTTTATTCTCCGTATTCTTTACATCATTCTGAAACTTGCTCAGAATTGTCAGTGTAGCAATTGTAGGAACCATACGGAAATAAGCAGATTCCCATGATTTATTTCCTTTATGCTCTGACTTTGGAGTTGATAAATCAATAGGAAGAATGCTTTCAAATTCTTTTTTTATTGCCGGATCAACGCTCAACACATTGGTTTTGTAATCATCCAGCATTTTATAAAGATTTTTACCCTCTCCTTTTTCTACAAGAATCCGGGTTGAAACGTCGAGATTATCCACCCCTTTATCCTTGCCGGAAGCCGGGTCATATTTCGACGCTGTCATAATGGTTGTCTTAAGTCCATCTATATAGTTATATACAGCAGCCGAATAGTCTACAACTTGTTTTGCTTTAGGATACCAAATCTTTGCCTTTTCCGCTGTAGAAGCATCATTCAATTTGCCCTGAAGAGACGTCATGATGGTGCTAGTGGAAGTAGCGATAACAGTATTTGTATTCTGTAAACTGCGATTTACCGTTTTAAAGGCATTCAGAATTTCGGCAGATACATTTAGTGCGAGTAATGCTGTAAGCACCAAATACATCATGTTGATCATCTTCTGCCGCGGCTCACGAGGTATTGCCATGAGTTAGGTTTTTTAATGGTTTTTTATAATGGTGACCAAAAAAATTCGGATACGGATTTTAATTCTATAAAACGAATTCAATCCCTGTTATAAATTTTATGCACGACCCTGCATTGCGCTTAGCATGTTACCGTAAATCTGATTCAGGCGGCCAAGGTTATTAGCCAACACTGCGATCTGGTCATGCGCTTTCTTAGCGTCATCCACACTTCCCTGCATGGCTTCTGAAGCCTGTACAAGATTGCTGTAAAATTTATTCATCACTTTCAGGTGATTATTTGTATCCTGCAATTCCAGTTCATACACTGTGTTCAGTGAAGAAAGGTTTTTGGTCAATACCTGAACCTGTTCGTGAAACTGTTTTGTGCCTTCTGCCGCATTGTTAAAATGCTGAACAGTATTTGCTGCACCCAGGTATGCATCCTTCATTGTACCCATCGCTATTGCAGCTTCTTTTGTTTTACTTGTGTACTCGCTGGTCGCTGCTACCACGTGGCCAATATCACTTATGTTATCTACAGTAGTTCCTAATTTTTTGAAATTATCGCTTAAGCGACCGAGATTAGCCGGTGTAATATCTGCTTCGCGCAGCATATCGTCTAACTTGGTTAAAGCGGGGTTACCGTTGTTTCCAGAATTGGCAATCAGCGGTGTAATTTCAAATTTACCGGTGCGTGCTTTTTCAACGTCCGGATGTTCAGTAAGATTCGGAAAAAAGCGTTCCCAGTGGTATTCTTCGGGTGGAGGTACCACCAGTGCCATTAACAAGAATACGATTACTTCACTTAGCAGACCAAGGGTAATCATTTCGTCAGCCATAGGCCAGTGACGAATTTTGAATAATGCACCTAAGATTACAACTGCAGCGAAAAAGCTGAACAAGAAATTAAGCCACCATTGGCCATTTTTGGTTTTAAAGAAAAGCATAAAGGGCTCGTTTTATAGGTTATTTAAGATTGTACTAAGAATTAAACGCAGGATGGAGAAAATTATTATAAAAAAGAGGTCTTCACAGACCTCTTTTTTACAACAGATTATATTATTTTTTTATCTGCGACCCTTTGAAGGTGCAGCAGGTAAATCGATGACTGTACGGAAACCAATATAAGATTTTGTGGAATCCTGGTATTCGTAAGTTCTGGTGCTGGTTTCGAGATAGTAACCAACATCTTTCCAGCTACCGCCGCGGATCACTTTTCTCTTCATTAAAGGCGGATCGGAATCTTTAGCGTTCCAGCGAACATCTGGGTTCATATCGTGCTGGAAGTTATAAGAACCTTCATAATAAATGGAGGAAGTCCATTCAGCTACGTTGCCGGCCATGCAATACAGACCGAAATCATTTGGCCAGTAAGCATCAGCGCGTACGGTATAAAAACCGCCATCTTCGGGGTAGTTACCACGGCCAGGTTTGAAGTTGGCCAGTAAACATCCCTTTTTATTTCTCAGGTAATAGTTACCCCAGGGGAACATTGACTGAGAACGACCTCCGCGGGCTGCATATTCCCATTGTGCTTCTGTAGGCAAACGGAAAGATGATTCCTGTGCTCTTTTCTTTGATTCCAGGAACGCATTCAGGTAATGAGTTCTCCATTCGCAGAATGCATTTGCCTGTTTCCAGTTTACACCAACCACAGGATAATTTCCAAAAGCCGGGTGAGCAAAATAGCGCTGTGTCATCGGCTCATTATATGAATAAGAGAAATCACGTATCCAGCATAAAGTATCAGGATAAATGGGTACATCCACTTTTTCAATAAAAGTTGAACGTGGTTTACCTGCATTTTCTCTTTGTGCTGCTTTTTTCAGATTAAATGTTTCTGAGTGGTATACAAGTCTCGCAGGATCTAATTCCTTTTTACTAAATAGCCTGTCTTCCGGCGTAAGGATCATATCCGTTTGTCCCAATTGCTCAACAACTTTCGGATCACCCCATTTTAAAGTTGACATTTTTTTCCAATCAACGTATTCATTACCGTCAGATCCTGATTTTACATACCCCAGTTTTTTTGCAGCTACAGAGTCACGCACCCAATATACAAACTGGCGATATTCGTTGTTGGTAATTTCGGTAGCATCCATCCAGAAACCGCTGATAGAAACAGAACGGTTACGGGCACTGAATGCATAAGCAGGGTCTTCATCGCTGGGACCCATATGGAAAGTACCTTGTGGTATATAAACCATGCCCGGAGGCTTGGGCAAAACATATTTATTGCCCGGTGCGACACCGTGAAGCTGGCCATCATTAGCGAGGCTGCTTCCTTTATCTTTCTTGCCTAAAACTCCGCAGCCTGCAAGCATGTATACAGCCGCAAGCATTAACAGGGTTGAATAATAGTTTTTGTTTTTCATACACATAAAGGGTAGTGGGCGAATATATGGTTTTGAACTTTTTTGAAACACAAGGTTAATATTTAGTTTTAACAATTCAAAGGGAGTTTTACGAGCAAAATTCTAAACGATTATTGTGCAATTTTTATTGTCTTAACAAGAAATTAATTAGGCCCTGATACCCATGCTATTTGTTCTAATAACGCCTTGATTGTGCGAACAGGTTGCCTGCATGAAAAATCTTTGCACAAATAAATTAAAGTTGAACCTTTTGAATCCTTTCCCTCCATTAACGGATAGTAAAAATCCGATTCCTTCGACCCCAGTATTATCTTATTCGGTATGTAGGTCAGCAAAACCTCATGAAGCAATTGTTGGAATTCTTCCCCTAATATAACAATTTCATTTGTTGTTTGAATCATTTCCTGTAAAAAACATGTCCACATCCCGAATGAAGAAGGATAATTAATTATTGCATTTCCGAGTGAATTAACCATTTGTTGTGCACGGCGTTTCCATTCTTCTTTATCAAAAAATATTCCAAGGCGGTGAAGATTATACGCCATTATGGAATTACCCGATGGAACTGCGCCATCATACACCTCTTTTTTTCTTACAATAACATCATCCTGCTCCTTTTTTGTGAAAAAGAAAAACCCCGATGAATCTTCACTGAAATTTTCAATGACAAATACACTTATTTCTTTTGCTTTCAGCAACCATTTTCTATCAGCTGTTATTTCATGTAAATATAATAATGCGTCTATCAGGAAGGCATAGTCGTCGAGAAAAGCCGGATATTTTGCTTCTTCGTTTTTCCACGTGTGATAAAATTCAGGCAAATCGATTTTCGAAAATTTCTCCAGTAAAAAAGACATGTTTTGTATCGCCATTCTTTTAAACTCTTCATTGCCGGTTGCAGCAAAGCTTTTACTCAACGCCGCATTCATCAGTGCATTCCAGCCCAAAATGATTTTATCATCCAGGCCAGGTCGTATTCTTTTATTTCTTTGCGCCAATAAAATTTTTTTTCCATGCTCAAGTTTGCTTTTTATTGACTGAACATCCGATGAAGTTTGTGTGGCAAAATCATCCAAAGATTTTTTTACACGCAGTATATTTTTACCGTCCCAGTTACCCCTCACCGTTATATCATAATAGTTGCAAAAAACCGCTGCGTCTTCTTTTAATAAATCATTTATTTCAGCGTAGTCCCACACATAAAATTTTCCTTCTTCTCCTTCGCTGTCCGCATCCAATGCTGAATAAAACCCACCTTGATCATTCATCATTTCCTGCTGGAGAAATTTTAACGTTTCTTCTATAACTTCTTTGTATCGCTCTTTCCTGGTTAACTGGTAAGCTTCTGCAAGAACATTTAATAATAAGGCGTTGTCATAAAGCATTTTTTCAAAATGCGGGACCAACCATTCAGTGTCTGTAGAATATCTTGCAAAACCTCCTCCCAACTGATCATATATCCCGCCCTCAATCATTCTGTCAAGACTGAGTATTGCCTGCTGCAATGCTTCTTCGTTTTTTGTAAACCAATAATGACGAAGTAAAAAGAGAATGACAAATGTTTGGGGAAATTTTGGGGCTTTTCCAAACCCTCCCCAGGTTTTGTCTGCCAGTTTCATGCAGTTGATAAACGAGTCATCCAGTTTTTCCGGGCTAAACGATTCATCTTTTCCCGTCCCGGTGGCCGGTTGAAGTCCGAAATCATTCGATTGCAGAAGATGGGCCGTTAACCCATCGGCTTGTGAATCTATTTCAGCCCTTTTTTCCCGGAACGCGTTGGATACCCCCAACAAGACTTCCTTCCAGGAGGCTCTGTTGAACGCCCTGATTGGCGGATAATAGGTTCCTCCATAAAACGGCTTCCGTTCCGGCGTAAGAAAGACATTCAGCGGCCAGCCGCCACTTCCGGTCATGGCCTGAACCGCATCCATATAGATATGATCCAGGTCGGGCCTTTCTTCACGGTCTATTTTAATATTGATGAAATTATCATTCATGATTTTGGCTGTCGCCTCGTCTTCAAAACTTTCCTTTTCCATAACATGACACCAATGGCAGGCGGAATATCCAATACTTACCAGAATGGGCTTGTTTTCGGTTTTTGCTTTTTGCAATGCCACATGTCCCCACGGATGCCAATCAACAGGGTTATGTGCATGCTGCAAAAGATAGGGACTCGTTTCTTTTATAAGATGATTTGTATGCATGCCGGAAAATTTCTTCGATTTGAATTTCTAAAGTTCGTTTAATACAGGTACAAAAAACAAACGGGTAACCAGTATAACCGGCTACCCTTTTCAAGACATGTGTGTGTGGATTATTTCTTTCTCAGATTCAGCGATAAGTACTTTTCTAATGCAGAAACCATCGACGGAGCCTGCGGTTCCGGAGCTTTGATCTCCAGCTTTAAACCGGCTTCTTCTACCGCTTTAAATGTATTGCTGCCAAAAGCACCGATAACAGTGCCATTCTGTTTAAACTTTGGCTGATTATCAAACAGGCTTTTTACACCGCTCGGTGTAAAAAAACAAATCACATCAAAATCATTATTTACAAGAAGTTCCTTTACATCTGTACTCTGGGTACGATACATAAAGGCAAGGGTAAAACCGCAATTGTTGTTTTTAAGCCAGTTTACGATTTCATTATCCTGCTGGTTTTCGGAACACACATAAAGGAATTTTTCATTCTCTTTATGTTTATTGATTACGTCGAAAAGGCTTTTGTTGGATCCGTCGGCGCCATAAAACACCTTACGCTTGCGATACAGGATAAACTTTTGAAGATAAAGCGCAACAGCTTCGGTAATGCAGAAATACTTGGTGTCTTGCGAAATACTCACTTTCATTTCTTCGCAAATCCGGAAAAAATGATCAATTGCATTTCTGCTGGTGAAGATCACAGCTGTATAATTCTGAATTTCAATTTTTTGCTTTCGGAAATCCCTGGCCGGAATTGGCTCCAGGTGAATAAAAGGGCGAAATTCAAGCTCTACATTGTATTTGCGTTGAAGCTCAAAATAGGGCGATTTATCGCTTTCGGGCTTCGGCTGGGTAATCAGGATTTTTTTTATTTCTTTGGCCATCTCGCCTTTGTTTACCCCATTTTTTAACATACTCGGTTCGCTAAAATTGGCTGCAAAGTTAATAACTTCTAAAGTAAAAAACGGAATAGAAGCTTGTAAATAAGTAAAAGAGGTACGATTTCGAACGCCACAAGATACACCAAAAAATGGAAAGGCTTGAGTTTTATTTGGTTATGCACCGCTGAATAAGTCAATATAAACCGGTAAAAGAACAGGCAGGCCACCCCGCACCACGATAAAGCAAGGGCTACCTGGTAAATACCGTCGTTCGTAAATGCGAGTAAAACCAGGAAAGGCAGAAGGAAAATACCTATTACTTTATTAATGATAAACACAATGAAAATGTAGGAGTCTGTGGCCGGAGAAAGGTTAAGAACCCACCCTGTGAATTTCAAACTCAAAAATTTAAGCATGTAAATGGCTCCTAAACCCGCAGAGCAATACAAAGTAAGCATCCAGAAATTCTCCTTCAATTGCATCCCGTAATGCTGCAGCATGAAGGCAAGGTAAAGGCCGGCAGTGACGATAAAGAACACATTGAATACGAGGGAAGGCAATGGTGTCTGACTCAGTTGTTCGGTAATCTGTCTTTGTTTTAAGGTTCTGCGGAAAAAAAGGCGAAAAAGATCATTGACATATTTTGCAAAAATGGATTTCAAAAATGCAAAAAGCAGCAACAGGCCGATCAATGAATAGAATAGAAGTTCCTTGCTTTCAAAGCGTTTAATGTCCGCATTAGCGATAACCGGCACGGCATCAAACGCAAAAAAAGGATGTTGTGAAAAGGCGATCTGATAAAATGATTTACCATCAAATGAACGCAGGACACTTTTCCACGATGAATCAAGAACAGGCTCGACAACGGCCAACGTATCCGCTGTTTCCTGAATCGTATCTCTCACTACCTGCCTCACGGCCGGCTTATTCAAATTTGCCTTGGGCTTTACGGTATCCGCAGTCACTACTGCAGATGAATCCTCAGTTACCTGCGCACAGATTGTTGATGAAGAAAAGGCAAATAGAAATAAAAAGGTAAATAAACGAATCACAGTTTTGGTTTACCGGGCAAATTTAATTCCCTGTTATTTAAAAATAGTTTACAAATCCAAAATGAATCTTTGATTGACGAAGGTTCAGTTGCGTATCACTTCTTTTTCCTACTGCCCATGCAAGATTAAAAATACCCACCTTCGTTTCAAAAGAGAGGCCGAGGCCGGCGCCGAAATAGGTATAGCTGATATTTCTGTTGAGGCTGTTATTCTGCCCCCATCCCCCGTCGAACAAGGTATAGAAATAAGAATTCATACCGATTAAATAATGGTATTCCATTGTTCCTATTGCATATTTTGAGAGATACTGGCTTTCTTCATCAAACCCACGCAACAGCTTATAGCCTCCTATCTGGAAAAGTTCGTTCCGGAAAATATTTGCACTCTGGAATACTGCGCCATTAAATGCGCCTTTGATAGTACTTTGTTTTCCTAATTGAAAATATTTTGCTGCCGACAATATTATCCTGAATTGATAACTTTTTAATTTGACTGTATCATACAAACTCGAAAAATCATACGCCGGATCGCCCGGATCTTTTAATGCAACAATCTGGTCATTCTTTTTTATTTTTTTTGTACCCACTGAACCGATGATGTGTACTTCGTTTCCTTTTCGCGGATTCAACCGGTAATCTGTATTATTAAAACTGTAGTCAATTCCTACGTTGACAGAATTCACATCGGCGTCTTCCGGTAACTGGTGCGTTTGAAGAATAGTGGCAACATTTACCGCATTCAGAATGGTTTGAAATTTTTGTATAAACAATTTTCCCGACTGGGTCGTTGACAGCATGTACTGGGCGCCTAACTGAAGATTGATATTGACAAACGTGCTGTCTTTACGAAACATATCAAAGGCAAAATCAAGACCGATAGGCGTATTAAATAAGTAAGGATGCTGGTAAAGAATGTTAAGCCTCGGTGACTTGACCTGCAATTGTTGCCAGTTCAACCCAATCGTTTCCCCCTGGCCCAGGGCATTGTGGAGGTTGACATTTGCTTCCCCTGTGATCAACAATTTTTTCGACGTAAGCTGATCGTTGTTTGGTAAAAAACCCAGCAATACGTTTACCTGGCTGCTGCGTTTTGGCTTCAGGTACAGATTCAATATTGAACCCATGGAAAGTAATGAAAGATCGGATGGCTTTTCTTCCTGCACATACGGAAGATCAAGCAGTTTTTTTGAAATTCGCCTCAATTTTTCGCGGTTATAAAGACTGCCATCCGGCAGGTCAAGGTATTTCTGTAAAAAAATATTGGAGATCTTAACCTCACCATTCACCCTTATGCTATCAATTTTATATTGGTGTCCTTTATCCAGTTTAAGCAGAGCGGATATCCTTTCATCTTCAATCTGTAAACTATCGAGAAATACTTTCGCGAATGGGTAACCGTTGTTCTCGAGATATACAAGAATCTTCTCCTGCCAGGTTTTCAATTGATCAAAATCCATCGGTTTCTCAACAAAATTCTTTTCCCGCCAACCTATTGCATCTAATATTTGTGCATCTATATTTTTAGTGTCAATAGTCGCCCATTTGTATGTATCGCCGATAAAAATAACTGCCGTAGCAAATGTGGAATCATAATGCACACTATCCAGCGATGCCGTCACATATCCTTTTGCCCGCAGGTCAAGCGCCAGTTTGTTGATATAGTTACTACAGGCATATCTGTCTGAAAAAGCAGAAGGAACAGCCAGTTCTTCGGTCAAAAAAACAGAGTCGCGGTCAATGGCATATAACCTCAGTCCATATGTTTTTTGGGCTGAAGCAACGCCTGCGGTCAGCAAAACCAAAAGCAATACTGATATTTGCAGTCTTAATCTCAATATTCTGTTTTCAATGGATACCTGTTTAAAACGTATATTGGTTCACGGAGCATAATGCTGAAATTAGTTGGCTGGCGTCTACATACATATCCCTTTCTGCAGGCAGGCTTGTCATTACTGTAATTTTCATTTCACTACTTCCCTGACCCGTAAAAACGAATTGATCGCTGCTTTATTGAAAGAGCTTGACCTCCGGCAAAATTATTTACAAAATGAGGCGGTAGAAACTATCTATTTGGGGGGCGGAACACCGTCTTTGCTGGAAGTTTCAGATTTGGAGAAATTATTGGGCTCTATCTGGAAGAATTTTTCGACTTCTCCATCCACTGAAATAACGCTGGAAGCAAATCCTGATGATATTTCAGAGGAGAAGATAAGGGAATGGCTCGATACCGGAATTAACCGGCTGAGCATCGGCGTTCAATCTTTTTTTGAAGAAGACCTGTTATGGATGAACCGGGCACACAATGCAAAACAGGCAAAAGACAGCCTGGAGCTCGCTTGCCGGCATTTCAAAAATATTACCGTTGATCTCATTTATGGCACGCCGATGCTCACGGATAATAAATGGGAAAAAAACGTTGAGACAATTCTCTCATACGACATCCCGCATATTTCCTGTTACGCCTTGACTGTAGAATCAAAAACAGCATTACAAAAAATGATAAAATTGGGAAAAACAGAAGACGTCAACCCGGACAAACAATCCGACCAGTTTTTGCTGCTTATGCGATGGCTTAAAGACGCGGGCTACGAACATTATGAAATTTCAAATTTTGCAAAACCCGGATTTCGCAGCCGGCACAATACCTCGTATTGGCAGGGAAAAAAATACCTGGGAATCGGTCCGTCAGCTCATTCATTTGATGGAGTCAGCCGTCAATGGAACATTTCAAACAACAATACCTACATAGATTCACTAAAAACAAATTCTCTTCCTTTTGAAAAAGAAATACTGACGGCAGCGCAGCAATTGAACGAATATATCATGACATCGCTTCGCACAATTGAAGGGATAGATGTTCGAGTGGTTGAAAAAAAATTCGGCAAAAAAGAAAAAGAGCGATTATTACAATCAGTAAAAAAATATTTGGAAAATAAAAAAGTGGTCGTATCAGAAGCAGGTAATTTGGTATTGACAAATGAGGGAAAATTGCTGGCGGATGGAATAGCGAGTGATTTGTTCAGCATCGATTAGATCATCGGTGATCTCTGAAAAATTTATACACCTCTGCTATCACCAGGCTAAGCACCATTATCAGAATGGCCATGGGTCCAAATCCTTGAAATGAGAAAGACATAGTTTAATTTTTAAAAGCATTTTCCACTAAAGCCCTGTCAACTGTAAAACCTGTCATCTTTCAACCTTTTAGTTAGACCATCACATCTTCAATTCGTTTAAATCCTGTTGCGGCTGATTGCTGTTCCCATACTATCTTATAGACTGTTTCGGCTATCGGTACAGTTGCTTTTACCGTTTTGTTAATATTGAAAATACAGCGCGCCGCATAATATCCTTCTGCCACCATGTTCATTTCAAGTTGGGCGGCTTTTACTGAGTATCCTTTCCCGATCATATTGCCAAAAGTGCGGTTACGGCTAAACGAGGAATAACAGGTTACCAGTAAATCACCCAGGTATACCGATGCCGCATAGTTGGGACTCTCTCTGTGTTTTATTGGATCGTCGTCGTCGTGCTCGCCGACAACAATATGCTCAATTCCCACTTTTCGTAAGAAAGCGGCCATTTCATCGGCGCTATTGGCAATGTAAACACTCAGGAAATTGTCCCCATATCCCAAACCATGTGCAATACCGGCACCGAGTGCATAAATGTTTTTCAACACGGCCGCGTACTGCACACCGAGTATATCATGATTAACAATAGTATTGATATAGTCTGTTTTAAAATTAGATGCGATTTCTGCAGCCATCTCCTCATCAAGCCCGGAAAAAGTAAGATAAGAAAGCTTTGAAGCAGCAACTTCTTCTGCATGACAGGGGCCTAATACTGCAAAGTAATCCTGGAGACTAAAATGATACGTTGCGTATAAGTATTCATTGAGCAGGATATCCCGTCCCGGCAAAATTCCCTTGATAGCCGATATAATTTTTTTTCCTTTAAAATCACCTGGCTGTAACGGTTGTAAAACATTTTCAATGTACGCGGAAGGCACTGCTACTACCAGCATATCCGAATCGGCAACTATATCCCTGATGTCATTATTGAGTCGTAAAAGTGATGTATTGAAATAGACGCTGCTTAAATAGTGCGGGTTATGTTTTTTATCACTGATATACTTCAGTGTTTCTTCCGTACGTATCCACCAGTTCACATGTTGTTTATTATCAGTGAGGATTTTTGCCAATGCTGTTGCCCAACTTCCACTACCTATAATTCCGAATTTATAACTCATACGAATGAAGGATTAAGTAACCTATCGGTAATAAAATTAAGAAACCTGTCTTTCATTTATCTGATAAAAAAAGAGCTATGATTACATAGCTCTTGTTAACAAATAAATTGTATGCAGCTTTATTAATTGCTGGCAAATAATTTTTCCTTCGGCACTACTTTTACTTTGTTACCGTCTTTCAGCGTTTTGCTGATAGCATTATACGGCCCCGTTATTATTTCATCTCCATCGTTCAAACCACTTATTATTTCGATATTATTAATATCCTGGATACCGGTCTTTACAACCGTTTTCTTTACTTTATTATCTTTTTGCAACACAAAAACTACTTCTTCAAGTTCATTTGACAAGGAATTATTTGTTTTGTTATTATCATCATTATTATTGTTGTTGTCATCTTTTTTGCTCTTGCTATCTTCTTTCTTTTTATCATCTACACTTTTGTCACTTCCCTTTACTCTTGCGGCGACTGCATTAATGGGCACTGACAAAACATTTTCATGTCTCTTTGTTTTTATATCAGCGCTTGCATTCATTCCCGGTCGAAAAGGGAATTTTTTCGGTTTCGTGGGATCGACAAGATCTTTATAACCTTCCGGCAATAACCGGATCCTGACCTCATAATTTGTGACATCATTCGAAGTAGTAGAAGAACTTAAAGAACTGGAAGCCGTCTTCGTACTGCTGGCTATTTGTGTAACAATGCCAGTAAATTTCCTGTTGTTGTATGCGTCTACTTCTATATCGGCCGTATCGCCCAGGTTTACTTTCACAATATCATTTTCACCTACCTGTACCCGTGCTTCCAGTACCGCCATATCTGCAACGCGCATCATTTCTGTACCTACATTAAAACTATTACCCGCCACCCGTTCGCCTTTTTTTACAGTTAATGAGGAAATGACACCATTCATTGGTGCTGTAAGTGTTGTGCGACCAAGATCTTTGTTGGCTCTTGCGAGGCTTGCCTGTGCGCTTTGTACACTGGCTTTATTTCCCAGGATGCTTTGCTCTGCAGCAGCGTAGTTTGCCTTTGCAGATAACCAGGCGCTTTCAGCCTGTTCAAACTCAGCTTGCGAGATTACTTTATCCCCCAACAATTGTTTCTGGCGGTTATATGTTCTTTCAGTCTGTTCCATTGTCGCTTTCAATGCATTCAGTTGAGCAGCACTGTTTGCGGTCATGGCCTGCTGCTGATTTACTGACGCAGAGGCCTGGTCACGTTGAGTTGCATAAATATCCGCGTAGATTTTGGCAAGCACCTGGCCCTTTTTAACACTATCGCCCTCCTCTACGTTGAGCTCAACAATTTCTCCCGATATATCCGGACTTATCTTCACTTCCACTTCCGGGTATACCTGGCCACTGGCATTTACCGTTTCCACAATGGTCCGTTTGGCCACTTTCTCCGATGATACTTTGACTCCATCGTCGCCACTGCCGGCAATCAGCTTAACTGCCACCAATATTACTACGAGGGCAACAAGACTGATTAAAATCCATTTGACTGTTTTGTTCATAATATGAAATCTTTTATCGTTGGTTAATTTTATTATTACCTCGTTACGGATTTATTATAATTTCAATCCCTGGCCTTTATAAAATTCTAGCAATTTCATTTTGAAAACATAGTCAAACTGCGCATATACCAATTGCGTCTTGGAAGTTTGCAGTGCATTCTGACTATTCAATAATTCGTACGTGGACAACAACCCTAAATCATATCTCCTTTTCGCAAAGTCATACGCCTTTTGCGCTGCTTCGACACCTTTTTTATTCGCATAAAATTTCTGAATAGACGCCGTTGCATCATTGTATGCCTTATAGATGTCCTGTTTCAGCTGCATATCTGTTTGCTCTTTTGTAAGCTGCAGATTCTGAATTGTCAATTTGGAACGGTCCCAGGCTGTGCGGGCAGAACGTCCGTTAAAAATCGGCACATTCAGGCCAATGCCGATGTTCTGACCAAAATTTTCCCGGAGTTGTTTGCTGAAGTTATCGGATTTCGAATAGCCGGTTATGTTAGTTCCATTTTTGAATTCTGGTTGTTGTACGTTATAATAGACTCCTCCGCCGGCATCCGCACGAAAAACTGTATTGGCATAACCAGTTAAAAGTTGCTCATAAATCGCCCTATCCTTAAAATGGACATAGTTTGTAGATAGACCGCCAAAAGCTGAAATAGTTGGATACATGGCGGCTTTTGAAACTTCGGAAGAACGTTCTGCGGCCTTAATTCTTAAATCATTCACCTTTTGCTGCGGCAGGTTTACCAGCGCGGATGCAAAAACTGATTCAGGTTGTAAATCTCCGAGCGATTCCAGCGGAATTGATTCAACTGACGGCGATTCAATATCGAATGGAAGACCCGCATCAAGATTAAGCAACGCTTTTAACTGAAGCAAGGATTGTTGTGCTGTTGACTGTGCTGTAATCAATGATGAACTGTCTGTGGCCAGTTGGGCTTCCAGCTGTACAGAATTCAGTTCCGGTAAGCGCCCTGCATCTACCTGTTTTCGCGTACTTTCCAACTGAGCATTTGTCTGTACCACCTGTATGGTTGCTATGTTCGCCTGCTCTCTTGCAAGTAATATCTGCAAATAAGCAACGGCCACATTTAAAGCAACATCATTTTGCACTTTTTTGGTTTGCTCATTATCTGCCTGATTTGTTAACCTGTCAGAAGCAATTTGATTTTTTTTCGCAAACCAATTAAAAAGTGTGACTTGTGATTGAAGCTGTGAACCGACGTTAAAAAAACTATTGTCTTCCAGAATACCGGTCGCGGGGTTATTTGAGAGACCAAAGCTATTTCCGGCGCTGCTACTGAAATTAAAAGAAGGAAATATAGCGGCCTTACTTTGCTTCAGATTAAGTGCTGAAAAACGAGATTGCAAATCTGCCTGCCTTACAGAAATATTGTTTTTCAAAGCATATTCCACGCATTTACGCAGGTCCCATTTTTCCTGGGCAAATAAGGGTGATGCTATCAGAAGACCCAGCAGAATCTTAAGATATTTTCTCATAATCCGGCAAAAATAAATGAAATGAATCGCCCAAAAACTGAAAAATGACAAATGGGGCATTAAATTTTTACATTTAACTAACTGTTTCCAATGCCTGCTCCAGGTCAGCGATAAGGTACGACGGCTCCTCCAGGCCAATATAAATCCGCACATACCGGTGCTCCCGGTTAGCCGGGTTAAACTCGTGAGCGGGGATACCGGCGCATTTCGGCATGGCCAGGCTCTCGTGCCCGCCCCAGCTAACGGCCATCATAATGTGCTTTAGTGATTCGCAGAACTTTACGATCGACTCCCGTTTACCTGTTTTCACAACAATAGTCATCAGGCCGCAGGCATTTTTCATTTGCCTTGTTGCCAACTCATGTTGAGGAAATGATTCATCGAAAGGAAAAATAACAGCATCAATTTTTGGGTGTGTTTTCAAGAATTTCAACACCTCCCCTGTCGTTCTCGTAATTCTTTCGAGCCTGGCCGGCAATGTTCTCAATCCGCGTATCAGCAACCAGGCATTAAATGGTTGAACACCGCTTCCAATATTCAGGTATTCGCTGTCAAAAATCCTTTTTATCATGGCTTTTGAACCGCTTAACACGCCTCCGAGCGTATCGCTATGACCCCCGATATATTTGGTCGCAGTCTGCATGGCCATATCAATACCCAATTCAATCACGTTTTGATAAAGAGGCGTACAATAACTGTTATCGATAAACGTAATAATATTCTTCGATTTCGCCAGCATCGCAACAGTTTTTATGTCCTGCAGCGCAAAATCCCAGCTGTTTGGCGATTCGAGATAATACAGCACTGTGTTTGATTTTGTGGCCGCTTCCCAATTTTCAATTTTCGTTCCATCTATATAGGTAGTAGATACACCAAAGCGCGGCAATACCACATCAAACATTCTTTGCGCCCAGGTATATGGAGCCCTCACGGAAACAATATGATCACCCGCTTTTACATTGGCCAACACTCCTGCAAAAATTGCTGAGGCACCGCTGTTAAATACAAGACAGTCTTCGGCAGTGTCCAGTGCTGCGAGTTTCTTACGCAGGATTTCTACAGTTGGATTTAATCCTCGGCTGTAGAGGTAACCGCTCATCTCATCTTCGAACGCCTTTGTAAGATCGTCTACTTTATTAAAAACAAAGTTGCTCGTTTGAATGATAGGCGCAGAAACTGCGTTGTAATAATGATCCCGTTCTTCGGCCAGTTCATTTATAATCCAGGAAATATCGGTTGCTGATAACGACATGATTTAATGCTCCTGATTTAATTGTTTTTTATACACTGCAAAATAAATAATAAGGAAAGCGGAAAAAACTGCGACACCCGTCAAAGCTGTTTTATAACTATCGACCGCAATGCTTGTCGCTACAAAAAGATAACTGACTATAAAAATGATCGGTAGCAGCGGATATAACTTCATTTTATAAATACCCGTATTATTTAGATGAACCGTCCGCTTCCGTAAAATAAAAATGCTGCCTGCCGACAATGCCATTCCAAAGCTGTCGAGGAAAATGGAAAAGCTTAAAATAGCATCGAACTCTTTTGCCCAAAAAACAACAAGAATAGCCATGGCTGCAAAAAAAGTGACGGCCCATGTGAGGGCCCCTCTCGAATTTTTATTTTGTAAAAAACCAGGTAATAATTTATCGTCACTCATTGCATACATCACTCGTGGGTTGCTTAACAACTGGCCATTGATGTACGCCAATACTCCCAAAAAAAGCAACACAGACAATATTCTTTCCGCATTGACGCCAAACACCTTGGACGCCATGATGGCTGCAATATTTTTACTCGTCTTCAATGTTTCGAAGCCGATCACTTTTACGTAAGCGTAATTAATCAGCAGGTATAAGGAAACGATAACGAATATGCCGAGAAATATTCCCCGCGGAATTGTCTTATTGGGCTTTTCTACGTCAGCGCCAAGATTAATAGTTTGCTGATAACCACCGCAGGTAAAGCTTACCGCGACAAGACCAACACCAAATCCTTTTATGTATTCCAAAAGCGTTTGATTGTGTACGGCCGCCGTTGAAATAACCGGGCTGCCCGTCGTCGCAAAGAATAAAGGTGTAATTAGCGCTACTATCAATGATATCTTGATAATTGTGAGTACGGTCTGCGTTCTCGCACTCAAACGAAGACCCGCCATGTTAATTCCATAAAAAATTACAATCGAAACAATTGCAATGGTGATTTGAACCATCCGGGCATGCTCTGCATTTGCAGTTATTTTCAAATATCCCGGATCGTTAGATGCAGGCAGTAAAACACCGGTAATGTATTCGCTGCCTACCAATGCCACGGCAGCGCTGGATGCCGCATTGGAAACAAGAATAATACAATTAATCGCGAAAGCCACCGATGGATGATAAGCATAAGAAATGACCTTATAATAGCCACCGGTTACCGGTAATCTCGATCCGATTTCGGCATACGTCAATGCCCCGCAAAGAGCGATCAATCCACCAGCCACCCACGACATAAAAAAAATAAAAGCCGTTGGAGAAACGGCCGCTACATTGACTGGAGTACGAAAGATACCCATACCTATCACAAAACTGATCACGAGCATGGTGAGATCAAACAGGCCAATCTTATTCTTTGACGTCATGCAATGAAGAT
>Ga0207648_10001338_pt1 | contig 27369 bp, 21 predicted proteins | sample KBSMisM32_FD_184310 | JGI IMG/M metagenome (GOLD analysis project Ga0207648, IMG submission 184310) | Miscanthus rhizosphere microbial communities from Kellogg Biological Station, Michigan, USA - KBS Miscanthus M3-2 (SPAdes) (version 2) | ecosystem: Host-associated > Plants > Roots >... | reverse complement strand
CGCAAAGCAATGCGATCCGTTCGCCTTCAACCGGGTGTTGAAATTCAGCACCCAGTGGAAGAAGAAGGCCTAGCCGCGTTCCTCGACCAGCTGCATGCGCCCAGCGCGCAATGAAACGGCGAAGGCGATCACGCCGCCCTCCGCCTCCGGCGGCGTCAGGTGCGCATGCGGCCGCGTCGATGCGATGTTGATGAAGAATGCGACGGGGTAACGCAGCACGCGCAGCATGGTGGCCAGGTTGGTGTAGTCATCGCGCGAGCGCGCCGGCGTGCCGCGGCGTTTGAGCTCGATGGCGGCTAAATTGCCGTCGGCGCGGTGCCGGTGCCGCTCGGGGTCGAACGGCTCGTGAATCACGATGTCGGGCCGGATCGTCAATCCGTGAAGCAGCTTGGTCTTCTGATACTCCTGCTCGACCAGGGCCGGCGCAGCCAGGTTGAGCCGACGGCCCAGCTCGACCAGCAGTTGCCCTTGAAACCCGCGCTCGGTCTCATAGAACCTGGGAGCGGTTATGGCTTGCAGTGCGTCGCGCAGGCAGGCTGCGATTTCTTTAGGTTCCATGCGTTGCCTTGATATCGGGGCGCGGCGCGGCGAGTTGAATCCCAATCTCCCGCGTCCGTTTTCTGTCTTGATGGAGCAGATGTCGGCACGGGTTCGCTCTTGACGTTGGACGTCCACCTTTCTGAAATATCGCCGCGGGTCCCCTACTGTCTGCGGCGGAAGACTCGAGGGGCGGCGCTTCTGGTCGGCCGCTTCCGCCTACATATTGGCGGCCGACTAGGTTGGTCGGCTGCAATGATTGTCGGAAGTGCCATTTCGAGGCCTTGGCGAGCAGACATTCATTCGAGCGGGCCGTCGACGCCGAATACGCTTGCAGCGATTGAGCTCCCGGAAGTATCCAAATTCAAAGTAGCGAGGGTCGCAAGAGATTGCCGCCGCTGACGACGCGAACAGAACTGCAGCGACGGCGGGCATGGGCCAAACGGTACACCGAGTTCAGGCAACGCCACCATCGCTCGGCGTAGTGGCTGCCGGCGCTGATCGAAAAGGCGAAGGCCCGTTCGTTGGCCCGTTGAAGATGCCGATTAACCGCGAGCCCGCATAAAACTTTAGGAGCGGGAGGACACCGCTTCCGCCGGATGACCAGGAAATACGGGGTTTAATGCCTTTTGCATTTCGTACCCACCATAAAACCTGCCTTTAAGAGCTCCACGGCTTGCATGATGCATGTTCATCATCGACAACTGTGGGGCTAAGCAGTGGAAAAAACGGGGGCGCGTTGACCGAATGCCCCATCACGAGCTAGAACTCAGTGGGGTGTCTGGTTAGCGCATCTACCGTGAAACTACGGCACTACCTTGCCAACTTCGGAAGATTCAAGCGGTTAAGCTGCTTGCCCACGAAGCGGGGTTGAACCAATTGCTCGTAGTTTCTCTTTAGTCGGTGGCGGCACGCGCCGGCGAGACCTTCCAGAGGAGGATGGCTATGCTCCCAGCGACGAGAAATTTGCGCGTTTCACCTCGGACTTCTCCTCGTCATTCGCAGAAAAAAACGGGCCGAGCGAAAGGGAAAACGACGGGATCCTGAGCACAAGCGAAGCGATCCGCACCTGACTCGCAGGCCATCGATCGCATACCTGGTCATCGCGGCGAAATTTAAAAGGCTGCGAGATGTCGGCGTTCGGCCTATTCTTCGGCGCCATCCCCTTCAAGGTCCTGTGAGCGTGGGTCGTCGACCGTTTTCTGACCAGCAAACCGACGCCGGACCGAAGCGGGGTTGGTTGCGCATCTTCGCGATCGCGCTGGGCGGCATCGGCTTCGTGCTTGGCGCGATCTACGTCGCCGTCATCGTTGCCTTTCCGCCGGCGCGCTTGGCGGTCCTCCTGGCGGACCAGGTGAAGGCCGCGACCGGTCGCGAGTTCCGCATCGATGGCGGCTTGTCGATCCGAGTGCTGCCGAGCATCGCGATCCAGGTCCGCGACGTCGTGCTCGGCAATGCGGCCTGGGGCTCGCGGGTCGACATGGCCACGGTGCGGCGCGCCGCGATCGACGTGTCGCCGGGAGCGCTGCTCAAGGGCGAGCTCCGCATCCTGCGCATCGACGTCGAGGGCGTCGATGCGCTGCTCGAGGCCGATGGCGCCGGTCGGTACAACTGGCAGTTCACTCCGCCCACGTCGCCGGCTGCCGACACGAAGCCCGCGCCTGCCGATGGGCAAGCGCCCTGGTTCGACCTCAAGCGAGTTGTCGCATCCGACGTGCTTGTCGCCTACCGCGACGGCAGCAAGTCGCCGCCGCAGACGCTGACGATCGAATCCCTCGACCTGCGCAGCAACGACCGGGAGATCGAGATCGCCTTGGCACTTGCGATCGGCAAGCAGCGCTGGAAGGTCGAAGGCCAGGTCGGCCGAGGCGCCATCCTGCTGGAGGGCAAGGAGGACTGGCCGTTTGACCTGCGGCTCACGGGCGACGGCGCCACGGTCTCGGCCAAGGGCGCCATCGGAACCGGGGAGCGCGCTGGAACCGCGGTTGCCGACGTGTCGGCCGAACTCGCAAGCGCGGCGGCGCTTGCACCGCTCGGATCCGATGCTGCGAGGGTGCCGATGCCGCTCGCCCTGCGCGCGCGCGTGCGGCACGCGGGGCGGGAGCTGCGTGCCGATCCGCTCCATGTGTCGATCGCCGGTCAGACCCTCGACGGCCGGATGACTCTGAACACCGCGCAGCCGCGGCCCCGAGTCGACGCGGCGCTGACATCGAAACTGATCGACTTGACGAAGCTCAGGCCCGTCACGTCGATGACCAAGCCCGGCGAGCCCGGGCGGACGGCCGGGAAGGCGCCTGGGCCGCGGTTCGCCGACACCCCCTTGCTGTTCACCGCCGTTCCCGGTGTCGACCTCCACGTCGAGCTCAAGACGGAGGGCCTGCGACTTCCAGAGACGCCGTTGCTGTCAGCAGTGCGCGCCCGTCTCTCGTCGCCCCCTGGTCGGATCCTGCTCGACGACGTCGAGTTCGGGGTCGCTGGCGGACGGGTCCGCGGCCGGGCAAATCTCGTGCTCGCTGCGGGCGCGCCGCCGCGCGTCGATGTGTTCTTCGATGCGAAGTCGATCTCGGTCGAGGCGCTCGATGTCGCCATGGCCGGTGGCGGCCACTTCCTCGGGGGTCGGATCAATCTTTCCGCGAACCTGGCGATGGCCGGCGCAACGCCGAAGCAGCTCGCCGCGTCTGCGAACGGCAACCTGCTGCTCGCCGCCTCCGACGCAACGCTTGCGGGCGGCACGGCGGCGGCGCTCGATCGCAACATCCTCATGACGATGCTCAAGCTGCTGATACCGAAGGGATCCGCGGATCGGGAGCTGGCGGTGCAATGCGTGGTGGTGAACCTGCCGCTGCGCCGGGGCGTCGCGTCGATCGATCGCTCGATCGCGGCCGAGACCCGGGAAGTGGCGGTCGTGGCAAGCGGCGTGATCAACCTGGTCGAGCAGACCTTGAGGCTGGAGCTCAGACCGAGCGTCAAGAAGGGGCTCGGCCTGAACCCGGCCAATCTGGCCACCGATTTCATGGAGATCAGCGGGCCTTTGCAGAACCCGCAGATGGGCGTCGGCGCAAAGGGTGCCGTCCGCGGCGCGGCCAAGGTCGGCGTGGGCGTCGCAACCGGCGGCCTCTCGTTGCTGGTTCCGTCGGTGGTGGGCGCGACGAAGGGCGCGACAAAGGACGTGTCAGCGTGCGCTCAGGCGGCCGCGCAGGCCGCGGTGCAGCCTGCGCCTCACGGGAAACCGAAGGCCGGCAAGTAGCCTGCGGTCCAACGCGAATCGAGTCGCGCTCACGCTCTTCCCAGGCAGCCGCGATCGCTCCGTCCGGCAAGAAGGTCGCGCAAAGACGACATGGGAAGGGGATGTTCACCGGGCAGCCCGCGCATGCAGACCACGCCACGGACTCGTGGAGCCCCGTGCCCCCAGCGGTACCGCAACGCGAGGCCGAGGGTCGAAGCTCGTTCGGGTCGCAATCGCAGAACACATCGACGCCGGACGCCCGGCGAGGTCGTGGCGCCCGCTGCAGTCACGCCCGAGGTCTTGCAGCACCACGCGCAGTCGCTCCTTGCGGCTTGATGCCCCTGCGTTCCTCCCGCTGCAGCCGAGGAAGCGGAATAGCGCGCTTCATCCTGGGCCCCGGATAGACTTCGACCTCTTCGGGGAGCGTTTTCGCGTCACAGTGCGTGGACTCGTACCGGCGGCAGCCCGGATCCCAGCAACGTGGCGAAGACACACAGGAGCTGAGCCGTGAAGTCGACACTCGCCGCAAGGAAGCTGCGGCTGCTTGCCGTGCTGATCCTCGGGATGCTGTCCCACCCGGCCTGGTCCTGGGTCTATCCCGAGCACCGGAACCTGTCCTTGCTGGCCGCCCAGCGGCTGAGTGCAGAACACCGGGCCGTGTTCGATCGCCTGTGGCAAGACGCGCGCGTGGGCGACGAACAGCGCCTGTGCGCCAGCGGTGGCGACAGCGAGCAAGGCACGGCGCCCTCATGCATTGATTGGGCGGCGCTGAGCGCGATCGCAGGCGACCATTCGTGCTCGAGCCGCGAGATGCTGGAGAAGGCACGCACGGCGCCATGGATCCTGCAGGTCGCCGACATCGCCGCGCAGCTGAAGGAAGATCTCGCGCGCATTCCGGTGACGGCGCGGCCCGAAGCCTCTGAGAGTTCCGCCGACGTGCTGAAAGACACCCAGCGTCGCATCGAGAGCGAGGCCGTGCACGCGCGGCGCCTGAATGCGCTGCGCACGGCTGACATCCGACTGCAGCGCGCCGATCCCGACTATGCGACGCGCGCCGGATCGAACAATGCGCACTTCCTGCTCGCACGTCCTGATACCGGGCTGGACCGCAGCGACTATGCCATGCTGGCCTTGCAGGTGGGCTCGGAGATCAGCGCGATCGGCGTGTATTCCTGGTTTCATCTGAGCGCGCTGCAGAAGGCCAGCCGGCTGGGCAATGAGCCGCAGCTGTCTTCCGCCGAGCGGGCCGCGCTCGCGCGAGCGGCTTTGGCCGACGAGGCGTTTGCGCTTCACTTCCTGCAGGACGTCTTCGCCGCCGGCCACATTGCGGGCACCTGGGGCAACCCGTCGCAACGACAGGGGACGCACGACTACTACAACCAGAACGGGCTGGAGGTCTTCACTTGGACCGGCGGCAGCCACTCCATCGTGCTGATGGGCGATGCCCACATGCGGCCCGAGGACGCCGATGTAGCGTCCAAGAGCGTGCGCACCAGCCTCGAGCAAGTACTGGATGTGGCATCCAACCGGCCCGGAGGATTTGCGTTTGCGCACACCACGGCCGCGCCGGCGGCGCCGGACCCTTTCGACGTCTGCCGCAACGACAAGCTGCCGCGTCGCGATCCGGAATTGCGCGTGCAGCCCGAGCAGGTTCGCCTTTTCGAGGCGAACCTGGCCACGACGCCCGTGCCCAGCCTGGGTCCAGGCCTCGGCGCCATGCCGCGCTTTCGCAGCGAGGTGGGACTGTTCGTCGGTCTTTCCGGGGCCATCGACGGGCGCGCGGTCGACGGCGGCTTCGTGGCCTCGCAGAGCCAGCGCGGCGCAATGGCGGGGCTCGACCTGTCGTTCCGCGCAGGCTTCGGACTGGACGGCGTGATGGGCGAGGCGGGCGATGGCCTGGTGTACGCCTCGATCGGACTGCGCTCGGACGGGCCGTCGAGAAATCGCTACAACGACAACACGGGTGGCCTGGTCACCGGCAACCTGTCCGCCGCCATCCCCGCCCGACCGGGACTGTCGCTGCGCTTCCGGATGCCGTTCTATCTGATCCCGGGCGACCTGTTGCTGATGTCTCCGCTGTACCTGGTCAACCGCGAGGCTTACACCAGCATGGCGGTGACCGCCGTCAATGGCGGGCTGGTCCCGTGGCAGAGCGGATGGTCGACGGCGATCGGCCGGTTCCAGTTCGTCCTCGGACGCGAGCTGGGCCTGGTCTTCTATGGCAACTCCGGGCGCGATCAGCTGCTCGTGCCCGGCAACGCGCCCGGCGAGACGTTTCGCATCGTCAACTTCAAGTCCACGGCTTACGACCTGCCGATCTTCGAGTACCGACCCTATCGCGCCTTCTCGACCAACCAGAGTTCGTCCGTCGTGTTCCAGCTGTTCGCCGCCGCCGACGTGCCGCACGGCGGCATGACCGTGTTTCCGCAGGGGGGGCCGACCCCGGACCTGCACACTGTGTGGTCCCTGGGGCTGCGCCTCGTGTTCGATTGGCGCTACTACCGTTGAACAGCCGGCAAGTTCTCAGCAAGTCAGGAAGTCGACGATGTGCACAAGCAACACCGCCCGCCAACCACACGGCGTCCGAGAAGCGCGAGGCCCGCACGCCGCCCGTGTGTGGGGCCTGCCGGCGCTCGCCATCGCCGCCGGCCTGGTGGCTGCGGGATGCTCGACCAGGCCGCTGATTCCCTACTCGGCCGAGACGCCCCCGCTGGCGCTCGTTCCGGCCACCCAGGCAGGTGTGCAGGACAAGCGGGCGCGCTTCCGCGAGATCTACTGCGCGGTTCTGCAGGCGCGCGGTAACGAGGTGCCTGACGGCCGCCCATGCGAAGAGGCTTTGAGCCGCATCGGCAGCGAGCCGGCAGGCACAGGCAAGCCCGTCGATCTCGGCTCGTCGAAACGTGGCCTGATCGCAGCGATCGTTGCCGGCATCGGCTATGAATGCTTCAAGGCATGGCTGCAGACGCCCGGCACCACGGCATCGCACGTGCGTCGCTTCGGCTATGACATGGTGCAGTTGGACGTCGATGCGTTGTCCAGCTCGACGAGCAACGCACGCCAGATTCGCGACCAGATCATGGCCATGCCCACCGACACAGGAGCACCGCGCCTCGTGCTGGTCGGCTATTCCAAAGGCGCGCCCGACATACTCGAGTCGGTGGTGGCGTACCCGGAAATCCGCCACCGCGTCGCGGCGGTGGTGAGCGCTGCCGGCTCGGTCGGCGGATCGGCGCTGGCCAACGATGCGGAGCAATACCAGGCCGACCTGCTGCGCCACTTTCCGGGAGCGACCTGCGGCTCAGGCGATGGCGGCGGCGTCAACAGCCTGCGGACGGGCACACGCAAGGCATGGCTTGCGCAGAACCCGCTGCCCCGGGACATGCGCTACTACTCGCTCGTCACGTTTCCGAAGCCGGAACGGATTTCGTCCATCCTGACGTCGAGCTACGACAAGCTCTCCCGCATCGATGCGCGCAACGACAGCCAGATGATCTTCTACGACCAGGTCGTGCCGGGAAGTGCGCTCATGGGCTATGTCAACGCCGATCACTGGGCGCTGGCGGTGCCGATCGCCCGCACTCACTCCACGCTCGGGGCGATGTTCGTGACCCGGAACGACTACCCGCGCGAGGCGTTGATGGAGGCCGTTCTGCGCTTCGTGGAGGAAGATTTGGCGAATCCCGGCCCATGAGAGGGTGCGACTGGGATCGGGCGGTTTTGCTACGACTGGCGCGTGCAGGCCGACCTCAGCAACGACATCGGCGGCAATTCGCGCGGCGGCGACGGCGTGCATGACAAATCGACGGTGCGCGTGTTCTCCGAAGGGACCAAGGCAACCGAGACCCCGCAGCAGGCGAATCGCCGGCGCTACAACGGCGGCGAGATCGACTCGCCGTCGCGCAACATCGCCCGCCTGATGGCGGCGCTGGCCGAGCGCCATCTGACCAACCTGCGCGTCGAGATGGTCTACCGCACCGACCGCTATGGCCGGGGCGGGGACCAGGTGCCGTTCCTCGACGCCGGCTTCCCGGCGGTGCGCGTCACCGAGGCACACCAGGACTACACCCGCCAGCACCAGGGCGTGCGGGTCGAGAACGGCGTTCGCTACGGTGGGGCTCATGCCGACAACAACATCGACATGCAGGAATTCATGATCGTGCCAGTTGGCGCGCCACGGTTCTCCGAGGCTATCCAATGGGGCGTGGAGGTCTTCCATGCGCTGAAGGGACTGTTGAGGAGCCGGGGCTTGTCGACGGCGGTGGGCGACGAGGGCGGTTTTGCGCCCGACCTCTCTTCCAACGCGCCGGCCATCGAAATCATCCTGGTGGCGATCGAGCAGGCGGGTTTCAGGCCGGGCCGGGACATTGCGCTCGGGCTGGACGTCGCCAGCTCGGAGTTTCACAAGGCCGGCGCCTACGAGCTGGCCTCCGAGGGCCGGAAGTTCGACTCCCCGCAGTTCGTCGACTACCTGTCCCGATGGGTGGACGCCTACCCGATCGTCACCATCGAGGACGGGATGGCCGAAGACGACTGGGATGGTTGGGAACTTCTCACCGCGAAGCTCGGCAGGCGGGCGCAGCTGGTCGGAGATGACCTCTTCATCACCAACACCGAGATCCTCCAGCAAGGCATCTCGCGTGGCGCCGCCCATTCCATCCTGATCAAGCCGAACCAGATCGGCACGCTGTCGGAGACCCTGGCCGCGATCGCCATGGCTGAAAGGGCCGGCTACGCCTCCGTGGTCCTCCAGACCCGTCAGAAACCCCTGCGCCACCAGCGCTTCCGCAAGAGCGCCGAACTTGGTCGCGTAGTCACGCGGCCCGTGTACAGCGTCGCGACGGATCGTTCCGGCATCGGGCGACACGGTACCGGTGGCACCGCTCATCGCGGGCACATTCGCAGGCGGCGTGAACTGAACCGACACCGATTCACTGGGCTCAGCCGCGAAGAGTTCGTGCCCGAATTTACCCGGCGGCGGAACGACGATTCCGCTCACGTCACCCCGGCTTCGCTGACCGACGCCGCCGCCGATGAAGGCCGATTGCGCGAGCTTGTTGCCGCGATTCACGACGTCGTAGACGAGCACCCGCCGCGCGTCGGCCGCCGACCTCGGTCGCCGGATCGGCCGTCGAGACAATCTCAAACCGGTTTATGCCGCCGGCAAGGTTGGCGTTCTTGTCGATGCCGCCGCGGCCTGCGACGAGCGTCCCGGCTGCCCAAGCTTGACACCTATCGTGGAAGGCGCCAGCTTGCGCGACATCCCCGTTTACCCTCTGGGCCAGCAAGCGCCAGTCCGCATAAAGCGGATCTGCGCCACGCCTAGAGCCGAGCCGGCGGCACTCTGTCACGCCACGGCTTAAGCCTGACCAATGGGGTGTGGCAATCGAGGGTCACGACGCAGGCGCCAGCTAGGATCGACAGGCCACCGCGCAACATCGTCCCGCCACGGCTCGCGGATCGGCTCCTCTTGCGGGTTTGAGATTTGCCGAGCCTGGAAGGCGATCCCCATGCCCATGCCACAGCGTCCTCGCAGGCCCCCGCTGCTGTCTCGTTTGCCCGTCTGGTTCTGGGTTGTTCTCCTGTGCGCACTCGTGGGCGGCTTGATCTTCAAGCTCCGCCACGTTCTCTTCTAGAACTGGACGCCGCCGCTCTCATGGCAAGGCCGATGAGCCCTGCAAAGACGGCTGCGAACACGGGCCCGGTGTGCGGCATTGCCGCAACGGACGCAGCGGACGGCAACCCGAACGTGGCACCGGCGGTGGTACGCTGACGGCCCTTCAAGCAACCCGCAGGTGTGCTTCATGGCTGCTCGCTCGATCGCGTCCCTGTCCCTCAGCTTCGGTCTGGTGTCGATTCCCGTGAAGCTCTACTCGGCCACGGAGAGCTCGTCGGGCGTCAGCTTCAACCTGCTCCACACCTGCGGCTCGCGCGTCAAGCAGCAGTACCTTTGCCTGAAGGAGAACGTGGTTGTCGAACGGGCCGACATGGTCAAGGGCTACGAGTTCGAGAAGGACCGCTACGTGATGTTCAAGCCCAACGAGCTGAAGACGCTCGAGAACGCAGCGCGCCACACGATCGACATCGTCGCCTTCATTCCGCTCAGCGCCGTCGACCCGATCTACTACGACAAGGCGTACTTTCTCGCGCCCGACAAGCGCGGTGCCAAGCCGTACGGCCTTCTGCTCGAGGCCATGCGCGAAAGCGGCCGCTGCGCGCTGGCCCGCTGGGCCTGGAAGGGCAAGGAGTATGTGGTGCAGGTCCGTGCTAACGACGACGGCATCGTGCTGCAGCAACTGCTGTATGCCGACGAAGTGCGTTCGATGAAGGACCTCGACATCGAAAAGGTCGATGTGCAGAAGGCCGAGCTCAATCTGGCGCTGCAGCTGATCAGCCAGATCGCCGCCGAGGACTACGACCCGGCCGCGTTTGTCGACGAGGAAAAGCAGCGCATTCTCGGCGCGATCGACCAGAAGATCGCCGGCAACGAGATCGCCGAATCGGCTGCGCCCGAGCCCGCCAGCGGCCAGATCATCGACCTGATGGAGGCGTTGCGCGCCAGCCTGGGCGGCAAGAAGGCAGCGGCGGTGCGCGCCATGGCGGCGCCTACCGCACAACCCAGCGCGCCGGCCGAACCCGCCGAGACTAAGGCCCGCAAGGGTCCGAAGCGCGCGGCGGCGGCCGAAGCGCCGGCCGCGCCCGTGCGTGCACGAGCAAGGAAGTAACGCCGTCGGATGCAGACTTATTCGGTGCGCGACCTCCAGTCGATGCTGGGCATCTCGAGGGCGGTCATCGGAAACCTGATCGCGTCCGGCTTCGTCGCGCCGAGCCGCGGGCGTCGCAACGAATATCGCTTCACCTTCCAGGACGTCGTGCTGCTGCGCACGGCGTACAGCCTGCGCGAGGCGAAGATCCCGGCCCGCAAGATCCTGCATTCGCTGCGCCGTCTGCGCGCCGCGCTGCCCGATGAGGTGCCGCTCACTGGGCTGCGGATCAGCGCGGTCGGCAACGAAGTGGCGGTCCATGAGGGCAATGCCCGCCGTCACGTCGATTCGGGCCAACTGCTGTTCGACTTCGACGTGCAGGCGACTCCCGGCAGCGTCAGCGTTCTGGAGCGAGGCGAGCGTCAACCTAAGCACGAGCGCCCGGCGGCACGTCATGTCGTTCCGGTGGCAACGCCGACAGCGGCCGACTGGTTCGAGCACGCGGTCCGCATCGAAGCGAGCGACAAGGCCGGCGCCGAGGCTTCATATCGGCGCGCGATCGAGCTGTCGCGCGATCATGTCGACGCCTACCTGAACCTCGGCGTGCTGCTGTGCGACAGCGATCGCAGTGCCGACGCGATCGCACTGTATCGCCGGGCGATCGAACACTGCCCGGATGAAGCGCTGCTGCACTTCAACGCCGGCGTCGCGTTCGAGGACCAGAACGAGCCTGCCCTCGCGCTCCAGCGCTACGAGGCCTGCCTGCGGCTGACGCCGAAGTTCGCCGACGCGCACTACAACGCCGCACGCCTGCACGAGCTGCTCGGCCATTCGAGCCAGGCGATTCGCCACTACAGCGAGTACCGTCGGCTGCAGCGTCGATGACGGGCGAACCGCCGGCGCCGCACCACACGATCGGCGTTCGGGCCTTGTGCGAGTTCACCGCGAAAGCGGGCGATCTCGACCAGCGCTTCACGCCGTCGCCATCGGCCCAGCAGGGCATCGCCGGCCATGGCGTCGTCGCTCGGCGACGCCCCGAGGGCTATGTGGCTGAAGTGGCACTGCGCGGCGAGCACCGCGGTCTCTGCGTGCGTGGCCGGGCGGACGGCTACGACGCCGCATCGGGTCGCATCGACGAGGTCAAGACCCATCGCGGATCGCTGGACCGAATGCCGTCGAACCATCGCGTCCTTCACTGGGCCCAGGCCAAGGTCTATGGCTGGCTGCTCTGCGAGCGGTTCGGCCTCAGCACCATCGAGGTCGCACTCGTCTATTTCGAGATCTCGAGCCAGCGCGAGACGGTCCTCAGCGAACGGCATTCGGCTGCCGACTTGCGCGCCTTCTTCGAAATGCAATGCGATTGGTATCTGGCGTGGAGCCGGCAGGAAGCGGCGCACGCCGACAGGCGCCAGCACATCCTGCGTGCGCTGAGCTTTCCGCACGCGACGTTTCGCTATGGACAGCGCGTCTTGTCGGAGGCGGTCTATCGCGCTGCCATCGCCCGCCGTTGCCTGGTGGCTCAGGCACCCACCGGCATCGGCAAGACGGTCGCGACCTTGTTCGCCCTGTTGAAGGCGTGGCCGACGCAGTCGTTCGACAAGCTCTTCTTTTTGACGGCCAAGGGCACCGGTCGCCATGCAGCGCTGAACGCGCTGGCCCAGTTGCGCGGTGCCGAGTCGACACCGGTGATACGCGTCGTCGAGCTGGTCGCGCGCGACAAGGCCTGCGAGCACCCCGACAAGGCCTGCCACGGCGAATCATGCCCGCTCGCGGCCGGCTTCTACGACCGGCTGCCGGCAGCACGTCACCAGGCGATCGAAGCAACGACTCTCGACCGGGAGACGCTGCGCACCATCGCCCGCGGGCATCGCATCTGCCCCTACTACCTGGGGCAGGAGCTGGCCCGTTGGGCCGACATTGTGGTCGGCGATTTCAACCACTACTTCGACTCCAACGCGATCCTGTTCGGCTTGACGGCCGCGCATGAATGGCGTGTCGCCGTGCTGGTCGACGAGGCGCACAACCTGCTCAAGCGCGGTCGGGCGATGTACTCGGCTCGGCTCGCTCGATCGACCTTGCAAGCGCTGCGCCGTTCGAGCCCTCCCGCCTTGAGCCTGCCGATGGAGCGGCTGCACCGACGATGGCGTGAACTACAACAAGATCAGCTCGACGCGGATCGGACGCATCCGGCCGTGCCGGAACAATTCACCGCCGCGTTAAAGGATGTCTGCACAGCGATCGCGGATCACCTCGCCGAGCAGCCGGCGCAAGCCGACGCGGAATTGTTGGCGTTCCACTTCGACGCCCTCCACTTTCTCCATCTCGTCGATGTATTTGCCGATCACTCGATCGTCGACACGACCATCGAACCGCTACCGTCCGGATCGCATGGACGCGGTACCGATCTGGCCATCAATCTGCGCAACCTCGTGCCTGCGCCGCATTTGCGTACGCGGTTCACGGCAGCTCAGGCCTGCGTGTTCGCCGCCGACCAGTTGACAGTGCGCGTCGCCCATGAGGTGTCGACGTGATACCGCGATCGCGCGTCATCTCTGACGGCGATCGTCGACCTGATGGCTCGCCAGGTCTTCGCTTCACCCGGCAACTACCTCGCGTTCTTCAGCAGCTTCGACTACCTGCAGCAGGCCGTCGACCGTCTACAAGAGCGTCACCCGCACGTCGCGATCTGGACGCAATCGCGCGGCATGTCGGCGATCGAGCGCGACGGCTTTCTCGCGCGCTTCACCGACGACAGCTACGGCATCGGGTTTGCGGTGCTGGGCGGAGCGTTCGCCGAAGGCATCGATCTGCCGGGCCGCCGGCTGGTCGGCGCCTTCATCGCCACCCTCGGCCTGCCACCGCCCAGTGCAGCCACCGAGATCCTGAGGCGCCGGATGGATTCCGCCTTCGGCGAGGGCTATGCCTACGCGTACCTTTACCAGGAATTCAGAAGGTGATCCAGGCGGCGGACGCGTCATTCGCACCGAGCAGGACCGCGGCGTCGTGGTCCTGCTCGATGACCGATTCGGCCGGGAGGACGTCAGCGGCTGCTTCCAAGGTGGTGGTCGGTCGAGCCGGCGGGGTCGCAGCGTGTGGCCGCGCCGACCGGCCCTCGACGTTTCGCTTCCTTGGACCGAGTTCAGGCTGCGGCAACCGGACCGTGTCGACCGATGATCGAGTTGTAAGACTTGCCGATTTACCCCTGAATCGAGGGAGGCAACCGGTGTCCATCGTCGGCACACTCCTTTCATGCCGCCTTCATTCGTTGAATCCGACACGCTTTGGGTCGCCACCGTCTCGGATCCCGGCAGTGATCTGGCAGCGCCGTCCGGCGCACGCAACGTTCTTGTCGTCGACGATGAGCGCGAGGTGGTCAGCGACCTCGCGATGGCCTTGCGCGACCTGGGTTACGAGGTCGAGACCGCCTGCAACGGGGCCGATGCCATCGAGCGAGCGATCGCTCTCCGGCCGGCGCTGGTCATCACCGACGTTTTGATGCCGGTGATTGACGGCATTGCGCTCGCCAAGGCGTTGCGACAGCACCCCGCGACCGCGGATGCGCGCATCGTACTGTCGAGCGGTGTTTCGGAAGCCAGCGTGCGGGCCCTCTTCAAGGACTACGACGCCTTCCTGCAGAAACCCTATGAGTTGGACGATCTGCGAATGACAGCCACAGCGCTACTGTCCGGCGAGGCAATCGGTAAAGGTTTCGGTCGGCTGCACGGGCGCTAACAACGGTCCAGTGATCGGACCCGGCAGCCTAGGCACCGGACGTTCAGCCGGTGCGGCGTTAGCCGATGCACGTCCGGTTCTTGCCTGCGTGCTTGGCCTCATAGAGCGCCTGGTCGGCGCGTTCGAGGCTGTCCTCGATGCGCTCCGCGAGCCGATGCAGCGTGACTCCCGCGGAGAAGGTGACGAAGACCTGCTGCTCCTTGTGCATGAAGAGTCCGCCGGTCAATGTGCGCTGCAGGCGGGTCAGCACCTTCTCGCCTTCCTCGACGGCGGTCTCCGGCAACAGCACCACGAATTCCTCGCCGCCGTAGCGCGCGACATGGTCGGTCGGCCGCAAGTTGTTGCGGATCAGTCCGGCGAGTGATTTCAACGCCTCGTCACCGGCGCTGTGCCCGAGCTCGTCATTGAGCCGCTTGAAGTTGTCGATGTCGATCAACCCGATCGACAACGGTCGACCCGTCCGTTCGGCGCGCGCGCGTTCCATCTCGAACGCCACGATCAGGCCCCGACGGTTCGCGATCTGCGTCAACTGGTCGGTCGACACTTCGTCTGACAGTCGCTTCATCGCAACTTCGAGTTCGCTCACGCGGTTCGACAGGTCTGTCGCCTTCGCATGCTCTTCTTGGAGGCGCTGCTGGGATTGCTGGACCAACGACTGGACCATCCGCGTCTCCTCGACCATCTCGCGCACGACGCCGGTCAGGCTCTCGAGCGTGTCGGCCTCCGCGATCACCGCAGCGTACCGTCCCACACTCTCATGGAATCCTCCGGTCCGCGAACCGAGTTCCCCCACCTCAGCAAGCATCCGGTTGATCAGGACCTTGAGCGCATCGCGGGCGCGCTCTCGTTCGATCCGAAGCTCGGCGTGGCGCCTGCGCGTATTGCGCAGGATTTCGGTGACTGCCCGAACGCCGCGTGCCGTCAGGCCTTCTTCGATCTTGACGCGCATCGCATCGCATTGGCCGCGCACCCAGCTGTCGTTCTCTGCTAGATCGGAGAGGCTCGCCGTCAATTCCAGGGTCAGCCCGCCGAGCAGATCGAACAAATGATGGCGATGCTGCAGAACCCTCCGCAAGCTGCCGCACCGATGCTCCATCGCCTCGAGCAACTCAGCCGTCGGCCCCTCGGCACCGAGACGCGCGGTCAGTTCGGCGATGCTTCCGGCCAGTTCCTTGTCGGCGCCTTCCGGCTGCGGCAGGGACCGTTGCAGCGCCACGCCCAACGAGCCGACCAGCCGGACCCATTCAGTCGAAGGCGCCGACACGACGGGGTCGACAGTATTTGCGGGTGCCGGCTCGACGCCGGGCCGAGCGGTCGCCACGTCTGCTTGTGGCGCTGGTGCCGACTCGACCGGCTGCGAACCCGGCGGCAGATCGCCGTCCCAACTCGCCACCATCTGCGACAGGCGTCGTTCGAGGCTGCGCACATCCTTGCGACTGGCGTCCAGCACACGCTGAATGCCGGCCCGGCGTTGCGCCGCGCTCAGCTTCGGGCCACCCCGCTCGGCTCCGCCGAGAATCCGCTCGAGCAGGTCTGCCAGTGCCGCGGCGCCAAGACGTGGCACCGCCTCGAGCGCGCGTTCGGCCTGGTCCCAGCGGCCGTCGACCATCGCCTTCCCGAAGTCGGCGCTCGCATAAGTCACCTCGGTGTCGAAAGCACGGTGCGCAAGCAGTTCGACGAGGCGCTGAGCGCGCGTGGGAAGCACGCCGGCGCCGTTCGCCTCGCCGGCTTCATGCCGATAGGCGCGGGTGTAGTTTTCAGGCGTGGGCTCGATGCGCTCGGCGGCGAGCCGACGCAGCGCGCCTTTCGCTAGCAACGCGGGCGCTGCCGGGATCGTGCGGACTGAAGCGGCGCCGTCGGTTTCCATGTCAGCAGTCCCTCAACCGCCAGACGGCACGCGCGGCGTGCGAGCCCGGGTCGAACGCCGCGCTTCCGGCAACTCGGTGTCGCCGGCGTCGGCAATCCACGGCGCGACCTTTGGAAGCTCGGTCTGTTGCAGCCACTTCTCGATGTCCTCGGCGGGCTGCGGGCGACTGAACAGGAAGCCTTGCATGATCCCGCAGCCGAGGCGGTGCAGAACTTCCATCTGGCGCAGGTTCTCGACGCCTTCGGCGACGACCCGCAAGCCGAGCGAGCGCGCGAGCGCAATGATCGCGGTGACGACCGCAGAGCTCTGTGGCGTCATGCCGAGGTCGCGAATGAAGCTGCGGTCAATCTTCAATTCGCTGATCGGCAACGTCGTCAGGTAGGCGAGCGACGAGTAGCCGGTCCCGAAGTCGTCGATCGAGATCTCGACACCGATCTCATTGAGCCGGTGCAGCGACGGAATGACGTTCTGCAGGTCCTTCATCAGGCCCGTCTCGGTGATCTCGAGCTCGATGGCGTGATGCGGAACCCCGTATGTCGTCACGGCGTTATGGATGTACTCGACCAGGTCGGTGCGCTCGAACAGCCGACTCGGCAGGTTCACCGCGATCGACTCGGCAAAGCCGAAGTTGTCCTGCCAGACACGGGCCTGGCGCGCGGCTTCTCGAATCGCCCATTCGCTGAGCGGCGTGATGAGGCCGGTTTCTTCGGCAAGCGGGATGAAATCGCCCGGCGGGACCAGCACGCCGTTGCGGCGCCAGCGCATCAACGCCTCGACGCCGACCATCTTGGCGGCGCGCACGTCGACCTTCGGCTGGTAATGCAGCACGAGCTCGTGGCGCTCGATCGCCTTGTGCAGCGCACTCTCGAGTTCGATCTTCTCGCGGCCCTGTCCGGCCAGCATTGGGTGGTAGAGCGACGCTGCATTGCGACCGGCCGATTTCACGGAGTACATCGCCACGTCGGAATTGCGCAGCAGGTCGACGACGTTGGTGCCGTCGCGCGGGAACAGCGCGATGCCGACGCTCGCCGTGACGAAGCATTCCTGGCCCATCACGATGATCGGCTGGCGCATCAGGTCGAGGATCCGCGAGGCCACGCGCTCAGCATCGCGCTCGTCGACGACCTCGGGCAGCAGCGCGACGAACTCGTCACCGCCCAGCCGGCCGACCGCCTCGAGCGAACGGTGCGAACGCGCGCCCATCGATTCGAGCGAGCTCTCGAGGACCTGATCGGAGTGCCGAACGCACGATCGCAGGCGCCGCGACACCTCCATCAGCAGCTCGTCGCCGGCCCCGTGGCCGAGCGTGTCGTTGATGACCTTGAAGCGGTCGAGGTCGATCAGCAACAGGGCGACTTGGTGATTCAGGCGGCGCCCCTGCTCGAGCGCGCGTTCGGCGCGCCAGATCAGCTGGCGCCGGTTCGGCAGGCCAGTCAGTGTGTCGAAGTTGGCCAGGTGGCGGATGCGGTCCTCGGCCATCCGACGGTCGGTCACGTCCTGCACGATGCCGGTGTAGCCGACCAGCGTGCCGTGTTCGTTGAACTCAGGCTCGGCCTCGATGTGGACGATGCGCTGCCGGCCGTCGATCAGCTTCGCCGACAGGTCGGTCGCGAGCACGGTGCTGTTGGCCATCGCATCGTGGAGCAGTTCGACGAAGGCGCCGCGCTCGTCCTCGGGCAGCATGCGCAGCAGCGCGCGGAAGTCGAGCGCGTCGCCGGGGCCAAGGCCGAAAACGCGCAAGCCTTCGGCCGAGAAGATCGGCCCGCCGCCGCCGCGCTTCCAGTCGAAGCTGCCCATCCGCGCCAGGTCTTGGGCGCGGGCAAGTCGCGACTTGCTGCGCTCGAGCTCGACCCGGGTCCGCGACGCGCGCAACAGGTAGCGCAGGCGCCCGGCCAGCAGGCTCCATTGCGTTGACTTGACGAAGAAGTCGGTGGCGCCCGCCTCGTACGCACGGGTGATCGAGGCGTCGTCATCGAGCCCGGTCAGCATGAGCACCGGCAGCGATTCGAAGCCAGGCAGCACCCGGAGCTCGCGGCAGGTCTGGAAGCCATCAAGCCCGGGCATCAGCGCATCGAGAACGACGACGTCCGGCAGCCAGTCGGCCAGGATGCGGATCGCCGTCTCGCCACTGGTCGCTTCGGTGATCGTGAAGCCGCGCTCGCGCAGCGCGACCGACGTCAGCAGCAGGTTCACCTCGTCGTCGTCGACGAGCAAGACCTTGGGCTGTTCGGGGAGAAAGTCAATGTTGGGAGCTTCGCTGGCGTTCACGTTTCGACGCCCCGAATCTGCTTCAGCGCCTGCAGCACCGCGTTCGTTTCGCGGTCCATGCGGCCGACCCTGTCGGCCAGATCGTCATAGGTCTCGAGCCGGATCATGTTTTCAATTTCGGCACAAAGCTGCGACAACTTGATGGCGCCGATGCTCGCGGACGACGACTTGAGCGTGTGAACCACATGGCGGACGCCTGGATGGTTCGACACGGAGAACGCCTCGTGCATCTGCGGCAGCAACCGGAGGGCGGAAGCCTCGAAGGCCTGGAACACACGCTCGAGAAGCCGGTTGGCACCGGTCGGATCGAGTTCAGACAGGCGCTGAAGAGCCTCGGCGTCGAGCACCGATCCGGCGCTCGGCAGGGTCAACGCCGGTATCGCGCGAGGGCTCGAGGGTGGAGACGACACGCCGTTGCCGACGGCAGCGAACCGACGACGCGGAGCCTGAAAGTTCAACATGCGCTGCGCTCCTCGTTCGCGGTGCCGTTCAGGCGCACCCGACACCCCGTCGCCCCGCGGGCGATCGAAGGGTCTGAGGACGGTCGCAGCATGTTCTGAATTTTCAAAAGAGAAAGTTTTCAAGGATACCGAGGCCCGCGGCAACTGCGGGCGCAAGCGCCGCCCTGCACGGCCGACGCTCCGCCGGTTTTCGGAAATGCGCCACGAAACTTGAATCCGGACGCCGGCCGACACTATGCGCCGCCCGCCGCGCCGGCATCCGTTCCCCCGGGGCCGGTGCGTCTCAGTCGGACGAGCGCCTCTGGGTTTCCGGCACCATCATTCCAGCTCGCTCGCCGCCATCAATGCGCGCAATTCGGCGCGGTTGATTTCGCTGACGCTCATCATCAGCTTCTCGGCCGACTCCCGAAACTCGAACAGCGATTCATTCTCGATCGCCCGGACCAGCTCGACATAGGGCTGATACGGGCCGGCGTTGTCGACCAGCGCCTCGTAGACCCGTTGAGGAACCGGCAGCGAGCCGAGCAGCTCCTTGAACGGCTGCTGGAACATCCGGTCGAGGAGCGAAAACACGCCGCAGATGAACATCTCGCCGCGCAACTCCTCGTCGCCGTTGCCGCGCACCAGTTCCTCCATCAGCAGCCCACGCCGGACCGCCGCAAACATGATCGGCTTCTGGTTGACGTCCTTGCTCGCCGTGGCGAGCAACAGCGCCAGCCAGCGCTTCAGGCGCTGATAGCCGAGCATCATGATCGCGTGGCTGAACGAACTGATCTCGACGCGCAGACCGAAGGCCGGCGAGTTGATGTAGCGCAGCAGCTTGAAGGCGAGCGACGGATCGCGGCGAAGCGTGCTCTCGAGCTTGTCGATCGGATCTTCGGCATCGACCCGGCGGATCAGCTCGACGATCACGTGCAGGTCGCCCTGCGGCGACTTGTTCGATCCCTTGGCCGCATTGATCGCGTCGTCGATCGGCCAGCCGAGGACGGCATGCGCGCCCCTTTCGAAGCTCGCCTCCATCTCGGCCATCGTACGGACGCCCGATTGAACGTGCGAGATCGTGCGCGTGACACCTGGCGGGGCAAGCGCCGCTTCGCCGATCCGGCGATCGTCGGCGAGATCGATGATCGAATACTTGAAGCACGGCAGCACCTCGCGCGGCAGTTCCTGGAGCGGCCGGCCCTTGATCAGCAAGGTGGTGCCGGCGGCGTGGAGGCGCTGCAGTGACTCGACGTTCGCCGGGTCCGAGGCCATGAAGGCCGGCAGCTCGACCATCAGGTTCGACGACGGCTGGGCCCGCAGCAGATCCTGGAGCAGACTCTCGCTGACCACATTGAGCGACACGCGGCTGCCGCTCGCCGGCCAGACATCGCCGACCGCGTGCAGCAATTGCGCCACATCGAGGACCGAGTCGGGACGCAACGGAAAGACGGTCAGTCGGGTCGCGGAGACGCTGCGATTGCGATCGATGAACGGGGAGTAGCCCAGCGCCACCTGGCCGAGGATCGCGACATCCAACACGAAAGTGGGCTCCGAAACAGGGTCAGCCGGAGAGGTACTGGAACAGCGAGAGCCGCTGCACCATCGAATACGACTTAAGTGCGGCATCGTAGCCGCTTTGCTTTGCCTGGAAGGCCGAGATCGCCTCGACCATGTCCATATCTTCCGCGGCGGATTGCTCGGTCTGGCTGATCAGCTTCGCCGAGGCCAGCCGATCCGTTTCGCTGTCAGCACGATTGAGCATCGCGCCGACCAGCGAGCGCGCTGCCTGCATCGTGCCCATCACCGAATCCATGTCGCGCAAGCCATCGGCCGTCGATCGCGCGATCTGGTTGTTGGTGCGACCCGGTGTCGAGAGATCGGCGATCGCCCTGTCGAGCGTCGCGAAGACACTCAAGGTCGGCGTCGACGGCGCAATCTGAAATTGATCACCGTTGGCCGGCGCACCCTTGACGCTGACCCGCATGCCGTCGATGTCGATCGATTGCCCGGACACGTACGGCGCTGCGGTTATCGCCGTCGGCAGACCGTCCTTCATCACGGCGTACGTCGTGATGCCGCCGCTCGAGGCGAACTGCAGCGTGTAGTCAGACCCGGTCAGCAGCGCCGGCTTCAGTACTTGGCCGTTGTCGATGGTCGCATTCGTGACGCCGGCCGAGGTGCGGGTCTCGAACACGCCGTTGCCGGTCGGTGCCGACATCCAGGCGGCCGAGCCATCGCTCGACAGCGGCAGCGCAGTCGACCTTTCGGTTGCGAGCTGGCCGGTGGTGGCGACGAACTGCACCCCACCCGGTGCGTCGGCGAACGGCTTCTGCGTCACACCCTGGCCGGCGAACAGGTAGGTGCCGGCACCGTCGCTGCGATTCGCCACGGCGAGAAGCTGGCTGCGGATCGCCTTCAGCTGCTCGGCAAGCGATTGCCGCTCGGGGTCGCCATAGCTGGCGTTGCCGGCCGCAATGATCGCTTCGCGGGCCTGCTGGAGCAGGTCACCGGCATCGGAGAGCGCCGTCTCGGTTTGCGACATGGCGGTGCGAGATGCATCGACGGCGCGCTGGCTGGTGTCGCTGCGCAGAATGCCGGCCAGCGCGTGTTCGGCACGGGCCGCCGCAGCAGGATCGTCGCTCGCCTTCGTGACCCGCTTGCCGCTGGCGAGCTGGACCTGGGCCTCACTCAAGTCGGATTGCCGGCTCATCAAGGTGTCGATGCCGGCGTCGAAGGCGTTGGCAGTCGCGATGCGCATGGAGATGACTCGCTGGAATAGGAGGGAACGTTCAGCCCGCGGCCTGCAGCAGCGTGTCGAACAGCGACTGCGCGACCTGCAACATTCGGGCGGCGGCCTGGTAACTCTGCTGGAACTGGATCAGGCGCGCGGCTTCCTCATCGAGGTTCACGCCGGTCGCCGAGCTCTGCGCCAGCTTGGCGTCGGCGGCGATGCTCGCCGACTGATCGGTCGAGAACTTCGCGCTCTGCACCCGCACGCCGACCTTCGCGAGGGCGGCCGCATAGGCGTCGGTGACCGTGTCGCCGGGCTGGATGACGCCGCCGGCAAGAGTCTGCTGGCCGACGAACGGGACGTCGCGCAGCGCCAGCAGCGCATTCGCGTTGCCGTTGTTGCCGGCCGGAAACGCCGTCTTCTGCACGCCGATCACGTCGCCGCTGCGTGGGACACCGCTCAGCTCCATGGACCAGCCGTTGAGCTTGACCGGCTGTCCGGCGATCCACGTGCCGGTGCCTGAGGTCGTCGGCAATGCGCCGGTCGAGTCGACCAGGCTGTAGCTGTAGCCGCCGGCATCGTCGGTGAACGTGATTGCCGCGGTGAGGTTCGGGTTCAGCGACGGGCTGATTGCGCTCAGCGATGCGACGGCAGCGGTTCCGGTGTTGGCATTGGCGACCGTCGCGGTAACCGGCGATGCGGCGGCAAGGCCGGCCGGGTCGTCGAGCACGCGCCGGATGTGCGAGATCGCCCGTGCGACCGGCTGTAGCAGGAAGCGGTCGCGCGCGACCGGCAACGGAGTTGCAACGTCGACCCGGAAGCCGTCGACGACCGCGCCGCTGACGACGCTCTGCGACGTGCCATCGCTGAGGCGGGTCAGCCGGTAGGTGCCGGCCGGATCGGCGGGATCCGAACGCAGGTCGTAGTCGCTCGCGCGCAGCGCGTCGGAATCGACGATCGTCAGGCTCACGCTCGGGACACGCACGCCGCTGCCGTTGATGTACGAGGCCACGGCGACGCCGCCCGCCTGCGCGTTCGTCGATGCCGGCGAGACGCCGGGCGATCCGACCGAGAGCAACGGCGAACCGCTGCCGGGCGGCTGGCCGAGATCGAGGCCGAGCGCCTGCTGCTGGTTCAGGCGGCCGCTGATCGCAGCCGCCATCTGGCCAAGCAGGTTGCGGGCATCCGGAAGGTCGGAGTTCTGGAAGCGCAGCAGGCCAGCCACCGATCCGCCGGTCACGAAGCCGGGCGGCAACGTGCGCGTCTGTCCGGCCTCGGTGATGCCGAGCTGGACCTTCGCCGGGTCGTAGGCGTCGGGCACTGCCGCGAGCGTGGTCGCCTGGCCACCGAGAACGAGGCGCTGGCCGCCGTTCATGAAGACACTCAGCGAGCCGTCATCGGCCGCGATCGTCGACACCTGCAGGTACTTGCTGAGCTCGTTGATCGCCACATCGCGCTTGTCGAGCAGGTCGTTCGGATCGTGGCTGTTGCCCTGCATGCTGGCGATCTGCTCGTTCAGATCGGCGATCTGGCGGGTCAGCCCGTTGACGGACGTCACCGCCGTCTTCAGGTCGACCGTCACGCCCGCCTGCAAGGCGTTCAGCTGTTCGTTCGCGGTGCGAAAGAGCGCGGCGAGGTCGCCGACCCGGGCCAGCGCGACCGATCGCGCCGAGGCGTCCTGCGGCTTGTTCGCAACGTCCACGAAGGTGTTGAACGCGGTCGCCGCTGCATAGCCGATGCCCGCCTCGCCGGTCGGGAAGACCGCCTCGAGGCGCTGCAGCTGCTCGCTGCGCGCCGCGTCACCCGCCGCCATCGACCGCGAGGTCGCCGCCTCGCGGGTCAGGAAGTCGCTGTGCGCCCGCGTCACGGTGGAGACGTCGACGCCCTTGCCGAAGTAGCCGGAACCGCTGAACTGCCCGACGCTCGTCTCGAGCATAGCGCTCTGGCGCGAGTAGCCGACCGTGTTGGAGTTCGAGATGTTGTTGCCGGTGACCTGCAGAGCCGCGTAGCTCGCGGACATGGCCTTCGACCCGATCGTCAGAAGTGGCGACACGCTCATGCTGTTCGGTCCTCGTCAGTCGCGGCCCGCGCGGCGCAGCTCAGGTCACGACCCGCTGCAGCCGCAGTGTCGTGTTGATGACACGCGTCAGCTTGTCGGCGTAGGCCGGGTCGGTCGCATAACCGGCGCGCTGCAGGCCGAGTGCGAAGGCCTGCGGCGACGCCGACGCCGACGTGGCCTGCGCGAACACGCCGGCATAGCGCGGGCTCTCCTTGATCATCCGCGCATAGTCCTGGAACGACTCGGCGTACGACGCGTAGGCGCGAAATCTCGCCGTGACTTTTTGCGGTTCGCCGGCGACGTACTCGGTCGTCGTGACTTCGGCGACTGGTCCGCTCCAGCCCGGACCCGCCTTGATGCCGAACAGGTTGTGCGACGGGCTGCCGTCGGCATTCCGAATCTCGCGCCGCCCCCAGCCCGATTCGTGCGCGGCCTGCGCGACCATGAATGCCGCCGGAATGCCGCTCTGCAGTTCGGCCTGGCTGGCCGTGTCCTGATGCTGGCGCAGAAAGTCGGTCTGCCGCTGGGAGACCGCCAAGTCGGCGCCGGTATCGACGGTCGGCATGGATACCGCCGGCGGAGAAGGCGTCGAGGGTGCCGATGCTGCCGGATTGCTGCCGGTGATCTGACGTTCGAGTTGACGCGCCATCATCTCGCCGAGACCACCGGGCAGGCCGGTCATCTTGTTGGCGAATTGCGTGTCGAGCAATTCGTTGCCGAGCTTGGTACCGGCGTTGTCGAGCATGCCGGACGCGATCGTGGCCTCGCGCATGCTCTTCATCAGCTGCTGCAGGAACAAGGCCTCGAACTGCTTCGCCGCTTCGCGCACCACCGCCTTCGGATCGCGCGCCGCGGCCGAGCGCAGCGCGTCGAGCGAGCGGCTTTCGCCGATCGGCAGCGACCCGGTACCCGAACCCGACAGCGGCGCAGCCATCAAATGACCTCGAGCTCGGCGACCAGCGCGCCGGCCGACTTCATCGCCTGCAGGATCGCCAGCAGGTCCTGGGGCGTCGCGCCGAGCGAGTTGAGTGCCTTGACGACATCGGCCAGCTTCGCGCCCGCCGGCATCTGGACCAGCGAGCCCGCCTGCTGGGTGATCGTGATGTCGTTCTTCTCGGTGACGACGGTCCGGCCGGTCTCCGAGAACGGATTCGGCTGGCTGACCTGCGGTGTGGAATTGATCGTCACCGATAGACTGCCGTGCGCGACCGCACAGGCCGCCAGCGTCACCGACTGGTTCATCACCACCGAACCGGTGCGCGCATTGATCACCACCTTCGCCGACGGCGTCGCGCGGGCGACGTCGAGGTTCTCGATGTCGGCCAAGAAGGCAACACGTGCATCCGTCGACTCCGGCATGCGGACGCGCACGACGCGGCCGTCGAGCGCGTGCGCGGTGCCGCTGCCCATCCGGTCGTTGATCGAGCGCACCACTTCGCGCGCGGTGTTGAAGTCGTTGGTGTTGAGGTCGAGCTGCAGGAACTCGCCCTGGCTGAGCGGCGTCGGCACGCTGCGCTCGACCGTGGCCCCCTCGGGAATGCGTCCGGCACTCAGGTGATTGATCTGGACCTTCGAGCCGCCGGCCGAGGCACCGGCCCCGCCGACGATCAGGTTGCCCTGCGCCAGCGCATAGATCTGCCCGTCGGCGCCCTTCAGCGGCGTTGCGATCAAGGTGCCGCCGCGCAGGCTCTTCGCATTCGCGAGCGACGACACGTTGACATCGAGCACCTGTCCAGGCTGCGCGAACGCCGGCAGCTGCGCAGTGACCATCACCGCCGCGATGTTCTTCAGCTGCATGTTGGTGCCGGGCGGCACCGTGACGCCCATCTGCTGGAGCAGCGCATTCAGGCTCTGCGTCGTGAAGGGTGCGGACGTCGTCTGGTCGCCGGTGCCGTCGAGTCCGACGACGAGGCCATAGCCGACCAGCTGGTTGCTGCGCACGCCCTGAATCGCGGCGACTTCCTTGATGCGCACGGCCTCCGCCGACGCCGGCCACCAAAGCGCGGCGCTCGCGAGCAGCGTCGCGATCCAGATCGAGGCGCGAAGCAGGCGGTCAATGGTGTTCATGCGCGGCATGGGACAGTCGGTGACCCGCGCTGCACCGGCTCCGTTCGCGAAGCCGGCCTGACCCGGGATAAATCCGGCGGGGATCGCCGTCATCCCATTCTGGGCAGGCTCAGATCGGCAGAACGTTCAAAAAGAACCGTCCGAGCCAGCCTATTCCTTGCGCGTCGGCCTGCGCGCCGCGGCCGCGGTGCTCGATCCGCACGTTGGCGATCTGCGCCGAGGCGACGACGTTGCCCGACTGGATCGCCCGCGGATCGACCTGCCCGGAGAAGCGCAGGACGTCGACGTTGTGGTTGACGCCGATCTGCTTTTCGCCGGCGATCAGCAGATGGCCGTTCGGCAGCACGCCGGTCACCGTCGCGGTGATGGTGCCGGAGAAGTCGTTCGTGTTCTCGGTGCTGCCCTTGCCTTCGAAGGTGTTGCTCGAACTGCCGGCGGCGCTCGCCCGGTTGAACGAATTGACCGACAGCCCCGGCAGCGCGGTGATCGAGGCGGCGACCTTCCCGCCCTTGTCGATCGAGCTGGTGCTCTTCTGGCTGGCCGACACCTTCTCGACGATCTGCACCGTCAGGCTGTCGCCGACCAGGCGTGCGCGATGGTCCTCGAAAAGCGGCCGGTACTGCGTGGGTTGGAAGATCGCACCGTTGCTCATCACGGGTTCGGGCACCGGCTCGGGTCGCGCGTAGGTGACCTCGGCGACGTCGACCGGCGGACGCGGGTAGAGCGTCTGACAGGCCGACAACAGGCCGAAGGCGAGCAGCGTCAGCATGCGCGCCGTTGAACGACGCAGGCCGCGGAGCGTCGGGGCGACGAACATCTTCATGTCGAAAGGCCTCAAAGCTGCGCCAGCTTCTGCAGCATCTGGTCGGAGACCTGGATCGCCTTCGAATTCAGCTCGTACGCGCGCTGCGTCTGGATCATCTGGACCAGCTCCTCGACGACGTTGACGTTCGAGGTCTCGACGAAGCCCTGCTGCAGCGAGCCGAGGCCGTTCTGCCCGGGCGTGCCGGTGTTCGGGGTGCCCGATGCCGCCGTCTCCGTGTAGATGTTGCCGCCCTTCGGCTCGAGGCCGGCGGGGTTGATGAAGCTGGCGATCTGCAGCTGGCCGACGCTCTGCGGCAGCGCCTGGCCCGGCAGCCCGACGCTGACGGTGCCGTCGTTGCCGATCGTCACGCTCTGTGCATTCACCGGGATCGTGATGCCGGGCTGCACCGTGAAGCCGGTGTTGGTGACGAGCTGGCCCTGCGCATTGACCTGGAACGATCCATCGCGCGTGTAGCCGTTGGTGCCGTCGGGCAACTGGATCTCGAAGAAGCCGCTGCCGCGGATCGCGACGTCGAGCGGGCTGCTGCTCTGTTGCAGGCCTCCCTGGCCGAAGTTTCGCGCCGTCGCGACGGAGCGCGTCCCGAGCCCGGCCTGCAAACCCGTCGGAAAGGTCGTCTGCTCGCTGCTGTTGGCGCCGGCCTGCCGAAGGTTCTGGTACATCAGGTCCTCGAACACGGCGTGGGCGCGCTTATAGCCGTTCGTCGAGACATTGGCGAGATTGTTCGCGATGGTGTCCAGCTGGGTCTGCTGGGCCTCCATGCCGGTCTTCGAAATCCACAGAGAACGCATCATGACGGGGCTCCGATCGTTGACGCCGATGGTGGCGGACGGTGCGCGTCGGCAACCCTGGAAAAGAGGCCCGGATCGCCACCATCTCCGATCGCAACCGCGGTTGCCCGCGGCGCGCGCATCA
>Ga0207648_10001337_pt1 | contig 27375 bp, 24 predicted proteins | sample KBSMisM32_FD_184310 | JGI IMG/M metagenome (GOLD analysis project Ga0207648, IMG submission 184310) | Miscanthus rhizosphere microbial communities from Kellogg Biological Station, Michigan, USA - KBS Miscanthus M3-2 (SPAdes) (version 2) | ecosystem: Host-associated > Plants > Roots >... | reverse complement strand
CGACACGAACGATCGATCGATTTTGAGCACCCGCACCGGCATGTGCCGCAGCCGCGACAACGAGGAGTAGCCGGTACCGAAGTCGTCGATCGCGATCGCGAACCCGGCTGCGGTCAGCTCATCCAGGATGCCCTGCGCCCGCTCGGGATCCATCATCGCGGAGGTCTCGGTCACCTCGACCAAGACCCTGCTCGGATCGACCCCCCCGGAGCGGAACTCCTGCTGGATGCGACGCGCGAGGTCCGGCTGCCAGAACTGTCGCGGCGACAGGTTGAACCCGACCTCGAGGTCGATGTCGAGCTCTCGCCACGCGGCCACCTGGAAGGAGAGCTCCCGCACGACCCAGTCGCCGATCCGTTCGATCAAGCCGAGCTCCTCCGCCAGAGGGATGAAGTCGTTCGGGGGGATCATCGTGCCGTCGGGCTCGATCCACCGGATCAACGCTTCGACGCCGACCATGCCACCGTCCTGCAGATCCACGATCGGTTGGTAGTGCAGCGTCCACCGCTGGGCATCGACCGCCTTGCGCAGCCGGGTCACGAAATGCAGCCGCGCGCCGGAGTCGGCCTCGACCCCGGCCGACAGGACGTAGGCCGTTCCACCGGTCCGCTTGGCCTCGAACATCGCGGACTCGGCGTTGCGGATCAGGCTCGGGATGTCGTCCGCCCCGCGCGGGAACAGGCTGATGCCGACCCCGGCGCTGAGGTACACCTCGGTGCCGTCGATCGTGAACGGCTCCGCGAACGCCTCGTTGATCCGCTGGCCCACCGACTCGGCGCGGAGCGCCGCTCCGTCGGGTCCGGCGTCGTCGCGGTCCAGGTCCGCCAGCAAGAGCAGGAACTGATCGCCACCGCGCCGCGCGACGAGGTCGGTTTCACGCGTCGCCTCCCGCAAGCGGTCGGCCACCGCCACCAGGAGCGCATCGCCGGCCGCGTGACCCAGCGAATCGTTCACGAGCCGGAAGTCGATCAGGTCGACGCAGAGGACCGCGACCGCTCCGTCGCTGCGTCGCGCACGCGCCACCGACAGCTCCAGGAGCTCCTCGAACATCTCCCGCGACGACAGGCCGGTCAACTCGTCGTGGTACGTACGGAACGACACCTGGTCACCGGCGCCGCGCCGAGCGGTGATGTCGACCATGACGCCGTGGGAGTAGGCGATCTTCCCCCGCTCGTCGCGGACGACGCGCGCTTCGTCATAGACCCAGACGATGTGGCCGTCTCGGTGCACCATCCGGTACTCGAGGCGGTAGGGCTCCCCGGTCTCGTTGTGCCGAACGTTCTCGGCGAGCGCGCGCGCTCGGTCATCCGGGTGCAGGAGGCGGGGCCAGATCTCCGGATCGCTCATCCACTCCTCGACCGTGTAGCCGACGAGCTGCTCGATCTGCGGGCTGACGTACACCGAGCTGGCGACCTCGTCGGGCGCATCGATGTAGCTGATGAGCGGGCCCTCCTCGACGATCGTGCGATAGAGGTCCTCGCGGAGGACCCGCTCTTCCAGGATCCGCGCGCGCACGACCGACTCCCCGAGGGCGATCGCGAGCTCGCGCAGGACCTCCTCGGCCACAGGACTCCAGTCCCGATCGTCCGCGAGGTCGCACCCGATGACGCCCCACCATGTGTCGCCTTCGAACACCGGCACCTGCCAGGTCGACGCGGCACCGCCCGCGCGGAGCGCGTCGCGCGTCGCGTCCTCCATCCCGACCACCGCGCCGACGATCTGCTCCCCTCGCCCGAGCACATCGATCCACGACTGGAAGTCCGGGTAGTACGGACGTAGGTGAACGTCGGGCTGTTCGAAGACGGGCGTCCCGGCGGGACCCGTCCAGTGCCCGAGGAGATCCATCCAGAGCCGACCGTCGGGTCCGCGCAGGTTCTCGAAGACGTAGCAGCGGTCACAGTCCAGCGCGGCTCCGACCGCTGCCATCGCTTCCGGCAGCCGCGTCTTCCAATCATCGCCGGCGAGCAGCGCCCGGAGATCGACCCCGGCCGCGCCGCGGCCGGCCCCCGGCACCTCGGTCGCTGCCATACCGATACGGCATCGGTCGTGTGCGACCCCGCCTGAAGGCTGCGGACGCCCTGCGGCCGAACGAGGCTGAGGTCCCTGTTACCCTGTTCCGCGATGGCCGACTACCGAGAGATCATCCACGAGCGCCTGTACGTCAAGGTGCCTGGCGGCGATTCCCTGCGCAAGACAGCGGCCGCTCGCCTGAAGCACTTGCTGGCCAACGGATGGCGGGAGGTCGAGCGGAACCAGACGCCCGAGTACGTGCAGGTTCGGTTCGAGCGGACCGGGCACGCGCCGATGAAGGCTCGCCTGCCCAAGAAGGGCCCGGAGATCCGCGACCAGCGTCGACCGCGCCGCGACAATCGCGGACCCGGCGGCCCCCGCCGCTGACGGCGCGACCGAACATCCTTCGGTTTACGGCATTCCATTCCGGATGATTGCCGGGTATCATCCCGGGTAACCCTTGAAACGTCCGCCACGCGGCCCGCGTTCGATGCCGCGTGCCCTCGCCGTAGGAGGTGTCGCCGTGAGCGTGGAGTTCCACCCTGAGGCATCCAACGTCCGTCCCGGTCACCGCGAGGCCCACGCGCACGCGGCCGACCAGCCGTTCACCTACCCGCTCCAACGCGAGTACGTCGAGCCCGACTGGACGCGGCTGCCGGCGTACCGGGACGTGACCAGGGAGCAATGGGAGTCGGCTCAGTGGCAGCGCAGCCACACGGTGAAGAACCTCAAGGAGTTCAAGGAAGCGCTGGGCGAGCACCTGACCGACGAGCTCTACGCCGACATCGAGCGCGACCAGCAGGACCGCGCCACGATGTCGATGCTGATCCCGCCACAGATGATCAACACGATGGTCGAGGCGGACCTCTACGCAGACCCCGTCCGGCGGTACATGGCGCCCGCGTACTCCGAGCGGGAGCCCGACTGGCCGAGTCACCCGTTGTCGAGCCGCGACTCCCTGCACGAGGCGGACATGTGGGCGGTGGAGGGCCTCACCCACCGGTACCCGACGAAGGTGCTCGCGGAGCTGATCTCGACCTGTCCCCAATACTGCGGCCACTGCACCCGGATGGACCTCGTGGGCAACGACACGCTCCAGGTCCTCAAGTACAAGTTCGAGATGAAGCAGAACGATCGCTGGGACGCGATGTTGGACTACCTCAGCGCCACACCACAGGTGCGTGACGTTGTCGTCAGCGGTGGCGATATGGCGAACGTGCCGGCCAAGCGCCTGCAGGACTGGTTGTTCAAGCTGATGGACATCGAACACATCCGTGACATCCGCATCGCCACGAAGGGCCTGATGGGGATCCCACAGCACTTCCTGCAGGATGACGTGCTCGCGGCATACGAGGCGATCGCGACGCGGGCTCGCGAGCGCGACAAGGACATCGCACTCCACACGCACGTGAACGCCGCACAACAGGTGACGCCGCTCGTCGGGTCGGCGGTCCGCAAACTCCTTGAGATGGGGTTCCGCGACGTGCGCAACCAGGGTGTGCTGCTGCGCGGCGTGAACACCTCACCGAACCAACTGCTCGACCTGTGCTTCACGCTGCTGGATCACGGCAAGATCCTTCCCTACTACTTCTACATGTGCGACATGATCCCCAACGCGGAACACTGGCGACTGTCGGTCGGCGAGGCGCAGAGCCTGCAGTATGCGATCTTGGGCTACCTGCCGGGGTTCGCGACACCGCGGTTCGTCTGCGACGTGCCCTACGTCGGGAAGCGCTGGGTGCACATGCTCGATGAGTACGACCGCACACGCGGCATCAGCTACTGGCGGAAGAACTACCGCACCGGCATCGAGACCGAAGACCCAGAAGCCCTGACCCGTCGCTACCACTACTACGACCCGATCTACACGCTGCCCGAAGAGGGGCAGGAGTGGTGGCGTCAGGAGATCGCCGCGGGGCTCGACGACCTGCTCGCGGCGCTGTCCGCCGAACAGGGCATCTCGGTCGGCGCCTGAGGATCGCTACCAGGCCGTCTCGAACGAGCGCCGTTTCCGCTTGCGCTCCGCAGCGAGTGCGAGCTGAGCCCGTGCGATCGCCGCCCGGTCGGTGGCATCGAGCTCGCGCTCGACCGGCACCGCCATCCCGAAGAGCCGGCAGAGTGTCTCCACGACGTCGACGTCCGGGTCGGTGATCTGCAGGACCGCGTCGACCTCGAGCGGATCCGCGGTGCGCGGCGCGAGTGCCGACCACGCGGAGAGCTCCTGCGCCGTGTGCTGGCGCCACCCCGCGTAGCTCGCTCCGTAGGAGCATCGCGCGACGGCATCGGCCGCTCCTTCCGGCGCGGACGCCGGGTCGAACCCCAGGAGGAACGGGATCTCGGGATGGTCGCGCCGGGCCGCCACCCCGTAGCTGAAGCCATCGGCCCGCCACATGCCGAGCGCCGCGCCGACCTGATCCGCGGTGGTCCGGACGAGCTGGTCGAGCGCGAGCAGCTCCTCGACCACAAGCACATGGCCTCCGCGCCAGCCCTTCCCAATGGGCAAGGTGGAAGAGAGGGACGCGCTGAGCGACGCCCCCGCCTGATCGCGGAACGCCAGCCATCGCTGTTCCATGACCCTTGAAGTGTCGTACACACGAGGGCCTTCCTTGAGGAGGCGGGCTCAGGTCGTTCGGCGGCGCCAGACAGCGGCGATCGCGAGGGCAACGACCAGGGCTGCAGCAGCCGCGATGGCCCCCAGGGCGAAGGGTCCGAGACCCCCGTACACGGTGTGGATCGAGGCCGGGGACGACGGGCCGGTCGGCGTGCTCGACGGGAGCTCACGGAGCCGCAGCATCGGTCGGTCCCCGAGGCGGTCGCAGGCGGCGCCGTCCCGCACCACCACGCTCCACCGGGCCCGTCGCACGCTCTCCGTCCCGTTCTCGGCCTCACCCAGCAGGATCCGCCCGGGCACCCGAAGCTCGATCGTGCGTCCCTCGATCACCGGGGGGTTGAACGACACGTGTGCCGCGTGGTCGAGCCACACCACCTCGAGCGGACGATCGCTCGCGGTGTCGTCCCATCGGACGATGCGATTCATCCCGTGCTCGTCACCGACGGACATCGCCGGCAGCCGTGGATCGCGGATCAACACGTCGATCCGCACCGGCGCCCCGGCACGGTCGGGCACGGGGACCGGCTCAGCGAAGTGCAGACGCCACACCGCGGCGGTCCCGAGTTCGTCGGCGAAGGCATCGACCGACACCAGATCCGCCGACGGGTCGGCCACCGCCGCGCCGACGTCGCACGAGGTCACGTCCCCCCGAGGATCACGAGCGGCGGCAACCAAGAGCGGAACCAGCACGAGGACGGCGACGGCGGAGCGCCTCACGAGGTGGGGCAGACGCGTTCGCGGAGCTTGGGGACATCGAGCCGAGGCGGCTGCGTGAAGTCGAACGCACCCGCCAATGGCGAGGCCTGCGCGTCACGGTCGGTCATCGGGTTCAGACCGTGCAGGTCCTCGATGAACCGCAACACGCTGGAGAACTCATAGACCGTCGGATCGATCGAGCCACCATCCGGGTTGTCACCGGCGAGGGTGTAGGGAGAGATGATCAGCGCCGGCGTGCGGGGCCCGAGCCCCATCACATCGTAGTGAGGCGGCACCACGTGATCGTAGAACCCACCGAAGTCGTCCCACACGATCACGACAGCGGTACTCCGCCACGCCTTGGAGTCGAAGATCGCGTTCAGGTATTGCACGGTCCAGTTCTCACCGATGCAGATGTTGACGCCACCGCCGGGGTGCTCGTTCGCGTTCCCCTCCGGCGGGATCAGCCACGACACGGCGGGCAGGTCGTTCTTCTGCAGGTCGGTGAGGATCTGCGACGGATCCTGGACGTTGTTCCACATGGGCCCGAAACGAACGTGCTTGATCGCCTGCATCGCGTTCATCCAGATGTCGGGCGTCGCGTAGTACTTCCAACTGATGTTGTTCCGCCCCAGTTGGTCCGGGAGCACCGGGATGTTGACGCAGGTGCGCGTATCGACCCAGTACGCCGCGATCTTGAAGAGGTTCGCGGGATCGTCGAGGTAGTGATCCTCGAGGCCCATGATGCGCTTCACATCTTGCTGCGTGAGGTCCTCGATCGGGAACCGGCGTGTGAACTCGTTCGGGTCGTCGCAGTAGCTGCCCGACCCGGCTTCGGTCCCGGTCGTCTTGTTGTCGATGATGCCGTAGGACTGTGCCGCGATCGTGTACAGATGCTCGGGGAACGTTGGCCCGTACATCGACGTGAAGAAGTGATCCGCGAGCACGAAGCGGTCCGCGAGCGCCCAGTAGGCGGGCAGCGTCTGGCGACTGAACTGGGTGTAACCGGTCAGATCGTCGCCGTACGTGACGCAGTTGAAGCCGTCCATCGCGCCGCCGTGGATCGCGGTGAGCCCCGGCGCGAACGCGTGCCCGAGATCGTGCGGATACTGGTACGGCGCAGGGGTGAGCTTGACGGTCGGACCGGGCGCGTATCCGTTGTCGCACTGCAGCGTCTTGCCGCGGGTCGCCCCGTCGGCGCCCGGATACTTCCCGAAGTAGTTGTCGAAGGTGTGGTTCTCCTTGACCAGGAAAACCACGTGCTTGATCGGATTCTGCCCGGGCGTGATCGAGCTGTTCGGCGCCGCGCTCGATGGCGGCGGCGAGGTCGCATCAGCGATCGGGCCCGGACCGGCCGCGCCCTCGGTCCCGCCACTCGGCCAGAACTGCCAGACGCCCACGAGGACCACGATGACGACGAAGACGACCCCAGCACGACGACGAGCCACCTGCGCGGGGGTCGGCCGACGAAGCGACGCTGGCCGGATGATCGGCGGCCGGTTCTGCACCGCGCGAGTCTACCCCTCGGCTTTCGCGGCTAAGGTCGCGAGCAGCGCGCGAGCGCGCGCGAGATCGCTCGCCGCGCCGGGATCCTCGGCGACGTTGTGGAGTTGTCGCGCGTCCGACGATCGATAGAGCTCTTCGAAGCCGTCGGCGTTGTCGACGTAGAGGAATCGGCGCGTCACGACACCCTGCCACGGCGGCGCGCTCTCATCGCCGCCCCAATCGAGGAAGACGCCCGCGCGATGGGCGAGCGGCCGTCCGTCCAGCGCCGGCGCGAGGCTGATCCCATCCTGCGGCAAGCCCGGCTCCACCCCGGCGAGCGCCGAGATCGTGCTCGCCAGGTCCACGTTCGAGACGAGGTCGCCGACCGACCCGGCCGGCGCCCAGGGCGTCCGGATCGCGAACGGAAGGCCGATCGACGGCGTGTACGGGTATCGCTTCCCCTCGAGTCGATGGAGCCCCATGGTGTAACCGTTGTCGGTGAGGAAGATGATCACCGTCCGGTCGAGCTCGCCGCGAGCCGCGATCTCACCGACGAGCGCCCGGAACCAGTCATCGACGCTGCGCAGCATCGCGCGCTCGTTGCGGTCACCGGCGATGTATCGCTGCCGATCGGCTTGTGTCTTCGGCGCGAGCGCACGCACGTACGCTGGCTTACCGGCGACGTCGTTCATGACATGCAACGGTGGGATCGGTGGTTGCGCGTCGGCGAACGCACCTGCATAGGTTGGCGACGGGATCCACGGCAGGTGGGGCGCGTTCGGACTGAAGTACAAGAACCAAGGCTGGTCGACGGGCGCCGTCTGCACGAAACGCACCGCCTGCGCCCCGAGCACGTCGGTGGCGTAGTCCTGCGGCGCCGATCCATAGTGATGCTCCAACGCCTGGTCGACCACCTCGTAGTCGTAATAGGAGGTCGATTCGTCGGCGTTCTCCTTGGCGAACCACCGATCCCAGCCGGGGGGAACGAAGGGCGCCCGACGCCACGGATAGAGGTTGAGATACTTGCCGACCAGACCGGTCGTGTAGCCGGCGTCCTGCAGCCACACGGGCAACGTGTTCGTGTCGTCGAGGTTCGCGCCCTGATCGTTGTTGCGCACGTCGGTGTGCGTGTCGAAGCGGCCGGTGAGGATCGTCGCTCGCGACGGGCAACACAGTGGTGTCGATGCCACCGCGTGCGGGAACCACAGCCAATGCCCCGCGGGATCTTCCAGCTGCGATTGGAACCAGGGCATCGCGGGCGGATCGGTGGGCAACGTGTCGAGCGTTTGGTCATCGGTCAAGACGAGCAGCACGTTCGGGCGAGGATCAGGCGTGATCTCGGGGGAAGCACGGACCGTCGCCGGCACGGCGATCGCCACGACGGCCAGCGCGACCGCCAGCCCGCGCTTCAGGATGGCTCCTTCCGAACCTTCCAGATGTGCTCACCGGGGAAGTCCCGCGCCCACTCGACCGTGGCGTAGTCCTCGAAGGTCGACACCGCATCGGGAGGCGGCCGGAGCTCGATCAGGTCCTCGATCGCGAGGCGGTTCGCACGGAACAGCCGGATCCACTCCCCGTACGGGAGCTGATACTCCGCGCCGGGATCCGATGGGTCCCACACGATCCGGGGCGTATCGAAGTACGAACGCAGCAGCTCCCGGCCCGGCGGCCCGTCCACCATCGGCCACGTGATCCAGATGAACGGGGTCGTGCTGTTGAAGACGAACAGACCCTCCGGCCGCAGCACGCGGGCGACCTCCGGCACGGTCGCGCGCGGGTCGGTGAAGCCGACGGCGCCGTGGTCGCAGAAGACGAGGTCGAAGGAGGCGTCGGCGAACGGCAGTTCCTCGACGTTGCCGCGCACGAGCGGGAAGTCGACCCTGGTCTCGGCCATCAACGGAGCGGCGGCCGCGAGCTGGTTCGCGCTGAAGTCCACGCCGACGACCCGAGCACCTCGCATCGCGACGCGGATGCCGAACTGACCGGCACCGCACCCGAGCTCCAGCGCATCGCGGCCCTCGACGTCGCCGAGCGCACGGATCTCATCCTCGGGGATGTCCCAGATGCCCCACGCGAGGCGATCCCACCGGTTGAGCTGCGTCGCGTTGCGGCGCTGGTAGTCGGCGCTGTCCGCCTCCCAGCTGGCGAGGTTCGCGCGGACGTCGTCGCGGGTCATCGATCGAGCCAGCCGCCACCCGCGCCGTTCGCGTCGGCGACGATCCCGGCGGCGATCGAGAGCGCGATCCCCTCTGCATCCTTGCGCCCGAGGTCGAGGCCCACCGGGGCATGCACGCGCGCCACGACATCGTCGGGCACGTCCATCGCACGGAGCGCATCGAGATGCCGGGCGACGTGACGGCGCGAGCTCATCATCCCCACGAACCTCGCCGGCGACCGCGCCGCGTGCGCGAGCATCGCCGTGGCGTACGGGGCGTCGTGATCGGTGAGGACGACGGCGTCGCGCTCGGAGAGCGCGACGCCGTCGAGGTCGGCCACCACCGGGTGGTCGTCGACCGCGACGCGTTCGCGTCGCGGCTCGACGATCACCACCTCGTACCCGAGGGCGCCGAGGTGTCGCCGGAGCGCGCGCGCGACATCGGTCGCCGACACGGCGAACAGCCGTGGCGGCGCCCGATGGGGCTCCAAGTAGACCTCGACGTCGCCGTCCTCGTGATGGAGCACCCGGGTCGTCGGCTCGCCGGCAGCGAGCACCTCTGCCGCGGCGTCGATCGCCTGTTCGTCGAACTCCGCACATCCCAACGTCCCGTGCACCTCACCGCCCGGCACGACCGAGAGGACCATCCCGACGCGGCACGGGGTCGAGCCCGCGACCACCTTGACGGCCCTCACGTCGACCTGGTCACCGATGCGAACCTCATCCTGCGACGGCGCATGGCCGGTCGGATGTTCGCCCGTGGCGCCGCCGAGCAGCCCGACCGCGTGCGGCAGCACGGGCAGCAGCGCATCGAGTGATTCGCGCACCCCCGAGGGAGATCCGGGGAGGTTCACGACGAGCGCCTCGCCGATCGTGCCCGCGGTCGCGCGTGACAGCGCCGCCATCGGGGTGTGGGCGATCCCCGCAGTGCGCATCAGCTCCGCCAAACCGGCGGCCTCCCGCTCGAGCACCGCCTTGGTGGCCTCCGGGGTCACATCGCGCGGACCGAACCCCGTGCCGCCGGTGGTGACGACGAGCGCGTGCCCCTTCGCCAGGCGGGTGAGCGCCGCCTCGATCTCGACCCGCTCATCCGCCACCACCTCGCGGGTAGAGACCTCGAAACCGGCGGCCGCCAGAAGGGCGGCGGCCTCCTCGCCCGACGCGTCGACGCGGGTCCCGTGCGTGACCCCGTCCGACACGGTCAGGACGGCTGCGGTGGCCATGCACGCCATCCTCCCATCCGATGATGGGAACCGCGACTCAGACCGCGGGGTGCAGCACGCCCAGGATGCCGTCGACCGCGTCGGGCACCTTCGCCAGGCTCTTCTTGCGCCGGAACACCGCGCGGCCACGGACGTCGGCGCCGCGTCGCTCGAGCCAACCGCTCAACGTGTCCAGGGTGCCGCGCGGCGAGACCTCGCACGTGCAGAACACGATCGTCGGCCGCCCACCGAGATCGGGCAGCGCGTCGATCGCCTCACGCGTGCCCGGGGCCGGACCGACGCGGGCGACGATCATCCCCGTGACCCAGGTCCCGACCACCAACGCGTCCGCCGCCGCGATCGTCCCGGCGTCGACGGCTCGAAGCGGAGCCGTCGTCGCGTCGACCCCACGCGCGCGGAACGCGTCACGCATGGCCCGGGCGATCGTCAAGGTGAACCCGCGTCGAGACTCGTACAGGACCAGCACGCGCATGGGCGCTATGGATAGCAGGTCGACACGACCCCTGACCGTGGACGTGACCCCGGGGTACCCTGGTGGGGCATGACCGACCTCCTTCCCGCTCCGTCCGATGGCCCGCTCATCGACACGTTCGATCGGGTTGCCGACGACCTGCGCATCTCGGTCACGGATCGCTGCAACTTCCGATGCACCTACTGCATGCCCGCGGAAGGGCTCGCCTGGCTGCCGAAGGATGAGCTCCTGACCTTCGAGGAGCTGACGCGGATCCTCGCGTTGTTCGTTCGCCTCGGCGTGCGCTCGCTCAAGATCACCGGCGGCGAGCCCACGATCCGCGCCGACCTGCCGACGCTCGTTCGGATGTTCCGAGAGGTCGGTCCCGACCTCGACATCTCGATCACGACGAACGGGATGCTCCTGGACACGCTCGCCGCGCCACTGGCTGCCGCCGGCGTCGATCGCGCGACCATCTCGTGCGACTCGCTGCTGCGGCACCGGTTCCAGGAGATGACCCGTCGCGACGCGCTGGACCGGGTGCTCGCCGGGATCCGCGCCGCGGAGGCCGCGGGCCTCACGCCGATCAAGATCAACACCGTCGTGATCGGTGGCACGAACGATGACGAGGTCGTGGACTTCGCCGGGTGGGCACGCGACACGGGCTACGAGGTGCGCTTCATCGAGTACATGCCGCTGGACGCGCAGCACGCCTGGGAGCGCGAGAAGGTCGTGCCCGGCGCTCGCATCCTCGATGCCATCCACGCGATCTACCCACTGCAGGCGACCGGCCACGATGCCGAACCGGCGACCTCCTACACGTTCGCCGACGGCTCGCCCGGCGCGATCGGCGTCATCGCGAGCGTCACCGAACCGTTCTGCGACACGTGCAACCGCCTGCGCCTGACCGCGGAAGGCCAGTTCCGCAACTGCCTGTTCGCGCTCGAGGAGACGGATCTCCGCGAGCCCATGCGTTCGGGCGCGACCGACGACGACCTCGAGCTCCTGATCCGTCAGGGGGTCTGGTCGAAGTGGTCGGGTCACCGGGTGAACCACCCGGACTTCGTGCAGCCCGAGCGCTCGATGAGCGCGATCGGCGGCTGAAGCGCTACCGCAGGTTCTCGATCGCCAGCGTGGGCACGTCGCCCGCCGGCTCGAACCCGAGGATCTGCGCGTAGAAGGACAGCTCCGCGTTCCGTGCCTCGATGATCGTCTTGGCCTCGCGGAACCCGTGGCCCTCGCCCTCGAAGAGCAGGTATGCGTACGGCAGGCCGCGATCGCGCAGCGCGCCGACGATGAGCTCCGCCTGTGAGGGCGGCACGACGTGATCCTCGCTGCCCTGGAGCACGAGCATCGGCGTCTCGATGCGATCGACGAAGTTGATCGGGCTCCGCTCCCGGTAGACGGCCTCGGCCTCGGGCCATGGTCCGATCAACGTGTACTCGTAGCGACACTCGAACTTGTGGGTGTCGCCGGTCGCGAACGGCACGAGGTCGGCGATGCCGAAATACGTCGCACCCGCGGCGAAGACATCGGTGAACGTCAGCGCGCAGATCGTCGTGTAGCCGCCTGCGCTTCCCCCGCGGATCAGCAGTTTGTCGCCGTCGACGTCCCCGGCCTCCACGAGGAACCGCGCGGCGTTGATGCAGTCGCGCAGGTCGACGACACCCCAGTTCCCGTTCAGCCGCTGGCGGTAGGCGCGGCCGTAGCCGGTCGACCCCCCGTAGTTCACGTCGACGACGGCGAACCCTCGTGACGTCCAGTACTGCTTCGTCAGGTCGTAGATCGACGTCGCGTCGCTCGTCGGCCCGCCGTGGCTCATGACGATCAGCGGAGGCCCCTCGTCGTCGGGGCCGTCGAACCCCGGGTTCGTGGGCGGGTAGTAGAAGGCGTGCGCGGTCAGGTCGCCGTCTGTCGGGAACTCGATCGCGCGAGGCTTCGACAGGAAGGCATCGTCGACCCGCTCCGCGACGCTGGAGCGCAGGACCTCGACCGCCCGTGTGCCGAAGTCGAGCCATACCACCTCTTCGGGGATCGAGCTGCTCCCCGCGATCAGCACGATCGTCGTGCCATCGGTCGCGATGTTGAGACCCCATCCGAGCGCATCGTGGGGCAGATCCATCCGCGTGAGCTCGCCGGTCGTCGGGTCGACCAGCGCGACGTGGGTGCGACCCCGGTCGTCGTACAGGCACGCGATGTGCCCATCGCCCATGAACGCGAACGAGCGCTCCCCGAACGTCCACATCGGGTACCCGAACTCCGCCTCGGCCGCGTGGATGACCGCGCGCTCGCCCTCCTGCCGCCCCCCGGCGATGCGCTCGAGGTTCCACCACCCGCTGCGGTCGCTCGCGAACACGAGGTCACCGGTCGAACTCCAGGTCGGCTGCCAGATCGACTCCTCACCATCGCGCCCGGCAAGCAACACGGGCTCCCCGGCCTCCGCGTCGGCGTTGAAGCCGGCAACGGAGAGCTCGCACCCGTCCCACGGCATCCACGGGAGATCCCATGCAAGGAACGAGAGCGTCGAGCCATCGGGCGAGATCGCGGGGGTCGCGTAGAAATCCCGACCGCCGATGATCGTGCGGGGCTCGGCCGAGCCGTCCGTGGGGATCGCCACGAGCTCGTTCACGACGTCGGCCATCGCCGGGCCGAGGTCATGTCGCTCGCGGACGCCGACCCACCATCGGCCGTCGAGCGTGATCACCCCGTCGGCGAAGCGCTGCTTCGCCTCCGTGTCCGGCGTGATCGCCTCCGGTTGACCGCCCGACGCCTGCCGATAGATACGCTGGTCAACCTTGTTGACGAAATACACCGTTCCCTGATGCACGGTATACGCGCCGCCGCCGTATTCGTGGGCCATCGAACGCACGTCGAAGCCGGCCGGTGTCACGTCCGTCGGCGAGGAGAACGGATCACCCTGCACGACGACGGATCGGCCTTCCATCGGTCGGCGTTCGAGCCAGAACGCGATGCCCCCGTCGATGCGGCACTCGGAGAGTCCGATCGCGTCGGCCGCGAGCATCTCGGCCGTGATCGGCGACTCCCAGCTCCCGTACGGCGAGGTGGTAGTCATCGCGGACGCTTCCCCACGATGACCCTCGTGATGGGCACGGGCCCACCCTTGGTGGATCGCACATCGCGGAAGCCGCCCTCGGACATGACCTTCCGCACGTCGCGAGCGCGGTCGGGGTCGGTCTCCATCAGAACCCAGCCGTTTGGCTTGAGCCACGCGGGTGCTTCCTCGACGGTGCGCCGGACCAACCCCAGTCCGTCGACGCTGCGATCGGTCAGCGTGTGCGCCGGCTCCCAATCCTTGATCTCGTCCGGGAGATCCTTGAGCTCGTTCTTGGCCACGTACGGCGGATGGATCGTGATGACGTCGACGCGGCCGCGGAGCTTCTTGGGCACCGGCTCGAACAGATCGCCGGCAGCGAACGTCGCCTTCAGCCCGAGCTCACGTGCGTTCCTTCGGGCGAGCTTCACGCCTTCGCGCGACAGCTCGGCACCGAAGACCTCCGCTTTCGGCACCTCGCTCGCGACGGCGAGCGCGATCGTGCCCATCCCGCTGGCGAGATCGACGTGCACCGGCTTGCGCCGCTTCCGCAGCCGCCGGATGGCCTGCTCCGCGAGCCACTCGGAGGAATCGCGAGGCACGAACACACCCGGCTTGACGATCAGGTCCAATCCACGGAAATCGGTGACGCCCGTGATGTGCGCGACAGGCTCACCGGTGAATCGCCGCTCGATCCACTCCTCGTACCGGCGCTGCTTCGAAGCCGAGATCTTGTCGTCGGGGTCCGGCTCCTCACCCATCAGGTCGATGAGCAGGATCTCGGCTTCGATCTTCTCCCGGCCCTTCTGCCAGTGGTCGATCGCCGGCGAATCCTTCAGACGAGCGGTGCCATTGCGGATCAATGCGCGTGCCTTCATGAGCGCCACATGCTAGCGGGTGGCGCTCGCTAGACTCGGCCCATGCCCCGCGCGACCGAAACGCAGGCGACGGCCAAACCGTCGAAACCGCGGAAGCCGCGCGCGAGGAAGGCGAGCGTCAACGGCTCCATCCGACTGACCGGTGACCGGCTCGTGGTCCGGACTCCCGAGAGCGGCGAACGCAAGACCTCGGGTGGACTGCTGATCCCCGCAACGGCGATGCCGGCACCGAAACGCTTGTCGTGGGGCGACGTCACGCTCGTCGGCCCGGACGTGCGTGTTGCCAAGACCGGCGACCGGGTGCTGTTCCTGCCGTCGGCGGGGCTCGAGGTCGAGCTGGAGGGCGAAGAGCTCGTGCTCCTTCGGGAACGCGACGTGCAGGCGGTCTCCGAGGCCGGCAGCCCCAACGCGAAGGACCGCAGCCCCGGCCAGTACCTCTAGGCGGGCACGAAGCTGACGCGCACGGTCCGCGTGTTGTTCTCCCGGTTCGGGTCGATCAGGACGATCGATTGCCAGGTGCCGAGCCCGATCTCACCGTCGAGGACCGGCAGTGTCAACGAGGGCGAGATGAACGCGGGCAGCAGGTGATCGCCGCCGTGGCCAACGCTGCCATGCCGATGGGTGTATCGGTTATCACGCGGGAAGGTGCGAGCCAGCAGCTCCTCGAGGTCCTCTTCGCTGCCGCTGCCCGTCTCCATCAGCGCAAGCCCTGCGGTGGCGTGCGGCGCGAACAGGTGGAGCAGTCCGTCACCGCCGACCTCCCGCGCGAACACCTGGACGCGAGGGGTGAGATCCGAGACGACGAGTCCCTTCGTCTCGATCTCGAACGCGTCCGACCGCATCGTTCCTTCCTACGTCAGCCGGCCGATGTGACGAAGGTCGGCTCGGCGAGTACCTCGGTGTGCTCCCCTGGTTCGAACCCAGCGAACCCGAGCTGCCAGGTTCTGGTCGGCCAGATGTATCGAGCGACCCCCTCCGTCGGCCGGTACGCAGCGGTGTAGAGCGTGCCGAACCCGTTCGCGTAGGACGTCGAGAACAAGGGCGCACGCAGGAAGCTCTCGGTGAACGCCGGAGCATCAACGGCCGGGTCGTCGAGGAGTCGAAGGATCATCTGCTCCCGTTCGATCGTTCGCGTCGCGCGCGCCTGCTCGGGCCACTCGACGATCCCCTGGTGGTTCGTTGCCGCGGGGAACTCCCGGAAGATCGGCTCTCGGTCGGGCGACAGGTAGGCCGTCAGCGCCGCGCCGGAGGCGTCCACCAGGGTGACGTTGTGGCTCAAGGCATACGGGAGCCGCGCGAGCGTCGCTCGGGCGTCGTCGACGGTCGAGCACGTCTCCAGGACGTACCGCATCACGATCGGGATCCCGAAGCCGTCACCGAGGATCCGGCGACCGCCGAACGTGAGCGAGGCCGCGAGGCCGTCGCCGTTCATCCCGTCGAGCAGGCCCCAGAGGCAATCGCTCATCCCGAGGACGCGCTTGACGAGCTGGGTCGACCAGATCACGCCTTCGAACCGCGACGGCGCGTAGTCGTAGTTCCGCACGAGCATCGGTACCCCGTCGCGCGTCCACGCGCCCTGCGAGCAGGCGGCCAGGTAGGGCGGCGGTTTGTAGAGCGACAGCATCCGCGCCGCCAGGTCGCCGCCGCCCGCCAGTTCGACGGCGCGCTCGTACGCGGGCATCAGCTCCGGCATGTGCGCCCGCAGCATCCGCACGCTCGTCGCGTACGACGGCCGCGCGGCCTCCCCCTCCCGGAGGAACCACGCCTTGTAGTGCGGCCACTTCTCCTCGAAGACCGCCTGCCACATCGGACCGAGCTGAAGCTCTTCCAACGCACGGAACGTGAAGGGAAGCATGCGCATGTTCCGGCAGATGTTCCCAGGTCAACGAGGGCGGAGCCACCACCCTCGGTCAGAGCATCTTGAACCCGAACGGCTCGGGCTTGACGGCCGGCGGCTCGTCCGGGCCGGGTGGTTCGCTCGCGAACTGTCCCTTGATGCCGCTGATCCACGACCGCGCGCGATCGACCAATCGATGCTCCTGGTCCATGAACCTGCCGCGCGTCACCATGATCCCGAGGTCGGCGCCCGGGTAGCGATACTGCCCGACGCCAGCGATCCGCAGGTAGAACGCCTCGCTCTCGTCGGCGATCGTGTGCCAGTCGGTATCGCGCCGTGAGAAGGCGATCCCCTCCGTGTTCGAACGCCAGATACCCGACCGGGGCGCCTCGGTGATCAGCTCCGTCACGTCCTCGGTCTGCTTCAGGATGAACTGCGTCCACTCGTCGAGGTTGTGCGCCTGCGCCCAGCGTTCGTTGAGCTCGTCCACGTCGATCTCGTAGTCGACATCCATGAACTCCAACAGATGGAACAGGAACAACGGCATGTCGCCGTACGCGACCGCCGTCACGTTGGTGATCGACGAAGCGCCGGTGACCCGCGGGTTGAGCTCGCCGAGCCACATCTCACCGGTGTCCGCATCGAGCAGGAAGTCGAGCTCGAAGTAGCCACGATACCCCTCCTGTCGCAGGCGCTCTCCCATCGCGATCGTGCGCTCACGCGCGACCCGCCGCTGCTTCTCGGTGAGCAGCTCCGGCGAGACGTCGTTGCCGCACCACCCACCGTCGTATGGCGTGAGCTCCGGGAACCCGGTGAGCTCGGCCATCAAGGGACCGACGAGCGTGCCGTGGCGCGTGATCACGCCCTCGATCGCGAGCTCTCGCGGCTCGATCCGCTTCATCACCTTGATGTCGTGATCGACGATCTTCTTCGCGTGCTCGTCCCAATCCCGCTCATCGGCGATGAAGAACGTCGTCTGACCCGAGTCGCCGTAGGGCGTTTGCACGACGAGGTCGCCGCCCAGCCCCGCGTTGGCGGCGAGTCGCAGGAGCCGCGCGTAGTCCGTGCCGCGCCCCATCGTGTTGGGCACGCTGGGCACCCCCGCCTCGTTGCCGAGTCGCGTCGTCTCGATCTTCGAATCCATCCGGTGCCGGAGGGCCGCCGGCGGGAAGGCGACGTCGAGCCCGAGCTCCGACGCGAGCTGCTCCGTCTCCTCGTCGAACATCAGGAACGCAGCCTTGCCCCTCCCGTTCGAGGCGATCAGGTCCCCGATCTCCTTGTGCCCGAGCAGGTAGTTGACGATCTCCTCGATCGATCCGAAGGCTCTCGGCGTCTGTTCCTTGGGCACGAACACGTTCGGATGGGTGCCGTCGAACGAGTCGTAGTAGTTGAGGAACCGGAACCGCCGGACCCAGCGATCGATGCCGAGCAGGTTGAACGCCGTCGCGCTCACGAAGTAGACCGGGGTCTCGTTCGTCCGGAAGAAGTTCCTGATCGCCGGGATGCCGGTCAGAGGCTTCGTTCGGACGAGCAGCGTCGGCGAGGCGCCCTCAGCGAGCCCCGGCGCAGCAATCCGGCCCTCGTCTCGGCGACGGGCCCGCTGGACCAACCCTTTGGCGCCGAACGTGAGGATGACGCCGGCCAGCGCCCACCAGAGAGGGGTCATGCCGTCGAGCGTCCCTCGGTGGAGAACAGCCCCGTGACCTGCCCGGCCCGCACGGTCGGAAGGTACACCGCGGCGCGCATCCAGGTGAAGGCGTTCGTTGGCTCGACGATTGCCTCGTTCCGGCTTGCCGGCTTGACGCATGCGTGTAACGGTGTAATTATGCTGACATGAGCGAAAAGGGAGACTTCCAGGAGCACCTCGAGGGTTGGTTCGCAGGGCGCTTGCCTGGCGATTGGTTCACCGGCCAGCCCACCGTCGAGTTCGACCGAGACGAGATCCTCGTGGTCGGGACGCTGTCCGACCCGGATCTCGCCGACGATGCCGGCCCCGAGACCCGCAAAGCGGCCGCGCAGGCCCGCATCCAGGGGTTCCGCGAGGACACCCGAGGCCACAGGATGCGGATCGCCGACGAGGCCGAGCGCCGGTTCGGCCGAAAGGTCAGCTGGGGCGCAACCTGTGGTGACGTCCGGGTCCTCTTCACGACGGTCTCGACGCCGGCCATGACGCGGCTGCGGATGCCCGAGCGGACGGTCCTCGACACACTGGTCGACGCCGGCGTGGCCCGCTCCAGGAGCCATGCCCTCGCGTGGTGCGTCCGACTGGTCGCAGAGAAGCAGGAGGAGTGGCTCGGCGATCTTCGAAAGGCCCTCGAAGGGGTTCAGGCGGTCCGCCGCGAGGGCCCGCAGACCTAGTTCGCTACACGCTCCAGCGCGACCACCACGTTCATCGCCGTCCGGACGATCACAGGATCGCCCGGACGGAGCCCATCCGGGACGCTCTCGGCGCCGAGTTGCGCCTGCTCGAAGCTCTGATCGGGGAACGCCAGGACCACACGCACGTGTCGTGAGCCGTGGACCTCGTAGGGCTCCAGCTCCGCGACGGTCGCGATACGCTCCCCGAACACCCCGTGAGCCTACCCGCCGCTCAAGGCCGGCCCTGCGGCGGCCGACGGAACTACATGCCTCCGGGGGGATGGTGGGTCCGTCGTCGTCTGTGCACGATCGCCGCTGCGATCGTCGTTTCACTGAGCGTTCAGCTGTCGGTTGCGACGCCGACGCACGCGGCGCATCGAGACGCCGTTTCGGGGGAACGTGGATCGGGTGAGCTCGCGATCCCGATCGTCTACCCACGGACACACGCACAGCTCGCCGGCCTTTCGATGCGCTCGACGGCAGCGTCGGACGTCACGTTCTCCGATCTCGACGCCAGCGACGTCTGGGCCCTGGATGCGATCCGTTGGGTCGGCAAAGACAACAACTGGATGCGGGACTTCTCGCGGAACCCGGACGGCACGTATGACTTCCGCCCCGACGCGATGGAGTCGAGGAGACTCTTCGCACGGGCGATCGTCCGCGCCTTCGCGCCCGCTGCGCAGCCCGGCGGCTCGACCACGTTCACCGACCTCGACCCTTCGTCGAAGTGGTATCGCCCCGCCGCGGTCGCGGTGGAGCGCGGATGGATGAGCGCCCCGAGGGACGCGTTCGATCCGGCGGGGCACGTGACGATGGCGATGACGCACCGCGCACTCGTGCTCGCGGTCGGCCTGGAACCCGCCGCGACTGCGCTCAACGACATCCACACGCGCGACGGTATGACGTTCCCGACGAAGGCAACCTTCGGCACGACGGTACTGGGCATGCGCCTCGGGCTCCGCTACAACGCGCCGACCGGGAAGGAGTCCAACGACGTCGCGCCGTTCGACGACCTGTCGCGCGCGCAGGTCGCGTACTCGCTGTGGCGCGCGACCACGCTGCCGAGCTGGGTCGTGCCCGACCTCCTCGGCCAGTACCGAGACGTCCAGCTGCCGCACCTCGGGCCGCGTCTGCAGGAGATCGTCGGCTGGGGGATCCGGTACGCGGGGTACCCATACATCTGGGGCGGCGAGTGGGGCTTCGAGACCCGTGAGCCCTCGGCGCTCGGCGGCCAGCCCCGAAGCGGCTTCGACTGTTCCGGCCTCTCGTGGTGGCTGCTGCGTGCGGACGAAGGGAGCTCCTGGAACATCAGCCCGCCGCGGCCGTACAACGGCTGGTCGTTGCCACAGCGCACCTCGGCCGACATGGCGGCCATGGCCCCGAGGAAGATCGCGTACCGAGATCTCGAGCCCGGCGACCTGATGTTCTACGACGGTGACGGTGACGGCGTCGTCGACCACGTCGACACCTTCATCGGGAACGGCTTCGCGCTGGATTCCTCGAGCACGCCGGGCGGCGTGTCGATCATGTGGGTCGGCAACAGTCATTCCCTCTACGGCTCGGATTGGTACCGCAACCACTTCGTGTGGGGCCGCCACATCCTCCCGCGTTGACCCTCAGGCCTCGGCGAGGGCTCGATCCAAGATCGCGCGTTCCTCGTCCGTGATCGGACGTGACGCCCGTGCTTCTTCGTCGTGTGCGACGATCACCGACTCCGCCTCCGCCGCGACCCACCCTGCCTTCGCGAGGATCTGCTCGGTCGTCCGGATCGACGACGTGCCGTATCCCGCCCCGCGACAGGTCACGATGACCTCTTCGTCATCGAGCGAGAGCTCGCGGCGATAGTCGATCGCGACGCGAACGATCACGAAGTTCACGTCGGGCCCGAGCGTGTCGCGCACCCATCGGTCCCGAGCCTCCTCGAGGTAGGTCAGGTACACGGCATTGTTGACGTGGCCGTAGTTGTCGACGTCGCGCCAGCGGATCCGGATCGGCACCTCGGTCATGGAAGCGGAGCCTAGATGGTCGGAGGCCCCGGCCGCGAAGCGGCCGGGGCCTCAGACCGGAGAGAGGGGCTCCACGGGTCTTTCGAACCCGCCCACGCCAGGGTTCGGCTCGAGATGTTGCGATGGTGTGTCAGGATCCGTGCTCCCCGATCCGGCGATCCATCTCCTCACCGAGGGCCACCGCTCCGGCTGGGGAACCTGTGACCGCGGCGAGGAACTGGGAGCGCTCCAGCGCACGCAGCGACGTCGGCCCGGTCGCGACGACCGTTGCCGTTCGAGGAACATCGCGGAGCAAGGCGATCTCGCCGAAGAAGTCGCCGGCGCCGAGCTTGGCGAGCGGGTCGCCACTTCGCGACACCTCGACGGCTCCGGTCCTGATCACGTAGAAGCGGTCGCCCTCTTCGCCTTCACGGATCACGATGTCCCCCGAGGCAACCTCGATCGGGATGAGGTTGCGCGCGACCCGCTCGATACTGGCCAACCCCAGGGGTCCGAAGATCGGCGTCTGTCGCAGCAGCGCGACGTCGGCAGGATCCGACAGCGCCGCCTCACGATCCACGCTTCGTACCCGTCGCACGACGATGAGCGCGACCAGCGGGAGGCTGAGCCCGGCGATCATGAAGGTCGCGTCGACCCCGAGCCACGCGACGAGGACCGGTGCGAGCACCGACCCGACGGCGAGTGCCGCCATCGCGAGCCCCTCCTGGACGCCGAACACGCGCGCCAAGACGTCGTCGTCCACGCTTCGCTGTAGCAGCGTGCGCGAGGTGACATCAAAGAAGCTCTTCCCGATACCGGCCACCCCAAGCAGCAGCACCGCGGCAGCGGGGCCGGACGCGAAGGCGACCAACGCGATCGGGACCCCCACCACGACCACCCCGAGGAAGAACGCAGGCGCCAACCGCTCGCGACCGATCAGGGTCACGGTGGCCGCGGCGCCGAGGAGCCCGCCCACACCGACCGCGGCGGACAACAAGCCCGGCCCGGCTGGCCCCATCGACAAGACCCCGTACGCAAGCACCACGGTCAACACGTCAAGGGCGCCGATCACAACCGTTTGACCGGTCACGAACCCGAGCAGCAACCGAGCGCCGGGGCGTCGGCGAAGCTCCCGGAACCCCGCAAGGGCGCCGCCGACGGGGCGATCCCGCAGATCGACGATGCGAGACCGTGCGTGCACGGCGAGGACGAGCGCCCCCATCGAGATCAGCGCGACGGCCATCACGCCGAAGACCAGCTCTGGTCCGCGGATCGCGAGCATCACGCCGGTGAGCAGCGGACCGATGAAGATCGCGAACCCCTCGAGACTGCTGGTCAGCGCGTTCGCGGCGGTCAACTGCTCGGGCGTCTCCGCGAGCTCTGGCAGGATCGACAGGTGGGTCGGTCGAGTGGCCGTGATGGCGACGTTCAACAGGATCGCGCACGCATAGACGACCGGACTGGGCAGCGAGAACGCGAGCGCCGCGGCGGTCATGCCTGCCGTCACCCCTTGGACGAGGTAGGACAGCGCGAGCGCTCGTTCCCGCGGCATCCGGTCGCCGGCTTGGGCGACGAACGGCGCGAGGATCGCCGCCGGGATGAGCAACGCGACCGCGGCGACACCCATCGACCGTGTGCCGCCGTCGCGGTAGGCGTACACCAAGATCGCGATCCACTGCGCCGATTCGGTTGGACGGAAGACCGCGAAGGCCAACAGGACCCGCCGCAACGCGGGGTTGCGAACGACGGCGGCCAGGTTGCTGTTGGTCTCCCGCATCGCCCCGGACACGGCCGGATGGTCGCAGCGTCACGCCGGACGCGCAAGCGCGAGGTGCCCGGCAACGCAAGAGCGGGGCCCGAAGGGCCCCGCTCTTCGTACCGCTGATGCAGCTGGACTCAGAAGTCCATGTCTCCCCCGGGCATGCCGCCACCGGCGGGCATGGCGGGTGTCTTCTCGGGCTTCTCGGCCACGATCGCCTCGGTCGTCAGGAACAGCGCCCCGATCGACGCTGCGTTCTGCAGCGCCGATCGCGTGACCTTAGCCGGGTCGACGACACCGAACTTGATCATGTCGCCGTACTCGCCGGTGGCGGCGTTCAGGCCCTCGCCCTCCTTCAGAGCGCGGACCTTCTCGACCACCACGCCGCCCTCGAGGCCGGCGTTCTGCGCGATCTGCTTGATCGGCTCCTCGAGCGCGCGACGGATGATCAGCGCGCCGGTGAGCTCGTCACCTTCGAGATCGACCTTGTCGAGCGCGGCCTGCGCGTTGAGCAGCGCGACACCACCGCCCGGCACGATGCCCTCCTCGACCGCCGCCTTCGTCGACTGCACGGCGTCCTCGATGCGGTGCTTCTTCTCCTTGAGCTCGACCTCGGTGGCCGCGCCAACCTTGATCACCGCGACGCCGCCCGACAGCTTGGCGAGGCGCTCCTGGAGCTTCTCGCGGTCGTAGTCGGAATCGGTCTTCTCGATCTCACCCTTGATCTGGTTGATGCGTCCGGTGACGTCATCCCCCTTGCCGGCGCCCTCGACGATCGTCGTCTCGTCCTTGGTGACGACGACCTTCCGAGCGGTGCCGAGCAGGTCCATCGTCGCGTTCTCGAGCTTGAGCCCGACCTCCTCCGAGACAACGGTGGCGCCGGTGAGGATCGCGATGTCCTGCAGCATGGCCTTGCGGCGGTCGCCGAACCCAGGAGCCTTCACGGCCGCCGAGTGGAACGTGCCGCGGATCTTGTTCACGACGAGCGTGGCGAGGGCCTCTCCCTCGATGTCCTCGGCGATCACGAGCACCGGCTTGCCGGCCTGCATGATCTTCTCGAGGACGGGGAGCAGATCCTTCACCGCGCTGATCTTGGAGTTCGCGATGAGGATGTAGGGGTCGTCAAGCACGGCCTCCATCCGCTCGGGGTCGGTCACGAAGTAGGGCGAGATGTAGCCCTTGTCGAACCGCATACCCTCGGTGAACTCGAGCTCCATACCGAAGGTGTTGGACTCCTCGACGGTGATGACGCCGTCCTTGCCGACCTTGTCGACGGCCTCGGCGATCTTCTCGCCGATCTCCGGGTCGGCCGCCGAGATCGCGCCGACGTTGGCGATCTCATCCTTCGCGTCAACGTCCTTGGCGACGGTCTTGATGCGCTCTACCGCGAGGTCGGTCGCCGCCTCGATACCACGCTTCAACGCCATCGGGTTCGCGCCCGCCGCGACGTTGCGGAGGCCTTCCTTCACGATCGCCTGCGCGAGGACGGTCGCGGTGGTCGTGCCGTCACCGGCGACGTCGTCGGTCTTCTTGGCGACCTCCTTGACGAGCTCCGCGCCGATCTTCTCGAGCGGGTCGTCGAGCTCGATCTCCTTGGCGATCGAGACGCCGTCGTTGGTGATCGTGGGCGCGCCCCACTTCTTCTCGAGGACGACGTTGCGGCCCTTCGGGCCGAGCGTGATCTTGACGGCGTTCGCGAGCTGGTCCATGCCCCGCTCCAGCGCACGCCGCGCCTCCTCGTCGAACGAGATGAGCTTCGGTGCCATCCCTCCAACCTCCCTATGGTCTGTGGCTTCGTGCCGGTTTCAGCCTGGCCGCCGACTGCTAGCACTCGGTGGCTGTGAGTGCTAACGATGGTAGCCCGGCGAGCCCGGAGTGGCAACGCGGGGTCGGGGCCGCATAGGGTGGCCCCCATGAGCTCGCAGCCGGATTGGGTCAGACGTTTCACCGCAACGTCCCTCGGGTTCCCGAGCTGGGACGAGGGGAACCCCGATCACCTCGCGATGGTGTCGAACCGCGGCGGCATCTACCAGGCCTGGGCCCACGATCTGCGCGACGGCTCGTGGCGCCGGGCGAGCGACGAACAGGTCGGCGTTGAGCTCGTCTGGATGCTGCCGGACGATCGGATCGCCTGGTGGCGAGACACGACCGGCGACGAGCGTGGCCTGCTCGTGGCGACCCCCTTCGACGGCGGTGACGTCGCGCCGGTCTTCCCCGAGATCCCCGAAGGGTGGTTGATGGGCCATTCATTCGAGGCCGACCGCGCGGCGATCTCGCTCGAGGTCGACGGCACCTATCGGACGTACCTCGTCGAGCGCGACGGGTCGACCAGGGCGCTTGCTACCTCTCCCTATGCCGCTGGTGTCGGTTCGACCGAGCCCGGGGCGGGTGGGGGCCTCTCGGCGGACGGCACGATGGCGTGCCTCCAGCACGCCGAGCACGGCGACATCTTGCACCTGGCGCTGCGGGTCTTCGACCTGTCAACGAGCGAGACGGTTGCCGACCTCGAGGACAAGGGTCGCAACCTCGACCCCGCTGCCTGGGCGCCGGTCCCCGGCGACCAGCGGCTCGCCTTCACCAGCGAACAGGGACCGTTCGAGCGGCCCGCGATCTGGGATGTTCGCTCGGGCGTGCGACGCGACCTCGAGCTCGACCTGCCGGGCGGCGCGTTCCCCGTACGGTGGTTCCCCGATGGGTCGTCGTTGTTGGTCCGCCACGAGCACGAGGGCAGGAGCCAGCTCCTTCGGGTCGATGTGGAGACCGCAACGGTCACACCGCTCACCGCTCTCGAGGGCGATATCGAGGGTGCCGGCATCAGACCCGACGGCACGGTCTGGTACCGGATCACCGACTCCGTTCGCCCGGGCAGGATCGTCGATACGAACGGCGAGACGATGATCGCCTCACCCGACGAGTCGCCCCCACCCGGACGCGCGTACGCCAGCCGATTCGCCACGAACCCGAGCGGCGATCGCATCCATCTGTTCGTGGTGACGCCCGAGGGCGACGGGCCGTTCCCGACGGTCTTCAACATCCACGGCGGACCCGAGTGGCACGAACGCGACCGCTTCGACACGGAGACACAGGCGTTCGTCGACAACGGCTACGCCGTCGCGATCGTGAACTACCGCGGCTCGACCGGCTACGGGATCGAGTTCCGAGAGGCGCTGATCGGCAACGTGTGCTTCGTCGAGACCGAGGACATCATCGCGTGCCTGGATGCCCTGATCGCCGACGGTACGACCGACCCAGAGCGGGTCTTCTGGAACGGTTGGTCATGGGGCGGCTGCCTCGCGTGCTTCAACGCGGGCACGCAGCCGGATCGGTGGCGGGCGATCTTCGCTGGCATCCCGGCGGGGGACTTCGTCGCCGCTCACTGGGCGGCCGCACCGGAGCTGCAGGCGTGGGACGACGCCGTCTACGGCGGGAACCCGGACCAGGTCCCCGACGCGTACGCGCGGAGCGATCCGATGACCTACGTGGATGCCGTGCAAGCGCCGGTCCTGGTCATCGCCGGCGAGTCGGATCCTCGCTGCCCGATCGAAGGCGTGATGCCGTGGGTCGATGCGCTCCGAGCGCGAAACCACCCCGTCGAGCTCGAGCTGTATCCGGAGGGCCACCACACGAACTCGATGGAGGGCCAGGTCAGGCACATGCAGCTTGTGCTCGACTTCTTCGATCGCTACCAGTGATCGTCAACGCCGCTGCTGTGCACACGCTGCACGCGGAACTCGATGATGACGGTCGTGTCCTCTTCGATCGGTGACACTCGCTCGTACTCCGGGAACTTCTCGTAGAGCAGCGCGCGAGACCGGTCGAACTCCGGGCCGCTCTCGATCAGGTATGCCTCGCCCGACATGATCACCTGTGCGAGGCCGTTGTCCCAATCCTCTGAGTACACGTCGACGCAGTACGTAACCGATGCGTTCTCGCGGATGTCGCCGACCTTCTCGTCGTAGGCGCTCGCGATCACGATGCGGTCGAGATCGAGGACGTGACACACCGGAACCACGTGCGGCCACTTCCCCATCCGCTGCGTGCCGAGATGCCCGACTCGAGCTTCCGACACGAACGCCATCTCCGCCGCCGTCAGGTCGCGTTCCACGTCATTCCTCCGTCGCGGTCGCCGCTTGGTCGCGGATCTGCTCGACGATCTCGGCGTTGGCCAGGGTCGTGACGTCGCCCAGGGTGTTGCCGCGCGCCACGTCGCGCAGCAACCGTCGCATGATCTTGCCCGACCTCGTCTTGGGAAGGTCTGGCGTGAAGATGATCTCGTCTGGCTTCGCGATCGGTCCGATCACCTTCGCGACGTGATCGCGCAGGCTCGACAGCACATCGGCGTCGCCCTCGATCCCGCTCTTGAGCGTGACGAACGCGACGATGCCCTCGCCCTTGATGTCGTGTGGCTTCGAGACCACCGCCGCTTCGGCGACCCGGTCGTCGTCCACGAGGGCTGACTCGATCTCGAACGTCGAGAGCCGGTGGCCGGCGACGTTCATCACGTCATCGATCCGGCCGAGCAGCCAGAAGTAGCCCTCCTCATCGAGCCGGGCGCCGTCGCCGGCGACGTAGGTCTGCGGCCCGTATTTCGAGAAATACGTCTCGACGTAGCGATCCGGGTCGCCCCAGATCGTGCGCGCGATCGAGGGCCACGGATGCGTCAACACGAGGAACCCGCCCTTGCCGAGACCGACCGAGCCGCCACGCTCATCGACCACATCGGCGGCGATCCCCGGGAAGGGGAACGTCGCCGAACCGGGCTTCAGCGTCGTGAGCCCGGGCAGCGGCGTGATCATGATCGCGCCGGTCTCGGTCTGCCACCACGTGTCGACGACCGGACAGCGTTCCCCGCCGATCACTTTCCAGTACCAGACC
>Ga0207648_10001336_pt1 | contig 27386 bp, 25 predicted proteins | sample KBSMisM32_FD_184310 | JGI IMG/M metagenome (GOLD analysis project Ga0207648, IMG submission 184310) | Miscanthus rhizosphere microbial communities from Kellogg Biological Station, Michigan, USA - KBS Miscanthus M3-2 (SPAdes) (version 2) | ecosystem: Host-associated > Plants > Roots >... | reverse complement strand
ATATCGAGATCGCCCCCGACGACCTCATCACCGTCCTGTCAGCCCGCACCGCCCCCATCAGCGTTTGACGACTGGCGCCCGCCCGGCGGGCCGGAGTCGTCAAACGCATTCAATTTCGCTTGACGCGGCCGCGTAGCGCGGCGAAGGCGAGGCTGAACGACACGGCGCCGACGCCGGCGATGGCCATCAGGCTGTGGAGGATCGCGGCCCATGCCCAGCCATCCTGCAGCAGGGCGCGCATTCCCTCGAGCAGATAGGTCGTCGGGTTGAACTTCGTCGCCGTCGCCAGCCAGCCGGTTATGCTGGCCTGCGGCAGGTACGCCGTCGTGAGGAAGGCGAACGGGAAGAACAACAGGAACGCGTTGTTGACTGCGGTCGGATTGCCGGTGCGCAACGCGATGGAATAGGGGAACCCGGTGAAGGCCAGGCCCCACAGGCCGGCCATCACGACGAACGCGACCATGCCGATGAACCCGGTGGCCGGGCGGATGCCGACGATCACACCGAGGAGGGCGACGGGCGTGGCCAACGCCACGATCAACACGACGTCCGCGCTCATCAGGCCCAGCAACAACGTCACGCGGCGCACCGGCGTCAGCAACAAGCGGTCGAAGTAGCCGTCCTGGATGTCGAGCACCAACGCGTTCGCCCGGCTGACTCCGGTCACCGCGAACACGACCGCCACCGGTAGCTGGAACGCCTTGTAGTCGAACCCCGCCGGAAAGCTGCCCTCGACGAACTTCTGCAGTGCGCCGACGTTGACGACGAAGAAGAAGACGGGGATCACCAGCGCCGGCAGAAACGCCTCGGGATCGCGCCACGTCAGTCGAATGGCGCGCAGGGAGATGCTGCGTAGGTCGTCGAAGAAGCCGGCAGGCGCGGCCGCGCTCACGCGGCCTCCTCACCCATGCGTTCACCGGTGACGTGGAGGAACACGTCGTCGAGCGTCGGTGTGCGCAGCGTCAGACCCTCGACGGTGATGCCCGCCTCCGACAGCGCGACGGCGACCGGGCTGATCGCCTTGGCGCCGCGTTCGACCGCGATGACGACCTCGTCGGCGGAGGCCTCGATGGTGCCGAGGTTGTCGAGGGTCGAGAGGATACGAGCGACCTCCTGGGTGTCGCCCGGACGACACCTCACGATGATCAGATCGGAACCGACCGATCGCTTCAACTGCGTCGGCGTTCCCTCGGCGACGATGCGTCCTCTGGCGATGATGCCGACGCGGTCGGCCAACGCGTCGGCCTCTTCGAGGTACTGCGTCGTCAAGAAGATGGTCATGCCGCGTTCGGTGTTGAGCCGACGCACCTCGTCCCACACAGCGGCGCGGCTCGAGGGATCGAGACCGGTCGTCGGCTCGTCGAGGAACAGCACCTCCGGGTCGTGCACGAGGGCCGCGGCCAGATCGAGACGTCGCTTCATGCCACCCGAGTAGGTGCCGATCCGATGATCGATCGCGTCACCGATGTCGACGAGCACCAGCAGTTCGTCGACGCGGCGACGGCGTTGCCCGGCGTCGAGCCCGTAGAGACGACCCTGCAGATCGAGCAGCTCGCGACCGGTCTGCTTCGGATCGAGCGCCGCTTCCTGCAGGGCCACGCCGATTCGCAGACGGACCATATCGGCCCGCTCGCGCACGTCGAACCCGGCCACCGTTGCCGAGCCGGCCGATGGGAGCAGCAGCGTCGTGAGCATGCGGACGGTGGTGCTCTTGCCGGCTCCGTTCGGACCGAGGAAGCCGTAGATCTCACCGGCGGCAACCTCGAGATCGATGCCGTCGACGGCGGTGTTGTCCCCGAATCGCCGAGTCAGCGTCTGTGTGTGCAGCGCCGAGGTCACGTCCGGACGCTACCGAACACGACGTGATCGCAAGAGAGCTTCGATCTGGGCGACACGTGTTCGCGCCGGCGGATGCGTCGCCGCCAGTCGTTCGCGCCATGTGACGGGGCGCTCGCCGCGACGTTCGTTGATGACGCGTCGCAGGGCACTGGCCAACGGCCGACCGAAACCCATCGTCACCGCGCGGCGGTCGGCCTGCAGTTCGGCGTTGCGGCCGACGACGTTGGCGATGGTGTTGCTGAGCAACAGTCCGCTGAGGAACACCCACGACACTGCCATCAGCAGTGCTGCTACGAACTGGCCGGCGACCGTCAGGGCCGACGAGCTGCGGGCGAACGTACGAGTGGCCGCCGTGGCGACGCTCTGGAGGAAGAAGCCGATGCGGGCGAGAACCAGCACGGGGACGCTCAACCACTGACCGATCGTCAACGCGACCGTGTGCGATCCGAGGTGATGGCTGAGCTCGTGGGCCAGCACGCCGCTCAACTCGTCGCGGGGCAGCGTGTCGATCGCGTAGGAGGTCACCACGACGAGATGGCCACCGCAGGCGAACGCGTTCAACTCGTCGATGGGCAGCACGGCGATGACGAATCGCCGCGATGGCAGGCGGTTGGCCTGGAGCACCGATCGCCAGGCGATGTCGAGCGTCGCTCTCTCCTGACGCGTCGGCCGGCGGGCCCCGACCAGCGGCGCCAGGATCATCACTTGAACAGGTCGGAAGAACAGCAGCAGCCCGGCCGCGAGATACCCGAGTGCGAACGCGGTGAACGAGATGTCCCACACCACTCGCAGTGGCAGCCAGACTATTGCGAGGGCCAGCAGCCACAGCGGGATGACGGCAGCGACAGGCAAGAACGCCGACAACGCCGAGCTGTCGACTCGGCGCCGAGTGCTGGTCACCGCTGTCGTTCCCGCATCGAGTCCACGATACGGCCACGATCAGCGCGGTCGTACGTACACTGTACGTGGTCACGGCCCACTGTCCGCATCAGTCAAGCTTTGATCACACTCTGCCGATATCCACATGGCGTCGCAGTGGCGTTCAGTGAGAGTACGTGGTCCGTGGGACTGAAGGGTTGGTCGATCGTTGACGATGTCCGCGATTTCGTTGGAGGAAGGGGCAAGTAGCGGAAAGTCCGTTCGCGGCCTCCTCGACGACGCGCGCACCGCCGAGGCCGACGACCTCATCCGTTCGCGCTCGCTCGTGCAACAGGCGCGCGTCCTCGCCCGCTCGACCGGCGATCAACCGGGCGAGGCCGAGGCCCTCTATCGCCTGGCGAGCGTCACCTATCAACTCGGTCAACTGGACGAGGCTTTCGGGTTGGCGCTCGAGGCCCGCGATCTCGCCCGGCGTTGTGCCGCACCTGTCGTCGAGGTGTGGGCGCTGAACCTCGTCGGCATCGTGCACCATCAAGCCGGCAACTATTCGCAAGCGCTCGAGAGCCTGCTGCAGGCATTGGAGATCTACCGCTCGACGAGCGATCTCAACGATCTCGGCAACCTCCTCAACACCATCGCCGCGGTGCACCACAGCCTGCGCGACACCGACCGGGCGATCGTCACCTACGAGGCCGCGCTGGAGGCCAACCGCAAGAGCCCGCGCCGCGGATTCGACGCGATCACGTTGGCCAACATGGCCAAGGTCCGCGCCGAACGTCAGGAGAACCTGCTGGCGATCAGCCTCGGTGAGGCCGCGCTGGAGATCGCCCGCGAGCACCTGCCCGAGCACGTCGCCGAGATCCTCGCCAATCTTGCCGAGGCGTACGCCGACCTCCAACTGCTGCCCCAGGCGACGGCATGTCTCGACGAGGCCGATGAGTCGCTCGCCCGGATTGCCGCGCAGCTGACGCGAACCCCGCCGGCCGCACAGGTCGCGGTACTGATCGCCCGCGGCCGGGTGTCCATCGCCCAGACCGACGTGGCGAACGCGATCGCGACCCTCGAACGGGCGGTTGCCGTGGCCCAGCAGAACGACTTCGCGGACATGGAGCTCGTCGCCCACGGATTGCTCGCCGAGGTCCTCAAATCGCTTGGTCGCTACGAGGAGGCGTTGCAGCACCGCGAGGCGAGTGCGCGCATCCACGAGCAGATCTTCAACCGCGACACCGACCTGCGCATCAAGACGCTGCAGATCTCCCACGACACGCTCGCCGCGCGCGATCAAGCGGAGCTGCTGCGCGTCCGCACGACCGAGCTCGAGCACCTGGTGACGGCGCGGACACAGGATCTCGAAGAGCAGCACTACGAGGCGTTCGAACGGCTCGCCGTCATCGCCGAATACCGCGATCCCGATTCCGGAGAGCATTCGTCGAGAGTGGGAGAGCTGGCCTACGAGATCGCCCTCGCGCTCGGTGAGGACAGCGGCTGGGCCGACGAGCTCCGCCTCGCCGGGCGACTCCACGACGTCGGCAAGGTCGGTGTGCCCGATTCGATCCTGCAGAAGCCGGGTGCGCTCACCGATGCCGAGTTCGAGATCATGAAGACGCACACCACGATCGGCGCGACCGTGTTCGCGGGCAGCAAGTCGACGTTGATCCAGTTGGCTGCGGAGGTGGCGATCTCCCATCACGAACGATGGGACGGCAGCGGCTATCCGTTCGGCCTCGCCGCCGACAAGATTCCGTTGAGCGGACGCATCGTCGCGGTCGCCGACGTGTACGACGCGTTGGTGACGGTCCATCGCTACAAGCACGCCTGGACCTCGAGCGACGCGGTCGATCACATGGTCGCGGGGAAGGGCACCCAGTTCGAACCACGGATCGTCGACGCCCTCGTCGAGGTGATCGCCGCACGCGAGGCTGCCGCGGCTCCGGAGTCGTAACTGCCGGGCAGACCTACACTGACGCCGATGTCGGCGGCCCGGACTGAACGGATCGAGAACCGCACGAGGAGCGCGAAGTGGCAGAACGCTCCACTGCGCATCGAGATGCTCGAATGCATCAACTGTGACGCCTGCCTGCGCCACTGCCCACCCCAGTTCGGCGCCATCTTCAACCACGGTCCCGACGTGATCATCATCCCCGAGCTGTGCAGCGGTTGCGACAAGTGCCTGCCGGCCTGCCCGGTCAACTGCATCTACCCGTTCCCCGAGTGGGAGGCAGGTGAGGTGCCGGCCGACTGGTGGGAGGAACCACTGTCGGACAACGATCCGTATGTCTGAAGCTGCCGGATGATCGCGGCAACGCCCCTGCCATAATCGTCGCCATGACCTTTCCGATCATGACCGGCGCCGAACCGTGGTCGCACGACGGCGACGGCAGCCACGGCGCACTCGTCCTCCACGGATTCACAGGTAACCCGGGATCGATGCGCGCGGTGGCAGAAGCTCTGGCCGCCAAGGGATTCCACGTCGAGATGCCCCTGTTGCCCGGACACGGCACGCACGTCGACGACATGTTGCCGACGCGCTGGTCGGACTGGGTCGGCGAGGCCGAGGCCGCGTACCAACGCCTGGCGCAACGGGCCAGCCACATCGTGGTCGTCGGCCTCAGCATGGGTGGTGCGCTGACCTTGCGCCTCGGCGCCGATCATCCCGAGATCGCCGGCCTCGTCTGCATCAATCCGGTCACCAAGTCGCAACCGCCCGAAGTCATCGACATGCTGCGCGGGATGATCGACGGCGGCACCACGGTGATGCCCGGGATCGGCAGCGACATCGCCGACCCCGATGCCAAGGAGAACGCGTACGACGGCACGCCGCTCGAGCCGCTCATCTCGATGCTGCTCGACGGAGTCGCGCCACTCGGCGACGAGTTCCCGTCGATGCACATGCCGTTGTTGTTGCTGACATCTCCGCAGGACCACGTCGTCGAGCCGTCGAACGGCGACTTCCTGGCCGAGTCCTACGGCGGCCCGGTCGAGCGCATCTCGCTGGAACGCAGCTATCACGTCGCCACGCAGGACTACGACAAGGACCTGATCTTCGAGGCCACCACCGAGTTCGCCGGGCGGGTGGCCGCGTCGTGATGTCCGCCATCGTGGCCAGCATCCCCAGCCCGTCGAGCGGGGCGCTGACCCTCGGCCCTCTGTCCATCCACGCCTATGGATTGATGATCGCATTGGGCGTCATCGCCGCGGTGTGGCTGTTCGGCCGCCGCCTCGAGCTCATGCACATCGGCACGCGTGAGGACGCCAGCGCGGTCGCAGTGTGGGCGGTCGTGGCCGGCGTGATCGGGTCGCGGCTGTACCACGTCGTCACCGACTGGAGTGAGTTCTCACACGATCTCGGCCGCATCCCGCAACTCTGGCGGGGAGGCCTCGGCATCCCCGGCGGTCTCCTGTTCGGCACGCTCGCCGCGCTCTATGCGTTCAAGCGTCGCGGGGTGCCCCTCGCTCTCGGAGTCACCGCGGCCACACCGGCGGTGCCGTTGGCCCAGGCGATCGGCCGGTGGGGCAACTGGTGGAACCAGGAGCTGTTCGGCAAGGCCACCACGCTCCCGTGGGGTTTGCGGATCGATGCCGACAAGATCCCGGCGGGCTACGCACCGGGCACGACCTTCCACCCCACGTTCCTCTACGAATCGTTGTGGTGCTTCGGTCTGTGCATCGCCTTGTTGTGGATCGACCGGCGCTTCAAGCTGCGGCCCGGACGGTTGTTCCCGATCTACGTCGTCGGCTACTCCGTCGGCCGCTTCTGGATCGAGGGACTGCGCATCGACCCGGCACACCACGCCGGCGGGCTGCGACTGAATCAGTGGGTGGCGATGTTCACCGGTCTGGCTGCGGCGGGCTACCTGCTGCTGGATTGGTATCTCCATCGGGGTGAAGTCGAAGCGACCGAGCAGGATCAACAGGAACCGGATCAGGCAGAGGTCGAGGATCCGGATGCGGAGCATCCGCTGGACGAGATCGACTCGGAGGATCTGTCGGAAGAACATGATCCGGACGATCTCGCTGCGGATCTCGAGACCGATCTCCCTGAAGATGCGGAGTCGGAGCCAGCGCTCGAAGCCGTCGAGCCAGATCTTCGGGAATCACTGGATTGAAGAACTCGCCGCCGGCGACCTCCGCGGCGGCGATGAAACGAGCGACACCCGCGCTGCGCCACGGCGAGACGATCTCGATGTTGAACCACGACTGCGGCCACTCCTGACCGTCGGTCGGGCGCTGGTTCAACCACATCATGTACGGCAGCGGCTGCCCGTACAGGCGGTCGAGCCGATCGAGGATGTCGACCAGCATCGCCGCCAAGGCCTCACGTCCTTCGTCGTCGAGCGACGGCAGGTCGGGTACCTGTTCCAATGGAGCGAGCGTCAACGCGATGGGGAACGTCGACGCCTCCGGCACGCAGGCCGTCCAGCGCGCCGACTCTGGTGTCGTCGACGGCGACGAGGTGACGAACCGCTCACCGCAGTCGGCCTCCGGTTTCCACCCGGCGTTCAGCAGCGAGGCGGGTCGCTGCGGCACGTGGTCGTAGGCGTAGATCTGACCGTGCGGATGGGCGATGGTCGCGCCGACCTGAGGGCCGCGATTCTCGAAGACGAGCACGAAGTCGACGTCGTCGCGCCGGCCGAGCGCGGTGGTGCGGTCGGCCCACAGATCGATGACCTTGCGAACTCCGGGCACACCGAGTGACGGCAGGGTGGCGTCGTGGTGGGGCGTGTACAGCACGACCTCGCAGCGGTTGCCCTGCATCGCCGGCCAGCGATTCGGGAACCAGTGCACCTCGTAGGGATCAGGTGCCTCGAGCCCGCCGACGCAGAACGGGCATCCCGTCGACGGCAGGTTGGGCCGCGCCTGACGCGCGCCGACGACGTGGACGACCGTGCCGAGGTACGGGTCGATGCGTTGGTCGGCGTGGCCGCTCACGCGTCAGACCTCGAGCCGCACGCCGCTGGCGGCGTCGAACACGTGCATCGCCGCGACGTCGGGCATGAGATGCACTTTGGTACCGGGCTGTGACATGTTGAGGCCGTCGGTGCGCGCCACGAGCGAGATGTCCTCGTTGCCGATCGGTGTGCAGTACACGAACGAGTCCGAGCCGAGCTCCTCGACCGCGAGGATCGTTGCTTCGAGGCCTTCGTCGCCCATTTTCAACGACTCGGGCCGCACGCCGATCGTGACGCGATCACTGGTCAACCCGCCGCGTTGCGCGGGTGACAACGGCAGCGTCATCGAGCCGTAGGTCAAGCCGTCGGCGGTGGCCGTGCACTGCAACATGTTCATCGCCGGTGACCCGATGAAGCCGGCGACGAATGTGTTGGCCGGCCGCGTGAACAGTTCGCGCGGCGTCGCACACTGCTGCAAGACGCCGTCGCGCAGCACGGCGACACGATCGCCCATCGTCATCGCCTCGACCTGGTCGTGGGTGACGTAGACGGTGGTGACACCGAGCCGGCGCTGCAGTGCTGCGATCTGGGTGCGGGTCTGCACGCGCAGCTTGGCATCGAGGTTCGACAGCGGCTCGTCCATCAGGAACACCTGCGGCTCGCGGACGATCGCCCGGCCCATCGCGACGCGCTGTCGCTGCCCGCCGGACAGCTTCGCCGGCTTGCGATCGAGGTAGTCGTCGAGGTCGAGCAGGCGTGCGGCTTCGCGAACGCGTTGATCGATCTCCGGTTTCGGAATTCGTTTGATCTTCAGATGGAAGCCGATGTTCTCGGCGACGGTCATGTGCGGATACAACGCGTAGCTCTGGAACACCATCGCGATGTCGCGGTCGCGCGGGGGCAGCATCGTCACGTCGGTTTCGCCGATGTGCACGTAGCCGGTGTCGACCGGCTCGAGGCCGGCGAGCATCCGCAAGGTCGTCGACTTGCCACAGCCGGACGGACCGACGAGCACGAGGAACTCGCCGTCGGCGATCTCCAGGTCGAGCGCGTCGACCGCCGGGTGGTTGGAACCCGGGTAGCTCCTGCTGGCCTTCGTGAAGGTGACCGTCGCCACTACACCCTCCTCCGCAGCTCCGTCATGGTTTCATCATTGTCGTTGAACAACGGGTCGGCGGCGACGACGTGGCCGATGTGTTCACCGAGGATGGTCTTCGCCGATGCGGGAATGCCGGTGTCGGTGATCAACGTCTCGGCGGCTTCGAGTGGGGCGATGCTGCTGAGACCGGTGACGTTCCATTTCGTGTGATCGGCGAGGACGATCAGCCGCTCGGTGGCGGCCACGAACGCCCGGTTGGTCTCGGCCTCCATGAGATTCGGCGTGCTGAACCCCGCCCGTTCGGTGATCCCGTGCACGCCCATGTACACCGCGTCGAGGTGCACCGAACGAAGGGTGCCCGTGGCGACCGGCCCGACGAGCGCGTCGGACGGCGTCCGCACGCCACCTGTCAGCACGACGGTGCGGTCCGGTCGCTGCGATTGATGCAACACCTCGGCGACGCGGACCGAGTTGGTGACGACGGTGAGATCGGCGATGTCGACGATGTGGTAGGCGAGTTGCCACGTGGTCGTGCCCGCGGTGATGCCGATGGCAGCGCCGGGTCGCACGAGCGCCGCAGCAGCCATCGCGATGGCGTGCTTCTCGCCCATGTTGCGCAGCGACTTGGCCTCGAAGCCGGGTTCGTCGGTTGTTCGTTCGTCGCGCAACGTCGCCCCGCCGTGCACCTTCAGCAACAGCCCGGCTTCGTCGAGCAGATCGAGGTCGCGGCGCACCGTCATGTCGCTGACCGTCAACAGCGTGGCCAACTCGCTGACGCGCACGGCGCCGCGCCGGCGGACTTCGGCGACGATGACCTCGTGTCGCTGCCGGGCGAGCACGCGGGCCGACGTGGCGTCGATCGGGCCTTGGACCATAGATCGGTAGCCTGCCCGTTGATGTCGGGAAAGTCAACAGTTTCGAACAGAATCTGGGGTGTTAGCTGTCCGTATGGGCCTAAGTCACAAACTTTCGCACAAAATCTGTGCGAAATTCGAACAAGAAGTCTTGACATCGCCGATCGCGCGTGACATGTTCACCACTGTTTCGTCCGACCTCGAGCCGGACACGTCGATCACATCCATGAGACATCCACGAGGGGGAGCAGTGTCCGAAGGCTACGAATTTTCACCCAATCCACGAGACGTCGGGTTTCAGATCGTGTCCCGCCGCTCCCTGCTCGCCGGTGCCGCAGGCCTGGTAGGCGCCGGCATCCTCGCCGCGTGCGGCGACGACAACAACGCTTCGTCCTCGGCCACCAACGCGCCGGCCGGCACCGCTGCACCCGCGGGCACCAACGCTCCTGCGGGCACCACTGCTCCGGCCGGAACCTCGGCCCCGGCCGCCACCGGCGACGCCGTGTCCGTCGGCGTCTACGAGGCCACCGGCAAGAACAAGGACGCATTCGTCGCCGGACTCGACGCGACCGGCGTGCCGTACAAGGGCAACTTCGTCGACCACAACAGCTTCCAGGACAACATCACCGCGTATCTGCAACAGCCCGACGACGTGTTCACGTGGTTCTCCGGCTACCGCATGCGCTTCTTCGCCGACAAGGGGTTGACCGGCGACATCTCCGACGTGTGGGCCAACCTGCCCGACTTCTCCGACAGCTTCAAGGCGGCGTCGACGGGCAACGACGGCAAGCAGTACCTCGTGCCGACCAGCTACTACCCGTGGGCCGTGCACTATCGCAAGAGCCTGTTCGAGGAGAAGGGCTACACGATCCCGACGACCAAGGACGAGATGATGGCGTTGGCTCAGAAGATGAAGGACGACGGCTTGATCCCCTTCGCCTACGCCAACGACGGCAAGTGGCCCGTGCAAGGAACCTTCGACATCTTGAACCTGCGTCTCAACGGCTACCAGTTCCACGTCGACCTGCTCGCCGGCAAAGAGGATTGGACAGGCCCCGAGGTCAAGAACGTCTTCAAGACATGGACCGATCTGTTGCCGTTCCACCAGGAGAACCCCAACGGGCGCACCTGGCAGGAGGCGGCGACGGCGCTCGAGAACAAGGAAGCGGGCATGTTCTTCCTCGGCACGTTCGTTTCCAGCAACTCGACCGATCCGGCGTACCTCGACGACCTCGACTTCTTCAACTACCCCGAGTTCGATCCCAAGGTCGGCGCGGATGCCCTCGACGCCCCGATCGACGGCTACCTCATGGCTGCCAAGCCGAAGAACCTCGACGGCGCGAAGGCGTTGATGGCGGGAATCGGCACGGCGAAGTACATCGACGCCTACCTCAAGGTCAACCCGTCGTCGGTACCGGCCAACAGCAAGGCCGACACATCGGTGTTCAACAAGATCCAGACGAAGTCGGCCGAGCTGGTCGGCTCGGCGAAGAGCGTGTCGCAGTTCCTCGACCGCGACACCAGCCCCGACTTCGTGTCGAACGTGATCGGCGACGCGTTCGCCAACTTCCACGCCGATCCGACGCAGGTCGATTCGATCCTGGCTGACATCGAAGCCCAGAAGTCGACGTATCTCGGCTGATTAGGCTTCGTCCGTGTCGACGATTGGTGTCGCCGAGCCGCAATCGACCGAGACGGTTGAGCCGGAAGTAGCGATGGCGGCGCCTCGCAAGGGGCGTCGCCGCCGTTACTCGCAACTGACGCGAGGCGACAAGATCGCGTTGGCGATCTTCGCCGGCGTACCAGCCGCGCTGCACATCGCCTTCGTGTGGGTGCCGGCCATCAGCACGGCCGCCCTGTCGTTCACCGAGTGGGACGGATTGAAGCTGGGAACGTGGAAGCTGATCGGCTTCAAGAACTACTGGTCGGTGTTCACGGTCTTCGACGGCAAGTTCTTCCCGGCGCTGTTCAACAACCTCATCCTGTTGGTGTTCCTGTCCGGTTGCAGTGTCGTCGGCATCCTGTTCGCCTATCTGCTCGACAAGAACATCAGAGGCACGGCGATCTACCAGAGCGTGTTCTACATGCCCGTCGTGTTGTCGCTCGCGGTCGTCGGTTTCATCTGGAAGGGCGTGATGTGGTCGCCCCGGCAGGGCATGTTCAACGTGATCCTGGGGCGCACCGCGCAGGGCGACCAGATCGACTGGGTCGGCAACGCCCAGAAGATCTTCACGTTCCACGTGCCGTTCCTCGACACCCCGCTCGGGTTGTCGAAGAACTTCGCGGCGTTGCTCATCGCCATGGCGTGGCGACACATCGGCTACGTGATGGTGCTGTACCTCGCCGGCCTGAAGAGCGTCGACCCGTCGCTGCGCGAGGCCGCGGCGATCGACGGCTGCAACGAGTGGCAGAGCTTCCGGCAGGTCGTGTTCCCCGTGATGAAGCCCATCAACGTGGTCGTGTTCGTGATCACGGTGATCGAGGCGCTACGTGCCTTCGACATCATCTTCGCCCTGAAGAAGCCTCCGGGAACGCAGGTGCTCGGCATCCTCGTGCGCGACAACCTCGTCGGTGAGGGTGGCGGCAAGGTCGGGCTCGGATCGAGCTATGGCGTGGTGCTGCTGTTGCTGTGCTTGGTGTTCATCATCTGGTACCTCGTCAACAACTACCGGGAGAACGAGCTGTGAGCGCCCAGCTGATGTACGTCAAGCGCGCGCCGCGCCGCGCCCGGCTGTGGCGGGCCAGCCTGTACGTGTTCCTCACCACCATGGCGGTGCTGTGGCTGGTGCCGTTGGCCGGCGCCGTGTACGCGTCGTTCCGTCCGTACGCGGAGACGCAACGGCTCGGCATCTTCTCGTTCCCGAAGACGCTCACGGTGCAGAACTACAAGAACGCATGGACGCAGGGCGGCATGACCCGCGCGTTCGAGAACACGATGTTCATCGTCATCCCGTCGCTCATCCTCATCCTCGGGATGTCGAGCGCGGTGGCGTTCACCGTCAGCCGCTTCTCGTGGCGCTTCAACGTCGTGTTGCTGCTGGTGTTCACGGCCGGCAACCTGCTGCCACCGCAGGTCATCTTCCAGCCGTTGTTCCAGATGTTCAAGGCCATCCCGTGGCCCGACTTCCTCAGCGACACCAACACCGGGAACCTGCTCGGCACGAAGATCGCCGTCATCCTCATCCACGTCGCGTTCCAGATCGGCTTCTGCACGTTCGTGCTCAGCAACTACATGAAGACGATCCCGAAGGAACTCGGCGAGGCCGCGCTCGTCGACGGCGCGGGCGTCGTCCGCCAGTTCTTCCAGGTCGTCATGCCGCTGTGCCGTCCCGCACTCGCCGCGCTGGCGACGCTCGAGTTCACGTGGTTGTACAACGACTTCTTCTGGGCCGTCGTCTTGTTGAACCAGGGTGCCGAACGGCCGATCACCTCGTCGATCGCCAACCTCGGTGGCCAGTTCTTCAGTGACGACAACCTCATCGCTGCAGCGTCGATGATCATCATCGTTCCCACCCTCGCGGTGTATCTCGCGCTGCAGCGACACTTCATCAGCGGCCTCACCTTGGGAGCCAACAAGGGCTGATGCTGCCAGTCATCGGTCATTTCCGACCGTGGTCCGATCCGACGATCACCGCCATCGGTCGCCTCCCAATGCACGTGCCGCTCGACTCGGTCGATCGTCGTTCGCTGGACGGCGAGTGGTCGTTCGCCCTGTTCGATCATCCCGACGACGTGCCGGAGTCCGCGATCACCGGTGCACCGGCCGAGCGGACAGTGGCGGTGCCGGGAAGCTGGACGATGCAGGACGTCGGCGACATCCCTCACTACACCAACGTGCAGATGCCGTTCGCCGGCCCGCCGCCCGCGCTGCCAGATCGTGTCACCACCGGTGTCTACCGCACGACGTTCAACTCGCCGCGCACGTGGAAGGGTCGTCAGGTCGTGTTGCACGTCGCCGGTGCGGAGAGCGTCCACGCCGTGTACGTCAACGGTGCGTTCGTCGGCTACGGCACCGACAGCCGGTTGCCGAGCGAGTACGACATCTCCCCTGCTGTGGTGACGGGCACCAACGAGCTGGCGATCGTCGTCATCCGGTACAGCGCCAACAGCTACATCGAGGATCAGGACCAGTGGTGGATGGCCGGGCTTCACCGTTCGGTGCACATCGAGGCCCGCTCGCTCGTGCACGTCGCCGACCTGCGATGCACTGGTGACTTCGATCCGGCGACCGGTGGCGGAACAGTCGAGGTCGCCACCGAGGTTGCCTTCGTCGGCGCGGCGCAACGCGGCTGGACGGTGCGGACGACACTCCGGAATCCGAAGGGTCGTATCGTCGGCAAGCCGCAGTCCGACGTCGTGCCCCACGCCTTTGCCCGCCCCTACGTGTTCACCGGGCACACCGTGCATGGCCACTGGTCCGTGCCTGTCGCCGCGCCGTGGTCTGCCGAGGTGCCAAACCTCTACGAGGTCACCTACGAGTTGCTGGATCCCAAAGGCTTGCTGGTCGAGACGTCGACACAGCGGGTCGGTCTTCGTCGCGTCGAAGTCGTCGATCGGCAACTGCTCGTCAACGGTCAACCGATCTGGATCTTCGGCGTCAACCGCCACGACCATCACCCCGACCGCGGCAAGGCCGTCACCGTCGACGACATGCGCGCCGATCTCAAGGCGATGCGCGCTCACAACATCACCGCCGTCCGCACGTGCCACTACCCCAACGACTCGGCGTTCTACGACCTGTGCGACGAGCTCGGGATGTACGTGATCGACGAGGCCAACATCGAGAGCCACGCCTACAACGTCAGCATCTGCGACGACGAGCGGTACCGCCCGGCGTTCCTCGAGCGGGCCGCACGAATGGTGCAGCGCGACCGCAACCATCCGTCGATCATCCTGTGGAGCCTCGGCAACGAGAGCGGATACGGCTCCAACCACGATGCGATCGCCGGTTGGATGCGCCGCGTCGATCCCACGCGGCCGCTCCATTACGAGGGCGGCGTGATGCACGGCGACGGCACGCATCCGCAACGATCGATGCAGAACTGGATCGACGGCGGCCTCGAAGGCAGCGACCTCACCTGCCCGATGTATCCGCAGATCGAGATGATCCGCCAGTACGGCGCGGACGGCGTCGGTCGCCGCCCGCTGATCATGTGCGAGTACAGCCACGCGATGGGCAACTCGAACGGCTCGCTCGCCGACTACTGGGCCACCATCACATCGACACCTGGCCTGCAGGGTGGGTTCATCTGGGAGTGGAAGGACCACGGTCTTCGACGCCGATTGTCCGATGGCAGCCTCCGGCTGGCGTATGGGGGCGACTTCGGCGACTCGCCCAACGATGGCAACTTCGTCGCCGACGGCCTGATGTCGGCGGATCTCGAACCGCATCCGGCGATGCGCGAGGTGGCGTGGGTCTATCGACCCGTCACCGTGTCGTTGGCAGGTGGCGTTCGCTCGCGATCGCTGTGCGTCGCCAACCGACGCTCGTTCACCGGGCTCGACGATCTGGTCGCCTCTTGGGAGTTGTCGGTCGCCGGTGAAGTGGTGAAGCACGGCCGGCTGCGCGTGCCGAAGGTGGCACCGATGTCGTCGGCCGCTGTGCCTCTGCCGTGCGCAGTCCCCGCCGGTGACGGCGAGGCGCACCTCAGCGTGCGTTGGCACTCGCGCCACGACCACTGGTCCGCGCCGGCGGGACATCTGGTCGCATGGGACCAGGTCGAGTTGCGCGCCGCCGCCCGACGACCGCGGACGGGGCGGTTGCCGAAGGGCAGCGCCGTCGACGCGGCGATCGATGAGCTGTTCGTGCTGCCCGTCGAGTTGGCGTTGTGGCGAGCCCCGACCGACAACGACGGTTTCAAGCTGATGCCCGAGCTGTCGGAGCGGTTGGGCGTGGGCGGTCAGGCACTCCGCCAGTGGAAAGAACAGGGCGTGCACAACACGCCGGCGGAACGGCTTGTCGATCACCATTGTCAGCGATCCGTGTCGGACGACGGTCTGTCCGTCGTCTACCTCCATCGTGTCGACGTTCCTGATTCGCTCGTCGATCTGCCACGCGTCGGCGTTCGTTTCTCCCTGCCCGGCCGCTTCCGCGAGCTGCGTTGGTACGGCCGCGGTCCGCACGAGAACTACCCCGATCGCAACGCCTCGGCGATGATCGGCGAGTGGACCGGCGTGCCTGACCTTCCCCCGTATCTCGTGCCGCAGGAGTTCGGTCTGCGCACCGACACGCGCTGGATGGAGTGCACCGATCCACAGATGGGCGAGCGCGTGAGAGTCGACGTCGTGCGGCCGCTGTCGTTGCACGTGTCGGCCACGAACTACCGCGCCGAGGACCTGTACGTGTGCGCCAACGAAGCCGATCTGTGGCCTCGTGATGAACTGGTGGTGCACCTCGACGTGGCCCACCGCGGCCTGGGCACGGCAAGCTGCGGTCCCGACGTGCTACCGCAGTACCGACTGCCGGCCGGCACCTTCACGTTCGCGTACCGCCTGACCGTGAGCGGCAATTGACCAGGCCGCTCCCCGGCCCTCGCCTCTAGCATCAAGGGCTGTGTCGGAGCGCATTTCTGTCGAGATCGTCACCAAGGTGGCCCGGTTGGCGCGGCTCGACCTCACTCCGGAGGAGATCGACCGCACAACTGCACAGTTGTCCGGCATGCTCGAACACTTCGCCGACATCGATGCATTGCAGCTCGACGACGTCGAACCGATGGCCCAGCCGTATCCGCTCGACAACGTGTTCCGCGACGACGTGATCGTCGACGGTCTCGATCGCGACGAGGTCCTCGCCGCCGCACCGGCCGCCGAGGACGGACGGTTCCGCGTGCCGCCGATCATCGGCCTCGACGTCTGATGAGCGACGCACTCGAGATCGCCGCGGCAGTTCGTGCCGGCTCGCTGAAGGCTGCCGATGTCGTCGAGCAGCACCTCGCCGCGATCGATGGGCGCGAGCCCGAGATCCACGCCTTCAACCTCGTGATGGTCGAGCAGGCGCGCGAACGCGCCGCGGCGATCGATGCGATGGTGGCCGCGGGCAACGATCCGGGGCCGCTGGCCGGCGTCCCGGTGGCGCTGAAGGACAACATGTGCACCCGTGGTGTGCCGACGACGTGCTCGTCGAAGATCCTCGACGGATGGAAGCCGCCGTACGACGCGACGATCGTCACCAAGTTGGCCGACGCCGGCGCCGTCGTGATCGGCAAGACCAACCTCGACGAGTTCGCGATGGGCTCGAGCACCGAGAACTCGGCGTTCGGGCCGACGCGCAATCCGCACGACACCTCGCGTGTGCCCGGGGGAAGCAGCGGGGGGAGTGCGGCCGCGGTGGCGGCCGGGTTCGCATCGATCGGTCTCGGCAGCGACACCGGCGGATCCATCCGCCAGCCCGCCGCGTTGTGCGGTGTCGTCGGAGTGAAGCCGACCTACGGCTACGTCAGCCGCTACGGCCTCATCGCCTTCGCCAGCAGCCTCGACCAGATCGGCCCGCTCACCAACACGGTCGCCGACTCGGCCTTGATGCTCGACGTCATCGGCGGGCACGACCCGATGGACTCGACCTCGATTCCAGTCGCCCACCCGTCGTTGCTCGATGCGATCGGTGAGGGAGTGGAAGGGATGCGTGTCGGTCGCATCACCGACCTGCCCGAGGGCGCCGACCCCGACGTGCTCGAGCGCACCGAGTTGGCGTTCGATGCGTTGCGCGACGCCGGGGCCAAGATCGTCGACGTCGAGGTGCCGGCGTTCACGTTCGGTCTCACCGCCTACTACCTCATCGCCCCCGCCGAGGCCAGCAGCAACCTGGCCCGCTACGACGGCGTGCGCTACGGCCTACGGGTCGAGGCGCCCGACACGAATGCGATGTACGGCGTCACCCGCGCCGCCGGGTTCGGTGACGAGGTCAAGCGACGGGTGATGCTCGGCACGTATGCGTTGAGTGCCGGCTACTACGACGCCTACTACGGCAAGGCGTTGAAGGTTCGACGATTGATCCACGACGAGTTCGAACGCGCCTACCAACATGCCGACGTGCTGTTGACGCCTGCGTCACCGAGCGTTGCGTTCCCGTTCGGCGCCAAGGGCGACAACCCGCTGGCGATGTACCTGTGCGACGTGTACACGATCCCGGCCAACCTCTCCGGTCATCCGGGGATGAGCGTGCCGTTCGGAACCGGTGCCGACGGTCTGCCGGTCGGTGTGCAGGTGCTCGCCGGCACGTTGTGCGAGCCGCAGATGTTCCGTGCCGCCGCTGCGCTGGAGAGGGCTGCGCGATGAGCGCGTTCGACGGCCTCCCCGGCGACTGGGAGCTGGTGGTCGGTCTCGAAGTGCACGTCGAGTTGGCCACCGTCACGAAGTTGTTCTCGGCAAGCCCCAACCGCTTCGGCGACGAGCCCAACACCAACATCGACCCGGTCACGCTCGGCCTGCCGGGCGCCCTGCCGGTGCTGAACCGTCAGGCGGTCGAGCTGGCGATGCGCATCGGCCTGGCGTTGAACTGCACCGTCCAGCCGTGCACGTTCCACCGCAAGAACTACTTCTATCCGGACATGCCGAAGGCGTACCAGATCAGCCAGTACGACCAGCCGCTCAACGTCGACGGGTTCCTGGCCTTGCCCGACGGAACCCGCATCGGCATCGAACGTGCCCACATGGAAGAAGACACTGGCAAGAGCACGCACTTCGGCGGTGCCGGTGGACGCATCCACGGCAGCGACTATTCGTTGATCGACTTCAACCGCGCCGGCGTGCCGCTGGTCGAGATCGTCAGCCGGCCCGACATCCGCTCGGCCGAGCAGGCACGGCAGTACGTCACCGAACTGCGCGCCATCCTCCTGGCCGTCGGCGCGTCCGACGCCAAGATGGAGGAGGGCAGCATGCGTGTCGACGCGAACGTCAGCGTGCACAAACCCGGCACCGAGTTCGGAACCCGCTGCGAGATCAAGAACGTCAACAGTGTTCGGTCCATCGGACGGGCCATCGAATACGAGGCGCGCCGGCAGATCGATCTGCTGGAGGGTGGCGACAAAGTGCGCCAGGAGACCCGCCACTGGGACGAAGGCGACGGCCGTACTCACACCCTTCGCAGCAAGGAAGACGCCGACGACTACCGGTACTTCCTCGAACCCGATCTGGTGCCCGTCGCTCCGTCGGCGGAGTGGATCGCCGAGGTGCGCGCCGCGTTGCCGATGCTGCCGGCCGCTCGGCGGGCACGGTTGGCCGAAGCCGCCGGAGTGGCGGCGGACAGCGAGGCCGCGATGGTCGTCGTCGATCGCGGACAGGACGACTACGTGCTCGCGGTCGGTGATGCGGGCGGCGACATCGGGCGGGCGCTGGTGCATGTCAAGGAGGCCTGGGCCGATTCTCCATCCGTGCCCGCGGCCGACCTCGCCAAGCTGACCACGATGGAGGTCGCCGGCAAGTTGACCGCCACGCAGGCCAAGACGGTCGTCGCCGAGTTGATCGACAACGACGGGGGAGACGCCGAGGCGATCGCCAAGGCCAAGGGCTTCGAGGCCATGGCCGCAGACTCGTTGGGGCCTCTGGTCGATCAGGCCATCGCCGAGAACGGCGACGCGTGGGCCAAGTTCTGCGCAGGTGAGGGCAAGGCCATGGGCGCGCTCGTCGGCGCGGTGATGAAGCTGAGCCAAGGCAAGGCCGACGGCAAAGCCGTCACCGCCCTCCTCAACTCCCGCCGCGCTTAGAGGCGGCCGGAGGCGATCAGCTCGATCGCTCGGCAGCAGGTGCGGTGGAAGGCGTCGGCGGCCATGTGCAGGTGCTCGACGGGTGTGTCTTCCTCCTTGGTGTGACTGAGGCCGTTGGTCGACGAGGAGAAGATCATCACGGTAGGCACCTCGCGAGCCATCTCGCTGGCGTCGTGCAGCGCGCCACTCGGCAGTTCGATGTCGTGGCCTTCGACCTCACGCACGCTCTCGCGGGCGGCGTCGAGCAACTCGGGATGGAACGGCATCGGCGGGATCCGGAAGATGTGCTCCCACTCGACGGTGCAGCCCTCGGCTGATGCGGCGGCGTCAGCGGCGATGTGGGCCTCGTCGAACATCCGTTGCAGACCCTCGGCATCGATGTGGCGCATGTCCATCGTGATGCGTGTCTCGCCGGCAACAGCGGTGACGACTCCGGGCCAGCACTGCGCGAAACCGACCGTCGTGACTCCGTCGTGTCGCTTGCCGATCTCGGCGATGTCCAGTGCGAATCGCGACGCGGCGCGGAAGCTGTCGCGGCGCATCTCCATCGGCATCGTGCCGGCGTGTGCCGCCTGGCCGCGGAAGATCAATCGCTCCCGCTCGATGCCCTTCGTGCCGGTCACGGTACAGATGCCGCGACCCATGGATTCGAGGATCGGACCTTGCTCGATGTGCACCTCGACATACGCCTTGACGTCGGCCATGCGCGTGCGTGCCCCGTCGAGGTTCTCGATGTCGACGCCGTGCGCGGCGAGCACCTCCGGCAACTTGTTGCCGTCCTTGTCCGTGAGACCGCGCAGCACGTCGATGTCCAATGTCCCGACGCTGGCCGCCGATCCGAACAGGCTGCGGCTGAACCTGGCGCCTTCCTCATCGGCCCAGTCGACGAGCGCGACGGTGATCGGCGGCGTGCCGTCCTCGGCGATCGAGCGCAGCAGTTCGAGGCCGGACATCACGCCGAGGGCGCCGTCGAGCCACCCACCCTTGGGCACGCTGTCGAGGTGGCTGCCGACGACCAAGGTGTCGTCGCGCTCACCGCGCAACACGGCCCACAGGTTGCCCGCTTCGTCCTCGTCGACCTCGACGGGCAGCGTCGTCAAGGACTCGCGCAGCATCGCCCGGGCCTGCAGCCACTCGGGCGTCCATGCCAGGCGGCGACTGCCCTCCGGCCCGCCGGTGTGATCTGCCAGTGCACGGAGGTCGGTGACAACTCGTCGGGGGTCGTACGTCATCCCGTGGAAATTACTGGCCGATGCGTCGCCGGCCGGACCAGACTCGCCCGATGCCGCTGACCTACCGCACCGCTGAAGAGGATGACTGGTGGGCGATCTGTCATGCCGACGGCAGAGGCTTCGGATTCATGTACACACCGGACGAGGCCGACCGGGTGCGACCGATCCACGATCTCAGTCGCTTCGAGTTGGCGTTCGACGGCAAGGAAATTGTCGGCATCGTCGGGGTGTTCTCGCTGAAGGTCACCGTGCCGGGCGGCGGCCAGCTACCCATGGGCGGGCTGACGTGGGTCTCCACCGCGGCAACGCATCGGCGGCGGGGGGTGCTGACCCGGTTGATGTCGAGGAGCTTGGCGGACGTCGATCGACGCGGCGAGCCGGTGGCGATGCTCGGCGCCAGCGAGGCTGCGATCTACGAGCGCTACGGCTTCGGCGTGGCGACCCTGATGAGGTCGACGACCATCGACCGGCGACTCGCCCAGTTCCGCCCCGAGTTCCGGCCGAAGCCCGGTTCGGTGCGGTTCGTCGATGGGGAGCGAGCGAAGGCGCATGTCGCCGAGATCTGGTCGCGCTACCACCGCGGGCGTCCCGGCGAGGTCGACCGCAACGACGCGTGGCACGAATATCTCTTCGCTCAGCACAGCCAACCGAGGGGGAGTTTCAGCCCGGCGTTCTATCTCGCCCATGACGACGGCTACGCCGCCTACCGCGTCGACATGCACTGGAACGAAGGTCAGCCGGCCCACGAACTGCAGATCGTCGAGTTCGTTCCGTTGAACGGCGACGCTCACGCCGCGCTGTGGCACACGTTGCTGGGTGTCGACCTGGTCGGGCCGATCACGTCACGGCAGATCCCGATCGACGATCCGTTGCCGTATCTGTTGACGAACCCTCGAGCGTTGCGGACGACCGAGCTCGCCGACGGCTTCTGGGCGAACGTGCGCGACGTGGGCTCGTGCTTCTCGGCGCGCACCTACAGCACCGACGACCGCATCGTGGTCGAGGTCGACGGCAGCCGTTGGGCGATCGACGGTGGGCCCGGGGGAGCGACGTGCACACGTGTGCGCAGCCGACCGGACCTCACGACAGACGTCGCCTCGTTGGGAGCGTTGCTCTTCGGTGGGACGCAGGCGACGTCGCTTGCTGCAGGACGACGACTCGAGGCTCGCAACGGGGAGGCGCTGCGTCGCGCCGACGCCTTCTTCCTCAGCGCGCCGGCGCCTCATTGCCAGACGCACTACTGACACCGAGGTCTCGCCACACCCCGCGGTGGAACGACAGGTAACCGGGATAACGCAGGGTCGAGGCGTTGCGGAGCTGCGCGTCGGCATCGGCCAGTCGCCACCATGACGCGTTCGGGAAGATGTGGTGGGCCAGGTGGTAGTTGCCGTCGAGCGTCACCCATCGGTACAAGCCGGTGGTGCGCACCGAGCCGGTCGACGTCATCATCGGCTTGTTGTGCGGCGCGGCATAGTGCTCGGGCAAGGCGAAGAACGTGTAGGGGCCGCAGAGGAACAGCAGCATCGGCACGACCCACCACTTCAGCAGCTCGCCGGCGTGTCCGGTCACGATGGCAACCGCACTGACCGATCCCCACAACGCGAACGGCAGCACGCCCCAGCGACGTACGTGACGTCCGAGGGATGCCGCGCCGACGTAGCTCGGCGGTCGCCCGAGAAACGTCATGAGCGTGCCGGTGACCAACTGCACGGCGAACGACACGCCGCCGATCGCGACGCCGATGACGTACACGGCGCGGGCCCGGACACGAAGGGGTCCGACCACGAGAGGACGCGTCAGCACCTCGTCGTAGAACGCCTCAGGGTCGGAAACGTCGTGATCCTGGCGCGTCAGCGCGTGATGGGTGAGATGGAAGCACCGGTAGGTCGGCCCGTGCAGACCCTCGATCGCGCCGCTCAAACCGGCAACGACGTCGTTCGCCCAACGGCGCACGAACAGGCTGCGGTGCACGGCTTCGTGATGCACGGCGTCGACGCGCATCATGCACATCACCAGGCCGATCCAGGCGACGACCCACGCGTACCACCGGTCGATCGTCTCGCCGACCGCGATGAATGCGGCGTACAGCAACACCGTCTCGCTCAACATCAGGGCGACGCGCGTCGCGCTGCGCTGCGCGACGTGGACTCGCGCGCCCCATTGACGCACCTCGGATGGAACGGCGAACCGTGGGAGAGTGCTGTCGTCGGCGACTGTTGGGGCCAGTTCAGTGGGCATTGGTTCCAGACTCTGTGAATCCGGAAGGCAAAGGCGAGGCCATTGCCCCCGGCCGCCTCGCCATCGACAAGCTTACCGGTAGCGTCGGCTCCGACATGTCTTCGGCGTCGCTCGCACCGTTCCGCTCCCGAAAGTTCACGTTCATGTGGATCGGCGCGATGTTGTCGAACATCGGCACGTGGATGGAGACGGTCGGCCTCACGTACTACGTCGCCCACACCACTCACAAGGCCTCGTCGTCGGCGCTCGTCGCCGCAGCCGGGTTCTTGCCGAACGGCGTGCTCGGCCCGATCGGCTCGGCGATGGCGGATCGCTGGAGTCGGCGAGGCATGTTGATCGTCGGCAACGCGCTGGCCGCGATCATCGCGGCCTTCCTTGCGGTCTGGGTCGGTGGCGGCTCGGCAACGCCGTTGGGCATCGCCGCGTTGAGCTTCGTGGCCGGCTGCGTGGGCGCGTTCACCTTCCCGTCGTTCCAGTCGGTGCTCCCTGACCTCGTCCCACGCGAAGACCTCGTTGCCGCAGTCGGGTTGTCGAATGCGCAATGGAATCTCGGTCGGATCATCGGGCCATCGCTGGCGGCCGTGGTGATCTCCGTCGCCGGCATCGGCGCCGCGCTGTGGTGCAACTCGATCAGCTTCCTCGCCGTGATCATCGCGGTCGCGCTCGTCAAGGTTCCCCATCGACCTGGTGAGCGCCGCCCGGTCTTCTCCGCCCTCGCCGACGGGCTGCGCTTCGCCTTGGCCCATCCATTGATGCGACGGATGCTGGTCGTGATGGTGCTGACGATCGGGATCGCCTCGCCCTTCATCGCCTTCGTGTCGCAGATGGCGACGAACGTGTTCGGCGGCGACGCCAAAGCGACGTCCGTGCTCGTCACCGCGCAGGGGATCGGTGCGGTGACGGCCGCGTTCACACTCGGTTCGGTCACCAAACGAATCGGTGTGATCCCGGTGATGTTCGTCGGGACCTCGCTGCTGTGCCCGGCCCTCATCGGTTACGCGGCAGCGCCGTGGCTGTGGCTGGCCGCGGTGATGCTGACGTTCGTCGGCCTGTTCTACGGCTACGCGTTCACGTCGTTCGCCAGCGTCACTCAGCAGGCGGCGCCCGACGACATGCGCGGCCGCGTGCTGGCGGTCAACTTCATGGTGCTCGGCATCCTGTTCCCGATCGGGGCTTTGATCCAGGGACAGATCGCCGGCGCGATCGGTCTGCGGTGGACCACCGCGGCGTCCGGCATCGTGCTCGGTGCCGGGCTCTTGGTGTTGGCTCCGTGGCAGCGGCGGGCGGCCGCCCTCGTAACGTCCTGACTCGTGGACTTCACGATTCCGGACGACATCCAGACGACACTCGATCAGCTCGACGACTTCATCGAACGCGAGATCAAACCGCTCGAACAGCAGGACGACAACGTCCGGTTCTTCGATCATCGGCGTGAGTGGGCGCGCACCGACTTCGACAACGGCGGTGTGCCTCGTGCCGACTGGGAGGCCTTGCTCCGCGAGATGCGACGGCGTGCCGACGCCGCCGGCTGGTTGCGGCTCGCCCTACCGGCCGAGTTCGGCGGCCGCGACGCTTCGAATCTGGAGATGGCAATCATCCGTGAGCACCTGGCCACGAAGGGCCTCGGTCTGCACAACGATCTGCAGAACGAGTCGTCGATCGTCGGCAACTTCCCGACGGTGCTGATGATGCGCGACTTCGGCACGCCGGAGCAGATCGCCGCGTGGATGCCCGGCTTCCTCGACGGCACGCGCCGGTTGGCGTTCGGTCTCACCGAACCGAACCACGGCAGCGACGCGACCTACATGGAGACCACTGCCGTGCGAGACGGCGACGAGTGGGTGCTCAACGGGATGAAGCGTTGGAACAGCGGCCTGCACCACGCGACACACGACATCATCTTCGCTCGCACCAGCGGCGATCCCGGCAACCCGAAGGGGATCAGCGCGTTCCTCGTGCCCACCGACGCGCCGGGCTTCAAGGTCGAGTTCTTCTGGTGGACGTTCAACATGCCGACGGATCACGCCGAGGTCTCGTTGACCGACGTGCGGATCGGGCCCGACGCATTGTTCGGCACGTTGGATCGCGGTCTCGAGTTGGCCCAGCACTTCGTGCACGAGAACCGCATCCGGCAGGCGGCGTCGTCACTCGGCGCCGCGCAGTTCTGCATCAACGAGGCGGTCGCCTACTCGAACGCCCGCATCACGTGGGGCAAGAAGCTGTCGACGAACCAGGGCATCCAGTTCCCGCTCGTCGAGTTGCACACCGAGGCGGCGATGCTGCGCCAGTTGGTGCGCTACACCGCGTGGATGCTCGATCGCAAGCACCACATGGAGGTGACCCACCTCGTGGCGATGTGCAACTACCGGGCCAACCGCCTCGCATGCGACGCGGCCGACCGGGCGATGCAGACGTGTGGCGGGGTGGGGTATTCGCGGCACATGCCGTTCGAGCACATCTACCGGCACCACCGCCGGTACCGCATCACCGAAGGCTCGGAGGAGATCCAGATGCGCAAGGTGGCCCAGCAACTGTTCGGCTTCGGCCGCAAGTAGCGATCAGCGACCGCGCCACACCGGTGGTCGCCGTTCGCCGAACGCTGCCTGCCCTTCCACTGCGTCCTCGGAGTCGATGGCCCGGCGGTAGCTCTCCAATGACTTGAGCGCGGCCATCGCCTCATCCGTGGAGAGGTGGACGGTGCGGCGCTCGATGTCGAGGAGCGCGGCGACACTCAGCGGGGCGGACACCGCGATGGCGTCGGCCAAACTCGAGGCCGCGGCGAGCAGTTCGTCGGCCGCGACGACGTGGGCCACCAGACCCCAACGCGCCGCCTCGGTGGCATCCATCCGCCGACCCGTCAGCAGCATCTCCCGGGCCACATGCGGTGGCAGGACGCGTGCCAACTTCACCGCGCCGGCGTCGGGCAGGATGCCGAGCGCCGGCTCCGGCAACCAGAACTGGGCGTGGTCGGCGGCCACGATCAGGTCGGCCGCCATCGCGATCTCGAAGCCTCCACCTACCGCCATGCCGTTGACTGCGGCGATCACGGGTGTGGCCCGGTTCGGCAGCTCGGGAAATCCGCCGAAGCCGCCGACGCCGTAGTCGCTGTCGAACTCCTCACCCGCCGACAGATCCCATCCGGCGGAGAAGAACTTCGGCCCGGCGCCGGTGAGCACGATCGCTCGCACCGCCAGGTCGGCATCGAGTTCGGCGAACGCGTCGCCCATCGCCTTACTGGTGGCCGCGTCGATCGCGTTGGCCTTCGGGCGATCGATCGTGAGCACAGCGGTGGTGCCGTTGCGCTCGACATGAAAGCCGCTCATCGAACCTCCTCGATCCACAGTGCGTCGACGGCGACCGCGCCGCGTCGGCCGACCAGCACCGGATTCAACTCGACTTCGACGACCTCGGTACCGATCACCGCGTCGGTCAACGTCAGCACCAGAGATACGAGCGATTCGATGTCAGCCGCCGGACGTCCGCGGAACCCCGTGAGCAGTCGGTAGCTGCGCAGCTTCGTCAATGCGTGTCGGACGTCATCGGCTGTGACCGGTGCCAGCAGATGGCTGACGTCGCTCCACAGTTCGGTGGTGACTCCGCCGAGGCCGAGCGTCACCAGCCAACCGATCGGCGGATCGCGGCGCGCGGCAACGAGCACCTCGGCGACAACGTCGGTGACGGTCGCCTCGACGAGATACCGATCCGCGGCCGGCATCTCTGCGAGCGCTGCCGACAAGGCGGCGACGTCGGCGAGGCCGACCTTCACTGCACCGGACTCGCTCTTGTGCACCGTGCCCAGCGACTTCAGTGTGACGGGGTAACCGACCTCGCTCGCCGCGGCGGCGACGTCGTCGGCACCGACGACTCGGCCCCCCGGCGTATCGATGCCTAACTCGGCCAGCCGTCGCTTCGCCTCCGCTTCGTCGACGAGGCGCGTGCGGGCCGGCGCCTCGACCGCGGCGTGCGGCGGATCGCAGCGTGCACCTGTCGTCGCTGCGGCAGCGATCGCCGTCAGGGCCTCCTCGAGGCCGAGCAACGCCGTCAGGTTGCGTCCGGAAATGTGGCTCCGCATGCGTTCGTTGAGGCATTCGGCGAGGGTCGCGACGACAACTGCTCGCCTTTGTGTTGATTCTGCGGCGTCGGCCAGTGCGTCGGCGGCGACGATCCACGCTGACGGGTCGTTGTCGGGGCTCGGCGGGGCATCGAGCACCAACATCGTCAGGTCCTGCGAACCGTCCATCACCGCCGTGAAGCACTTGGCGATCGCGGCGCGGTCACCCCACATGAACGTGTGGTAATCGAACGGGTTGCTGACCGTGACGAGTTCGGTGAGGGTGGACTCGACTCGGTGGCGATGCTCGTCGGCGAACGGTTCGAACTGCAGTGGTCCGTGCTCCGAACGATCGGCGACCAACGAGGCCTCACCTCCCGAACAGCTCATCGAGACGATCTTGCGTCCACTCAACGGCCCGCCGTTGTCGAGGAGCTTCAACGTCTCCAGCAGCTCGGCCGGTGTGCGCACCGTGGCCACGCCGTAGCGAGCGAACAGCGCGTCGTACGCCGCGGCTCTGCCCGACATCGACCCGGTGTGCGACGTGGCGATCGCGGCCCCGCCGGCCGAACGACCCGTGTGCAGCGCGACGATCGGCACCCGC
>Ga0207648_10001335_pt1 | contig 27395 bp, 20 predicted proteins | sample KBSMisM32_FD_184310 | JGI IMG/M metagenome (GOLD analysis project Ga0207648, IMG submission 184310) | Miscanthus rhizosphere microbial communities from Kellogg Biological Station, Michigan, USA - KBS Miscanthus M3-2 (SPAdes) (version 2) | ecosystem: Host-associated > Plants > Roots >... | reverse complement strand
CCCGACCGAACCTGGGAGCGACCGCGCGCTCAACGACCTGGATCCAGCAGCGCCTTCCTGCCTGAGGCGCCGAAGATCACGAATCGTCGTCGCGCCGCGTCGCGCACAGCATCGATCTCTTCACGGCACCGATCACAGAAGATATCTATATCGGGTGCGTCGCGGCCGCAGTTGATCGTTCGGCAGACCGGGATGTGCGTGGCCTGGGTGGCGTCCATGGTCGAGGGATCGGTGCGAAACGTACTGTCCATCGCGGTACTCCTCGTGCGGGTTCGGCGGCAGTATCGTTGAGGCTCGGGCACGAAGTCGGTGGCCGCGCGGTTATAAGTTGGTAGTCATCAGCACCGCACAGGCATCAAGGCAGGTCAGCGCAGCCAAGTCGCAACAGCCACCTACGAGTCGAGGACACACCATGGATGGTGGCCGCATGGCAGCGACGGCGAATAGCAATTTGGTCCTGAATGACCTGTTACCCTTCTGTCTGGTAAGGGCAACAGGTCAAAGCGAACATGCCGGACAGCATGTCATTGCTGGGTTTCATCGCCGCGACCCTTGTGTTGCTTCTCACCCCGGGTCCCGGTGTCATGTACATCGTGGCACGCAGCATAGGACAGGGATCTCGTGCTGGCCTGGTGTCGGTGGTGGGCTTGGCGACTGGCGCCCTCGTTCACGTCGTCGCGGCTGCGGCCGGGATATCAACCATTCTTCTCGCGTCGGTGACCGCATTCGGCGTCATCAAGGCGGCGGGTGCTGCGTACCTGATCTACCTCGGAGTTCGCACCCTGGTGGCTCGCGGCGCGAGTACCGCAACGGAGATCTGTGCGCCGCGCTCCTCGCAGCGGCTGTTCGCGGACGGGGTGCTCGTCAGCGTTCTGAACCCGAAGATCGCGCTGTTCTTTCTCGCGTTCCTGCCGCAGTTCGTCGATCCGGGTCGAGGGCCGGTTGCTCAGCAGATTCTCCTGCTAGGGCTGCTTTACGTCGCGCTGGCTCTGGTCACCGATAGTAGCTACGCCTTGCTGGCTGGTAGCCTTCGGCACAGGTTGCCCGATAGGGCGTTGCAGGGCCCGCTGCCGCGCTACATCAGCGGGAGCGTTTACCTGGGGTTGGGTGTGACTACGGCGCTGACCGGGCGAAAGCTCTGACGGGTCGCTGCGAGGAGGCCCAGGATGATTCGCGGCATGCACGGATCACACATGCACGTATCACACGTGCTCACGTATGTTTGCCTGGGAACGAACGACCTCGAGCGCTCCTGCCGCTTCTATGATGCGGTACTGGGGGAGCTCGGGCTGTCACGTTGCGACGTGTCCGGCGAGCCGAACTGGGAAGGGTGGGCAGGCTGGGGCATTTACGAAGACGAAGGCCGCAGGCAGGACGCCCTCTGGGTGTGCCAGCCCTTCGACAAGCGCCCGGCCTCCGTCGGTAACGGAACGATGGTCGCCTTTCACGCGGCTTCGTGGCAGCAGGTGGACGCCTTCTTTGCAGCGGCGATTGCGAATGGCGGGCAATCGGAGGGAGAGCCGGGCCTTCGGCTGCAATACAACGCTGATTTCTACGGCGCCTATGTTCGCGATCCCGACGGAAACAAGCTGGTGGCGGTATGTCGCAGCTCGCCCGCGAATCGATCATGACCGACCTGTCTACCTTTCCGATCACTTCCCGCTGGCCCGCGACTCATACCGACCGGATTCAGCTCTATTCGCTGAATACGCCGAACGGCGTCAAGGCGTCGATCATGCTGGAGGAGACAGGGCTGCCGTACGAGCCGCACCTGGTGCGGTTCGACGCGAACGATCAGAAATCCGCCGAGTTCCGCTCGCTGAATCCCTACGGCAGAATTCCCGCGATCATCGACCCCGATGGACCGGACGGACAACCGCTGCCGTTATTCGAGTCCGGCGCGATTCTCGTATACCTGGCCGACAAGAGCGGCCAGTTCCTGGCGCGCACTTCCGCTGCGCGTTACGAGACCCTGCAATGGCTCATGTTCCAGATGGCAGGCATCGGGCCGATGTTCGGCCAGGTCGGTTTCTTCCACAAGTTTGCCGGCAGGGAATATGAGGACAAGCGGCCTCGCGACCGCTACGTCGCCGAGTCGAAACGGCTGCTCGAGGTGCTCGACACGCGGCTCGCCGGGCGAAGCTGGATCATGGGCGACACCTATACGATCGCCGACATCGCCACGTTTCCATGGGTGCGCAACCTGGTCGGCTTCTATGGAGCGGGCGATCTCGTAGGATTCCCGGCGTATTTGAACGTGAGCCGTGCGCTCGATGCGTTTCTTGCACGGCCGGCCGTGGTTCGCGGGCTCGAAATACCCAAGGCGTGATGGCACTCCGCCCCTCCGGACATCGTCCGACCGCGGCTTCGCTGCGCGTTTGTTTGACGTGGCGCTGACACTCTTGGTACCTATGGCCCCGGGGAGCCATAGTCGGGGAGACGGCAGATGTCCATCACGAGACCATCGAAGGGCGTGCGACGTGTCCCTGACCGCTGGCGGGCGCCGCGCTCCGCGCTGTTCGTGTTCGCGGGCTGTCTGATCCTGCTGTCTGTTGCGCGCGCGGCCGGAGGGCCGCAAGAGCCGGAGTCCTGCCGCGTAGTACGCCTGTCCGATATCGGCTGGACCGCCGAAAGCGTCGGGACGGCCGTGTTCGCGAAGCTGCTGACCGACCTGGGCTATCAGCCGCAGGTGACGGTGCTGTCGGTCCCGGTCACGTTCGAAGCGATGCGGAACGGCGACATCGACATCTTCCTCGGCAATTGGCTGCCTGCTCAGGCAGCGCTGCTGCAGCCGTTTCTCGATGATCACTCGATCGACCTGGTGCGCAAGAACCTCGTGGGCGCGAAGTACACCTTGGGCGTGCCGGACTATCTGTACAACGCGGGGCTGCACGATTTCGCGGACATCCGGCGCTTCCGCAAGGAGCTCGGAGCCTCGATCTACGGCATCGAGCCAGGCAACGACGGCAATCTGCACGTCATCGAGATGATCGAGAAGAACGCCTTCGGGCTCGGCGGATTCCGGCTCGTCGAATCGAGCGAACAGGGCATGCTCGCCGAAGTCGAGCGGGCAGTCCCCGCGAAGCGGCCTATCGTGTTCCTCGCGTGGGCTCCGCACCCGATGAACACGCGCTTCAACATCCGCTACCTGACGGGCGGCGACGACACGTTCGGTCCAAACTTCGGTGCCGCGACGGTCAATACGCTCGCGCGCGCGGGATATTCCACCGAGTGCCCGAATGTCGGACGCCTGCTCGCGAACTTCGAGCTGACGGTCGACCTCGAGAACGAGTGGATGGACGCCGTGCTGAACCGGAAGGTGGATACTCTCGACCTCGCGCGCCAATGGGTGGAGTCGCGACCCGAGCTCATGACGCGCTGGCTCGCCGACGTCCACTCGTTCGACGGCGCGCCGGCGCTTGCGAAGTACGAATCCCCGGGCGGTGTCCAGGCCGCATCGGCTTTCGAGGCATGGATCATGTCGCGCAAGATCCCGGTCGGCGATGCGTCGACACGGGCCGTCGAGTACACGAAGCGACACGCACGTGGTTTCTTCGACGGCGTCTCGGGGTTCGTTCGGGTCAGCACGAACGCCGTCGCCTACGTGCTCAACTCGGTGCCGGCGCCGGTGCTGATTGGCATCATTGGACTGCTCGCGTGGGTGCTGCGACGCTCAATAGGCCTCGCGGCGTTCGTCGTGCTTTCGCTGCTCTTCATCATGAACCAGGGCTACTGGGCCGCAACGATCGAGACGCTCACGCTCGTGCTCGTCGCTGCACTCGTTGCGACCGTCATCGGCGTGCCGATAGGCATCGCGGCGGCGAGACGGCCGCGGCTGCAGGCCGCGCTACGGCCGGTGCTCGACCTGATGCAGACGCTGCCGACGTTCGTCTACCTGACGCCCACGCTCGTGCTGTTCGGGCTCGGTGTCGTGCCGGGTCTGATCTCCACCGTGATCTTTGCGTTGCCAGCGCCGATCCGTTTGACGCAGGTCGGCATCTCGTCGGTGCCGAAGCCCTTGCTCGAGGCTGGCCAGGCCTTCGGCGCCACGCCGCTGCAGCTGCTGCTGAAGGTCGAGCTGCCGAGTGCCGCGCCGATGATCCTCGCCGGGATCACGCAATGCATCATGCTGAGTCTGTCGATGGTCGTGATCGCTGCGCTCGTCGGCGCCGGCGGTCTTGGCGTGCCGGTCGTGCGGGCGCTCAATACCGTGCAGGTCGGTATGGGCTTCGAGGCGGGTATCGCGATCGTCCTCGTGGCGATCATCCTCGATCGCATGAGCCGTCCGGCCGAATCGCAGGGTGCGAAATGACCGCCGCGCTGGCATTCGAAAACGTCGACATCCTGTTCACAGGGCTCCAAGGCCGCAAGCGCGAGGCGGCGATCAAGGCGGCGCTTGCGTCGCTGGACCAGGGCCGCAGCCGTGCGGAGATCCAGGCCGCCTCCGGTGTCGTCGTCGGCGTGGCCGGCGCGAGCCTGAGCATCGAGCAGGGCCAGATCTTCGTGCTCATGGGACTCTCCGGCTCCGGCAAATCGACGCTGCTGCGTGCGGCGAACGGACTTAATCGCGTGACCCGGGGTCGCGTGCTCGTGAGCGACGGCGAGCGGCCGGTTGACGTCGCGCACTGCGACGCCGCGACGCTGCGCCGGCTGCGGCGCGGCCGCATCGCGATGATCTTCCAGCAGTTCGGCCTTCTGCCGTGGCGCACCGTTCGCGAGAACGTCGGGCTGGGCCTCGAGCTGCGCGGCGAACCGGCTGCCGAGCGCCGTCGCATCGTCGACGAGAAGCTCGAGCTCGTTGGACTGTCGCAATGGGCCGATCATTACGGCCACGAGCTCTCCGGGGGCATGCAGCAGCGCGTCGGTCTCGCGCGCGCATTCGCGACCGACGCGGAGATCCTGCTGATGGACGAGCCGTTCTCGGCGCTCGATCCGTTGATCCGCAGCAAGCTGCAGGACGAGCTGCGCTCGCTACAGCAGCGCGTGCGCAAGTCGATCCTGTTCGTAACGCACGACCTCGACGAGGCCCTGCGGCTTGGCGACCGGATCTCGGTCCTCGAGGGTGGCCGCATCATGCAGAGCGGCACGCCCGCGGACATCATGCTGCGTCCTGCGAATTCGCACGTCGCCGAGTTCGTGCGGCACGTAAACCCGCTGTCGGTGCTGACCGGCAGCGTGGTCATGCGTCCGTGGCGGGATCTCGAGCTGCGCGACGGTCGCCGCTGGCTCGACCCGGCGCATCAATACGAGCTGCTGTGCGACGAGCAGGATCGCCCCATCGCGGCACAGTTCGACGGTCGGACGCTGAACCTGTGTGGACCGGACGGCCCCACGCGCCAGGGTCTCGTGGTCGCAGATGCGCGTGCGCCCTTGCGCGAGCTGATCGCATGGCTGCAGGAGACCGGCCATCCGGTGCTGCTGACCGATGCCGACGGCATCTGTGGCGTGTGCGGGCCGAACGAGGTGATCCACGCGCTGGCGATCAGCAAGTCAGCGCGGGGCAGTGCCGTGCCCGCGTGAGTGGCGCGCAGAAAACTTGAACCGGCGTATGATCTCTCAAAATCATGCGCTCAACCAGAAGGTGCGAGGGCACCCGCGGGCAAATCGGAAATTCGGGGAGGACCCATGTCGAAGCGCGTATCCAGGCTCGATCCCTGCGTCCTGTTTCGGTTCACTTGCGCCGCGCTTGCAGTGGCTCCGTTGCTGGCCGATGCCCAGCAGCCGGCAGCAACCGCCGAGCGTGGTCTCGAGGAGATCGTCGTAACAGCGAACCGGCGCGAAGAACGCCTGCAGGACGTCGGCATTTCTGTCACTGCGCTTGGCTCGGCGTCGCTCAACAACCTGAACATCACGACGGCGACCGACATCACCCGCGCCGTGCCCAGTCTCAAGATGAACGCATATTCGTCCTCCCAGGTGGTCTTCAACATCCGCGGCGTGGCACAGAACAGCTACGGCGACGAGCAGGAGCCACCGGTCGCCGTCTACCAGGACGACAGCTACTCGAGCTCGATCAACCTCGCGAGCTTCCCGGTGTTCGACCTCGAGCGCGTCGAGGCGCTGCGCGGCCCGCAGGGCACGCTGTTCGGCCGCAACGCGACGGGCGGCGCGATCCAGTTCATCTCGCGCCGACCGACGAAGGAGTTCGAAGGTTACGGAACCGCAACCTTCGGACGCTTCAATCAGCAGATCTTCGAAGGAGCCGTTTCCGGGCCCTTCTCCGACCGCTGGCAGGGACGACTGGCTTTCATCAGTAACCAGGATGACGGCTTCATCAAGAACACCGTCCCGGGCTTTGAAGATATCGGCGCCAATGACCATTACGCGCTGCGCGGGCAACTTGCGTGGCAACCGACCGACGACACGGACGTCAATTTGATTCTGCGCTACTTGCGCGCGGACAAGGAGCGGCAGGCGGGCCTCTATTCGCATGAGCCGGCCTGTCCGAATGCGCAGAAACAGGGCGAGTTCACGCCTGCGGACGTGACTTGCCCGTTCTGGGGCGATTTCATCGCCGGTTTTCCGGCGGTGCCAGGCACGACGACCGGCGTTCCGGGGCCGGGCACCACGGGGACAGGATACGTCGATCCGCGATTCATCCCGAGCCGCGGCGGCGATCCGTGGGGAACCGCCGAGACTTCGCCTTCCTACGTCGATCGCACCATCAAGGCAGCCACGCTGCGCATCGATTCCAGTCTCGGCAGCCTCGACCTCGTGTCGATCACCGACTACCAGAAGGGTGACAAGTTCTACCTCGAGGGGGGTGACGCTTCGCCGGACGGTGGCGTCGTGTTTTCTCAGGGCAGCGACCTCGAGCAATATTCAGAGGAGATTCGCCTGTCCGGCCAGTTCGGCGCGCATCAGCTGGTCGGTGGCATCTACTTCTTGAGCGTCTCGGGCGACTACACCGGTCAGTTCGCCGATCCGTTCTACGGCTACTTTCCGGTCATCACGGCGGCGCAGGACACGGACTCGTACGCCATCTTTGCGCAGGACGACTGGAAGGTCACCGACAAGGTCAGCCTGATAGCCGGTCTGCGCTACTGGCGCGATCAGCGCGAAGGTGCGTACTACGGCATCGAGCCCCTCGCCGGCATGGACATCAGGTTCGACAGTACGCAAGTCTTCGGACAGTCCTTCGGCGTGGACTTCGACGAGAATCAGGACGTGGTCCCGATCACGCTGACGCCCGACGACGCGGACCGGACTTTCGACGACATCACGGCGCGGCTCGAGCTCGACTATCGCGTCAACGACGAACTGCTTCTGTTTGCCAGTTACAACCGCGGCAGCAAGAGCGGAGGCTTCTCGTTCTCGACCGGGACGCCGTTTGCGGATTTTGAGGATCCTTGCGTCTGCTTCAATGTGCCGCTCGGCACGGACGCGCAGTTCCTGAACGGCATTCCCTTCGACCCCGAGACGCTGAATGCCTTCGAGGTCGGTTTCAAGTCGACGATCGGCGGGACGACGACCCTCAACGCCAGCGCATTTTATTACGACTACGAGGACTACCAGGCCTTCGTGCAGCTCGGAGCCAACCAGACGGTCATCAATCTGCCCGCGACGGCCTACGGCCTCGAAGCGGAGATCGACTCTCATCCGGTGGATGGCCTGACACTACAGCTCGGCATCTCGGCGCTGGGCTCGAACGTCGAGGACATCGTGCTGCCCGACACCGTCACTGAGGTGGAACACGACATGCCCCAGGCACCAGACCTCTCGGGTAACGCGCTGGCGCGCTACGAGTTCGCCCTCGGAGGCGGCCTCGCATCGGTCCAGGCGGACGTCCAGTACACGGACGATTTCTGCTTCACGGTCCTGTGCGCCCCGGTCGAGGAGGAAAAGGGCTACACCGTCCTGAACGCGCGGGTCGGGTACGGGGCCGAGGACGGTCGCTGGGAAGTCGCGCTTTTCGGCGCCAACCTCACCGAAGAGGAATACCGCGTGTACGCGTTCGACAGCTCGCTGTTTGCGGGTGTCGTGGCCGGCGTCTACGGGAAGCCCCGGACCTATGGGGTAAGCCTGATGTATCGGTTCGGCGGGGGATACTGAGCCCGAGCGTCTGGACGGGCGCAGACGGGCACTTCGCGGGGTGACCCCCCGCCTGCTTGCGCTCAGCGGGGCTGGCTCAGCGGCGGAAGCCCCACCACGTCGATCCAGATGGGATTCGAATAGGCCTTGCGGCCCGCCGTGTCCTCGACCTCGATGGCGTACCACCCGTCGCGGTCAGCCGAAAGTGGAAACTCGACGCTGGCTTCGCGTGGCGAGCCATCGAAGGTCTTCGTGGCAACGACGTTGCCGGTGCCCGTCAGCGAGGCCTGCTTCAGGCCGGCGACGGAATTGAGCGCGAACGCGAGCACGAAGCGCGCGCCCGGCTTGACCTTCAATTCGCTGCCGAACATCACCGCCGGGAAGATCAGCGGGCCCGAAGAGACGTATGCGTGACCGTCCTTGACGGCTTCCGCAAACGCGCGGGGCGTGACCTGGCCCTCGACATGAGCAAATGTGCGGGTACGTCCCGACTCGAAGTTCCACACATCGTGCACGTCTGTCCCGCCGCTCAGGTAGTAACGGTGTCCGGCGCTCCAGAAGCTCGAGAGTGCGTGCAGCACCTTGTCGTCGTCGGCGGGTCTCTCGGCGTTGATCTCGAGCAGGTCGAATGCAGGATTGAAGCCGCCGGGCGCGACCTTCGCCGCCAGGCTCGCGAAGTATCCGTACGGTATGAACGGGTGATTCGCCTGCACCACGATCGCGCCTTGCCGCCGCGCTTCAGCCAGCACCTGGTCGATCGTGGCACTGCTCGTGTCGATCGCCAGTCGTTCGCCCGGTCGTAAGGGCCAGGCGTTGAAATGACCCCAGGATGGCGACAGCTCCAGCGACGGTACGAAGGGGACGCCACGCCGATCGGCCAGCTGCTGCAGCGGCGCATGGTTCGCGGTCGAGTCGTGATCGCTGACGAACAGGAGGTCGAGACCGGCCGCGAGCTGCGAACGCGCCAGGTATTCGGGCGGGGTGACGCCCTCGGCTTGGTCGGCATGATGGTGCAGATCGGCTGAATACCAGCCAGACGTCCGCGGATCGAACAACCGAGAGATCGCGACTTTCGATGCCGTGGGCTCACCGGGCCGCACGTGGAGTTGCACGAGCTGACTGGGTGCGAAGAAAGCGCCGCCCGACGTTACCGTGAACTCATAGCTGCCCGGCGCCACGGTGACACCGATCCGTCCCCTGTTGTCGAGCTCGGTGAAGAACGTGCTGCGGCCGAGAAATTCGACCAGCTGCTTCTGGCCCTGCGAGATGACGATACGAGCGTCGAGTCCCTCGCCGGTGCCTGCATCCAGTACCTCGAAATCGACGCGGCCCGGTGGCTCGAGCTCGCGAAAATCGAGCGCCGTGTCGCCGCCCGGGCCCACTTTCACCACGACCGGTTTGCTCTGCGAATAGCCTTTCGCAGTGGCATACAGCTGGTACTCGCCGACAGGAAGCGAAGCCACGTAACGGCCGCCGCGTCCATACGTCCAGGCGTATGGCGTCGAGCCTTTCAGGAACACGACGACCGGCTCGTCGACCGCGCGGCCATCGGAGCTCGTCACAACGCCGCGCACCTTGCCGGAATCGAGATGCTTGCGATCGATTTCGGCGGCGAGCGTCGGACCAAGATCGCCGCGCGGACCGACTTGCAGCCATGCGTCGAACACTCGTGATTCGCCGGGTCCGAGCGCGTGCTTGCGGAACAGGTCGAGCGACCCCGAGCCGACGTAATCGAAGTAGGGCGCGTGCAACGTTATCGCCCAGTCTTCGTCATAGGCCACGACCCGATCGGCGAGCGCTCCTGTCGCCGCTCCTTCCTTGAGGTCCTCGAGACCCGGAATGCCGAAGAAGTATCCGGCACTGGGCCACAGCGTCTGGCCCGACAGCAGATTCGACAGCGGGGTGTTGCCCGTGTTGGTCATCGTCGTACGGATCTCGACCCAGTCCGCATCCGCCCGGAGCGTGTACGTCGTCGCGACCGTCACCTTGTCCCAGTCGCGCGTGGCCTGCACCACGACCTGGGCCGGGCCGCGATCGACGATCTCGACTTTCTGATACGTGTTCGGCCAGGCCGACCAGTTGTTCGGGATGAAATCCGCGAACACGACACGGTCGCGGCCTGGTTTGCCGTCAACTACCGGCGCGACGTCGACGATCGCACCGCGCGGCACTCCGTACGGGACCACGCTCTCGACCGCGAGACCGAACGCGAGGTGCTCGTTGAAGACGGTGATGTCGCGGGCTGCGGCGGCTTCCCCATCGACGATCGGGGTGGGCCCCACTAGCACGTTGGCTGCGGCACCGGCCGAAACCGGCTGCAGCGCGAACAGCACGGCTACGCATGCGAGCCTGTCATTGTTCATGGATGTCTCGTGCAGGTTTCCTTGAACTTAGCACGCGGCACGGGTCTCCCCATCGTCAAGCGGCATGCCGCCTGGTTTCAGGCTCGCTGCGCCTCTCCGGCAAGTCCATGACGCGCGCGGGCAAGTCCATGACGCATACGGATCCGTCGGCCGGCGTTACAGTACCCATACTGGGCTTCCTGAAGCGGCCGGGGACTGGCACATGAGCACTGTGGATGAACCCAAAGCGACTTCCGAGCGCCGCGTGCGCCCGAGCGGCCGCGATGCCAAGCGCGCCGCACGTGCGGCCCGCGCCGCTGCCTCCGTGCCCTACATCACGCGCGCGCTGCCGCGCTTCGAGGTGCTGGGCGAGGAGGGCTTGAGCCTCATCGAAAACAATGCCGACACCATCCTGGAGGAGATCGGCCTCAATTTCCGCGAGGACCCCGAGGCGCTGCAGATCTGGAAGTCGTCCGGCGCCGATGTCGACGGGGAGCGCGTGCGCTTTCCGCGCGGCCTGTGTCGTGCGCTCGTGCAAAAAACGGCGCCCCGCGAATTCATCCAGCATGCACGCAACCCGGCTCGGAGCGTACACATCGGCGGCGATGCGACGGTGTTCGCGCCGGCCTACGGCTCGCCGTTCATCCACAACCTTGACGAAGGTCGCCGCTACGCCCGGATCGAGGACTTCCGCAACTTCGTCAAGCTCGCCTACATGGCGAACTCGCTGCACCACTCCGGCGGCACGATCTGCGAGCCGGTCGACCTGCCGGTCAACAAGCGGCACCTCGACATGGTCTACAGCCACGTCAAGTACAGCGACAAGGCGTTCATGGGCTCGGTCACGCACCCTGAGCGGGCGGCCGACAGCGTCGAGATGGCAAAGATCGCATTCGGCGGCGACGAGCTCGATCCGCTCACGGGCAGACCGCGGACGATGCTGATCAACCTCATCAACGTCAATTCCCCGCTCACCTACGACGCGACGATGCTCGGCGCACTGAAAGTCTATGCGCGCGCCAACCAGGCCACGATCGTCACGCCGTTCATCCTGTCGGGCGCGATGTCGCCGGTGACGGTCGCAGGCACAGCGGCGCAAACGCTCGCCGAGGCGCTCGCCGGCATGGCGTTCACGCAGCTCGTCAATCCCGGCGCTCCGGTCGTGTTCGGCAGCTTCGCCTCGTCGCTCTCGATGCAGTCCGGCGCGCCGACGTTCGGCACACCGGAGCCCGCGCTCGTGCTCTACGTCATGGCTGCGCTGGCGCGGCGGCTCGGTGTGCCGTTCCGATCCGGCGGCAGTCTCTGCGCATCGAAAATTCCCGATGCGCAGGCGGCTTTCGAATCCGCGCAGACGCTGCTGCCGACGTGCCTTGCGGGCGTAAACTTCGTGCTGCACGTCGCGGGCTGGCTCGAGGGCGGCCTCGCGATGGGCTACGAGAAGTTCGTCATGGATACCGACCAGGCCGGCATGATGCATACGCTGCTCGCGGGCGTCGACCTGTCACCGAACGGTCAGGCGATGGACGCGATTCGCCAGGTCGGTCCGGGCAGTCATTTCCTGGGCTGCGACCACACGCAGGCCAATTTCGAAAGCGCGTTCTACCGGTCGCCGATCGCCGACAACAACAGCTACGAGCAGTGGCTGGAGGGAGGCTCGCTCGACATGGCGAAGCGCGCCAACGCGAGCTGGAAGAAGCAGCTCGCCGAATACGTCGCGCCGGCACTCGATCCGGCGGTCGACGAGGCGCTCAACGATTTCATCAACCGTCGCAAGGCGGCAGCGCCCGATTCGAACGTCTGAGCCGCTCAGGTCGGCTGCGGCCTACTCAGACGGGCTGCGCCGGAGTCGCCGCGCGTCGCGCGCGCCGGCGCGGACCTTCGCCGCCGGACGCCGTGGGTGTGGCGGCCGGAAGGTCGACGACCTTACGGAGACTGGGGTAGTCGGCGGTCCGGTGCGGGATCGCCATCGCATCGACGAAGTGCGCCTGGAACAGCGGTTCGATGGCAGTCTCGATTTTTTCGACGCGTCGCACGAGCGCCTCGATCGTCGCCCTCGAGCGCGAGTCGAGCAGCGCGATCCGCGCCCCCGAGCCGGCAGCATTGCCTGCGGACGTGACCTGCTCGAGGTCGCAGTCCGGAATCATGCCGAGCACGGCGGCGTACTTGACGTCGATGTGCGAACCGAAGGCGCCCGCGAGCCGGATGCGATCGACGCGCTCTACCCCGAGCCGGTCCATGAGCAGCCGGATGCCCGCCGAGAGCGCCGCCTTCGCGAGCTGGATCGCGCGCACGTCCGTCTGCGTGATGCTGAGCGTCTGCGGACCCGTGTAGAGCATGTACGAGAAGGTTCGGCCGTGCGGGACGATGCGCGGGCTGCGCGCCGCGAGCGACCCGTCGATGACGCCATCGCGACTGATGACGCCCGCAAGGTAGAGCTCGGCGATCACCTCGATGATGCCCGAGCCGCAGATGCCCGTGACGCCGGTGGCCGCGGCCGCCGCCGCGAACTGCGGATCGTTCGACCACAGGTCCGAGCCGATGATCTTGAACCGCGGCTCGAGCGTCTCGCGGTCGACGCGCACGCGCTCGATCGCGCCCGGCGCGGCGCGCTGGCCGCAACTGATCTGCGCACCCTCGAACGCGGGTCCGGTCGGGCTCGAGCAGGCCAGCAGGCGATGACGGTTGCCGAGCACAATCTCCGCATTGGTGCCGACATCGACGAGCAGCGTGATTTCGTCGGTGAGGTCCGGGCGCTCCGCGAGGATCATGCCGGCCGCGTCCGCGCCGACGTGCCCGGCAATGCAGGGCAGCGCATAGACCCGCGCGTTCGGGTGCAGCGCGACGCCGATCTCGGCAGCCGTCACGGTGACGGCCTCATCGACGGCGAGCGCAAACGGCGCGCCGCCGAGCTCGACCGGATCGATGCCGAGCACCAGGTGATGCATGATCGGATTGCCGACCAGGGCCGCTTCGAGGATCGCCTGCGGCGCGATGCCGGCGCTCGCACTCACTTCCGCCGCGAGCTCGCCGATCGCCTGCCGCACGACGGCGGTCATCTGCGCGGCACCACCGGGATTCATCATCGCGTATGACACCCGGCTCATGAGGTCCTCGCCGAAGCGGATCTGCGGGTTCATACGCCCGGCAGAAGCCACGACCTCGCCGCTCGCCAGGTCGCAGAGATGTGCCGCGATCGTCGTCGAGCCGACGTCGAGCGCCAGTCCGAACGACTCGTCGTGAAAGCCCGGCCAAACGGCGATGATCCGGGACGCGTCGTGGACCGCGACCGTGACCTTCCATCCACCCGCGCGCAACACCGGCTGCAGCTGCTGCAGCACCGTCAGGTCGCATTGCAGGTCGGCCAGCTGCCATTCCCGCGCGAGCGCAGCCTGGAGCCGTTGCAGGTCACCCGAAGGGTCCTGCATGTCGGGTTCCGTCACCTCGACGTAATGCAGCTTGACGAGCGGGTAGAGCTCGATGTCCCGCGCCTCGGCGGACTTGCGCACGACCTGGCGGTGAACCTGGCTGCCGGCCGGCACGTCGATGACGACGTCGGCTTCGACGCGGGCCTGGCACGAGAGCCGGCGCCCCGCCGCGAGCGGTTGCCGGCTCGAATAACGCTGCTCGGATTCCGACAACGGCGAGAGACTGTCGGCGGCGGACCGTACGCCGTGCTTCGCGAACTCGCCCTCCGCCACGAGAACCTGGCAGCGACCGCAGATGGCGCGGCCTCCGCAGACGGAGTCGATGTCGACGCCGAGTGTCCGCGCCGCGGCGAGCAGCGGCGTGCCCACCGCAAACCGCCCGCGCTTGCCCGACGGCGTGAAGACGACGAGCGGATCGGGACGGGTCACGAGGCCTCGCTCAGGCCGGCGTAACCGGTCGACGGCGGTGACCGCCTTCGCGACGCCCGCGCGGCGCCGCGCCCGCAGCCGCGGCTCCCGACGCGGTGGCACCCGGAGCCGATGACGCACGGAACCTGCGGATCCAGCTCGCGCAGTCCGGGTCGTGACCCATCATGACGTCCGCCGCCATGCATGAGCGGATGACGTCCCCGTGCAAGGGGTTCGTGATTGCGGACGTGAGGCCCGCCGCGATCGCCATCGTGAGGAAGGCTCCGTTGATGCCGTCGCGGTATGGCAATCCGAAGCTCACGTTCGATGCCCCACAGGTCGTGTTGACCTTGAGCTCTTCCTTGAGGCGCCGCACGAGGCGCATGACCTGGACGCCGGCCTGGTTGATCGCGCCGATCGGCATGACGAGCGGATCGACGACGACGTCGCAGGCCGGGATTCCGTGATCCATCGCGCGATGCAGGATCCTGCGCGCGACCTCGAAGCGCACGTCCGGATCCTCGGAAATGCCCGTCTCGTCGTTCGATATCGCGACGACGGCCGCACCGTACTTCTTTACGAGCGGCAGGACGGATTCGAGGCGTTCCTCCTCGCCGGTTACGGAGTTCACGAGGGGCTTGCCCTGGTACACGGCGAGCCCGGCGGCCAGCGCGGCGACTATCGATGAGTCGATCGACAACGGCACATCGGTGATCGACTGCACGAGCTGGATCGCGCGGGCAAGGATCGCCGGCTCGTCGGCCAGCGGAATGCCCGCGTTGACGTCGAGCATGTGCGCGCCTGCCGCGACCTGCGCGCGCGCGTCGGCTTCGACGCGGCTGAAGTCGCCCGCGGCCATTTCCGCGGCGAGCAGCTTGCGACCGGTGGGGTTGATGCGCTCGCCGATGATGACGAACGGGCGATCGAAGCCGATGACGACCTCGCGGCTCGCCGAACTGATGACGGTCTCGGTCATGTGCTTTCCTGTCGCTGCGTATTCGCAAGCCGCTCGTCGATGCCCTTGGCGCGGATCAGGCGCTCGAGATCGTCGTCCGTGTATCGGGCTTCGATGTCTGAAGCGGCGGCTGCAGCTTCGGCCTGCAGGTCGTCGCCGCAGGGCCGCGGGGTGCTGCGCCGCCAGTCCTCGAGATACGCCTCTGAACTGCCGCGACCGGCGCGCATCGCCGCGCGGTCGACGGCTTCCTGGAAACGAGCCGACAACGGGACCTTGGCGACCTCGCGTCCCCGCTTGACGATGACCTGCGCGGGAACGTCGCGCCAGGAGATGATGATCAGCGCGGCCATGACGGGCTCACGACGCGCATCGCGCCTGCGATCCCCGGCATTCGGGCGACGGCCGCGAGGCTCGTTGCGAGCTCGCCGTAACCGGTGAACCTCTCGATGTACTCGAGCCGCAGGCGCTCTGCGATTGCACGAGCCGCGAGTTCGAGCTTCTCGTCGCGCCGCTGTGAGAGATAGACCACGCGTCGGTAGTGGCGGAAATACTCCGTCGTGAGCTCGGGGTGCCGCCCCAGGCCTAAGCCCTCGACGACGAGCCTGTCGAAATGGCGGACCAGGAAGTCCGTCAGGTAGAACGTACCCGGCTCGGCGTCGCTGAGGTCGGCGAACACGGCCGCCGTCGCGAAGAACTCGTAGCAGTGCGCGCCCGGCAGCCGGTCGATCCCCTCCTGCTCGAGGACCGCATCGAGCCGCCCGCCCGTGCCGCAGTCGGCGTAGGCGACGAAGATGCGTGAGTAGCGCTCCCGGCCCGATGCAATCGCTGCGCGCACGGCGTCCGGTATGCGCTCCGGACGGTTGTGCAGCTCAGGCGTCAGGCACTGCACGTCCATGGCGGACCAGCCGTTGAGCCTCTTGAGCGCAACGATTTCGCGTGCGATCGCTCCACAGGCGATGATCAGCAGCGGCTCGGCACGCATCGCCTTCGACCTCAATGCCGGGCCGCGCGCCGAGTGGCGATCAGCGACTTCGCGGTCTCAACCGCGACGGCCGCGTCGCGGCAGTACGCATCGGCGCCGATCGCCTTGGCGAACTCCTCGTTGAGCGGCGCGCCGCCGACGAGCACGATGTACTTGTTGCGCAGACCCTGCTGCTGGAGCGTGTCGATGACGACCTTCATGTAGGGCATCGTCGTCGTGAGGAGCGCTGACATCCCGAGGATATCGGGCTGGTGTTCCTCGAGCGCCTTGAGATATTTCTCGACCGGGTTATTGATGCCGATATTGATGACCTCGAAACCGGCGCCCTCGAGCATCATCGACACGAGGTTCTTGCCGATGTCGTGAATGTCACCCTTGACCGTGCCGATGACGACCTTGCCGATCGGCTCCGCGCCGGTCTCGGCGAGCAGGGGACGCAGGATCTCCATCCCGGCCTTCATCGCGTTCGCCGCGAGCAGCACCTCGGGAACGAACAGGATGCCGTCGCGGAAATCGATGCCGACGATGCGCATGCCTTCGACCAGAGCATCGTTGAGCACTTTGTCGGGCGGCCAGCCGCGCGCGAGGAAGATCCGGGTTGCCTCGACGATCTCATCCTTGAGCCCGTTGTAGAGGTCGTCGTGGACCTGCTCGGTGAGCTCGTGGTCATCGAGGCTCCCGAGGTCGAACGTTTCGGACGTATCCTCAGTCATCCGCAGGTCTCCGAGGCGCAGCACGGTCACGGCTCTCTCGTGGCGAGACTCCGCAACCAGGCACCCATGTTACGGTCGGCGCCGCCTGGTCCGTGACGCCATGGCGACATGAGATGTTCAAAATGCGACATCCGCCGGTTAACGGGCGCTGACGCACGGAAAAGCGAAGTTTTCCCGGCCGGGACGGATCGCCCTCGTCGCATTCTGACAAGTGACCGCCACGGGTCCCGCCAGACCCGTCCAGGCGTGATCGCGTCGGCAGCTGATCGTTACGCCCGGAGCGACGCAACGTTGCCGCGTCGCGCCTGGCGCTCAGCGGTGGGCGGATGGCCGAAATGATTGCGGTAGCACTTCGAAAAATGCGGCGGCGACTGGAACCCGCAGGCCGTGCTGATCGCCATGATCGGCATCGAGGTCTGCAACAGGAGCTCGCGGGCGCGCTTGAGCCGCAGCTCGATGTAATAGCGCTTCGGAACGCAGTTGACCTGCTGCTTGAACAGCCGCTCGATCTGCCGGCGCGAGAGCCCTGACTGGCGCGCGATGCCTTCGAGCGAGAGCGGGTTCTCGATGTTGGCCTCCATCAGCTCGGCGACGGCGAGGACACTGCGATGCGCGGCACCGAGTTGCGCGCGCAGCGGCACGTACTGCCGCTCGCTGGCGTCGCGAATGCGCTCGACGATGAACTGCTCCGAGACCTGCTGGGAAACCTGCGGCCCGAGCTTGCTCTCGATGAGGTGCAGCATGAGCTCGAGTGGTGCGACGCCGCCGGAGCACGTGTAACGGTTGCGGTCGACCGTGAACACGTGGTCGGAGAACAGCACGCGCGGGAACACCTCGCGCAGTGCCGGCAGGTTCTCCCAGTGGATCGTCGCGCGATAGCCGTCGAGCAGGCCGGCGTGCGCAAGCGCATACCCCCCGGTGCACAGGGCGCCGAGCGGCTGGCGCTTCGCCGCCAGTCGCTTGAGCGCCGCGACGAGCGCAGGCGAGACTGCATCGCGGACGTTGACGCCGCCGCAGACAAACAGGAGATCCAGCGGACCAGCCTGGCTCAGCTGCTCGGTCGGAGTGAGCATCAGTCCGTTGCTGGCCGCGACGGGCCGGCCGTCGAGGCTCACGATGCGCCAGTCGTAGACCTGCTTTCCCGAGACGCGATTGGCCATCCGCAGCGGCTCGACCGCGTTCGTGACTGCGATCATCGAGTAGTCGGCGAGGGTCAGAAACGCATAACGCGTCGTGCGCATCGCGTCGTCGGACTTCACTGGAAGACCTGTAGCGCGGGCTGTCGGTGGCTCGCGAGTATACGGCGGGCCGACGCATTTGTATAAGTCGTCGTCGCAATTGGACCCGTCGACATCGGCTCCGTTGCTACACTAGCCGCGAAAAACGTGCATCCGCGACCGCAAACGCTCGAGCGGGCACGCCGGCCAGGGGGCGGAGAACCCGGGGATGAAATCGCACGCTCGAGTGGTCGTGATCGGCGGCGGAGTGGTCGGCGTCAGCACGCTCTACCACCTCGCCAAGCTCGGCTGGACCGATGCGGTCCTGCTCGAGCGATCCGAGCTCACCGCCGGCTCGACGTGGCATGCCGCCGGCCTGCTTCCGCTCTTCAACATGAGCTACACGGTCGGGCAGCTTCACAAGTACTCGGTCGATCTATACAAGCGTCTGCCGGCGGAAACGGGCCAGGACGTCAGCTTCCACGTGACGGGTAACCTGCGGCTCGCGACCTGCCGCGACCGCATGGACGAATACCGCAAGTACTGCGGCACCGCGAACACGATCGGCGTGCCGTTCGAGATCATCGGCCCCGACGAGGTCAAGACGCTGTGGCCGCTGGTGGAGCTCGGCGACGACCGGGCCGTGCCGAAGATCGTCGGCGCCCTGTATCACCCGGATGATGGGCACATCGCTCCCGCCGATCTTACGATGGCGCTGCGACGGGCCGCGCGCAATGCGGGCGCCGAGATTCACGAGCACACCGAAGTCACGGCGGCGAGCGCGACGGCAGGCGGCGAATGGCGGCTCACGACCAGTCGCGGCGAGATCGTCGCGGAGCACGTCGTGTGCGCGACCGGCAATTACGCGCGGCAGATTGGCCGCATGTTTGGCCTCAACGTGCCCGCGATCCCCGTCGAGCACCAATACCTGGTCTACGACGAATCCCGCGAACTCCGAGCCTACCGCGAGGGTGGCGGCCGCGAGCTCGCGGTGCTGCGCGAATCCGACAAGTCCTATTACCTGCGCGAGGAGCGGCTCGGCTGGATTCTCGGGCCGTACGAGGCCGGCGCGCCGGCGCGATTCGCCGACGGTGTGCCGGAGTCGTTCGGCAAGGACCTGTTTCCGGGCGAGCTCGAGCGGCTGCTGCCGCACGTCGAAGCCGCCCAGCGGCGCGTGCCGGCGCTCGAGAACTGCGGCATCAAGGACATCGTCAACGGTCCGATCAGCTACACGCCGGACGGCAGCCCGCTGATAGGGCCGGCCGGGAAAGTGCGCAACCTCTGGCTCAACGAGGGCCACAGCTTCGGCATCACTGCAGCGGGCGGCGCAGGCTGGCAGCTCGCGCAGTGGATCGTCGAAGGCGAGCCGGGCATCGACATGCTCGCCGTCGACCCGCGCCGCTTCGGGCCCTACACGAGCCGCCGCTACGTCATCGCGAAGAACGAGGAAACCTACCGTAACGTCTTCACGGTTCACTACCCGGACGAGGAACGCGAGGATGCGCGTCCCGCGAAAACGAGTCCCGTCTACGACAAGCTCACGCGCTTGGGCGCGGTCTTCGGTCAGCGCTATGGGTGGGAACGTGCCAACTGGTTCGCGCCGGCGGGCGTGGAGCGGCGCGATGTCTGGAGTTTCCGGCGCAGCAACTATTTCGAGCACGTCGGCAACGAATGCCGGATGCTGCGCGAGCGGGTCGGGGTCATCGACCTGACGCCGTTCACCAAGCACGAGGTCAGCGGGCCCGGCGCGCACGCCTGGCTCGACGGACTCGTCGCGAACAAGGTTCCGACGCAGACGGGCCGCATGTCGCTCTGTCACGCGCTGACGAAGCGTGGTGGCATCCGTTCCGAGTTCACGATCACAAAGCTGGCCGAAGAACATTTCTACGTCGTGAGTGCCGGCGCTGCAGAGCGCTACGACTCCGACTACCTTCAGCGGCGGTTGCCGGGCGGCGATGCCGTCGTACTGCGCAACGTGACCGGCGCGCGCGGCTGCTTCGTCGTCGCGGGTCCGCGGTCGCGTGATGTGCTGTCGAAGCTCGTCGACGTACCGCTCGACAACGCGTCGTTTCCGTGGCTCAGCGGACGTACGATCGAGGTCGGTCTCGCCGTCGACGTGCACGCGCTGCGCGTCAATTTCGTCGGCGCCCTCGGCTGGGAGCTGCACTTCCCGATTGAGTACGCGCATCACCTGTTCGACGCACTGTTCGCGGCCGGCGAGGAATTCGGCATCGGCATGGTCGGGATGCGGGCCATGGAATCGCTGCGCCTCGAGAAGTCCTACCGCATGTGGGGGAGCGATCTCACGCGCGACTACACGCCGTTCGAAGCCGGGCTCGGGCGCTTCGTGCGGATGAAGAAAGGGGATTTCGTCGGTCGCGAGGCGCTCGAGCGGCAGCTCGCGACGGGCGTGCCGAACGCGTTCGTCACGCTCGAGGTGCACAACGTGACCGATGCGGATCCACTCGGCAACGAGCCGCTGTTCGACGGCGAGGGGCGCATCGTCGGCCGCGCGACCGCCGGCGGCTTCGGACACGTCCTCGGCAAGAGCCTTGCGATCGGTTACGTGGACCCAATGTTCGCCGCCGTCGGCACGGGGCTCGTCATCGAGGTGCTCGGCGAGCGCAAGCGCGCCACCGTGCTCGTCGACTCGCCGTTCGATCCGGACAATCTGCACCTGAAGGCCTGATGCGGAAGTTTTCGGCCTGGGCGCTGCTGCGTGAAGCATTCAGGGGTCAGCAGGGCTGGCGGCCCCAGTGGCGGCGCGCGGCGCCGCAACCCGACTACGACGCGGTCATCGTGGGCGGCGGGGGTCACGGACTCGCCGCCGCGTACTACCTTGCAGCCGAGCACCACCTTACGCGCGTCGCGGTCGTCGAGAAGGGCTGGATCGGCGGCGGTAACACCGGTCGCAACACGACGATCATCCGTTCGAACTACCTGTTCGACGCCAGCGCACAGCTCTACGACCATGCGCTGCGCATGTGGAGCGACCTGTCGCAGGTCCTGAACTACAACGTCATGTTCTCGCCGCGCGGCGTCATGATGCTCGCGCACACCGTGCACGACGTGCAGGTCTTCAAGCGACACGTGCACGCAAACCGTTGCAACGGCGTCGACAACGAGTGGCTGGAGCCGAACGAGGCGAAAGAGTTCTGCCCGCCGCTCAATATCGAGCAGAACATCCGCTACCCGGTCATGGGTGCGGCACTGCAGCGCCGCGGCGGGACGGCCCGGCACGATGCCGTCGCCTGGGGCTACGCGCGCGCCGCGGACGCGCTCGGCGTCGACATCATCGAGAACTGCGAAGTCACCGGCATCCATCGGGACGCCTCCGGCGCTGTCGAAGCCCTCGGGACCTCGCGCGGACCGATTCGCTGCCGCCGCGTGGGGGTGTCCGCCGCGGGCAACACCAGCGTCGTGCTCGGCCTGGCAGACGTGCGGTTGCCGCTCGAGAGCTTCCCGCTGCAGGCGCTCGTCTCGGAGCCCGTGAAGCCGGTCATACCGTGCGTCGTGATGTCGAACTCCGTGCACGCCTACATCAGCCAGTCCGACAAGGGAGAGCTCGTGATCGGCGCCGGCACGGACGCTTACACGAGCTACACGCAGCGTGGCGCTCTGCACGTCAATTCGCACACGCTGGCGGCGATCTGCGAGCTGTTCCCGACGTTTCGCCGTCTGCGGATGCTGCGCAACTGGGGCGGTATCGTCGACGTGACGCCCGATCGTTCACCAATTATTGGCAGGACGCCCGTACCCGGGCTGTACGTGAACTGCGGCTGGGGCACCGGTGGCTTCAAGGCGACGCCGGGCGCCGGCCACCTGCTCGCGTGGACGATGGCGCACGGCGAGCCGCACCCGATCAACGCGCCGTTCACGATCGAGCGATTCCGCGACGGGCACCTGATCGACGAGGCCGCCGCGGCCGCCGTCGCGCATTGAGTCTCGCCAATGCTGCTGATCGATTGTCCTTACTGCGGTCCGCGCCCGGAGCTCGAGTTCAGCTACGCAGGGCAGGCGCACGTCGTTCGCCCGGCTGACCCGTCCGCGGTCGACGCCGACGCGTGGGCCGGGTACCTCTATCTGCGCGCCAATACGCGCGGCGTGCATGCCGAGCGCTGGCGGCACACGCACGGGTGTGCGCGCTTCTTCAACGCGCTGCGCGACACCACGTCGGACCGTTTCCTGGTCACGTATCGCAGCGGCGAGCCGCGGCCCGCATCCCTGCCTGGTGACGAAACGTGAGCCCGTATCGCCTGGCGAGCGGTGGCCGCATCGACCGGGCGCGACAGGTCGGGTTCACGTTCGATGGCCGGCGGTACGCAGGGTTCGCGGGCGATACGCTCGCCTCGGCGCTGCTCGCGAACGGCGTCCGCCTGTTCGGCCGCTCGTTCAAGTATCACCGTCCGCGCGGGCTGCTGGGCGCCGGTTCCGAGGAGCCGAACGCGCTCGTGTCGGTCGTACGCGATGCCGGGCGATGCACGCCGAACGTGCGCGCGACGCAGGTCGAGATCTACGAGGGACTCGTCGCCGAGAGCCAGAACCGCTGGCCTGTGCTCGCCTTCGACATAATGGCCCTGAACGACCTCTTCGCGCCGCTCATGCCGGCGGCGTTTTATTACAAGACCTTCATGTGGCCGCGATCGGCCTGGCACCGCTGGTACGAGCCTGTCATACGCCGCGCAGCCGGCCTCGGTCGTGCACCGTCTGCGCCGGACCCCGATCGTTACGCCCAGCGGTTCGCACACTGCGACGTGCTCGTGGTCGGCGCCGGCCCGGCGGGCCTCGCTGCCGCGCTCGCAGCGTCAGCGTCCGGTGCACGGGTCATGCTTTGCGACGAGCAGCCCGAACCGGGTGGCTCGCTGCTCGACGAGCACGCCGCGACGATCGACGGCCAGCCGGCCCAACGATGGCTCTCCGTTGCGATCGCGACGCTCGCGACGCGTCCGAACGTGACACTGCTCAAGCGCACGACTGCCTTCGGCTACTTCCCGCACAACCTGGTCGGTCTCTGCGAGCGCCTCACGGACCACCTGGCGGCGCCTCTGACCGGCACACCGCGCGAGCGTCTCTGGCAGGTCCGGGCCCGCGAGGTCGTGATTGCGACCGGCGCGGTCGAGCGGCCGCTCGTATTCCCAGGCAACGACCGCCCCGGCGTCATGCTCGCGTCCGCCGGCTCGACGTATCTGCACCGCTACGGCGTCAGCGTCGGCTCGCGCATCGTCGTCGTGACGGGTTGCGATGCGGCCTACGCAGCCGCGCTTGACCTGCATACGGCGGGCGCGACAGTTGCTCTCGTCGCCGACGTCCGCGACACGGCGGCTGGTGCCGCACCGGCGGCTGCACGCGAGGCGGGCCTCGAGGTCGTCGAGCGCGCGACCGTCCTGGGGACGTCGGGTCGGCTGGGCCTGCGCAGCATCGAGCTTGGCAGCCTTGTCGATGGAACGATTCTTAACCGCCGCACGATCGCCTGCGATGCGTTGCTCATGTCCGGCGGCTATACGCCGAGCGTGCATCTCTTCTCGCAGTCGCGCGGCAAGCTCGCGTGGGACGCGGCTCGCCAGGCCTTTCTGCCCGACCGGCACGCCGAGCGCGAGCGCTCGGCCGGAGCCTGCCGCGGCGTCGACGGCCTCGAGTCGGTGCTCGCGGACGGTGCACAGGCCGGCGTCACCGCAGCCCGCGCTGCGGATCGCGACGCGGAGTGGCAGCCGATACGAGCGGCCGCGCGTGACTTCAACGCGTTGGGCGTGCCGGGCGCGCTGCGGCAGGGCGGGCGACAGGCGCGGTCGCGTGCGTTCGTCGACTTTCAGAACGACGTCACGACGAAGGATCTCGCGCTGGCCGCGCGCGAAGGCTTCGTGTCCATCGAGCACATCAAGCGCTATACGACGGCGGGTATGGCGACCGACCAGGGCAAGACGTCGAACATGAACGCGCTCGCGATCGTGGCCGATGGTCTCGCGCGACCGCTGCCGGATGTGGGTCTTACTACGTTCCGGATGCCTTACACGCCAGTGAGCTTCGGCGCGCTCGCCGGTTATGACCGGGGTGATCTCTTCGACCCGGTACGCACCACGCCGACGCACGAGTGGGCACGCCGGCACGGAGCCGTGTTCGAGGACGTGGGGCAGTGGAAGCGGGCGCGCTATTTCCCACGGGATGGCGAGAGCATGCACCTGGCCGTCGCGCGTGAGTGTCGCGCGGTGCGCGCGGCGTGCGGCATCTTCGATGCTTCGACGCTCGGCAAGATCGAGGTCGTGGGCCCGGACGCCGCGGCCTTCCTGTCGCGAATGTATGTCAACGACTTTGCGAGCCTCGCGGTCGGCCGGTGCCGTTACGGCATCCTGCTGCGCGACGACGGCTTCATCTGCGACGACGGGGTGATCGCGCGCGTCGGGTACGATCGGTTTCACGTGACGACGACGACGGGCGGAGCGGGCCGAGTGCTGTCGCTCATGGAGGACTACCTGCAGACCGAGTGGCCCGACCTCCGCGCGTGGCTCACGTCGACCACGGAACAGTGGGCCGTTGTCGCCGTGCAGGGACCGAAGAGTCGTGAGGTTCTGGCGCCGCTCATCACGGACGTCGATCTTTCGGCCGCAGCGCTGCCGCACCTTGCGGTCCGTGACGGGCGCATCTGCGGGGTCCCGATGCGGCTGTTCCGCGTGAGTTTCACGGGCGAGCTCGGGTTCGAGGTCAACGTGCCAGCCGATTACGGCCCTTCGGTCTGGGAGGCTGTCTGCTCGGCGGGGCGCGAATCGGGAATCACGCCTTATGGAACCGAGACGATGCATGTCCTGCGCGCCGAGAAGGGTTACATCATCGTGGGTCAGGAAACCGACGGCACCGTCACCCCCTACGATGCGGGCCTCGGCTGGGCGATCGGCAGGAACAAGGCCGACTTCGTCGGGAAGCGCTCGCTCGCTCGCCCGGCCATGCATGCGGCGGACCGCAGGCAACTCGTGGGTCTCTCGACGGTCGATCCGGCCGTCGTCCTCGAAGAGGGCGCGCAGGTCGTCGAGCAACCCGCACGGGCGCCGCCGATGCGATTGATCGGCCATGTGACATCCTCGTACTCGAGCGCCGTGCTCGGCCGCTCGATCGCGCTCGCCCTGGTGGAAGGCGGCCGCTCGCGGACCGGGCAGACGCTCTACGTGCCGATGCCGCACGGCGATATTCCCGTCACGGTGACGCAGCCCGTGTTCTACGATGCCGAAGGAACCCGTCTCCATGCCTGATGCGCAAGCGCGCGTTCCCATCCAGGTCCGCGAAACCGAATGGTTGCGTGCGGTGCACGGTGTCGGGCGGTTCGTATTTCGTGGCGATGCGCAGGCGCGGCTTGCGGTCGGCACGGCGCTCGGAGCACCGTTGCCCGCCGTCACCGGTCGCGCGTTCGCCCAGGGCCCGTGCGCGGCACTCTCGCTAGGCCCTGACGAACATTTGTTCATCGTTGCCGAGAGCGAAGTGACAACGTTTCTGGCGGAGCTCGACAGCGCACTCGCCGGCCTGCCGCACTCGCTGGTGAACGTCAGTCACCGCCAGGTTTCACTCGAACTACGCGGCGCGCGCGCCGAGTGGCTGCTCGCCGCAGTGTGCCCGTTGCCGCTCGATGTCGAGGCGTTCCCGGTCGACGCATGTACGCGCACCGTGTTCGCTAAGGCCGAGATCGTACTATGGCGCACGGCGTCGGAGGTTTTTCGAGTCGAGGTCGCGCGGTCCTACTGTCGTTACGTCGTCGATCTGCTCGAGGAGATCGCGCACGAAGTGCCCGCTTCACCGCGCGATGCGCGCGGAGTTTAGATGCCGGGCGATCGCGAGGCCGGAGGTTTCGACGGTCGAGGTGACCCATGAGTCAAGAGAAAGCACGAGCAGACTGGCAACGCATGGCCGCCGGGCTCAAGTATGCGACCGGGCATTTCATCGACGGCGAGCATGTCGGCGGGGGTAGCGCCGCCCGATTCACCGTCGTTAATCCCGCGAGCGCCGAGCCCCTGTGCGAGGTTGCGTCCGGCACCGCGACTGATATCGACATCGCCGTGGCGTCGGGTCGTCGCGCGTTTGCAGCCGGCGGCTGGCGCTACATGGCGCCGCGCGACCGACTCGAGGTACTGAACCGCCTCGCCGCGCTGATCGAGCGGAACACGGATCGCTTCGCGCTGCTCGATACGCTCGCCATGGGCAAACCGATCCGCGACATGCTCGCGGTCGACGTTCCGCAGTCGGCACTGACCTTCCGTTATTTTGCGGAGCTCTCGGACAAGGTCGAAGGGACGGTCACGGCCACGGCCGTCGAGGCGTTCCACTACACGCTGCGTGAGCCGCTGGGCGTCGTCGGCTGCATCGTGCCGTGGAACTTCCCACTCATGATGACCGCGTGGAAGATCGCGCCGGCGCTCGCGGCGGGCAATTCGGTCGTGCTCAAGCCCGCGGAGAACTCGCCGCTCTCGGCGCTGCTGCTCGCGGAGCTCTTCGTCGAGGCCGGCGGTCCTGCCGGAGTGCTCAACGTCGTGAACGGCTCCGGCCTCGAGGCCGGCGCGCCGCTCGCGCTGCACAACGACGTCGCGAAGATCTCGTTCACCGGCTCGACCGCGACCGGCAAGAAGATGCTCGAGTATTCCGCCCGCTCCAACATGAAGCGCGTGAGCCTCGAATGCGGCGGCAAGTCGCCGCAGGTCTTCCTCGCGGACCTCGAGGATATGGATCGCGCGGTGACCTACGCGGTCAATGGCATCTTCCTCACGGCCGGCGAGTCGTGCAGCGCCGGCTCCCGGCTGCTCGTCGACAAGCGCATCGCGCGCGAGTTCGCGGCGCGATTCATCGAGCTCGGCCGCAACGCGTACCATGCCGGCGACCCGCTCGATCCCGAGACCAATCTCGGGCCGCTCGTGAGCGCCAGACAGCATGCGAAGGTCCTCGGCTACGTCGCGACCGGTCGCGCCGAGGGCGCGAAGCTCGAGTTCGGCGGAGACGTACCGGACCGGCCCGGCTACTACGTGAATCCGGCGCTGTTCACCCAGGTGCAGAACAGCATGAGGATCGCGCAGGAGGAAATCTTCGGCCCGGTCGCGGCGCTCATCGAGGTCGACGGACTAGACGATGCATTGCGTATTGCGAACGATACGATCTACGGTCTCGCGGCCTCGGTGTGGACGAGCGATCTGCGTGCCGCGCACGCCGCGGTGCGCGGGCTCGAGGCTGGCGTCATCTATGTGAACTGCTTCGATCACGGCGACCCGACCCAGCCCTTCCTGGGACACAAGCAGTCTGGCCAGGGCGGCGACAAGTGCCTCGAGGGCCTGTTGAGCTACACGCAGACCAAGTC
>Ga0207648_10001332_pt1 | contig 27446 bp, 25 predicted proteins | sample KBSMisM32_FD_184310 | JGI IMG/M metagenome (GOLD analysis project Ga0207648, IMG submission 184310) | Miscanthus rhizosphere microbial communities from Kellogg Biological Station, Michigan, USA - KBS Miscanthus M3-2 (SPAdes) (version 2) | ecosystem: Host-associated > Plants > Roots >... | reverse complement strand
GCGATCCAGAGGCCGAGGCTCGGCGGCAGGTCGAGCTCGAACACGCGGCGCGCGAGCACCTGTCCGATCGCCGCGGCGCCGATGGTGGCGAGCAGGCCGGCGATCACGCCCATGGCGAGGAACTCGGCGCGCTGCGTGCCGGTGACCTGGGCGCGCGAGGCGCCGTAGACGCGCATCACCGCGGCCTCCCGACGTCTCTCGTCCTCCGTTGCGACGAGAGCGGAGTAGAGCACCAGCAGCCCGGCGCCGAGCGTGAACAGGAACACGAACTGCACCGCGTTGATGAGCTGGTCGATCACGTCCTGCGCCTGGCGCACAGCGGCGGCGGCGTCGATCACCGTCATGTTCGGGAAGCGCGTGGCGAGCTCGCTCACCAGCGGCTCGGCGCCCGCCTCAAGACGGAAGGCGCTGATGTAGCTCGCGGGAAACTCCTTGAGCACCGGCGGCGGCGTGACCACGAAGAAGTTCACCTTCATCGAGTCCCAGCGCAGCTTGCGCAGCGAGGTGACGCGCGCCGCGAAGCGCTCGCTGCCGACGGAAAAGGTGAGCTCGTCGCCCAGCTTCCAGCCCAGGCGTTCGGCAATGCCTTTTTCAACGGAAAGTTCGCGTGAATTGGATTGGAACCAGCGGCCGGCGACCACGCTGTTGTGGGACGGCAGCTCGTTCATATAGGAGAGGTTGAACTCGCGCTCCACCAGGCGCTTCGCGCGCTCCTCTTCGTAGTCGGCTTCGCTCACCGGTTTGCCGTTCACCTCCACCAGGCGCCCGCGCACGATCGGATAGAGGTCCGGCACCGGGACGTTGTGCGCCGAGAAGAACGCCTGCAGCGGCTCGAGCTGCTCGGGCTGCACGCCGATCAGGAAGCGGTTGGGCGCATCCGGCGGCGCGCTGCGCCGCCAGGCGTCCACCAGGTCGTTGCGCGTGAATGTGAGCAGCAGCACCGCGGTCAGGCCGAGCGCGAGGCTCGCAATCTGCACCGCGTTGCCGCGCGCGTGGCGACGGAGGTTGGCGAGGCCGTAGCGCAGCATTGAATTGCGGAAGCGCGCCACGCTTTTTTGATGCGTAACCAATCTGAGAAAACCCCAGGCCATCACAAAGAAGACCGCCACGGCGGCGGCGAATCCGCCGACCACGGTGAGGCCGAGCTTCAGATCGCCGGCCTGCCAGACGAGCAGCGCAGCGAGCGACAGCAGGCCGGCCGCATAGGCGGCGATCGCGCTGCCCTTCGGCGCGCCGGACTCGCGCCGGATGACGCGCACCGCCGGCACGTTCCTCAGCTGGATGAGCGGCGGTAACGCGAAGCCGAGCAGCAGGACCAGGCCGACGAGAAACCCTTGCACCGCGGGCAGCACGCGCGGCGCCGGCAGGTCGGCCTTGACCACCTCCGCCACGGCGATGCCGAGCGCCTCCTGGGCGATGTAGCCCAGGGCGCAGCCCGCCGCGCAGGCGGCGAGGCCCAGGATCAGGAACTCGACGGCGTAGAGGCGCAGGAGCTGCGGCTGCGTGGCGCCCAGGCAGCGCATCACCGCGCAGCCATCGAGGTGGCGCTCGACGAAGCGGCGCGTGCCGAGCGCGACCGCGACGCCGGCGAGCACCGCGGCGAGCAGCGCGGTGAGGCCGAGGAAGCGCTGCGCGCGGTCGATCGCCGAGCGCACTTCGGGCCGGCCGGTCTCCAGGTTGTCGATGCGCTGGCCGCGCTGCAGCTTCGGCTTCATCGCTTCCTCGAGGCCCTTCATCTGCTGCGCCGTGCCTGCCGCATACAGGTAGTACGAAACGCGGCTGCCGGTCTGGATCAGCGCGGTCGCCGGCACGTCGGCGATGTGCATCATCAGCCGCGGCGCGATGTTGAAGAAGTTGGTGGTGCGCTCGGGCTCGAGCGTCAGTATCGCCGCCACAGTGAACTCGGAGCGGCCGAGCTTGACGGGCGAGCCGACCGGCGCATCGAGAGCGGTCACCAGCCGCTCCTCGAGCCACACCGTGCCCGGCGCCGGGCCGCGCTCGGCGGGCGCGTCGGGCTGGCCGAGGCCCTTGGCAATGCGCAAGCGACCGCGCAACGGATAGTTCTGCGTCACCGCCTTGACGCCGGCGAGCGTGCTTTCCTTCGCCGAAGCCATGCTGATGAAGTTGATCGCCTCGGCGCGCTGCACGCCGGCGCGCTCGATCTCCGCCGCGGCCTCGCGCGGCCACGGCAGGTCCGCCACCAGCACCAGATCCGCGCCGAGCAGCTGATGGGCGTCGCGCGCCAGCCCCTGCCCGATGCGGTCGGCAAAGAAGGCGACGCTGGTGATCGCCGCCACGGCGATGACGAGGGCCATGGCCAGCACCCGCAGCTCGCCCGCGCGCCAGTCGCGCGCCAGCATCCGGAGCGATTGCCTAAACACGATCCGTCACGCGACTATCCTCCCTCCGGCGAGCCGCACGATGCGCGAGCAGCGCTTCGCCAGGCCCTCGTCGTGCGTCACCAGCACGAGCGTGGTGCCGAATTCGCGGTTCATCTCGAACAGCAGCGTGATCACCTCGGCGCCGGAATCGGCGTCGAGGCTGCCGGTGGGCTCGTCCGCGAGCAGCAGCTTCGGCCGCACCACGAACGCGCGCGCCAGCGCCACGCGCTGCTGCTCGCCGCCGGATAGGTGGCGCGGATAGTGATGCAGGCGCTCGCCGAGGCCCACGCGCTTGAGAATGTCCCTGGCGCGCGCATCGGCATCCGCGTCGTTCGCTAGCTCGAGCGGCAGCATGACGTTCTCGAGCGCGGTGAGCGACGCGAGCAGCTGGAACGACTGGAACACGAAGCCGACGTTCATCGCGCGCAGCCGCGCGCGCGCATCCTCGTCGAGCGAAGTGAGGTTGGCGCCGTCGAGCGCGACCTCGCCGCTCGTCGGCGTGTCGAGCCCGGCGAGAATCGCGAGCAGCGTCGATTTGCCCGAGCCCGAAGCGCCGACCACCGCGACCGCCTCGCCGCGCGTGACGTCGAGATCGATCTCGCGCAGAATGACGAGGTCGCTCGCGCCACTCTTCACGCTCTTGCCGATGCCCCGTGCGGTCAGAACACTGTTGTTGTTCATCTTCCTGGCGCTGCAGTCCTTCGCGGCGGGATCAGCGGAAAAATCAATCCTGGTGCTGGGCGACAGCCTGTCCTCGGCGTACGGCATGGCGCGCGAGCGCGGCTGGGTCGCGCTGCTCGAGGCGCGCCTGAAGCAGGAGCGGCTGGATTATAGCGTCGTGAATGCGAGCATCTCGGGCGACACGAGCGGCGGCGCGCGCGCGCGCTTCACGCCGTTGCTCGCCAAGCACCGGCCGGCGATCGTGGTGCTCGAGCTCGGCGGCAACGACGGGCTGCGCGGGCTGGCGGTGACGCAGATGCGCAGCAACCTCGCGGCGATCATCAACGAGTCGCAGACCGCGGGGGCGCGCGTGCTGCTGGTCGGCGTGCGGCTGCCGCCGAACTACGGCGAGGTCTACACCAGCGCGTTCGAAGCGGCCTACCGCGAGCTGGCGAAAACGCATCGCGTGCCGCTCGTGCCGTTCATCCTGGAGGATTTCGCCGGCAATCCGGAATATTTCCAGGCCGATCGCCTGCACCCGAACGAGGCGGCGCAGCCGATGATGCTCGAGCGCGTCTGGGCCGGGTTGAAGCCTTTGCTGACGCGTTAGGAAAATCTCAAAAAGCGCCGAAAGTGGTCGTCCCCGCGAAGGCGGGGACCCCGTTAGCTTTTTCAATATCAAATGGGGTTCCCGCCTGCGCGGGAACGACGGCCGCTTTTCCTACCGAACCGCCAGCCGCGGCGCGCCGTCCACCAATTTGCCGATGGTGCGGGCCTCGGCGAAGCCCTTCTGCCGGAAAACCTCCAGCACGGACTTCTCCGCCTCCGGCGCGCACGCCACCAGCAGGCCGCCGCTGGTCTGCGGATCGGACAGGAGCTTCTGCTGCCACGACTCGCCGCGGAACTCGACCTCGTGGCCGTAGCCGTTCCAGTTGCGCTCCGATGCCCCGGTCGCCACGCCCTGTCTTGCCCAGTCGCGCGCTTCCTGGATGAGCGGCAAGGCATCGAACCGAACCTGCGCGCCCAGCTTCGAGCCGCGGCAGATCTCGAGCAGGTGGCCGGCGAGGCCGAAGCCGGTGACGTCGGTGACCGCGTGCACCGCGGGCATCTCGCCGAGCGCTTCGCCCGGGGTGTTGAGGCGCGTGGTCCAGTCGAGCATCTGCGCGTAGCCCGCCGCGGACAGCTTGCCCTTCTTGAGCGCCGCCGACAGGATGCCGATGCCGAGCGGCTTGCCGAGGATCAGCACGTCGCCTTCTTTTCCAGAGCTGTTGCGCTTCACCTTTTCCGGGTGCACCAGGCCGAGCGCGACCAGGCCGTAGATCGGCTCGAGCGTATCGATCGAGTGGCCGCCGGCGACCGGAATTCCCGCCTGCGCGCAGACCGACTCGCCGCCTTCCAGCACCTTGCGGATCACGCTCACCGGCAGCTTCTCGAGCGGCATGCCGACCAGCGCGAGCGCCATGATCGGCCGGCCGCCCATCGCGTACACGTCCGAGATCGCATTGGTCGCGGCGATGCGGCCGAAGTCGTGCGGATCGTCGACGATCGGGGTGAAGAAATCGGTGGTGGCGACGAGCGCCTGCGTGTCGTTCAGCCGGTAGACCGCCGCGTCATCGGCGGTTTCGGTTCCGACCAGCAAATCCGCCGGCAGCCCGCGCAGCGGCATCGTCGAGAGCATCTCCGACAGGACAGCCGGCGCAATCTTGCAGCCGCAGCCGCCGCCGTGGCTGAACTCGGTGAGGCGAATCTTTTCCGGTGCGTTCATAAGCGTAGAATTTAAGCATGAATTTCAAGCAGTTCGACACCATTATCGACGTCCGCTCGCCCGCGGAATTCGCCGAGGACCACATCCCCGGCGCGATTTCGGCGCCGGTGCTCGACGACGCCGAGCGCGCGGAAGTCGGCACCCTGTACAAGCAGGTCTCGCCGTTCGACGCGAAAAAACTCGGTGCCGCGCTGCTCGCCAAGAACGTCGCCCGGCACGTGGATAGCCTTTTCCGAGACAAGAGCAAGAGCTGGCGGCCGCTGGTCTACTGCTGGCGCGGCGGCAAGCGCTCGGGGGCAATGGCGCACATCCTGCGCGAGATCGGCTGGCGCGCCGAAACGCTCGAAGGCGGCTACAAGGCCTATCGCCGCTGGGTCGTCGGCGAGCTGGAAACGCTTCCCGAGCGGCTGCAGCTCCGCGTGATCCACGGCCCGACCGGCAGCGGCAAGAGCCGCCTGCTCGGCGCGCTGCAAGCGACCGGCGCGCAAGTCCTCGACCTGGAAGCGCTCGCCGCGCATCGCGGCTCGGTGCTCGGCAACCTGCCCGACCGGCCGCAGCCCAGCCAGAAAATGTTCGAGAGCCTGCTGCTGAGCGAGCTCGCCCTGCTTTGGCCTTCGACGCCGGTGTTCGTGGAGGGCGAGTCGAAGAAGATCGGCCAGCTCCAGGTGCCCGAGGCGCTCATCGACCGCATGCGCGCTGCGCCCTGCGTTCTGCTGGAGACCAGCATCGATACACGCGTCGATCTGCTGCTCGACGAGTACCGGCACTTCCTGGAAGACCGGGCGACTCTCGAGAAGCAGCTCGACTGCCTGGTGGCGCTGCACGGCCGCGAGCGCATCGCCGAGTGGAAAGCGCTCGCCGCGGAGGGCGCGTGGCGCGAATTCGTGACCCGGCTTCTGCTGCAGCACTACGACCCCGCGTATCGGCGCTCGTCGCACCGCAACTTCGCGCAGCTCGCCGATGCGCAGAAGCTGTCGATCGCCGGCGCGGACGAAGCGGCCTTCGCGCGCGCGGCGCGCAGCCTGCATCGAGCGGCGCTCGCCGCCTGAAGCATTGCTTCCACCCGCCGCGGGGCGTAACGTAGCGCGCCGGGAGGTCGAAAGAATGGGTCGCGTTTGGGTCTTGGTCGTTGCGCTGCTGGCACCCGGGCTTTGCGCGGCGCAGACGCCGGGCGAGCCCGTCACCATCCCCGGCGCGGAGTTTTCCAGCTGGCAGGTCAAAGAGGTCGGCGGCCGCTTCGGACGTCCCGGCACCACGGCGAAAGTGCCGGCAGTGCTGATTCTGCACGGCAGCGCCGGGGTGGATGGCCGCGGCGCCTTCTACGCGAGCGCGTTGCAGGAAGCGGGCATCGCCACGCTCGAAATCGTCATGTTCGAGGCGCGCGGCCGCCCGCGCGCGGGCCACGGCGCGACCATGCCGCACGCGGCAGCGGGGCTCAAATGGCTCGCGGCGCGGCCCGATGTGAACGCCGAGCGGCTGGGGGTGATGGGATTTTCCTGGGGCGGCGTGATGTCGGTGCTGATCGCGAGCGAGCTCGTCCAGGAGCGGCTCGGGAAGGATGTGCCGCGGCCGGCGGCGTTTGCCCCTTTCTACCCGGTCTGCACCAGCATGGCGCGCTTTCTGTCGAATGCCCAGCATCCGTTTTTCGGCGCGTACCAGCGGATGAGCGCGACGCCGATGCTCATCCACACCGGCACGCGCGACGACTACGAAGACGGCGAGAAGCCGTGCGACCGGTTCGTCGCGATGTGGCCGGAGGCGGCGCGCAGCCGCGCGACGGTGCGCAACGTCGAGGGGGCGACGCACGGCTTCGACTCGCAGCTCGGCGACCGGAAGTTCTTCGACGAGTTCGCGCGTGGCGGGCGCGGCGGCATGGTCAACGTGTACGCGAGCCCTAAGGACGCGGCTGAGGCGCGCCAGGCCGTGGTGAGGTTCTTCGTCGAGCACCTGAGCCGGTGACTATCATCCTTGCCTTGCTCACCCTCGCGGTCGCGCTCTGGGTCGGATTCGCCACGCCTCCGTCGGCGCGCTCGGTGCTCGCCCTGGCGGGCGGCGCTGTGGCCTTCTTCCTTGCCGCGCTCGGCGCTTACGGCTGGGGCATCGCCTGGATGGTGTCTCTGCTGGGCATTGCCGCCCCGGTTGCGGCGGCGCGCATGGCCGCCACCAAATGGTCGACCCCCGATATCTACGACGAGTGAGCGTAATGGGGTCTGTCCCCATTTTGCTTCTGCTGCTGGCGTTTGCCGCGCCGGCGCTGGCGCAGGGGAAGATCCATCCGGATCCGGCGAAGCCGCGCCCGGGCTTCAAGCCGCACCAGCTTTCGTTCGAGACGCCGCAGGACGGCGTGGCGCGCGACGAGTTCCGCTCGGCGCCGTTCTACGCGGTGATTCTGAAGACCGCGCCGCCATGCAGCGTGAAAGAGAAAGAGCGCGCTGAAATCCAGGCGCTGTTTCCGTCGAACAAGGTGTTCGCGCCGCTCACCAGCTGCGACGACGACCCCGAAGACACCATCTTCTACACCAATGTGAATGCGAAGGTCGGCTTCATCGCGGTTTACGCCGGCGACAGCCAGGAGCAGGCGCAGCAGTTCCTTGCCACGGTGAAGCAGACCGGGCGCTTCCCCGGCGCGAATCTGCGCCGCATGCAGGCCGTACTGGGGTATCCATGAGAAAACTCGTCTTGCTGGCATTCCTGGCGCCGGCGCTGTGCGCGGCGCAGACGGCATCGCAGCGCCTCGAGCGGCTGGCGGCGCAATCGAGCGAGCGGGCGCTCGACCTCTTCCCGGTGAGCGAGATCTTCGGCCGCGGCGCGGGCCCGCGCCAGGACCGGTACGAGGACCCGCTGGCCGAGGAGCACCGCGAGCGGCAGCGCGCGCTCCACCGCTGGATCCTGGGCGAGCTCGAAGGCATCCCCGCCGGTGAGCTCTCGCCCACGGAAAAGCTCACGCACGGGCTGCTCGGCTGGCGTGCGCGCAATGCGCTCGAATGGCTGGCGCAGCCGCTCTACCAGCACTCGACGTTCACGCACCTGGACGGCGGTCCCGCCTTTTTCCTGGTGCGGGTGGTGGGCACGCAGCCGTTCCGCAACGAAGCCGACTACCGGGCGTGGCTCAGGCGGCTTTCGCGGATGGCCGTGTATTTCGACAGCGCGCAGCGTGTGATGCGCGAAGGCGCGGCGTCCGGCGTCACCACGCCGCGCGTGATCGTGGAGCGCACGCTCTCGCAACTCGACGCGTTGGCGCCGGAAGACGTGACGAAGAGCGCGCTGTGGAAGCCCATGACGCAGTTCCCGCAATCGATGGACGCGGCTGCGCGCGGCCGCGTCGAGGCGGACTACCGCCGCCTGCTGGAAGCCGAGACGTTTCCGGCGATCCGCCGCCTGGCGGCATTCGCGCGCAACGAGTACCTGCCCAAGGCGCGCACCTCGGACGGATTCGGCGCGCTGCCCGGCGGCGAGGGCATGTACCGCTACTCCGTGCGCATTTCCACCACCACCGATCTGACGCCTGAAGAAATCCACCAGCTCGGCCTCAAGGAAGTAAAGCGCATCCAGCCCCTGTTCCTCGCCGCCGGCGAGAAGGCCGGCTACAGCGGCAACGTCGGCGGGGTGCGCGCCTGGCTGCGCACCAGGCCGGAAAACAATCCGTTCGAAAGCCCGGAGCAGGTGATCGAGTACCTGAACCGGATCCACGCCCGCATCGTGCCGCAGATCCCCAAGCTGTTCGGCAGGACACCGCAGTCGCGCTTCGAGATCCGGCTCACCGACCCGGCGATCGCGGCCTCGACGCCCGCGCAGTACTACCCTCCCTCCGACGACGGCCGTCCCGGCATCTTCGCGATGCCGGTTCCCAACGCGCGCCAGACCTCGAGCTTCGGTCTCGCGGCGCTGCTCGCGCACGAAGGCATGCCCGGCCACCACTTCGATTCCGGCATCAAGCTCGACAACAAGGTGCCCGACTTCCGCCGCCGCCTGTCGGTGACCGCCTTCAGCGAAGGCTGGGCCCTGTACGCCGAGTCGCTCGGCCACGAGCTGGGCCTGTACGACCAGCCGCTCGAGCTGATGGGGCGCTACCAGTACGAGCTGTGGCGCGCCTGCCGGCTGGTGATCGACACCGGCCTGCACGCGAAGGGCTGGACGCGCCAGCAGGCCACCCGCTACTTCGTCGAGGAGTGCGGCATGGGCGAAGCCGGCGCAAACAGCGAAGTGCTGCGCTACATGGTCTGGCCCGGCCAGGCACTCGCCTACAAAATCGGCGAGCTCACCATCCTCGAGCTGCGCGCCAAGGCCGAGAAGCGCCTCGGCCAGCGCTTCGATCTCCGCGCCTTCCACGACGCGATCCTCGAGCAAGGCCACTTGCCCCTGGATATGCTGCGTCCGCGCATGGACGCCTGGATCGATGAGCAGGATCGCCGCCGCCTTTAGCTTCCTGCTGGCGCTCGCCAGCAGCGCGGCCGCCGGCGCTGCGTCCTTCGCCTGCGAAAAAGCGCAGAGCCGCGTCGAGAAGGCGATCTGCGCGGACGCGGAGCTGTCGCAGCTCGACGAATATCTCGCGCGCTACTACGGCGGCGCGCGCGCCGGGCTGGGCGCCGGCGCCGCGTGCCTCGCCGCGGATCAGCGCGGCTGGCTGAGCAAGACGCGCAACGCCTGTGCCGACGCGGCATGCCTGAAGAAGGCGTACCTCGAGCGCCTCGGCGAGCTCCACCCGCTGCAGCCGGGCGTCACCGAGCTGCGCAACCTCGAGCTGCCGCGCGTTCCGGCGCTGGTCTGGATTATCCCGCCTGCGGGGGACAACGTCGCCGCGCCGCCCAAGCCGAATGCCCCGCGGCTCGAAGTGCGCGGCGAGCTGTTCGACGACGTCGCTCAAGGCGACGGCTTCCTGCTGCGCGGCGCGCAGGGATCGACTTTGCTGGTGATGCTGATGTTCATCGATGATGCAACCGCGTCGCGGCTCTCGGTCTTGGCGAAGATGCCCAACAACTCGTATCTCGCGCGCGGCCAGGCGGCGGCGAGCGGCGGGAAGATTTATTACGAACCGAGCCGCTGCGTATTCCTGTATCGGCTGCCTTGATGTAGTGATCCGCCCTACAGCGGCGCGCGCGCGGAATTCGATACACTTGATCGTTTCCCGCCCGAGCAAATCCCATGACTGAATCCACAGTGGCCGCGACCGGCGTTGCCGGCCTCGATGACATTCTGGGCGGCGGACTCACGCCTCATCGCCTGTACCTGCTCGAAGGCATGCCGGGCTCGGGCAAGACCACGCTTGCGTTCCAGTTCCTGCTCGAAGGCGTGCGCCACGGCGAGTCGGTGCTCTACGTCACGCTGTCCGAGACCACGGAAGAGATCCGCGCGGTCGCGGACTCGCACGGCTGGTCGATCGACCGCATCGCGATCCGCGAGCTGGTGCCTTCGGAGCAAAGCCTCGAGCCCGGCGAGCAGTACACGGTATTTCATCCTTCGGAAGTCGAGCTGTCCGACACCACGAAAAAGATTCTCGACGACGTCGAGAAGCTGAAGCCGGCGCGCATCGTGTTCGACTCGCTCTCGGAGCTGCGCCTGCTGGCCGGCAATCCGCTGCGCTACCGGCGCCAGATCCTCGCGCTCAAGCAGTTCTTCGCCGGCCGGCGCTGCACCGTGCTGCTGCTCGACGACCTGACCGCGGCTGAGCACGACCTGCAGGTGCAAAGCATCGCGCACGGCGCGCTGCTGCTCGAACACGCCATGCCGGCGTTCGGACCGCCGCGGCGCCGCCTCAGCGTCACCAAGTTCCGCGGGCGCGAATTCCGCGCCGGCTACCACGACTACGCCATCCGCCGCGGCGGGCTGGAGGTCTATCCGCGGCTGGTCGCGGCGGAGCACCGGCGCGAGTCGAGCCGCGAGCGCCTGCCCAGCGGCCTCGCCGGCCTCGACAAGCTGATCGGCGGCGGCCTCGAGCGCGGCACCAGCACGCTGATCCAGGGCGCCGCGGGCACCGGCAAGTCGACCATCTCAGCCTTGTTTTGCGCGCAGGCGGCTGAGCGCGGCGAGCATACGGCGCTCTTCATCTTCGACGAAAGCGCCAACACCCTGTTCAGCCGCCTCGACGGTCTCGGCATCCCGCTGCGGCGGCATGCGGACGCCGGCCTGGTCAGCGTCCAGCAGATCGACCCGGCCGAGCTTTCGCCCGGCGAATTCGTCCATGCCATCCGCCGCGCGGTTCGGGAAAAGCGCGCCAGCATCGTGGTGATCGACAGCCTGAACGGCTACCTCAACGCGATGCCCGACGAGAAGTTCCTCATCATCCAGCTGCACGAGCTGCTCACCTATCTCGGCCAGCACGGTGTGGCGACCGTGCTGGTCGCCGCTCAGCATGGCCTGATGGGCGCCTCCATGACCGCGCCGGTCGACGCAAGCTACCTGGCGGATTCGGTGGTGCTGCTGCGCTACTTCGAAGCCGAAGGCGAGGTACGCCAGGCGATCTCGGTGGTCAAGATGCGCGGCGGCGAGCACGAGCGCACCATCCGCGAGCTCAGCATGAAGGGCGGACGCATCAACCTCGGCGAGCCGCTGCGCGACTACCGCGGCGTGTTCACGGGAGTGCCGGAGAAGCGGCCCAAGCTGTGAGCGGCGATCGCTCCGCCGAGCTGGAGCGCCGGCTGCTGGTGCTCGCCCCGGTCGGCAAGGACGCCGCGCTGGTCGAGTCGATGCTGCGCAAGGACGCCGTGACCTGCCTCGCGTGCCACGACCTCGACTGCGTGGGGCGCGAGCTCGAGCGCGGCGCCGCCGCCCTGCTGCTGGCCGAGGAAGCGCTGCCGCGCGACGGCCGGCTCGCCGAGATGATCCAGCGCCAGCCGCCCTGGTCGGATCTGCCGATCCTGGTCCTCACGCGGCCGGGCGCCGATTCCGCCGACGTGGGGCGCGCGCTGCGTACGCTCGGCAACGTCACCCTGCTCGAGCGCCCAGTGCGCGTCACCGCGCTCGCGAGCGCGGTGCACAGCGCGCTGCGCGCGCGCGAGCGACAGTACGAGACGCGCGCACACCTGCAGGAGCGCGAACACGCGGACCGGCTCAAGGACGAGTTCCTCGCGACGCTCGCTCACGAGCTGCGCAACCCGCTCGCGCCGATCCGCAACTCGCTCAGCCTGCTGCGCCTCTCCGGCGCGAGCGAGCCGCCGCGCCAAATCTGGGAGATGATGGACCGCCAGGTCGACCACATCGTGCGTCTGGTCGATGACCTGATGGAAGTCTCGCGCATCACGCGCGGCAAGATCGAGCTGCGCAAGAGCGTGCTCGACCTGGCCGAGGTCATCGCCGCGGCGGTGGAAACCAGCCGCCCGCTGATCGAGTCCGCGCACCATCAGCTGAACATCACGCTGCCGCCGGAAAGGCTCTATGTGGACGCCGACTCGGTGCGTCTCGCGCAGGTGTTCTCCAACCTGCTGAACAACGCGGTGCGCTATACCGACCCCGGCGGGCGCATCGGCATCGCCGCGCAGCGCGACGACGGCCACGCGGTCGTCAGCGTCAGCGATACCGGCATCGGCATCGCCCCGGAGGCATTGCCGCAGGTGTTCGACATGTTCGTGCAGGGCCACGCGCGCGACAGCCGCGCGCAGAGCGGCCTGGGCATCGGGCTCACGCTGGTGCGCAGCCTGGTGGAGATGCACGGCGGCAGCGTGCGTGCGCGCAGCGCGGGCCCCGGTCGCGGCAGCGAATTCGTGGTCCGCCTGCCGCTCGCGCGGCCCGACGCGCCGCGCGAGCCGGCGAGCGCGCACGCGCCGCCTCGAAAAATCGCCGGCCTGCCGCGTGTCATGGTGGTCGACGACAATCATGACGCCGCCGACAGTCTGGCGGCGGTGCTGAAGATGCTCGGCGCCGAGGTGCGCGTTACGCACGACGGCCAGGCTGCGCTCGATGCGCTCGACGCCTTCCGTCCCGCCGCGGTGTTCCTCGACCTCGGCATGCCGGGCATGGACGGCTACCAGACCGCGCGCCAGATACGCTTGCGTGACGGGACGCGCGCGCTGAAGCTGATCGCGCTCACCGGCTGGGGACAAGATAGCGACCGCCGCCAGACCGAGGCTGCGGGCTTCAACCAGCACCTGGTCAAGCCGGCCGACGTCGAGACCCTGCAGGCGGTGCTGGCCTCGCTCCCCTAGCCGCGATTTCAGGACAGGCCGGACATCACCTTGATGTGCTGCACCGCGCTGCGGCCGAGCGCCGAGAGCGCGTAGCCGCCCTCGAGCATCGACACCATGCGCCCGCCGGCGTGCTTGTCGGCGACAGCCTTGAGCTCGCCGGTGACCCAGCCGTAGTCCGCGTCGGTGAAGCGCAGCATCGCCATCTCGTCCTCGGCGTGGGCATCGAAGCCGGCCGAAAAGATCACCAGCTCCGGTTGGTACTCATTCAGGGCGGGGATCCAATCCTCGCGCACCGCGTTCCGGAATTCCTTCGACCCTGATCCGGCGACGAGCGGAATGTTCACCATGTTGGAAGCCGGACTGTCGGTGCCGCTGTAGGGATAGAACGGGTGCTGGAAGATCGACGCCATCAGCACGTGCTCGTCGCCCTCGAAGATGTCCTCGGTGCCGTTGCCGTGGTGCACGTCGAAGTCGATGATCGCCACCCGCTCCAGGCCGTGCTGCTCGATCGCGTGGCGCGCGGCCACCGCGACGTTGTTGAAGATGCAGAAACCCATCGGCCGCGCGCGGCAGGCGTGGTGGCCGGGCGGGCGGACGGCGCAAAACGCGCTATTGACCTTCTTCTGAATGACTAGATCCACGGCTAGCACCGCCGCCCCTGCTGCGCGCAGCGCGGCGTGCAGCGTGAAGGGATTCATGGCGGTGTCCGGGTCGAGGTGCACGGTCCCGGAATGCGGTGATACTTCACGAATCGCGCGCACGTAATCGGCCGGATGCACGCGCGCGAGCTGCTCGTCGGTGGCGAGCGGCGCCTCGTAGCGCGTGAGGTGCGCGGCGAGGCCGGAAGCGATCAGCTGGTCTTCGATCGCGGTGAGGCGCGCCGGCCGCTCGGGATGGTGCGCACCCATGTCGTGCTTGAGGCAGTCGGCATGGGTGATGAATGCCGTGGACATGCCGTCTGATCATATCCCATCAGTTACAATCGCCGCATGCTCCTGAAGGCCGAATTCCAGCCGTCGAGCGTGACCACCGCGCCGGTCGAGCGCGTGATCGGCGCGGCGAGCGGCATCATCCTCGGCAAGGAGACGCAGGTGCGGCTCGCGCTCGCCTGCCTGCTGGCGCGCGGCCACCTGCTGATCGAAGACCTGCCCGGCGTCGGCAAGACCACGCTCGCGCACGTGCTCGCCAAGGCGCTCGGCCTGCACTTCCAGCGCATCCAGTTCACCAGCGACATGCTGCCGGCCGACATCCTCGGCGTGTCGATCTACGAGCGCGACACCGGCGGCTTCAAGTTCCATCCCGGCCCGATCTTCGCGCAGGTGATCCTCGCCGACGAGGTCAACCGCGCCACGCCCAAGACGCAATCGGCGCTGCTCGAGGCGATGGAGGAGCACCAGGTCACCGCGGAGGGCGAGACGCGCAAGCTGCCGGCGCCGTTCTTCGTCATCGCCACGCAGAACCCCTCGGAGCAGGTCGGCACCTTCCCGCTGCCCGAGTCGCAGCTCGACCGCTTCATGATGCGCATCGAGCTCGGCTATCCGGACCGCAACGCCGAGCGCGCGCTGCTCTCCGGCACCGACCGGCGCGACATGCTCGCGACGCTCGACCCGTGCATGTCGCCCGCCGAGCTGATGGAGCTGCAGGGCTACGTGCAGAGGATCCACGTCTCGCCCGCGCTGCTCGACTACGTGCAGGCCATCGTCGAGCACACGCGGCGCTCGCCGGACTACGTGGCGGGTCTCTCGCCGCGCGCCGCGCTCGCGCTGGTGCACTCGGCGCGCGCCTGGGCGCTGCTCGAGGGCCGCGACAAGGTGATTCCCGAAGACGTGCAGGCCATCCTGCCGGGCGTGGCGGCGCATCGCCTGCGCCCGGCGCACGACAGCTCGCGGCGCGTCGACGTGGGTGCGCAGCTACTCGCGGCGGTCCCGATCCCGTAGCAGTCGAACAGGCGTAGCCAAGGAGCGGAACTCCGCCGGTTCCGGCTACCTAACAGTGACCAAGTGATCAAAATCCGTCTCGCGGCCGCCCTGCTGTTCACCGCCTTGCTGCTCCCCGCCATGGTGCAGGCCGGCCCGTCCGCGGACTGGATCAAGGTGCCCGGCGCCACGGCCGTGCTGGTCAAGGAGCCGGTGTTCGGCGGGCGCATTGCGGTCTACCGCGCGGGCCCGAAGGACGCCACGCAAGCGGTCGTGCTGGTGCATGGCCTGGGCAAGGCCGCGGCACGCGACTGGGAGAACCTGATCCCCGCGCTCGCGCAGCGCTACGCGGTCTATGCGGTCGACCTCCCGGGCTTCGGCTTTTCCGACAAGGGCAACCACCACTACTCGCCGGACAACATGGCGCGCGTGCTGGACGCGGCGCTCGCGCCGCTCGTCGGCCGCCCGTTCGTGCTCATCGGCCATTCCATGGGCGGCGCGGTCGCCATCGCCTACGCCGCGACCTACCCGCAGCGCGTGGACCGGCTGGTGCTGGTCGACGTCGCCGGCGTGCTGCATCGCTCGGTCTACGCCGAGTTCCTCGCGCGCGCCGCCGCGCAACGCGTGGTCGGGCTCGATTCGCCCTGGTACGAGTCGATGGTGCGCGCCATCCAGGCGCGCGCCGAAGTGGTGCCGCTGCGCGGCGACCTGGTGCTCGAGCGCGCCGGCGTGCGCCAGCGCATCCTGCGCGGCGACCCGAACGCGATCGCGGCGTTCTCGCTGGTCGAGCACGACTTCTCCGGCGACCTGCGCGAGATCAGCGCGCCGACGCTGATCATCTGGGGCGGCGACGACACCATCGCGCCGCTGCGCACCGGACAGGCGCTCGCCGCGACCATTCCGCTGGCGCGCCTGGTGGTGCTCGAGGGCCTCGGCCATGCGCCGATGGTGGAAGCGCCCGGGCGCTTCAATCCGGTGCTGCTCGACGAGCTCGACGGGCGCCAGATCCCGGCGCCGCCGTACGCGCTGGCGATCGCCCGGATCGAGACTGACCGCGTCGGCCGCTGCGAGGGCCGGCGCGGGCAGGAGTTCACCGGCGACTACGCGCGCCTGGAGCTCAGCAACTGCCCGGACGTGCGCATCTCTAACGCGCACATCGGCTACCTGCAGGCGTCTCACTCCATCGTGCGCATCGTCAACTCGCACGTGCGCGACGGCGTGGACGCGCGCAACTCGCGGCTGGAACTCAACGGCGTGGTCGTGGGCGGCAGCGTGGTGCTCGACACGGCCACCGTCGACGCCGCCGGAACAACTTTCGTGCCATCGCCGGCCATCGCCGCGAACGAGGGCAGCGAATCGGTGGTTTTGCGGTTCTCCGTTTCGAACGTGTCACGCCCAGGTAAAGAACCGTTGGTGCTGCACGACATCGTGCGGCTCGCGCCCGGTGAAACGTTGATTCGGTAGTATCGGTAAACTTCGCGGTAACTTTCACGCCGTTTCGTGCAGACTCCCACCCGGTACTCACTCGAGGTCAACCCCCGCATTCCGAAGCGCCTCGCGCGCCTCGGGGAAATCGCGGCAAACCTGTATTACAGCTGGGACCGGCCGACGCGCGCGCTGTTCGCCAAGCTGAACCCGGCGCTGTGGGACGCGGTCGGCCACAGCCCGAAGGCGATGCTCAAGCGTATCGACGAGCAGCGCTTGATCGACGCCGCCGCGGACCCGGCGTTCCTCGATTCCCTGACCCGGGTGCTGGCGGCGTTCGATGCGTATCACGCCGAGCCGCCGTTCAAGCAGAACTCGGGCGGCTTCCGCCCCGACGACCTGGTGGCGTACTTCTGCGCCGAGTTCGGCGTGCACGAAAGCCTGCCGACCTATTCCGGCGGCCTCGGCATCCTGGCGGGCGACCACTGCAAGGCGGCGAGCGACTTCAAGCTGCCGTTCGTCGCGGTCGGCCTGCTCTACCGCCAGGGCTACTTCGTGCAGACCATCGACGGCGACGGCCGCCAGCGCGCGGAGTACCACGATTCGGATTTCGACGACTTGCCGATCGCGCCTGCGCATCGACCGGATGGCAGCGATCTCACGGTCGACGTCCAGTTCCCCGGCCGCAAGGTGATCGTGAAGGTGTGGCAGGCGAGGGTCGGCCACGTCACCATCTACCTGCTCGACACCGACCTGCCGGAAAACAACGAGCGCGACCGCGACATCGCCCACCGCCTGTACGGCGGCGACCGCGTCACGCGCCTCGAGCAGGAGTTCGTGCTCGGCGTGGGCGGCGCGCGCGCGCTCGCCGCGCTCGGCCACAAGCCGACGGTCTGGCACATCAACGAGGGCCACGCCGCGTTCCTCGTGCTCGAGCGCATCCGCGTCCTGGCGGCGGAGGGAATGCCGCTCGAAGCCGCGACCGAAGCGGTGGCCTCGAACACCGTGTTCACCACGCACACCCCGGTGCCGGCGGGTCACGATCACTTCCCGGAATCCACCGCCGCGACCTACATCAAGGCAGGTCTCGGCGACCTGAACCTGCTGCCGCTCGGCCGGCCGCCGGCGGGCGGCGACTTCAACATGACGGCGCTCGCGCTGCGCGGCTCGCGCTACCAGAACGGCGTGTCGCGCATCCACGGCGGCGTCTCGGCGCGGCTGCTGCACGATTACTTCCCGCAGGTCTCGCCCGACGAGAACCCGATCGGCTACGTGACCAACGGCGTGCACGTCGCCACCTTCCTCGCGCCCGAGTGGAGCGAGGTGCTCGACCGCTTCCTCGGCGTGGGCTGGATGCACCGCCTCGGCCATCCCGGCATCTGGGAAAAGATCCGCGCCATCCCCGACCACATCTTCTGGAGCGTGCGCCAGGACATCAAGGCGCGCCTGTTCCACATGGTGCGCCATCGCATCGCAGTGAACCATGCGCGCAACCACGGCAGCGAGTCGCACCTGCAGCGCCTGCTCAAGTACGCCGACCCGGCGAACCCGAGCGTGCTCACCGTCGGCTTCGGGCGGCGCTTCGCGACCTACAAGCGCGCCACGCTGCTGTTCAACGACCTCGACAACCTGCGCCGCCTGCTCGCCGACCGCTCGCGCCAGATCCTGTTCCTGTTCGCGGGCAAGGCGCACCCGGCGGACGAGCCCGGCCAGGAGCTGATCCGCACCCTGGTGCACCTGTCGCGGCAGGAAGAATTTGCCGGGCGGCTGCTGTTCATCGAGGGCTACGACCTGCACATCGCGCGCCGCCTGGTCTCCGGCGTCGACGTGTGGCTCAACAACCCGGTGCATCCGCTCGAAGCCTCGGGCACCTCCGGCATGAAGGCCGGCATGAACGGCGTGATCAACCTCTCGATCCTCGACGGCTGGTGGGACGAGGGCTACGACGGCGAGAACGGCTGGGCGATCAAGCCCGCCTCGCCCGAAGTCGATCCGCACCGGCGCGACCAGGAAGAGGCGCGCACGCTGTACGAGATCCTGCAGGACCGCGTCATGCCCCTGTATTACGACCGCACCGAGGGCGGCTACTCGCCCGGCTGGGTGCGCATCGCCAAGCGCTCGATGGCTTCGCTCTTGCCGCGCTACGACGCCTCGCGCATGCTCGGCGAGTACGTCTCCAAGTACTACATCCCCGCCTCGCGCCAGGGCCACCGCTACTCGCAGAACGGCTACGAAGCCGCGAAGACGATCTCCGCCTGGAAGACGAAAATCCGCGCCGCGTGGAGCGGCGTCGCAGCGCGGCGTCTCGACTCACCCAAGCAGCGCATCCAGTTCGGCGAATCGGTGCCGGTCGAGGTCGCGGTCAAGCTGCACGGCCTGGCGCCCAGCGACGTCTGCGTCGAGCTATTGCTCGCGCGCAGCGCGCGCGAAGGCGCACCGGTGCAGCACTCGCACGAGCTCTCCGACGCCGGCGACATGGGCCACGGCGAGCACCGCTACAAGGTCGAGCTCAAGCCCGGCCTTGCCGGCCGCCTCGACTACCGTATTCGCGTATACCCGCGGAACGAGCTCCTGACCCACCCGTTCGAGCTCGGGCTGTGCACGTGGGTATAGAAAGCGCAGTGTCGACACCAACCCTCGGGACGTTGCTGGTCGCAGCTTCCGCGCTGCTCGCGTCCTCCGGCGCCGACGCCGAAGTCTTTCGGTGCGTCGATCGCGCCGGGAAGTCGGTCTACACCGACCGGCCATGCCCGAGCGGCAGCCGGGCGGAGGATGTCATCACGGCGGCGAAGGTCTGCGGCAGCGCCGATTGCCTACAGCGCCGGGAACGGAAGCAGGAGCGAGCGCAGCAGGAGCGCGCCCGCCTCGAGCGCGAGCAGATGGATGCGCTCATCGCCGAGCAGGAGCGCCGCCGGCGCGCGGAAGAGGAAGCGCGAAGGCTCGAGGCGGAGTTGCGCGCGCGGGTGGCGGCCGCTGCGCCGGTCCAGCCCGTAGTCGAACCGGATTACCTTGTCTACGTGTCCGGGTTGCTGTGCACCGGGCCGCGCTGCTTCCCGCGTCCCGATAAGCCGCCCCAGCAGGAACGTCCCGGCGCCGGCAAGCCGAAGCGCGCCAACGGGGGATGACTCAACGCGCGCCCGAGCGGACGAGCAGCGAAAGCGACCGGCCCTGCAGCGCGTAGCTTTTCGCGGGCGCGGCTTTCTGGCCCGCGGTATCGAGCACCGCGCTCCAACCTTCTCCCGGCAGCTTGAACTCGATCGCCTCGTGGTGCGCGTTCAGCAGCAGTAGCAGGTCGTCGTCGAGGATCGGCTGGCCGTAGCCGTCGCGCTCGGCCAGGCGCTGCCCGATCATCAGCATGCCGAAGCAGCGCGCGAACGGGAGCTTCCAGTCGGCCTCGGCCATCTCGCGGCCCTCGGGCGCGAGCCAGGAGGTGTCCTCGGGCTTCGGGTAGGCGCGGCGGCGGAACAGCGGGTGGCGCTTGCGCACCTTCAGCAGCTCGGTGACGAAGCCGAGCATCTCGCGATCGGCGCCCTCCCAGTCCAGCCACGACATCTCGTTGTCCTGGCAGTAGGCGTTGTTGTTGCCGCCCTGCGTGCGGCCGAGCTCGTCGCCGGCGAGCAGCATGGGGATGCCCTGCGAGAAGAACAGCGTGGCGAGCAGGTTGCGCTTCTGCCTTGCGCGTAATGCGTTCACTTCGGGCTTTTCGCTGGGCCCTTCCTCGCCGGAGTTCCAGCTCCGGTTGTGGTCGGAGCCGTCGCGGTTGCCCTCGTGGTTGGCCTCGTTGTGCTTGCGCTCGTAGCTCACCAGGTCCTGCAGGGTGAAGCCGTCGTGCGTGGTGACGAAGTTGATGCCGGCGCTCGGCGCGCGGCCGGAGCGCGCGAAGAGGTCGTGCGAGCCGGAGAGGCGCGCGGCGAGGTGGCCGATCATGCCGTCGTCGCCGCGCCAGTAGCAGCGCACCGCGTCGCGGTAGCGGTCGTTCCATTCGCTCCAGCCGGGCGGGAAGTTGCCGAGCTGGTAGCCGCCGTCGCCGAGGTCCCAGGGCTCGGCGATCAGCTTGACCTGCGACAGCACCGGGTCCTGGCGCAGCGCGCCGAGGAACGCGGCGTTGCGGTCGAAGGCGCCGTGCGCGCTGCGCGCGAGCGTGGCGGCGAGGTCGAAGCGGAAGCCGTCGACGTGCATCTCCTGCACCCAGTAGCGCAGGCTGTCCATCACCAGCGCGAGCACCACGCGGTGCGCGGTGTTCAGGCTGTTGCCGGTGCCGGTGAAGTTCTGGTAGCGGCGCGGGTCGTGCGGGTCGAGCCGGTAGTAGATCAGGTTGTCGATGCCGCGGAACGACAGCGTCGGCCCGTGGTGATCGCCCTCCGCGGTGTGGTTGTAGACCACGTCGAGGATCACCTCCAGCCCGGCGGCGTGCAGCGTCTTCACCATGCTCTTGAACTCGCCGAGCGTGCCGCTCGCCGAGTAGCGCATCTCGGGAGCGAAGAAGCCGATCGTGTTGTAGCCCCAGAAATTGCGCAGGCCGTGGTGCAGCAGGCGGCGCTCGTCGGCGATCGCGTGCACCGGCAGCAGCTCGACCGCGGTCACGCCGAGGTTCTTCAGGTATTCGAGCACCGGCGGCGTGCACAGGCCGGCATAGGTGCCGCGCAGCTGCTCGGGCACGTCGGGGTGGAGCTTGGTGAAGCCCTTGACGTGCAGCTCGTAGATCACCGTGTCGCGCCACGGCGTGCGCGGCGGCCGGTCGTCGCCCCAGGTGAACGCGGGGTCGACCACCTGGCCGCGCCCGCGCTGGATCATGCGTGCATAAGGATCGAGCAGGATCTTGTTGTGGTCGAAGCGGTGGCCGCGGTCCGGCGCATGCGGGCCATGGATGCGGTAGCCGTAGAGCAGGCCGGGCCGCGCCTCCGGCAGGTAGCAATGCCATACGTAGTCGGTGCGCTCGCGCACGTCGACGCGCTCGATTTCGCGCCGGCCGCGCGGATCGAACAGGCAGAGCTCTACGCGCTCGGCGTGCTTGGAGAACAGCGCGAAGTTGACCCCGGCGCCGTCCCAGCTCGCGCCCAGGGGATAGGGCCGCCCGCGCCAGACGGCGCTGGGCGCGACCAGGGCTCGGGCGGGCGCATCCACAGCGCCCGGATTATGCAGAAATCGTGCGGTTTGGCTGGACCAGATGACAGCCGTTGGTGCGCCAGCTGCCGTCGCGCTGGCGTTGCATGGCGTAGTACGCGACCCAGACCGCGCCCGAGCGGTCGGTGACCTGTACCGGCTGCACGACGTCGCCGCCCATCACGACCAGCTCGAGAAACGTGACGGCCGAGGGGCGGTAGACGGCGCGGTACGCCATGCGCACGGTGTCAAGGAAACGCTCCGGCGTGCCGAACGATTGCTGCACCCCCGGCGACACCAACGCGAACGCGCTGTGCGCGTCGTCGCGCCGGAAGGCGTCGATCTGGCGGTGGATAACTCCGCGGATCGCCTCCATATCGGCCGCCGTGACCCCGCTATCCGCGGCGGCCGGCGCCGGGAGCGGCACCAGGACGGCGAGACAAAAGAACAGCGCCCTCAGCATCTAGCTTCCCTGCCCGGCAGCGATCACCGTCGCCATGCCGCTCGCGCGCATCACGTCTTCCAGCCGCTCGCGCTCGGCCATCACCCTGCGCGCGTAGTAGGCATTGGCGTCTCGCGCCGCGCCGTTGTACTGCTGCAGGCCGGCCTCGAGCGTGCCATAGCGATACACGTACTCCTGCAGGATGCGCGACCCGACCTGGATGTTGGCTTCGGGGTCGAACACCGCGTCCTCGCCGCCCGCCGCGCGCAGCTTGTCCAGGTGGTAGCGCGGAATGATCTGCATCAGCCCCTTGGCGCCCATGCCGCTCTCGGCGATCGGGTTGAAGCGCGACTCGACCGCGATCACCGCCAGCACCAGCAGCGGGTCGAGGCCGACCTCGTCGGCGGCGCGATGCGCGGCCGCCACCATGCGCCCGGTCACGCTCGCAGCCACGAGAAAGCGCCGCGACACGTATTCGATCAGGACCTGCTGCGCCGGGTCGGCGGCGCTCGCCCCCGCCGCCGCAGTCAGCGCGGCGTCGGCCGGCGGCACGCACACCGCGGCCGAGTCGGGCGCAACCGCGGCCGGCGGCGCAGCAGCGATGAACAGCGCTCCGGTAACAACGACGGCGTACATCAGGATCTTGTTGGAGGCCGGGACAGCCATGAGGTCACCCCGCGAAAGGAGCACAGATGGTAGGGGGCTCGGTGACGCCGCGCTATCGCCGCGGCCGGAAGTTGCTGTCGCGCATCGGCTACAGACCGCTCGGCAAAATCTACAGCGAGATACTGGTCCGGGCGATAGTGGCTTCCGCTACGGGTCCATATCATGCAAGCCGTTACGCGTCGAAACAAATAGCGTCACCGAAAGAGGCCCACAAGCAATGAATATCGTCGCGATGGTTCTGGCAGGCGGTGAAGGCACGCGGCTGCATCCGCTGACGGCGGAGAACGCAAAGCCGGCCGTGCCGTTCGCCAGCGGCTACCGGCTGGTGGACTTCGTCCTCAGCAATCTCGTGAACTCCCGGATCTCGACGATCTACGTGCTCGCGCAGTACAAGCCCGAGTCGCTGCTCAAGCACATCTCGACCGCCTGGGCACCGTGGTTCGCCGACGGCGAAGGCACCATCAAGGCGCTGCTGCCGCGCTCCAATACGCTGGGCGGGCAGTTCAAGGGCACCGCCGACGCGGTGTACCAGTATCTGGACCTGCTGCAGGCGCATTCCCCCGACATCGTCGCGGTGTTCGCCGCCGACCACGTTTACCGCATGGATGTGCGCCAGATGGTCGCCTTCCACCGCGAGCGCCGCGCCGACGTCACGGTGTCGGCGGTCGGCGTGCCGCTCGCCCAGGCGTCGCACTTCGGCGTCCTCGCTGCCGGTGCGGACGGCCGGATAAGCGAATTCAAGGAGAAGCCCAAGTGCGCGCCGGCGATGCCGTCCGATCCGTCCCGCGCCTACGTCTCCATGGGAAATTACCTGTTCGATCCCGAAGTCCTGGAGCGCGCGCTGATCGAGGCGCGCCGGCGCGGCGACACCGATTTCGGCCGCGACGTGCTGCCGCGGCTCTGCACCAGCCACAACGTCTACGCCTACGACTTCGCCGACAACCGCATCCCCGGGCTGCAGTCCCACGAGGAGCCGGCCTACTGGCGCGACGTGGGAACGCTGACGGCGCTCGCTGCCGCGCAGCAGGATGCGATGGGCAACCAGCCGCGCTTCAACCTGTGGAACCGCCGCTGGCCGATCCGCGGCGAGTTCGACGCCGCGCTCCTCGCCCGCATCCGCGGCTGGCGCGAGCAGGCGCTCGCCGAAGCCGAGGCGCCGCTCAGCGCGCCGGCCTGGCAAGGTGCGAATAGAGATCGGCGTAGCGACGAGCGGCTGCAGCCCAGCTGAAGTCGCGCCGCATCCCGGCGCCCTGCATTTCCTTCCAGCGCCCGGGCTCGCGCCACACCGCGAGCGCGCGGCGCACTGCCGTCGCCAGCGCCGCGCTCTCCGCGCGCTCGAACAGAAACCCGGTCTCGCCGTCGACGATGGTGTCGGCAAGGCCGCCGGTGGCGCGCGCCACGGGCGGGGTGCCGTAGCGCTGGCTGTACATCTGGTTCAAGCCGCAGGGCTCGAAGCGCGACGGCATCAGGAAGAGATCGGAGCCCGCCTCGATCAGGTGCGCCAGGCCTTCGTCGAACGCGCTCGCCATCGCCACCCGCCCGGGATGGCGGCCCGCGGCGGCTGAAAGCGCGCCCTCGAGCTCGCGCTCGCCCTTCCCCAGCAAGGCGAATTGCGCCGGCAACGCGGCAAGCTCGTTGATCGCGCCGGCGATGAGATCGACGCCCTTCTGCTGCGTGGCGCGGCCGACGAAGCCGAGGAGCGGAATGTCGGCGCGCACTTCCAGGTTCAGCTTCCTCTGCAGCGCCTGCTTGTTCAGCGCTTTCTTTTCCAGCGATTGCGCGTCGTAGCGCTGGGGCAAGTGAGGATCGCCAGCCGGATCCCATTCCACGGTATCGATGCCGTTCAGGATCCCGGTGAGCGCGCCCTGCCGCTCGCGCAGCAGCCCCTCCAGGCCGCAGCCGAATTCCGCGGTCTGGATCTCGCGCGCATAGGTCGGGCTGACGGTGGTGAGCGCCTTTGCGTACACCAGGCCGCCCTTGAGGAACGAGATGCGGCCGTGGAACTCGAGCCGATCCATGGCGAAGTGTTCCTGGCCGATCCCCAGCCGGTCGAGCCACGCGCGCTCGAAGTTGCCCTGGAATGCGAGGTTGTGGATCGTGAGCAGCGCCGGCGTCCTGGCGAGCACCGGCGCGAGCGCGGTCGGCCAGTCGTTGCAGTGGAGCACGTCGTAGCCCGGCAGGCGCGCGGCTACGCGCGAGAGCACGCCGAAGCGCAACGGGTTGTCCGGCCAATCCTGCCCGCCGGGATCCTGGTAGGGGCCGCCGCTCCGCTGATACAGCGCCGGACAGTCGAGCACCAGCAAGTCTCCGCCGCCGAGAATGCGACAGTCGAAGCCGAGCTCGCTGAAGCGCTCGACCTCGGCCAGCGGCCCGGCCTTCTGCAGCACCTCCGGGTATCCGGGCAGCAGCACCCGCACCTGCACCCCGAGCGCGCGCAGCGCAGGCGGCAGCGCGCCGCTGACGTCGCCCAGGCCGCCGGCTTTCACGAGCGGCGTGCACTCCGGGGTGGCGAACAGGACTCGCATCAGCTCTTCTTATCCCACAAAAAAAAGACCCCGGTAGGGTGCCGGGGTCGTGTTGCCAACATACGCACAAAGGGAGGGAAGCGCGTATGTATTGGGGGGAAACCGGGTTAGCTGGTCGCGGCTCTGGCCTCGTAAGAAGACTGCGGCAGGACTGCGACCCTGATCGGCGCGCCGAAATCCTTGCGCACCGGAATGTCCAGGCAGGCGGCGCCGTTCAGCTGGCGCGCGCCCAGCGCCTTGGCGAGCACGGTCTGCTGCTTGGGCGACTCCATCTCGATCAGGCAGGCGACGCGCGCGGCGCCGCGGTTGTGCACCAGGCGGAACGCGTGCACCGCGCCGTAGGGCTCGCACAAGGCGAGCACCGCCTTGGTCAGGCTGTAGAAATCGTCGGCATCGCCGAGCTTGTCGGCCACGTCAGGCTTCATTTGCAGAAGATGCTATTGGCCGGGCGCCGTCGCGCCTATCCCAAAACTCATGAACCTGCTGTAGTACGAGAACTACAGGAGCGCAAAAGCGCGCCAACTACAGGATCAGCGCTACTGCCGCCGATGTCAGGCAGGTGGCGAGGGTGCCCGCCACGATCGACTTTATCCCGAGGTCCACCACTTCCGCGCGGCGCTCGGGCGCCATCGTGCCGAGGCCGCCGATCATGATGCCGAGGCTGCCGAAGTTGGCGAAGCCGCAGAGCGCGTACGTCATCAGCACGCGGCTGCGCTCGGAAAGATGGCCCATCTGCGACAGGTCCAGGTAGGCCACCAGCTCGTTGATCACCGTTTTGGTGCCGAGCAGCGCTCCCGCGTCGCGCGCCTCTGCCCACGAAATCCCCGCCAGCCACGCGAGCGGCGCCAGCAGCCAGCCGAGGGCGCCCTGCAGCGTGTAGGGCGCGATCACCAGGTTGACGAGCGCCACCAGCGCCACGAACACCACCAGCATGGCGACGATGTTCAAGAGGAGCTGCGCGCCTTCGAGCGTGCCGCGCGTCAGCGCGTCCATGCTGCCGGCGGCATCCGACTTGAGCGTCAGCGCCTCATTCGACGTAACCTGAGGCGGAACCATCACGAACGCAATCACCAGGGCGGCCGGCGCCGACAGGATCGAGGCGATCAGCAGGTGCGCCACCGCGTCCGGCATCACGCGCCCGAGGATGCTTCCATAGAGGAACAGCACCGTGCCGGCGATCGACGCCATGCCGCCCGCCATGATGGCGAACAGCTCGCCGCGCGAGAGGCGCGCGAGATACGGCCGCACGAAGAGCGGCGCCTCCACCATGCCGACGAACACGTTGGCCGCGGTCGACAGGCCCACCACCCCGCCGACGCGCATCGCCTTCTCCAGCACGAACGAAAGCCCCCTGACCACCGCCGGGATCACGCGCCAGTAGAACAGCAGCGCCGACAGCGCGCTGATCACCAGCACGATCGGCAGCGCGCGGAACGCGAGCACGAAGTTCGAATTCACGTCGGAGACCTGGAACGGCGCCGGCCCGCCGCCGAGGTAGCCGAACACCAGGCTGGTGCCCGCCTGCGTGGCGCGCTCGAGCACGAGCAGCACGTCGTTGAGCTTTAGAAACAGGCTTTTTATGAAAACCACTTTCAGACAGACGATGGCCCCGACGACGAGCAAGCCCAATCCAACGACGACCGCGCGCCAAGGGATCGCACGGCGGTTCTCGCTCAGCGCCCAGGCGAGCGCGACCAGCCCTGCCATTCCGGCCAGCGCGTGCATAGAATCGGCCACGCGTGGAGTCTAATCGCGAATTCCTGGTGGCCTGCCTTTGCGCCGCGTGGTGCGACACCTGCGTCGCCTACCGCGAAGGCTTCCTCGCCATGGCGCAGCGCTTTCCGCGCGCCGAATTCCGCTGGGTCGACATCGAGGATGAGGCGGAAGCGGTCGAGGACATCGAGGTCGAGAATTTCCCCACCATCCTGGTGAAGCGCGGCGGCGACACGCTGTTCGAAGGCGTGATGCTGCCGCACCACGAGCACCTGCGGCGGCTGCTGGAAAAGCTTATCCCTTGATTTTTTTTATGGAGTCCTGGATTGCTTCCGCGGCGGCGCGCGGGTCGGCAGCGTCGCGGATCGGCCGTCCCACCACGATGTAGTCGGCGCCGTTGGCGAAGGCCTGCGCCACGTCCACCGTGCGCTTCTGGTCGTCGCCGCCGCTTCCGACCGGCCGGATGCCCGGCGTGACGATCAGCAGGCGGTCCCCGAACGTGCCCTTCAGTGCCTTGGCTTCCAATCCCGAGGAAATCACGCCGTCGCAGCCGCTCTCGACCGCACCCTTCGCACGCGCGAGCACGAGCTGCTCTACGCTGCGCGTGCTGCCCATTTCTTCGAGGTCGCGCTGGTCGAAGCTGGTCAGCACCGTCACCGCGAGGATTTTCATCGCGCCCTTCTCGCGCGCCGCCGCCTCCATCACCGAGCGATGCCCGTGCACGGTGAGG
>Ga0207648_10001328_pt1 | contig 27503 bp, 29 predicted proteins | sample KBSMisM32_FD_184310 | JGI IMG/M metagenome (GOLD analysis project Ga0207648, IMG submission 184310) | Miscanthus rhizosphere microbial communities from Kellogg Biological Station, Michigan, USA - KBS Miscanthus M3-2 (SPAdes) (version 2) | ecosystem: Host-associated > Plants > Roots >... | reverse complement strand
CCGTAGTCGGCGTTGTTGATCAGCTCGCTTTCCTGCTTCTCCTTGATCGTCTCGATCGTCAGGCGCAGCTGTTCCTTGATCTGGTCGTGCGGGCTGCTGTACAGGTCGGACACGCGGGTGTGCACGTCCAGCACCGTGCTGACCGCATTCAGGAAGTACTCCCGCGGTGTCTCGTCATAGTCCGCGAAGGTGGTCGGCAGCTCGGACTCGTCGCGCTTGGCGCACAGCACCTTCAAGGCCTCCGGGTCCTTGACCTGGTTCAGGCGGTAGATGCCGGCCTCGACCGGCAGCCATTGCAGCAGATGCGTCAGCCACCGCGGGCTGATGGTCGACAAGACCGGCGCGGTCTTGGTGGCGTTGGCCAGCTGGCGTGCGGCGTTGTCGCCGAGGGCAAGTTGCACGGGAGTGGTGTCTGCCATGAAGGAGTCCTGGATTCTGAAAGTGAATATGGATATGAGGAAATCGCGTGAGCGAGTCTCGGGTTGTTCCGCAGGCGAATCAACCGGCTATAGACGGCAACGGCGCCAGCGACTGGCGCTTTCCCCGATCACGCGGGAGTCGACAGTTCGCAGCGCGAGATCAGTTCGGACAGCGGGACCTCCAGCGCCTGCGCGAGCTTGCCGGCGGTGGCGAGCGAGGGCATTGCCGTGGCGCGCTCGATCTCGCCCATGTAAGAGCGGTTCAATTGCGCGCGGTGGGCCAGGCGCTCCTGCGACCAGCCGCGTGCTTCGCGCAGTTGCCGCACGACGGCGGCAAAACGTTCGCTGACGTTGCTCACGCTCAGCCCGTCGCGCCTTCGACGACACTGTCGTCGCGCGTGCTGGCCTGTGCGATCCGGCTGCCCGGCGGCACGCTGCGCGTGAGCCAGACGTTGCCGCCGATGGTCGAGCCGCGCCCGATCGTCACGCGGCCGAGGATGGTGGCGCCGGCATAGATCACCACCTCGTCCTCGACGGTCGGGTGCCGGGCGCCGCCTTTTTGCAGATGCCCGTCGTCGTCGGTCGCGAAGCGCTTCGCGCCGAGCGTGACCGCCTGGTAAAGGCGCACGTTGCGTCCGATCAGCGCGGTCTCGCCGATCACGACGCCAGTGCCGTGGTCGATGAAGAAGCCGGGGCCGATCGTGGCGCCCGGGTGGATGTCGATGCCGGTCTCGCCGTGCGCGAGCTCGGCCACCAGGCGCGCGAGCAGCGGCACGCCCAGCATGTACAGCTCGTGCGCGATGCGGTGATGGATCATCGCGTGCACGCCGGGGTAGCACAGCAATACCTCGTCGACGCTGCGGGCAGCCGGGTCGCCATGGAAGGCGGCCAGCACATCGCTGTCGAGCAATGTGCGAATTCCGGGCAGTGCGGCCCCGAAGTCGCGGACGATTTCGAGCGAACGGGCGTCGGTGCCGGCGACGGCGCCGCTGTCATGGCGGGCCTGGTAACGCAGCTCCAGGCGAACCTGAGTCAGCAATGCGCTGAGCACGGCATCCAGCGTGTGGCCGACGTAATAGTCTTCGCTTTCCTGGCGCAGGTCGGGCGGCCCGAGACGCATCGGAAACAACGCGCCGCGCAGTGCGAGCGCGATGGCCGACAAGGCCTCGCGCGACGGCAACTCGCGCCCGCCAATGTCGCGCGGGCGCCCTTGCGCATGGCGCCACTGCTCGCGCACCTCACGCAGCTGCGCGACGATGTTGGCGAGGTCCAGCGACACGCCAGGGTGAGCCGCTGCGCCGCTTGTCTCGCCGTTCGTCTCGCCGCTTCTGCTTGGATAGTGAACGAAGCCTTTGGCAACGGCGTCGTGGATGGCCACAGGACTGGGTTGATCGAGATGCATGGGGGAGGGCCGGTGGTTTCAGTCCTGGACCCAGGGCAACCCGCGGAAGCGCCAGCCGTCGCCGGTGCCGCGTCGTTGCGCGTCGTCGAGCTCGCCTTCGAAGCCTTCGAGCACATTGAACACGTTCGCGAAGCCGGCTTTCGTGGCGGCTTCAGCGGCCAGGGCCGACCGCTTGCCGCTGCGGCACAGCAGCAGTACCGGCTCATCCTTGCGCACCCTGGCCTCGAGCTCGCGCACGAAGCGCGGATTGCGGGTCAGGCTGGTACCGCTGGCCCAGGCCACGTGCGCGGCCCCCGGCACCCGGCCGACGAACGTGCGCTCCTCGGCCGACCGCACATCGACGAGCACCGCGGCGCCGGCCTGCACCAGCGCCCAGGCATCGAGCGGCGGCACGCCGCCGGCATAGGGGAGTGCGGCGGCACGGGCCTCGTGACGGGCACGTTCCAGAACGGGATGAAGTGAGGTGTCGGCAAGCACGGCTGACATGGCGTCTCCTGATTCGAGGGTGGACGCTGGTGGCTATGACCAGCAGGACGCCAGCTTAGGCACCGGACTGCGCGCCGCGAACGAAGGAATGCGAGCTTCCATATGCGCAAAGCGCTCGAGGCCGGGCGCTCGGCGCACAAGGGAGTGCACTGAGCAGGCGCAAGGGCACGGGCCCCCTCAGCGCGAAAAATGCCAGTCCGAAATGTCTCGCTGCAGCACGATCGATGGGTTGATCGCTTCCAGTGGCGGCACGCCGCCGAACTCGCTCAGCACATCGTCCTTGATGGCCATGAAGGCAGCGGCGCCGCGGTCGCGCGAACGCGCCAAGGGCACGTCGACGATGCGCTTGATGCGGCCCGGCCGCGGCTGCATCACGATCACGCGGTCGCCCAGAACCACCGCTTCCTCGACATCGTGGGTGACGAGGATGGCGGTGATGCCCTCGGTGCGCCAGATGCGTTCGAGCTCCTGCTGCAGATGGCCGCGGGTCAGCGCATCGAGGGCACCGAAGGGCTCATCGAGCAGCAACACCTCGGGGCGATTGACCAGCGCGCGCGCAATCGCCACGCGCTGCGACATGCCACCCGACAGCTGGTGCGGGTAGGCCGTCTCGAAGCCCTTCAGGCCGACCAGCGCGATGTGCTCCTGCACCGCTCTCTTCTTGGCAGCGTCGCTGCCCGGCGCGTTCAGAACGCCGACGGCGATGTTCTGTTCCACCGTCAGCCAGGGGAACAGGCGGTGCTCCTGGAACACGATGCCGCGATCGAGGCTGGTGCCGACGACATGCTGGCCGTCGAGCAGGATCTCACCCTTGTAGTCGCCTTCGAGACCGATGATGAGGCGCAGCAAGGTCGACTTGCCGCAGCCGCTGCTGCCCACGATGCTGACGAACTCGCCCGGCTCGATCGACAGCGAGATGGCGTCGAGCACCGGCAGCGGTTCGCCCTGAACACGGTATTGCTTGCTCAGGTTCCTGATGTCGAGAGTGCCGGCCTGGGCCATCGTTGAATTCCTCCGTTCGGGTTGTGTGGCGAGTTCGTTCACACCTTGTCAGGTCGGTGGCCGCTGCCAGCGCAGCGCACGCGCCTCGACCCGCGCGGCGATCCGGTTCAGCGAGGTGCCGATCGCTCCAATCGCCAGCATGCCGACGATGATCAGCTCGACGTTGAACGCGGCCCGGCCCTTGATGATGATGTTGCCCAGGCCGTTGCCCCAGTTCGCGAGCAGGAACTCGGAGCCGATGGTCGCGACCCACGCATAGACCAGCCCCAGGGTCAGCCCGGTGGCGATCTGCGGCGCGGCGGCCGGAAGGATCAGCCGGAACAGCAGTTGCGAGCGCGAGAAGCGATAGACCCGGGCGACATCGAGGTGCTCCAGCGTCACGCCCCGCACGCCCTCGAAGGTGCCGAGCGCCACTGGGTACAGGGTGGACAGCGCAACGAACACCAGTTTCGACAATTCGCCGTAGCCGAGCCAACTCGAGAGCAGCGGCAACCAGGCAAACAGCGAGATCTGGCGCAGCGTGTGGAAGCTCGGGCCGATCAGCCGCTCGGCCAGGCGCGATGCACCCAGCGCGCTGCCGAGCGCCACGCCGCCGAGTGCGCCGGCCGCAAATCCGCCGGCATCGCGCGCGACGCTGAACAGCACGCCTTGCCAGAAGACGGGATCGCCCAGCGTTCTTGCCGCGACGCGCAGCACGTTGCCCGGCGGAACGATCAAGCGGGTGTCGACCCAGCCGCCGGCGGTGAGCAGCCACCAGAGGGCCAGCAGCGCGAGCGGCAACGCAAAGGCGCGCGGGTCGATGCGGCGAGTCGCGGCCGCGGGTCGGAGCGGTGCGCGTGTCGGGGTCTCGTTCATGCGCTCGCACTCCATCAGAACGCAGCCCGGCGCCAGCGCTGCACGCGCGACTCCAGCCAGCGCAGCGCGAGATCCAGCAGCACGCCCACGGCGCCGATGACCACCATGCCCGCCACCACCAGGTCGGGCTGCGACAGCTGGCGTCCCCACACGATCAGATAGCCGATGCCTTCGCTCGACGCCAGCAGCTCGACAAAGACCAGCGCCAGCCAGGCCTGCATCACCGCCTGGCGCAGGCCGGTGAACAGGCTGGGCGCCGCGGCGGGCAGCACCACGCGCCACAGCACCTGCGCCAAGCTGAAGCGGTAGACCCGGGATACCTCGAGCAGGTGGGGCGGGATGTTGGCGATGCCCTTCAAGGTATTGATCGTCACGGGCACCACCACCGCGATCGAGATGGCCGAAATCTTCAAGCCTTCGTCGATGCCGGCGAAAATGATGAGCAGAGGCACCCAACCCAGCACGGGGAACTGAGCCGCGACATTGAAGCTTGGGTAGAGGTAGGCGCGCAGCGTGCGCGACAGCCCCATGCCGAAGCCCAGCAGCAGCCCGCCCGAGCCGCCGATCGCCAGGCTCCAGGCGACCCGCGAAGCGCTGAACCCCAGGTGCGATTGAAGATCGCCCGCGGCCCACAACTCGCGCAGCGACTGCCACACCGATGCCGGCGCGGGCAGCAGTTGCTCGGGCACCCAATGGTGCGCGGCCGCGCTACACCAGGCGGCGAGGACGAAGGCCGGAAGAATCAGCCCGCAGGCCGCGCGGCCGACGCGCCGCGCCACGGCGCCGACGCCGGTTCGGGCGAAGTCGAGCAGGGCGCCGAGTTGTGGTTGCGGCAGCGCGCCGCGGCCTCGCGGCGGGAAGACGCTCGCGTCATCGGTTGAAGCACTCATGCTGCGACCTCCTCGCGCGCGTCAATTCCTGGCGGCGAGCTTGCGCCCATCGACCTTGAGCTTGCCTTCGGCGTCGTACTGCGGCCAGTAGTCTTCGAGCTTGAGTTCCTTCAGCGCCTGGTTCAGGTACTTCGGCTCGATCCAGCCGTCGATGCTGACGTCTTTGCGGATCAGCTTGTACTTCTTGGTTTCCTCGATCGAGTTCTTCAGGCTCGCGACGTAGTAGTCGTCGAGCAGCGGATTGATTCGGGTGCGCAGATCGGAAACCGACTCCCAATCCTTCTTGTAGTCGACATAGGCCTGGCTGCCGGAGGTGGCCCAGGCCTGGAGCTCCTTCTCGCGGTTGGCTTCCTGCGTGCTCCAGTACGCCACCTTGACCAGCCGCGTGACGATGCGCTGCACGATCTGCGGATACTTGGCCTCGAACTCCTCGCCGACCCAGACGGTGCCCGGCCGCGTGATCTTCGGATCGTCCCGGATCTCGAGGATGCTCCTGGCAATGCCGCGCGCCTGCAGATCGAACGGCGTGATGTTGGTGCCATCGATGTCGTTGGTCGCCAGCGCCGCCTTGGTGGAGTCGTTGTCGAGGCTGATGACGCGGAAGTCCTTGTCGGAGAAACCGTACTTGTCGAGCCAGCGGTACAGCGTGAGCTGCCCGGCGGTGCCCTTGAACGTCGCCAGCCGCTTGCCCTTCAGGTCGGCGATGCTCTTCGCGGTGGAGCCTGCGGGCACCACGAAATAGCTGCTGCCGAAGCGGCTGGACGACAGCACGATCCTGTGCTTCAGCCCGGTCGCGCGGCCCACGATCAGCGGCAGGTCGCCGTGGCCGAAGGCCACGTCGGTCAGGCCGTTGGCATACGACTCGTTCAGCGCCGGGCCGGCGCCAGGAAAGAACTTCCACTCGATCCGGATGCCGTCGGCCTTGAACTCGTCGTCGATCTCCTTGAAGAGGTGGGCGTTGCTCGGGAAGCTGCCCCCCGAGAGGGGGCGGCCGCCGGTGCCGGCGCCGGGAAAGCTGATGCGAATCACCGTGGGCTTGTCCTCGGCGGAAGCAGGCACAGAGGTCAGGCCGAGCAGCGCCAGCGCGCTGAAGGCCGTGGCAAGGGTTCGTCGTTGCATGTCGTGGGTCTCGAAGAGTGGCGTGGGTCGGCGATCAGAAGCCGTACTGGAACTGCACTTGCAGGCCTTGTGACTTCTGCGGGCGGTCGCTCGTGTAGATGCCGCTGGACGGCGCGTCGTTGCGGGCCAGGAGGTAGTTCACTTGCAGCTTGGTGGTCTCGGCGAAGAAGGCGTTCAGCCCGACCGTGGTGATGAAGGTCTTGTCGCCGACGCTGCCGGCACGCGCCGCAGCGTTGTTCAGCGTGTCGGCGTCGAAGCTGTCGAAGCGCACGAAGGCCTGGTACGACTTGGGCCAGTAGTCGTCGTACTTGGCCAGGCTCTTTTCGCTCGCCAGGAACTGTTCGCCCCAGGTGTAGCCGAGGTTGAGGTACTGTCCGCGCGACTTCTTCACGAAGGTCGGCGAGCTCGCGGTGGCGGTGGCGGACGCGGTCGCCAATGTGTCGTCCTTGCCCTGGACGAATTCATAGGCCACCGAGAACGGCAGATGGGTGTAGTTGATGTCGAGGCCGGCGCGCGTCGAGTTGGCGATCTGCACCACCGCGTTCGACGTCGAGTTGGCGAGGTTGTTGTAGCCCTTGTAATACGACACACCGAGTTTCAGTTCGCGCAGCCAGCTGGTGTAGTCGGCCGGCAGCGTGAAGGCCAGTCGGCCCAGCCAATCCTTCTTGCCGTTGTTGTCTGACTTGTTCGGGCCGCTGCCGTTGACGACGCCGAACGCGTACTCGACCAGGGCCGAGCGATAGTTGTTGGTGTAGTCGACGTTGACGAACGAATCGCCGCGGTAGATCAGGCCGATCTGGCGCGTGTTGATGCCGCTGAGTGCCGACGTGAACTGGGCCGAATTGATGACCGGACGGATCTCCTCGTTGGCCTGCGCTTCGAGGCCGAAGGGCACGAGCTGCTGGCCGGCGGTCAGGGTGCCCTTGGCATCCTCTTGTCCGCCGTTGGTCGGAAAGAAGCTGTAGGCGAGGTTGGCGTTGGTGATGCTGAGCTGGCTCCCGGTCGGCGATGACACACCCAGCGTGCGACCGGCGCTGCTGGTCGACTGCGGGCTGCCGGCGAAATTGCTGCCCGAGGCCAGGCCCAGGGTGTAGGTCAGGTTCTTGCCTTCGGTGTAGTCGCGAAACAGCGTGCCCGCGAACGACAGCGTCACCGAAGGCACATCGAAGCTGGTGTGCCGCGGCGTGGCCTGGAAGCTCGTGTTGCCGCCGGTCGCGCCGTTGTCCACGCCGGCGTTCTGCGCCGGGTTCTGCCAGGTCCCTCGCACCTGGATCGTCCCGCCGATGCTCGTGTTGCGCGTGACCGATGGCACCTTGCGCTCGAGCTGTCGCGCGTTCTCGTATTTGTAGTTCTCGAAGTCCGCGCGCACGCCCTGGATGTCGGCCTTCGTCGCCACGGTGGCGGCATCGCGCGTGGCCTGATCCGCGTCGGCTGCCACGGTAGGCGCTGGCGCCGGTGCCGCGGGCTGCGCCTTGGCCTGCTGTTCCTTGAGCTCCTTGACCTGCTGGCGGAGTTCGGCAAGTTCCCTGGCGTCTGCGGCGGGCGCGGCCAGCCTGGCCTGCTCGGCGAGCAGCTCGACTTGCCTGCGCAGCGCGTCGAGCTCCTTCTTCAGTTGTGTCGCCGACTGCGCGTTCGCGGCCGTGCTCGACAAGGCGAGCAGGACAGCGCCGGCGAGGGCTGTGGTCTTGAATCCGTGCACCGATGAGGCTCCTGTCGGGGTGTGTGTGCCTTGGGGTTGATGTCTGCCACGGTCTTGAAAAGGTCGGACCCGCTGGCGTTGTGGAACCCATTGCTTTGCAGAAGGCATGCCACACGCAAATGGCTCGTGGCGGGCCTGTTTTCGACTGCGGTTGCTGGCAAGCGAGCAGCTTTCCTGGCGCGCGGTGCTGGGTGTGCAGCAGCGTGTCGCGATGTGTTCACCCTGACACGGGCGATCAATCGCGTGGCTGAGAAGAACGTTCAGGCTCGGCGAGCGGCGCTCAAGCCGCGCAGCTGCTCGCCTGCGTTGCCGCGTCTTGTCTGTAGCGCAGCAGCAAGAGAGCCTCACTGTCGGGTAGCCAGCAAGGTCGCTGTTCGAAATGCAACGCAATGAGCGCCATCAATGTCGGTGTCTCGGCGTGGCCTCCTCGCAGGCCGATGCGGCGGCAGGTTTGGCGCGCTTGTTGCTCTTCGACTCGCAGATCCTTCATCAACAAAGCGAATTCCATGATTCATTCGAAGAGCTTGCTGGCCGCCGTCATCCTCGGTCTGGCCGCATCGGTCTCCGGTGCGCAAACGCCGGCTGTCGCGAACGCGAACGCTCCCGCGACCGCGACCGACGCGTGGACCCACAAGACCAAGCGGCTCGACCGCGCCGCGGTCGATGCCTTGCTGGCCCGGCCGCAGAAGCTGGTTGTCATCGACGTGCGCCGCCCAGACGAATTGACCGCGAAGGGGAGCTTCCCGGTCTACCTCAACATCCAGGCCAAGCAGCTCGAATCGGCGCTGCCCTACATCCCGAAGGATCGCGTCATCCTGACCGTGTCGAACCACGCGCATCGGGCCGGCGATGCCGGCGACCTGCTGACCAACAAGGGCTTCAAGGTCGCCGGTGCGACCGGCTCCGAAGACTACGAAGCGCAGGGCGGGACCGCGTTGGTTCGCATCCCGGTGCCGGCGAAGCCGGCCTCCGCATCGGCCGCGCCATGAGCCGCGCCGCGAGCCGCGTGAGCACGCGATGACAGCGCAAGCCAGCGTCGACCGCATCGCCGTTTCCGCGCAGGCTGCGCGCACGCCCACGCGCATCCGCCTGTGGGACCTGCCGGTCCGCGTGTTCCATTGGTCGCTGGTGCTGGCCGTCGCCACCGCGGTCGTCACCGGCGAACTCGGCGGCAGCTGGATGGAGTTGCATGGCAAGGCGGGGCTGAGCATCGTCGGGCTCGTCGTGTTCCGCTTGGTTTGGGGACTGATCGGTTCGACCCACGCGCGCTTCGTGCGCTTCGCGCCGACGCCGCGCCAACTCGCGGCCTATCTGCAGGGGCGCTGGCGTGGCACGGGCCACAACCCGTTGGGCGCCTTGTCGGTGTTCGCACTGCTCGCGCTGCTGGCGGCTCAGGCAACGACCGGCTTGTTCAGCAACGACGACATCGGGTTCAGCGGCCCCTTGTTCAATCTCGTGGATGAGGCCCTGGCCAGCCGCCTGACCGGCCTCCACAAGCAACTCGCGAATGGGCTGCTCGTGCTGCTCGCAATGCATGTCGCGGCGATCGCGTTCTACGTCTGGCTGAAGAAGGACAACCTCGTCATGCCGATGGTGACGGGCTGGAAAGACGTCGAGGCCGGTGCGTCCGCGGAGAAGGGCGGCCCGGTCGCGTTCGTCGTCGCATCGGCGGTCGCGTTGGCCGCGGTGTTTGCGGTGAGCGCCGCGGCGCCGTCTGCGGCGGCGGTCGCACCGCCAGCGGCATCGACGCAGTCCCAGCCCAAGCCGTCGTGGTAGCCGGAAGATCGTGCCAGCGCGGCAAGGGTGGGCATCGATGACCCTGCAGACCTTGCGGCTCGCCTGCGTGCGCGGCGCGCGCGAATTGTTCGGCGGACTCGATCTCGAACTCGGCGCCGGCGAGGCCCTGTGGGTGCAGGGCCCGAACGGCAGCGGCAAGACCAGCCTGCTGCGGCTGCTGTGCGGCCTCGCGGCGCCGGCAGCCGGCGCGGTGCACTGGTGCGGTCGCGACATTCGGCACCTGCGCGAGGACTTCCATCGCGAGCTGCTCTACATCGGGCACGCCAGCGGCCTCAAGGACGAGCTGTCGGCCGCCGAGAACCTGCGGCTCGGCGCGCAACTGGGCGGGCGCCAGGGCGATGACGCGGCCGTGCAGCGCGCGCTCGGCCACGTCGGCCTGGCGCGCGCATCGCGGCTGCCGGCGGCGCGCCTTTCGCAAGGCCAGCGCAAGCGGGTCGCGCTGGCGCGCCTGCACCTGCCGCCCGTGCCGCGGCTGCTGATCCTCGACGAGCCTTTCAACGCACTGGATCGCGATGCCGCCGACCAGTTGAGCGCGGCCTTGAGCGCGCACCTCGCGCTGGGCGGCATCGTGGTCTACACGACGCATCAAGCCGATGCCTTGCCGGCACAGCGCCTGCAGGTACTGGACCTGCAGGCCCTTGCCGCGCGCCGGCAGCGGCCATGCTGAGGGTGCTCGCATGGGTGATCCGACGCGATCTGCGGCTGGCCTTCATGCGACGCAGCGACCCGCTGGCCACGGCGTTCTTCTTCGTCATCGCGACCACGCTGTTTCCGCTCGGCATCGGGCCCGAACCCGGGCTGTTGCGCAGCATGGCGCCCGGCATCGTGTGGGTCTCGGCGCTGCTGGCATCGATGCTGTCGCTCGGTCGGCTGTTCGCACTCGATTTCGCCGACGGCACGCTGGAGCAGATGGTGCTGGGCGCCGAGCCGCTGCCGGTCATCGTGATCGGCAAGGTGCTCGCGCACTGGCTGGTGTCGGGCCTGCCCCTGGTGTTGCTCGCGCCGCTGCTCGCGCTGCAGTTCGATCTGCCGGCAGCGGCGATCGGCGCGCTGCTGGCGAGCCTCGTGATCGGCACGCCGATCCTGAGCCTGCTCGGGGCGATCGGTGCGGCGCTGACCTTGGGCCTGCGCGGCGGTGGTGTGCTCGTCTCGCTGCTGGTGCTGCCGCTGGTCGTGCCGGTGCTGATCTTCGGTGCCGGTGCGGTCGAGGCGCAGGCCAGTGGCAGCGACGGCAGCGCCCATCTGCTGCTGCTGGGCGGCCTGCTCGCGGGCACCGCGGCGCTCACGCCGTGGGCCGGCGCGGCGGCGGTGCGCATCGCGCTGGAATGAATTCGACCCCATTGATCGAGGTGTTCTCTTGACCGTCACGTCACTCAATCCGGCCACGGCCGGCCCTGCGCGCGTCACCGGCATCGGCTGGTGGAGGTTCGCATCGCCGCAAGCCTTCTATCCGCTGGGCGGCAAGCTCGTTCCTGCGCTGTTCGCTGTCGCGATGGTGCTGTTGGCGCTGGGCCTGGCCATCGGCCTGCTCGTCGCGCCGACCGATCATCAGCAAGGCGAGGCCTATCGCATCATCTTCGTCCATGTGCCCGCTGCCTGGATGGCGATGGTGATCTACCTCGCGATGGCGTTCTGGGGCGCCGTGGGGCTGGTGCTGAACACGCGGCTGTCATTCATGGCGATGCAGGCGCTGGCACCGACCGGCGCACTGTTCGCCTTTCTCTGCCTGTGGACCGGCGCGCTGTGGGGCAAGCCGACCTGGGGTGCCTGGTGGGTGTGGGACGCGCGGCTCACTTCGGTGCTGATCCTGCTGTTTCTCTACATCAGCTTCATCGCGCTGCAGTCGGCGATCGACGATCCGCGCCGTGCCGACCGTGCCGGCGCAGTGCTCGCGCTCGTCGGCGTGATCAACGTGCCGGTCATCTTCTTCTCGGTGCAGTGGTGGAACACCTTGCATCAGGGGTCGTCGATCGGCTTGCGCGGCGCGCCGACGATGGCGCCAACCATGCTGCTGGGCATGCTGGTCAGCGCGCTGGGCCTGTGGGCCTACGCGATCGCCGCGGTATTGCGCCGGCTGCGCTGCATCGTGCTCGAGCGTGAGCGGCATGCCGATTGGGTGGCGCAGCTGCCGGAGCTCCGGTCATGAACTGGAGCAGTTGGAACGACTTCATCGCGATGGGCGGCTACGCGCGCTACGTCTGGGGTTCGGTGGGGGTGGTGCTGGCGTGCCTGGCCGGCGAATGGATCGCGCTGGGACAGCGGCATCGGGCCATCCTCGGACAGGTGAGGCTGGCCCGGCAAGCCGAATCCGAAGACGCGCAAGGTGGTCCGCCATGAAGGCCAGGCACAAGCGTTTCACGCTGCTCGCCGCCGGGCTGGGCGCGCTGGCATTGGCCGCATGGCTGGTGCTCGCCGCGTTTCAGAAGAACCTGGTGTTCTTCTTCACGCCGACGCAAGTGGTGCGCGGCGAGGCGCCGCAGCAGCGCAGCTTCCGCGTCGGCGGCATGGTCGAGACCGGGAGCCTGGCGCGCCAGGCCGACGGCATCACCGTGAGTTTCATGGTCACCGACACCGCGCAGCGGCTGCGGGTCGACTACCGCGGCGCCTTGCCCGACCTGTTCAAGGAAGGCAAGGGCGTGGTCGCGCAAGGCAAGCTGACCTCCGAGCGCGTGTTCGTGGCCGACGAGGTGCTGGCCAAGCATGACGAGAACTACATGCCGCCCGACGCGGCCTATGCGCTCGAGAAGGCGAAGGCCTCGCGCGGGGCCCCAGGCCAGGCCGGGGAGCCGTTGAAATGATTCCCGAACTCGGCACCTTCGCGCTCGTGCTCGCGCTGTGCCTCGCGTGCGTGCAGGGCACGCTGCCGCTCGTCGGCGCCTTTCGCGGCAACGCGCGCTGGATCGGCCTGGCCCGCCGCGCCGCGGTCGGGCAATGCGTGTTCGTCACGCTCGGCTTCGGAGCACTGGTCCACGCCTTCGTGGGCAATGACTTCTCAGTGAGCTACGTGGTCGCGAACTCGAATTCGCATTTGCCGGTCCACTTTCGCATCGCCGGCGTGTGGGGCGGCCATGAAGGCTCGGTGCTGCTGTGGATCCAGATGCTGGCGCTGTGGACCGTCGCGGTGGCCGCGTTCAGCCGGCAGTTGCCGGCGGCCGTGGTGGCACGCGTGCTCGGTGTGATGGGCCTCGTCAGCATCGGGTTCCTGTGCTTCCTGCTGTTCACGTCGAACCCTTTCGATCGCACGCTGCCCGCGGCCGCCGACGGGCGCGACCTGAACCCCTTGCTGCAGGACCTCGGGATGATCTCGCACCCGCCGATCCTGTACATGGGCTATGTGGGCTTCTCGGTGGCGTTCGCGTTCGCGATCGCGGCGCTTCTCGAAGGCCGGCTCGATGCGGCCTGGGCACGCTGGACGCGCCCGTGGACGCTGCTGGCCTGGTCTTTCCTGACGCTCGGCATCTTCCTCGGCAGCTCGTGGGCGTACTACGAACTCGGCTGGGGCGGATGGTGGTTCTGGGACGCGGTGGAAAACGCCTCGTTCATGCCCTGGCTGGTCGGGACCGCGCTGATCCATTCGCTGTCGGTCACTGAGAAGCGCGACACGTTCAAGAACTGGACTGCGCTGCTCGCGATCCTGGTGTTCTCGCTGTCGCTGCTCGGCACCTTCCTGGTCCGCTCGGGCGTGCTGACCTCCGTGCACGCGTTTGCCAGCGACCCGCGGCGCGGCCTGACCATCCTGATCTTCCTCGGGGTCGTGATCGGCGGCGCGCTGACGCTCTATGCGTGGCGCGCCCCCACGGTGGGCCTGGGCGGGCGCTTCGCCCTGTTCTCGCGCGAGTCGCTGCTGATGGTCAACAACGTGATCCTCGCCGCCGCGGCGGGCACGGTGCTGCTGGGCACGCTGTACCCGCTGGTGCTCGACGCCTTCGAGCTGGGCAAGATCTCCGTCGGGCCGCCGTACTTCGAGGCCGTCTTCGTGCCGCTGATGGTGCCGCTGCTGCTGCTCGCCGGCGTGGGGCCGCTGGTCGCGTGGAAGCAGGCGTCGGTGGCGGGCGTACTGCGGCGCCTGCGCTGGATCGCCGCGGGCGCGTTGCTGTTCGCGGCGGTCGCGCTGGGGGTGCTGAAGACGTCGTGGATGGTCGCGCTGGGCCTGGCGCTGGCCGCCTGGCTGCTGCTCGGCACCGCATTTGAGCTTGCGAAGCGGCTGCGCCGGCAGCCGGCCGGCACCACGTGGCGCGCACGGCTCGCCAGTCCGCCGCTGGGCTATTGGGGCATGATCCTCGCGCATGCCGGCGCGGCGGTGTTCGTGCTCGGCGTCACGCTGGTCAAGGGCCTGGAGTCGGCGAGCGACCACAGCCTGCGTGTCGGCGACAGCGCGACGCTCGGCGACTACCGCTTCAGCTTCGCCGAACTCCGGCGCGTCGACGGCGCGAACTACATCGCGGCGCGCGCGCGCTTCGACGTGACCCGGGGCGACGCCCCGGTCGCGACCCTCTACCCCGAGAAGCGCTTCTACGTCGTGCAGCAGATGCCGATGACGGAGGCCGCGATCGACCGTGGGTTGTTTCGCGATCTCTACGTGTCGCTCGGCGAGGCCGGCAAGGACGGCGCCTGGGTCGTGCGCGTGCAGCGCAAGCCGTTCATGGGCTGGGTGTGGGCGGGGGTGCTGCTGATCGCACTCGGCGGTGCGCTCGCGGCGGCCGACCGCCGCTACCGCGCATCCGCTCGCCGCATGAACAGGGCGCTCGCCACCGGCGCGCCGGCGCCGCTGCCTTCATTCGTCGTTCCACTTGTCAACTGAGACTGTCATGAGACGTTTTCTGCTTCCGCTCGGTGTCTTGTTCGCGTTGCTGATGCTGCTCGGTGCGGGCCTCGGGCGCGACCCGCAGGCGATCCCTTCGCCGTTGGTGGGGCGGCCGGCGCCGGCGTTCGCGCTGGCGCAGCTGGAGCTTCCCGAGAAGAGCTTCGGCCCGCAGGACATGAAGGGCAAGGTCTGGATGCTCAACGTATGGGCGTCGTGGTGCAGCTCGTGCCGGCAGGAGCACCCTCTGCTGCTCGATCTGGCGCAGCGCGGCGTCGTGCCTATCGTCGGGCTCGACTACATGGACGCGCGGCCCGAGGGTGCCAAGTGGCTGGCACAGCACGGCAATCCCTATCAGCTCTCGGTGCTCGACGCTAACGGCAAGATCGGCATCGACTACGGTGTCTACGGCGTGCCCGAGACCTACGTCATCGACAAGCTCGGCGTGGTCCGACTCAAGCACACCGGGCCGGTCACCGCGGAGGTCATCGAGACGAAGCTGCTGCCGCTGATCAAGGCGCTGAACCGTGGCTAGGCATCATGGTCTTCTTGCGAGTTTGCTGCTCGCGCTGCCGCTGGTGGCGCCCGCGCAGGGCCAGCCCGCCGTCGCACGAGGTGCCGATGCGATTCTGGAGCAGCACGTACATCGGATCGCCGGAGAACTGCGCTGCCTGGTCTGCCAGAACCAGACGATCGCCGATTCACAGGCGCAGCTCGCGATCGATCTGAAGAACCAGGTGCGCGAGCAACTGGCGCAGGGCGCGTCCGACGCGCAGGTGATGGACTACATGGTGCAGCGCTATGGCGACTTCGTGCTGTATCGCCCGCCGTTGAAGGGCACGACGGGTCCGCTGTGGTTCGGGCCGCTGGCGATGCTTCTCGCGGGCTTGGCCGTCCTGTGGTCGCGGTTGCGCCGCCAGGATCGTCCGATGCACGACGCAGATGAAGAGGGCGGTATCGCATGAGTTTGTTTCTCGCCCTCGCCGCGCTGCTGTGCGTGCTGGCGCTGGCCTTCGTGCTGCCCGTGCTGCTGCGCCGCGGCGCCGGAGGATGGCAAGCGGTCGAACGCTGGCCTGCTGCAGCCCTTGCGCTGGCGATTCCCTTGTTCGCTGCGGGCGTCTATCGCGCGGTCGGGCATCCGGCGGCATGGGCCCCTGTCGAGGTCGCGTCGGTCGAGTCGCTGCGCGCACAGGCGGCGTCTCGTCCCGGCGATGCGGCCGCATGGCGCTCATTGGCGCGTGCCCACGAATCAGCGGGGCGCTTCGAGGCGGCCGTCGATGCCTACCGCCATCTGGTGACGCTGCGACCCGACGACGCCGGTCTCTTGCTCGACTTCGCCGTGACCCTGGCCATGAGCACCGGCCAGCACCTCGACGGCGAGCCGGATCGACTCATTCAACGCGTGCTGGTGCTCGACCCGCAGAACGTACAAGCTCTGGCCTTGTCGGGCAGCGTCCGCTACGAGCGCAAGGATTACGCGGGTGCGGTGGCGCTGTGGCAGCAAGTGCTGGCGCAGGTGCCGGCCGACTCGGCGGCCGCCGGCTCGATTGCCGACAGCCTCGCGAAGGCCGAGTCATTGGCAGGCAGGGCGATCGGGTCGCCATCGCCGCTGCGCAGATAGGCACGGCCGGGTCAGTCGGCTTGCTGGGGAGCGTAGTGATCGGCCTGGGCCTTGGGCGTCAACCCGTGCGTGCGCACCTCCGGCGTGATCGGCAGCATGGTCGTGTTCCAGGTCTCCCAGTTGCGACGCAGTTGCTCGAGGACCTCGGGATGCTTGCTCGCCAGGTTGGCGCGCTCGCGCTGGTCGACGACGACATCGAAGAGAAACTCGTTGCCGTTGATCTTCAGGTACTTCCAGTTGCCCGAGCGAACGGCGCGCTGCGCATTCGCCTTGTAGCGCCAGTACAGGGTTCGCGGCGACGGCGTGCGCTCGCCGAGCAGCACCGGCAGCAGGTTCTCGCCATCCGGCGGGGTGGCGGGGTCGGGCAGTGCGCCGGCCGCGGCCAGCAGCGTCGGAAGCCAGTCCATGCTGATCGCGACCTGGCTGTTCACGTCGCCGGCCCTCAGGTGGCCGGGCCAGCGCACGATCGCCGGCACGCGGATGCCGCCTTCGAGCAGCTCGGTCTTCTGGCCGCTGAAGGGCCAGGTCTTGGAGAAGCGCTCGCCGCCGTTGTCGCTCGTGAAGATGACGATGGTGTCGTCCGCGAGGCCTTGGTCGGCCAGGGTCTGGAGCACGCGGCCGATCGCGGCGTCGAGCGCCGTCACCATCTTCGCGTAGGTGGCCAGGTTGCCGCCGTCGTAGTGAAAGATGTTGCCGATCTCGCGCGACACCGCTTCATCGCCCGGACCCTCCCAGGGCCAGTGCGGTGCGGTGAAATGCAGCGACAGAAAGAACGGCTGGGCCGCGGCCTTGCGCTCGCGCAGATAGTCCGACGCGCGCTCGCTCAGCAGGTCGGTGTAGTAACCCACCTTGTGCACCGGCACCTCGCCTTCGAACAGGTCTTCCTTGACCTTGTCGCCGACGCCGGGCTTATGCGTGAAGTAGTCGATCGCGCCACCGTAGTTGCCGAAGAACTGGTCATAGCCGCTCTTCAGCGGGCCGAAGTTGGGCAGGGCGCCCAGATGCCACTTGCCGAACAGCGCCGTCGTGTAGCCCGCGCGCCGAAGCAGCGACGGCAGGGTCGCATGGCCGGGCGGCAGCCCCACCGTATCTGACGCGCCGGCGATGGGTTCCTCCAGGCCGCCGCGCAGCCGGTATTGATAGCGCCCGGTGATCAGGCCGAAGCGCGTGGCCGAGCACACGGCCGAATTCGCATAGGCCTGCGTCAAGCGCGTGCCTTGTGCCGCGAGCCGGTCGAGATGCGGCGTCTGGTAGTCGGTCTGGCCGTAGACGCTGAGGTCGGCATAGCCGAGATCGTCCGCGAGGATGAAGACGATGTTCGGGGGCTTCGCGTCCTTCGCCAGGCTGCGCGACGTGCCGATGCAACTGCCCACGGCCAATGCGGATGCGCCGCGCAGCCACTGGCGTCGCGATGGAGTGATAGTCGTCATGGTTCGAGACGGTTGACTGGATCAGTCTAGCGTGCGGCTCGTCGTGGCTCGGCCATCGCGTGGCCGAGCGCATCGAACCCGAAACTTTCTCAGTCGACGGCGAAGCAATAGAACAGGCCCGCGCCACCGGTGGCGACGAGGTTCGCCTGCCCGCAGCCGCGACTGGCGTGCGTCGAGTTCCACGAGGTGTTGCCGCCGCCGGTGCGGTCGAAGTGGCCGACCTGCGCCGAGCCGTCCGCGCCACTGCTCGTGTAGTTCTTGCAGGTGTGGTCGGCGGCATCTGTGTAGGCGCGGCCGTCCAGCTGCGAGCCGGTCAGGATGTCGTGCTCGTTGGGTTTGTCGCCGGCGCGTTTGACCGCCTCGTTGGTCTCGGTGAAGGCGGTGGCCCAGCTCAGGTTGTTGCCCAGCCTGGCTTCGTCGAGCGTGTCGCCATGCAGATGCGCCAGGTTGCGAGCAACGACGGCACCGCGCACGTTGTACCAGGGGCCCTGGCCGATGCGGTCGCGGGCGTTGACGGCCGGCTGTCCGTTTGCCGACTGGGTGCTGAGGTAAGCGTGCCAGGTCTTCTGGCCCGCGCCGACGGCACCGGCGAGCTTCTGGCAATGGGCATCGGCGCCGGCGACGCCGCCCAGGTCGGCGCCCTTGCCGGGCCCTGCACTGGTTACGAAGAAACTGAAGAGCCTGGCGGCATCGGCGGCTTGCGATGCCGGCGAGGCGGCCGGCGCAGGGGCCGTCTGGGCGAGCGCGCCCGGCGCGGCGGCGGCGAGCGCAATGCAAAGCGATGCAGCGGCTGCGGTTCTGGCATGTCTCATGGAATCCTCCCGATGGTTGTCGATGGAAAAGCGTCAGTCCTTGGCGCGGAAATCGTCGTGGCAGGCTTTGCAGGTGCGTGTCAGCTTCGCGTACTGTTCCTTGACCGCAGAAGGCTCACCGGCCGCGGCGATTCGGGCCAGCTCGTTGGCCTCGCGGCTGAAATTGGCGGCGTATTCGCCCACGCGTTTGCCGTCCTGGAACAGCTCGGGCTTGACCGCGGTGTCATGCCAGCCCTTGCCCTGTTCGGTGCCGGGTGCGAACAGCGCACCCAGACCGGAGTTGGCAACCGCGGCGATGGTGTTCGCGGCCTTGACCACCTCTTCCTTGTTGTACTGACCGTCGAGCGCTGTCTTGATGCGACCGGTGTTCCAACCGACCAGTTGGTAGGCCGACTGGCGCCACTTGATGAGCTGCTCGGGCTTGGGCGCCTGCTGCGCTATGACCGCGGTCGATGCGGCGGCGATCGCCACCGCGAGGGCGGCAGCAGTGAGGGTGCGAAAGGCTTTGGTCATGGTGTTATTGCGAGTTGGGAATGAAATGCAGGGTGTGTGTGTTGATGGGCGCAGTGAGGGACGGCGGTATCTGTTGAGACTCGATGCCACTAGAGGCCGGCGAGGTAGCTCGCGAGCGCCTGGATCTCGGGGTCGGTGAGTGCCTGGGTCACCCGGTTCATCGCGCCGTCGGGGCTGTTGCGGCGTTCGCCGCTGCGCCACTCGGTCAGCTGCCTCTCGAGGTAGCGCGCTTCCTGGCCGCCGATCACCGGTGTGGTCGCGGCGCCGGCGGTGCGGCCCTTGCCGGCGTCGCCATGGCATTCGACGCACGCGGTCACGCCGCGCGCCGGGTCGCCCCGCATGTAGAGCTCGCGCGCCGGCGCCACGTCACGGCTGCCATCGCCACGCATGACGGGCAGGCCGGCGAAGTAGGCGGCAATGTCGGCGACATCGGCGTCATCGACGCTGCGCGCCATCATGGCCATCAAGTCGTGGCGGCGCGCGCCGGTGCGGAAGTCGCGGATCTGCTTCACGATGTAGGCGGGCGACTGCCCGGTCAGTTTGGCGAACTTGCCGCCGGTGCCGTTGTTCGGGCCGCTCGTGCGCGGGTCGATGCTGTGGCATTCAACGCAGCGCTCCGAATCGGCTTTCTCCTTGCCGACGATCGCGTCGCCTGGACGCGCGTCGGTGCCGCTTGAATTGGCGATGGCCGCGCTGCCACCGGGCGCCGCGATGCACAGCACAGCCCACACGGCGCCGATCCGCACGAGCTGGGCTGTACGACGTTGGCGTGGCGCCCGGGTCACCGCGGCGCGGCCGCCAGCTTCTGCACCGCTGCCAGCGCCCGCTCGACGTTGGCCACCGGCGTCAGGCCGCCCACCGTGGCCGCGATCCTGCCGTCGGGCGTGACCACGAAGGTGGTGCGCTCCGTCGAGCCATGTTCGATGTCGGCGCCGCGCGTGTCCTTGCGCCCGGCGACCGCGTCGCGCACCGCGAGGTCGTAGGCCTTGGCGATCCTGCCGTCGGCGTCCGATGCCACGGCGATCTTGCCAGCGCAGTACTGCGGGTCGGCCGAGAACTCATTGAGCCGACCGATGCTGTCCAGCGATACGCCGACGATGGTCGCGCCGGCCGCCGCGAATTGGTCATGATGGACCGCGAACGTGTGGGCCTGCAGGTTGCAGCCGCCGGTGAACGCGGATGGATAGAAGTAGACGACCACCGGCCCGTTCTTCAGGCTGTCTTTCAGCGAGAAGTCGAAGGCCTTGCCGGCCAGCGAGGCCTGCGCCGTGAAGGCCGGGGCCGCGTCGCCTTCCTTGAGAGCCGCGAGCGCGGCCGAACACGCGACGCAGGCGAGCAGGGCGGCCAGCAGGCGCGCCGCAAGAGAACGTTTCATCGGAAAGCCCTTCAGGATTTCTTGTAGTAGTTGTGGCAGGTCTTGCAGGTTCTCGACAGCGTGGTCGCCGAGTCGGTGGCGGCGCCGAAGTCGCTGGTCGACACCGACTGCAGGATCTGCGTGCTCAATGCGCGGCTCTTCTTCGCCAGCTCGACCGCATCCGGGGCATCGCCCTTCCTCGCATAGAACGCCTCGACCTGCGCGAACATCTCGGTCAGTTCCTTGGCGTCCGAACTGGCGCCCCTGGTTTCCTTGATCGCGATGTTGGAGGCCAGGCTCTTGTTGCTGTCCTCGATGCTGTGCATCAGGTCGGTGTCGAGCTCTGCCTGATCGGATCGGGCGCCCCCGGCCACGGCCAGGAGCGCGGCCATTGCGACGATTGCGACGATTTCCTTTCGCATGCCCGCGTTCTCGTGGTCAGGCGAGCAGTTCCTTGATGACCTTCCCGTACACCACGGTCGGGCGCTCCGAGCGCCCGTTGTTCAGGAACGTGGTCTTCAGGTGATCCAGCCCGAGCAGCTGCAGCACCGTCGCATGCAGGTCGTAGGTGTCGACGGCCTTGTCCTTGTCGGCGACCTGCAGGCCGATCTCGTCAGTCTCGCCATAGGTGGTGCCGGCCTTGATGCCGGCGCCGGCCAGCCACTGCGTGTAGCCCCAGGCGTTGTGGTCGCGGCCGTTGCCGCTCTGGCCGTACGAGGTGCGGCCGAACTCGGAGGTCCACACCACCAGGGTCGATTCCAGCAGGCCGCGCGACTTCAGGTCGGCGAGCAGGCCGCCGATCGGCTTGTCGACCATGCGCGCCATCAGGCCGTGGTTCTTCTCGAGATCGCTGTGCGCATCCCAGCTCGTGTACTCGGTCTCGCCATCGGGCGCGCCCGACACGACCTGGATGAAGCGCACGCCGCGTTCCACCAGGCGGCGCGCGCGCAGCAGGGTCGTGCCATAGCTCGCGCTGGTCGGGTCGTCCAGGCCGTACAGCGCCTTGGTGGCATCGGTCTCCTTGGCCAGGTCGACCGCTTCCGGCGCGGCCGCCTGCATGCGGTCGGCGAGCTCGTAGGAGCGCACGCGCGCGAGCAACTCGGTATCGGCCGGACGCTGCGCCGTGCCCAGCGCGTTCAGGCGCTTCAGCAGATCGAGCGAGCTGCGCTGCTGGGTCGCGGCCCGCAACTCGGGCCGGTCCAGGTACAGGATCGGCGAGGCGCCGGGACGGAAGGCCGTGCCCTGGTAGACGGCCGGCAGGAAGCCCGAGTTCCAGTTGACCGAGCCGGCACTCGGCTCGCTCTTGCCGTTGTAGAGCACGACGTACGGTGGCAGGTCTGGATTCGCCGAGCCCAGCGCATACGTCACCCAGGCGCCCAACGATGGCCGCCCGGGGTTCAGGTCGCCGGTGTTCAGCTTCAGGATCGAGATGTCGTGGGTCGCGCCGACGGTCATGCTCGACTTGATGAACGCCAGCTTGTCGGCGTGCTGCGCGATGCTCGGCACCAGATCGGAAAACCAGGCGCCGCTCTCGCCGTGCTGCTTCCAGGTGCGGTTCGACGCGTACAGCTTGCCGACGCCGCCCTGGGTGCTGGTCTTGATGCCTTTCAGGAAGGACGCGGGAACGTCCGTTCCGGCCAGCTTCACCAGGTCGGGCTTGTGGTCGTAGAGATCGAGCGTGCTCGGCGCGCCGTTCATGTGCAGCCAGATGACCGACTTGACCTTGGCCGGGAAGTGCGGTTGCTTGGGCGCCAGCGGGTCGACCAGGTCGGCGGCGTGGGCAGCGCCGAAGGCCCCCACGCTCGGGATCAGGCCGGTCAGAGCGGCGGCGCCGCCGAGGCCTTGGCCGGTCTTGAGAAGAAAGTCGCGACGCGAAGCGATGCTCATGGTGCTGTTTTCCTTGTGTTGAATGTTGGTGTTGAAAGGCTGGGAACGAACTCAGAACCGGTAGGCGAAGTCGTTCGAGTTCGCGACCGTATGCACCAGGTCGACGAACGCCGCTGCCCGGATCGGGTTCAGCTGTTGCGTGTCTTTCAGGCCTGTCGGAACCGCGACTTCGAACTTGCCGTTCGATGTCTTTTGCGCGATGAGCTTTTCCTCGTTGGACAGGAACTCCTTCAAGGCCGTCTTCTCCGCCTTGTTGGGCTCGCGCGAGAACAGCACCTGGTAGAGCCGGGTCAGCTGCGCCGATTCATCGTTGCCGGCCTCGCGGATCACGCGGCCCGCAAGGGCCTGCGACCAGCCGAACACGATGTCGCTGTTGAACAGTGTCAGCGCCTGCAGCGGTGTCGTGGTCACATCGCGCTTGTGATGCGGTTGCGAAGGATTGGCCGGGTCGAAGGACTGCATCAGCGGGTACGGCACGCTGCGGCGCACGAACACGTAGATGCTTCTGCGGCGATAGTCGGCTTCGTCTTGCGACACCTGCCACAGGTTGCCGGCGTCGAGATTGCTCGGCACCGGCGGAAACACCGCCGGGCCGCCGACCTTGTCTTCGAGCTGTCCCGACGCGTACAGCAGCGCGTCGCGGATCTCTTCGGCCTCGAGGCGCTTGCGCGGGAACACTGCGAGCAGCCTGTTCTCGGGGTCTGCCTTGACGACGTCGCTGCGCTCGGCCGACGACTGGCGATAGACGCTCGACAGCAGGATCTGGCGCTCCAGCTTCTTGACGCTCCAGCCCTGCTTGACGAAGTCGTCGGCGAGGTAGTCGAGCAATTCGGGGTGCGTGGGCTTCTGGCCCGCGCGGCCGAAGTCGGCCACGGTGCCGACGATGCCGGTCGCGAAGTACTGGCTCCAGACGCGGTTGACGAAGACGCGCGCCGTCAGCGGGTTCGTCGGGCTGGCGATCCAGTTCGCCAGCGCGGTGCGGCGGCCGGATGAGGTCGCGGTCGGCACGATCTGCGGCTTCTCGGCGCCGGCCCACAGCGCCGGCAAGCCGGGCTGCACTTCCTCGAGCGGGCGCTCATGGACGCCACCGAAGCGCAGATAGGTGGGTGGCGCCTCGGGATGCCCGAGCTCGGTGGCCGCGGTGAGCGTGACCGAACCACGCGCGGGCTTGAGCTTGTCGAACTTCTTCAGTTCGGCCGTCAGCTGCTCGTACTGCTTCCACTTGTCGACGTTCGTGGCCTCGTATTCCGGGCCGTCCTTTTCGGTGGCGGAGTACTTCAGGAAGTTCGCGATGTCGTTGTCGGTGGTCACACTCTTCAGGCGGAAGTTGACCCAGCGGTCCAGCGGCGTCCATTCGCTTTGGGGCTTGAAGATCGCTTCGCGGCTGTCGGTCAGGTAGCGTTCCTTGTGGTACTTCTCGCCCTTCTCGCGCACGCTGTCGAGGATGGCCTTCTGCCTGGCGCGGACGTCCTTGGTGGCGTCGCGATACGCGGCTTGCGTTTTCTCGTACTCGAGGTCGGCGGGGCCCTTCTGTGCCAGCGGCGCCTTCTCGTCGACGCTGGTGTTGGCGAAGAAGGCCTGCAGCTGGAAGTATTCCTTCTGGCTGACTTTGTCGGCCTTGTGGTTGTGGCAGCGCGCGCAACCGATCGTGGCCGACAGGAAGGTCTCGCCGACCAGGTCGGTCATGTCGGTGGCGATCTGGTACTTGCGCTGCACCAGGTCGCGTGAGTTGCTGTTGTCGGGATAGCCCGCGAGGAAGCCGGTGGCGATCCTGGCCTCCTGGCTGTCGGGCCAGAGTTCGTCGCCGGCGATCTGTTCCTGGACGAAGCGGTTGAACGGCTTGTCGTGGTTGAACGCGTCGATGACGTAGTCGCGATAGCGCCAGTTGTTCGGCCGCGTCTGGTCGCCCTGGAAGCCGGCGCTGTCGGCGTAGCGCGCGAGGTCGAGCCAGCGGCGCGCCTGGCGCTCGCCGAAGTGGTGGGACGCAAGCAGCCGATCCACCAGCTTCTCATAGGCATCGGCAGAGCGGTCGTTGACGAAGCCCTGGACCTCTTCCGGCGTGGGCAGCAGGCCCCAGGCATCGAGCGTCGCGCGCCGGATGTACGACGCGCGGTCCGTGTCCGGCGAAGGCTTCAGGTTCTTGGCCTCGAGTTGCGCCAGCACGAACGCATCGACAGGCGTACGCACCCAGGTCTTCTGCGTCACCATCGGCAGCTCGGGTCGCTTGACCGCCTGGTATGGCGACCAGGCCTTGGCGGCGATCGCCGTCGTGGCCGCGGCGTCGTTCGCCGTCGCGGGCTTGTCGTCGGCCGCCGATGCGGCCGCGGCGCCGAGCCCCAGCAGCAAACACAGGGTCAAGGTCTTGTTCATTCGCGTACTCCGAGTTCCAGGATGTTGTTGTGCTTGCGAGGCTTGCAGCAAGCGGCAGCAGGACCCTCATTTGCAACTACCGAGCCAGCATTGACGCCGTGTCGATTCGACTGCGTGCCAGCGCAGGGTCGCGCTCTGGAAGCCCTCTGTGGGGTGCTGTGGACTGTTGCGATCCATGTCGCGAATTGCTCGATCCGCTGTTCGATCTGCAGCGGCACGCGCTGTTGGGATTCACGCATTCCGCGGCATCCACTGCTCAGGAATCAGCACGCCCGGGACGGCAGGTCGGGCGACGGCAGTCGCATATCCATAGCCAGAAACATCAGTTGGTGGATTGCCACCTTGCCACTATGGTCTCGGCCTCGACGCCTTGCAAAACCGCCCGCCATTCGCATGCCCGCCAATCCGCTCCTGACTTTCCCCGAGCCTGCGTCGATGGCCTTGTCGATCCGGGCGAAGGCCTTGCTGTTTCACGATCCTCGATCGGTCGCGTTGCTCGAGCAGGTCGAACGGGTCGCGCGCAGCGAGGCGACGGTGCTGGTCATCGGAGAGACCGGCACCGGCAAGGAATTGATCGCGCGCCACGTGCACAAGTGCAGCGGGCGCCGCGGTCCGTTCGTGGCGGTGAATTGCGGTGCCTTCAGCGAGACCCTGATCGACGCCGAGTTGTTCGGGCACGAGAGCGGCGCCTTCACCGGCGCTTCGCAGGCGCGGGCCGGCTGGTTCGAAGCGGCGAACGGCGGCACGCTGTTTCTCGATGAGATCGGCGATCTGCCGCTCGCGCTGCAGGTGAAGTTGCTGCGCGTGCTGCAAGAGCGGCAAGTCGTCCGGCTCGGCTCGCGCCGTTCGACGCCGATCGACGTGCGGCTGGTCGCTGCGACCAACATCGAGTTGCACCAAGCCGTCGAAGCGCAGCACTTTCGGGCCGACTTGTACTACCGGCTGAGCGTGGCGTCGGTCAGTCTGCCGCCGCTGCGAGAGAGGCCGGGCGACATCCTGCCGCTGGCGCGGCATTTCATGGGTGTGTATGCGGGCAAGCTGCAGGTGGATGACCCGCGGCTGTCCGACGACGCCCAGGGCGCGCTGCTCGCCTACGGCTGGCCTGGGAACATCCGCGAACTGGAGAACGTCATCCACTACGCGCTGATCGTCTGCCGCGATGGCATCGTGCGCGTTGCCGACTTCCGTTTCTCGCCGCTGGCTCGAATGGGCGCAGTGGGGCAGGGCGAATTGCCGCAGCATGAGGACAGTGCCGATGCGCCGGCACTGGGTGCATCGCTGCTCGCGCCTGCCAGCATCGTGCCGGATGGTTGTATCGCAGCGCTGGAACAGGCGATCGACGGCGTCATGAACGCGAGCCAGCCGCAGGTGTTCCAGACGATCGAAGCAATGCTGGTGCGGCGTGCGTTCTCTCGTTGCCACGACAACCAGGTCCGCACCGCGCGTCTCCTGGGAATCACGCGCAACACGCTGCGCACGCTGCTGAAACGGCATGGCCTCCTCAGCGATGCCGCAGCGCCTGATGTCGTCGCCGAGGAGGCTATTGGGGTCGGCCTTTCCACCTCCGCCTCACCTCCACCTGCACCTGCCTATTCGTTTTAGCGAACTGAGGATCGTTGCTCTCAAGCAGGCGCTGCCCTTATCGGCCCAGATTGCGCGCACGAGCAGCAGAAGCGCGCGGATCAGCTGGAAGTCGCGGCCATTGCGGCCCAGGCGCGACATCAACCCCAGGCTCACGTGCCGCAGATCTGCGCTTCGCTCAAACAGACGCACACCAGGTGCGATTCGAGCCGCGCGACCTGGTGGCTGATCGGCGATGCCGTGAGGTGAAGTTCCGCTGCTGCGAGCGCGAAGCTGCGCGGGCGCGCCACGGTGCGTTGCCGACTCTCGGACGCGCTTGGCCCCCTTGAGCCAATGAAGTAGCCTCCCAGAATCATGAGCTTGGCTCATGGACATCATGGCCCTCGCCGTGTTGTTCCCGGGAGCCTTGCCTCCTATCCTGACTGCAAGTCACCAAGTCGCGTGACGGTCACAGGAGACAGCAAGTGCAACCAGCTCGGCTACTCGCCGCGTCGGCCGCCGTGTTGGCGTCGCTCTTTACGGCCAGCGCCACGGCCGACATTCATGTCGGGGTCACCTTGTCATTGACAGGCCCCGGCGCTTCGCTCGGCATTCCGACCCAGAACGCCATCAAACTCTTCCCGAAAGAGATCGCCAGTCAAAAGATTGTCTACACGATCCTGGACGACAGCTCGGATCCGACCAACAGCGCTCGAAACTTCAAACGGTTCGCCGACGAAGACAAGGTCGACGTGGTGCTGGGTTCGAGCACGAGCCCCGCGACGATGCCGTTGGTGATCATCGCGTCGGAGAAGAAGATTCCGCACATCAGCCTGGCGGCGAGCGCCCGAATCGTCGAGCCGCAGGATGCCACGCGACGCTGGACATTCAAGGCCATCGCGAACGAAAACGTCGTGGTCGCAGCGACGGTGGCGCACATGGTGGCCACAAAGGTCAAGACGCTGGCCTTCATCGGCTTCAACGACGCATACGGCGAGTCGTGGCAGAGCGAACTCGACGCCCAGGCGGCGAAGGCCGGTATTCAGCGCGTCGCGACCGAGAAGTACGCGCGGACCGATACGACGGTGACGGCGCAGGTGCTGAAGATCCTCGCGGCACATCCCGACGCGGTGCTGGTCGCCGGCGCTGGAACGCCCGGTGCGCTTCCGCAGAAGACCTTGCTCGAGCGAGGCTACAAGGGGCGCATCTACCAGACCTACGGCATCGCCAATCGCGACTTCCTGCGTCTGGCAGGCAAGGACGCCGAAGGTGCGTACTTCGCCGCTGGCGGTGTGCTCGTGGCCTCGCAACTCGATCCCCCAATCCGATTCGCGCCATCGGCCTCGAGGCCACCAAGGCCTATGAAGCGGCCAACGGGCCGGACTCCATGTCAATCTTTGTTGCCAACGCGTATGACGCGAACATGCTGCTGCGGGCCGGGTTGGCCACCGCGCTTGCGAAGGAGAAGCCCGGCACCGAGGCTTTC
>Ga0207648_10001326_pt1 | contig 27513 bp, 21 predicted proteins | sample KBSMisM32_FD_184310 | JGI IMG/M metagenome (GOLD analysis project Ga0207648, IMG submission 184310) | Miscanthus rhizosphere microbial communities from Kellogg Biological Station, Michigan, USA - KBS Miscanthus M3-2 (SPAdes) (version 2) | ecosystem: Host-associated > Plants > Roots >... | reverse complement strand
ACCAGCGCCGGGTTGTACGCGATCGCGATCTGGCTCTGGAACATCGGGATCACGTAGCCCTGCACGTTGGTGCCGAGCGCGTTCTTCGACGCTTCGGAGGTCACCAGCCTGCCGGTGGAGACGTCGCGCACATAAGGAGCGAGCAGGCCTTCGCGCACCAGGTCGCCGGCCATCTTCTGATGGATCACGGCGACGTCGACGTCCCAGGCCGCGTTGCCCTTCTGCGCCTGCAGCTTCTCGGCGATCTTCTGCGAGCCGCCATCGCCGGGACCGGTGCCCACTGCCTTGACCACCGCTTTCGGATTTGTCTTCTCGAAGCGCGGCGCGAGAAAGTCCTTGATGTAGTCGACCATGTTCTGGTCGCCGGCCGTCACGACGTTGAGCGTGGTCTGCTGCGCGACTGCGGGTGCCGAAGCGAAAGCCGCGGCGAGGGCAAACAGGACCAGGTTGCGTTTCATGCGCTCCTCCTCGAAAAGATATGCAGCGAAGACACCGGCAGCCCGATACCGACGTTCTCGCCCACGGCGAGTCGGCGGGAATCGTCCACCATGAACTGATTCTGCCCCACGGCGACCGCATAGCGATAGAACCCGCCGGGGTACGACGCCTGCACGATGCGGCCCCGCAGCAAAAGCCGGTCGGAAACCGCGGCGTCAGCGGGGCCTAGCCGTGCGGCTTCGCTGCGGAAATGGACAACCACCGGGCCCGCCACCCCGGCACCGTGGATGAGGACGGCATCGTTGTGGGCGCCGGCCTCGATCCGGACGCCGCCGTCCGTGGGCCGGGCATCCAGCTCGACCACGTTGCCGGCGCCCATGAAAGCGGCGATGAACGGCGAGTTGGGCCGGTTGTAGACCTCCTCGGGCGTACCGAGCTGGGCGATGCGTCCGGCGTCGAGGATCGCGATGCGGTCGGCCATCACCATCGCCTCCTCGCGGTCGTGGGTGACGTGGATGGTGGTGATGCCGAGCTTCGCCTGCAGCGCCTTGATCTCGTGGCGCACGTCTTCGCGGATGCGCGCGTCGAGATTCGACAGCGGCTCGTCCAGCAGCAGCAATTCCGGGCTCACGGCGAGCGCGCGGCCGAGCGCCACGCGCTGGCGCTGCCCGCCGGAGAGCTGTGTCACGTTGCGCTCGCCGAAGCCGTCGAGCTTGAGCATGGCCAGGATCTCGGCCACGCGCCGGGCGATCTCGGGTTTCGCCACCTTGCGCAGCTTGAGCCCGTAGCCGAGGTTCTGCGCGGTCGTCATGTGCGGCCACAGGGCGTAGGACTGGAACACCATCGCCATGCCGCGCCGGTCGGGCGGCTCGTGCGTGATGTCGCGGCCCGCGACCGAAATGCTGCCGGCGGCGACTGAAACGAACCCGGAGACGGCGCGCAGCAGCGTGGTCTTGCCGCAGCCCGAAGGGCCGAGCAGGGCGACGAACTCGCCCGCCGCGACCGCGAGCGAAATCCGCTTGAGCACCAGCGTGTCTCCGTAAGAGACTTCGAGATCCCTCACCTCGAGTGCGGCGCTCCCCATGCCAAACGATTATTCCACAAGCAGGACACTGGGCATCATCGGCCTCGGCATCATGGGCGGCGCCATGGCCGAAGCGTTTCTTGCCGCAGGGTACAAGGTCTGTGGTTACGATCCGCTGACCGCGGCGGCGCAGCGCCTGAAGCGCGCCGGCGGCGCGCCGCTCGCCTCCGCGACCGAAGTCGCCGAGCGGGCCGACATCCTGATCACATCGCTGGCGTCCGCCGCCGCCCTCGACGACGCGGTGAGCGCGATCTGCCGCAGCCGCAAACGCCGTCGGCTGCTGGTCGAGATGAGCACCTTGCCGCTCGCGGACAAGCGCCGGGCGCGCACCCGGCTTGCGCGCGCGCGGATCATCGCGCTCGACTGCCCGGTGAGCGGCACGGCGGTGCGCCTGAAGGAGCGTACCTGGACGATATTCGCGAGCGGCGCGCGCGCCGCGTGCACTCGCGTCAAGCCGGTGCTTACGGTCCTTGCCGACAATGCGCCTTATGTAGGAACCTACGGCAACGGCACGCGGATGAAGTTCGTCGCCAACCACCTGGTGGCGATCCTCAACGTGGCGTCGGCCGAGGCGCTGCTGTTCGGCCGGCGCATGGGACTGGACGTGCGCCGCGTGTTGGAAGTGTTCGGACCCAGCCCGGTCGTCGGCACCGGTGTGATGCGCCTGCGCGGCGACCTGATGGTGAAGCGGCGCTACCGGCCGGCGACCATGAAGATCGCGGTGTGGCAGAAGGACATGCGCATCATCGGCGACATGGCACGCGCCTCCGGCGCAGCGACGCCGCTGTTCGACGCCAGCGCGCCAGTATTCACCGCCGCGCTAAGGCAGGGCTTCGGCGAGGCCGACACCGCCTCGGTCTATGAAGTGCTCGACCGGAAGTCGCTCAGGTCCCGATGAGCAGGTTGCCCGAGGCGTCGCGTTTGAGGCCGGTTTCGGCCGCCCTGTCGTAGACCTCGGGCGTCCATTCGACTTTTCCGGGATCCGGACCGCCGATCAAGGTGAGCAGAGTGCCGCGGCCTTCGCCGACATAGCGGAAGCCGCGATACACGCCCACCGGGACGTGAACGGTGTCGAAGGGCTGCAGCACGATCTCCTTCTGGCCGGTGTCGGTCATGAAAGTCACAGCCCAGGGACCGACGAGCGGCATGAAGACCTCCTCGGTCTTGTGCGCGTGCAGCGCGGTGCCGTTGCCGGGGTCGCACTGGATCATGCCAAGGTTGAAGCCGTACGCCGGCAACGGAATGTTGGGCTGCAGGTCGGGCAGGTCGGTGCGCTCGACCACGCCGTTGCCGATGATGTTGATCTTGCGGCGCCGGCAGCCGGGCAGCCGGCTGTCGACGAATGCCTCCTCGGAGCCGCGCAGCTGGTCGAACCGCGCCACGTGCTTGAGCATCTCTTCGACGGTGGTGGTCTTCATGGTCACTCCGGCTTGATTTTCGCGAGCTGCACGATTGCCGCCCATTTCGACAGCTCGGCCTTGATGTAGGCGCTGAATTGCTCCGGCGTGTCCGGCGTCGCGAGCGCGCCGTCCTTCGCCAGCTGCTCGACGATTTCCTTCTGGCCGAGGATCTGCCCCATTTCGCGGTTGAGGCGCGTCACCGCTTCGCGCGGCATGCCCGCCGGCGCGATCAGTCCGGCCCAGGAGAACGCCTCGTAGCCGGGGACGCCGCTTTCCGCGAGCGTCGGAAACTCCGGCAACGCGGGCATGCGCTGAGCGTTACCGACCGCCAGCGCGCGTAGCTTGCCGGCGCGGATGTGCGGCAGCACCGTGGGGATGCTGCTCATGGTGAACGCCACTTCGCCGGCGAGCAGGGCGGTCGCGGCCGGCGCGGTGCCTTTGTAGGGTACGTGCATCAGGTTGATGTTCGCCATCGAGGCGAGCAGCTCGACCGCGAGATGGCTGCCGTTGCCGATGCCGGGGGAAGAGTAGTTCAACGCGCCCGGCTTGGCTTTCGCCAATGCGATGAACTCCGCGACGCTGTTCGCGGGAGTCGAGGGATGCGTCACCAGCAGCAGCGGGAAATCGACCATGCGCCCGATCGCGGTGAAGTCGCGCACCGGGTCGTACGGCAGCTTCAGATAGATGCTCGGATTGATCACCAGCGGACCGTTGGAAGCGGCGCAGATCGTGTAGCCGTCGGGCGCGGCGGTCTTCAGCGCCTCGAGCGCGATGATGCCGTTCGCCCCAGAGCGATTTTCGATCACCACCGGCTGCCCGAGCCGATCGGACAGATGCTTGCCGACGATGCGCGCCGCGAAATCCACGCCGCCGCCAGGCGGAAACGGCACCAGCATGCGGATCGGCTTGGCGGGCCATGTTTGAGCCATCCCCGTGATGGGCATGCAAAGCAAAATCAAAAATCCGATCACTGCGCGGCGCATCGCGTCTCTCCTTTGTCGATCGCGCGGTTCACCCGCGGCATGACTTCGGTCGCCATCAGCTCCATCGACCGCTTCGCCAGCGCCGCATCCACCCAATCCATCCCCGCATAGACCAGCTCGCCGAACTCGCCGACCTCCTCGCGCAGCGCGAGGATCTGGTCGACAACGCTATGCACCGTTCCGCAGAGCACCAGGCGGTCGACCAGGTAGTCGTCGGTGAGCTCGGCGTCGTCCTGTGCCGGGTGGGTCTTGAAGATGATGTGGCGGTTCGAGAAGCGCATCTTCTTGCCCATCATGCGCCAGTAATAGCGATAGGGACTGTTCGGATCCCGGCGGCCGTAGCGCAGCGCCACCTTGTCGTCGTCCGCGACGAAAACGGTACGCGCCACGCGCCATTCGTCGGCGTGCGCGACCTTCCCGGCGTTGCGCTTGCCGATCGCATAATTTGCCCAATGGCTCGGCAGGTATTGCGAGAGCAGGAAGTTCGCCGAGAGCGGATGAAAGTCGCGCTCGCCCATGGCGATCACGCCTTTGGAACCAGGCGCGACAACCGTGCCGACGATCTCCGGGCGCGGCTTCTGATACGGCTTGTAGAGCTCGCCGCGATCGATCTCGGCGATGCGCGTCTTCGCCGTCGTCACCTTGAAGCGGTTGCCCGGGAAATCGATCTCGTAAGGCGGCTCGCGCTGCCAGATCGCCAGGATCACGTCGATCGCATCGGCGAACAGCTTGTTGCGGTCCTCGTCCAGCAGCCCGAGCGCCTCGGCATCGGAGCGCAACGCGCCGGGGCTCACCCCGAAGATGAACCGCCCCCGCGCCAGATGGTCGAACATGGCAGCGTGCGACGCGATCAGCGCGGGATGCGTATGGGAAAGGTTCGAGGTTCCGGTGGCGAGCTTGATGCGCTGCGTCGCGTGCACCAGGCTGGCGAGGAAGATGAAGCTGTTGGTGACGTTCTCGGACTTCTCGGTGAGATGCTCGCCGACGAATGCGTCGTAGAAGCCGAGCCGGTCGGCGAGGATGATGGCCTCGCGATCCTCGTCCAGGGTCTGCGACGGGGCTCGGTGCGCCGGGTGCAACGGCATGGTGAAATAGCCGAGCCGCATGGAGGCCGATTATGTCCGGAATGACGAGAATTTCGACACTGGGACTTCTCTTGGTTGCGCTTGCGGCCGGTTGCCAGAGCGCCGGCGAGCAGAAACCGGGCGCGCGGGAGCCGGCGCGGGTGCTCAAGGCCGACCCGGACGGCGTGCAGCGCGTCACCTTGCTGGCGGGCAACTATTTTTTCAAGCCAGGCCACATCGTCGTGAAGGCCGACACGCCGGTGGAGATCCTCGCCAGCCGTGAGGCCGGCATGGTGCCGCATGACCTGGTGATCCAGGCTTCGGATGGCTCGACGCTGGTCCAGCAGGACCTGGCCACCGAGCCGCGCAAGATCGCGTTCACGCCGAGGAAACCCGGCAAGTACCCCATGTACTGCAGCAAGAAGCCGCCCCTGATGGCGAGCCACCGCGAGCGGGGCATGGAAGGGATTCTGGAAGTCGTTCCCTAGGGGGCGTATTTCATCAGTGTTTGCGCGTAAGCGGGTGCCGTGGGCTCGTGCATGAAGTAGACGTAGGTGTTCTGCCATGCGGTCCGGGCGAGGCGCTCGGCCCAGCGACGAAGGTCTTCCTCGCTGTAAACCTCGAGCCGCAGCCGCACGTAGCCCCACGGCGCGGTTTCGACCAGCGGCGGCGGCGCGTTGTCCTCGCGCTCGGAAAAGCACAGGCTCGCGCCGGCGTTCTTGAGCAGCGCGTACACGTCGTCGGAGAACCAGGTGTCGTTGCGGAACTCGAAAGCGGCCATATGCCCGGCCGGCAGGAGCGGGAGGAAGTCGGCGAGGCGTGCGAGATCTTTCTTCAGGAACGGTGGCAGCTGGAACAGCACCGGGCCGCGCTTGCCGCCGAGGCTCGCCAGGTTCCGATAGAGAAAGGCCACGGAGTCAGCGGCGCTGTCGGCCTTGAGGCGCGACATGTGCGTGATGCGGCGCGAGGCCTTGATGGCGAAACGGAAGGTTTCGGGCGTGTTGCGCGCCCAGTTCTCCAGCACCGCCGCCTTGGGCATCTGATAGAAGGTGTTGTTGATCTCGACCGTCGGCAGGCGCTCGGAATAGAACGCGAGCATTTCCTCCGGTTTCATCTTCTCGGGGTAAAAGGTGCCTTTCCACTCCTTGAACGAGTAGCCGCTCGCGCCGGCCAACAGTTTTCTAGAATCGGGCATGGCGAAAAGCAAGCTTAGCGAGTATTCGGCGAAGCGCACCTTCAGCGCGACGCCGGAGCCTCCCGCCGCGGTGCGCGAGCGCACCGGCCCGCTGCTGTTCGTCATCCAGCAACATTCGGCCACGCGCCTGCACTACGACTTCCGCCTCGAATGCGACGGCGTCCTCAAGTCGTGGGCTGTGCCCAAGGGGCCGTCGCTCGATCCGGCCGACAAGCGCCTCGCGGTACGTACCGAAGACCATCCGTTCGATTACGCCTCGTTCGAAGGGGTGATCCCGAAAGGTCAATACGGGGCCGGCGAGGTGATCGTCTGGGATTGCGGAGTGTATTCGCCGGACGAGGAGGCGCCGTGGGTCGAGGACCGCGCGGCGGCGGAGAAGCAGGTGCTGGACGGTCTGGCGAACGGCAAGCTGAGCGTCATGCTGCGCGGCGAGAAGGTGAAGGGCTCCTACGCCCTGGTGCGCACCAAGGACGACAAGACGTGGTTGCTGATCAAGCACAAAGACCGCTTCGTGACCAAATCCGACGTCACGGCGCGGCACCGCTCGGTGCTCTCGGGCATCACGGTGGAAGAGATGAAAGCGATGCCGGAGCAGATGCCGGCGGCGCAGCTCGTGCCCGGCGGTCATGGCGAGGCGATGCCGAAAAAGCTCGAGCCGATGCATGCCGAGCTGGCCGATGCACCCTTCAACCGGCCGGGGTGGGCGTGGGAGCCGAAGCTCGACGGCTACCGGGTGCTCGCGTTCATCCAGGGCGGAAAGGCGAGCCTGCGCTCGCGGCGCGGCCTGGAACTGGCCGAAGACTTCCCGAAGCTGGCGGCGGAGCTCGCGCAGCAGGGACCCGAGATGATCCTCGACGGCGAGATCGTCGCCTTCGACGAGAGCGGCAAGCCCTCGTTCAACGCAATGCAGAACCGCAGCCAGACGGTCGTGTTCTATGCCTTCGATCTGCTGCATTTCGGCGGCGTCGACCTGCGCAAGGCGCCGTATGCGGACCGGCGGCGCTATCTCTCCCAATGCCTGCTGCCCTCGCCGCTGGTACAGCTCGTGCATGCCGAAGACGACGGCGTCGCGCTCTATTCCGCGGCGCTCGCCAGCGGCTTTGAGGGCGTGATCGGCAAGCGCAAGGACAGCCGCTACGAGGCCGGCAAGCGCTCGGGCGCGTGGCTCAAGGTCAAGTCGACGAACAGCGGCGACTTTGTCGTCGGCGGATATACGAAAGGGCAGGGCGCTCGCGAGCCGCTGGGAGCGCTGCTATTGGGTTACTGGGATGGCAGCAAGCTGCAGTATGCCTCGCACGTCGGCTCCGGGTTCGACGACCGCACGCTCGCGCAGGTGCGCTCGCAGCTCGAGCCGCTGCGCCGCAAGACCAATCCGTTCGCCACCAAGCCGGAGCTGAATGCCCCGGCGACCTGGGTCGAGCCGACGCTGGTCGCCGAGGTCAAGTTCCAGGGCTGGACCGGCGACGGCTCCCTGCGCGCGCCGGTGTTTCTGCGGCTGCGCGACGACATCGATCCCAAGGAGGTGCGGCGCGCCGCCGAAGCCGGGCCCGCCGAGCCGGCGCAGGGCTCGGAGCTCGACGAGCTGGTCGCGCAGATCGAGAAGGCAAAGGCCAATGCCACGATCGTGGTCGGCGGTCACCCGCTCAAGCTCACCCACCTCGATCGGGTGTACTGGCCGGCCGACGCGGGGCTGAAGCAGCCCACGCTCACCAAACGTGACTTGCTGCGCTACTTCGCGCAGGTCGCACCGTTCATGCTGCCCCATCTGGCCGACCGGCCGCTGACGATGATCCGCATGCCCGACGGCATCAACGGCCAGCGCTTCTACCAGAAGCACTGGCACCAGGAACGGCCCAAGTTCGTCGAGACCATCACGCTTTACTCGGGCAGCAAAGACGAGAGCCACGAATACCTGCTGTGCAACAACCTGCCGACACTTCTGTGGCTCGCCCAGTCCGGCACGCTCGAGTTCCACGTGTGGCATTCGCGTGCCCGCTTTGCGCCCGACTGCGCCACCAAGAGCACCGACTACGCCTCATCGCTCGAGGCGCTCGAAGGCTCGGTGCTCAACTATCCCGACTATGTGGTGTTCGACATCGATCCCTACATCTACTCGGGAACGGAAAAGCCCGGGGACGAACCCGAGCTCAACACGGCGGCGTTCGAGAAAGGTAAGGAGGTCGCTTTTCGCCTGCGCGAGCTCCTGAACAGCATGAAGCTCGAGCCGGTGGTGAAAACTTCCGGCAAGACCGGCCTGCATGTGTTCCTGCCGATCCGCCGCACGATCGATTTCGATGCCGCGCGCGAGGTGTCCGAGCGGGTCGGCCGCCACCTGATGCGCCTGCATTCGAAGGACATCACGCTGGAGTGGAGCGTGCCCAAGCGCACCGGAAAGATTTTCATGGACTACAACATGAACGTGCGCGGCAAGACGCTGAACGTGGCGTACTCGCCGCGCGGCGCGCCGGGGGCACCAGCCTCTTTGCCACTATCTTGGGACGAGCTGGCGGACGCGCACCCGCTCGACTTCCGCATCACCAACATCGCGGAGCGCCTGGCGGAGAACGGCGACCGGTGGGGGGATGTTCTTGCGCGCAAGCAGAGTCTGGAGCTGGCGCTCGGACGCACGAAGGCATAATGGAGTATCCTTCGAACCTTTCGCTCGAAGTACGTAGCGTAAGTTACTGATTACATGAGGTGAAGCATGGCTGCGAGATCGATAGCGTCGCTCACCATCTCGTTCGGGCTGGTTTCCATCCCGGTCAAGCTGTATTCGGCTACCGAGGCGAGCCGCGCGATTTCATTCAACCTGCTGCACAAGACCTGCGGCTCGCGCCTGAAACAGCAGTACTTCTGCATCAAGGAAGAAGTCCCGGTGGCGCGCGAGGACATGGCCAAAGGCTATGAATTCGCCAAGGACCAGTACGTGATGTTCACGCCCGAAGAGCTGAAAGCGCTCGAAGAGGCGGGCACGCATACCGCCGACATCACCGAGTTCGTTCCCGCCGCGACGGTCGATCCGGTGTTTTTCGACAAGGCCTACTTTCTCGGGCCCGACAAGGGCGGCGCCAAGCCTTACGCGCTTCTCGCGCGCGCGTTGAAGGAGTCGGGGCGCTGCGCGCTCGGCCGTTGGGCCGCGCGCGGCAAGCAGTACATCGTGATGATTCGCCCGGTGGACACAGGCCTGGTGGAAGGCCTTGTCATGCAGCAGCTGCTCTACGCCGGCGAAGTACGCAACATCAACGACATCGACATTCCGAAGATGGATGTCAAACCCGCAGAGCTCAAGCTCGCGCAGCAGCTGATCGAGCAGCAGTCGGTCGAGAAGTTCGATCCGGCTGCGTACACCGACGAAGTTCGCGCGCGTGTCGAGGCTGCGGTGCAGAAGAAAGTCGAGGGCCAGGAGATCACCATGGCCGAGGCTCCGGAGCAGGGCGCGCAGGTCATCGATCTGATGGAAGCCTTGCGCGCCAGCCTGGAGAAGAAGCCGGCGAAGAAGGCCGCCCCGGTGGCCGCACCGGCCGCCAAGCCCGCCGCGCGGAAGACCGCCAAGAAATAGCGTGCACCAGTTCGGGGTGCGGGAGGTGGAAAAGCTCCTGCGCCTGCCGCGCAGCACGATTCGCGCGCTGGTCGAGGCCGGCTTCGTCACCCCGAGCCGCGGCCCGCGCAACACGCTGCGCTTCTCGTTCCAGGACCTGATCGTGCTGCGAACTGCCCAAGCGCTCGCCGCGGCGCGCGTGCCGGCAAAGCGAATCAACCGGTCGCTGAAGGAGTTGAAGCGCCAGTTGCCGGAGACCATGCCGCTCTCCGGCCTCAGCATCGATGCGGTCGGCGATCGCGTAGTGGTCAAGGAAGGCGCGAGCCGCTGGCAGGCCGAGTCCGGGCAGTACCTGCTCGCATTCGAAGGCGATCCGGTAACCGGCGCGCTCAAGGTCATCGCACCGGAAGCCGCCCCCACCGAAGAGTCGGTCGAAGACCGGATCGATCAGGGTTACGACCTGCATGAGGCGGGTCGCTTGAAGGAAGCGGAGGCCGTTTACCGCAGGGCGCTCGAAGCGCACGGTCCCGATGCGCTCGTTCTCTACAACCTCGGCGTCCTGCTCGAGGACATGAAGCGCAAGGAAGAGGCGATCGAAGCCTACCAGGCGGCATTGAACGTCGATCCCGTGATGGCCGACGGCCACTACAACCTTGCGCTGCTTTGCGAAGAGCTCGGCAAGCCGCAGCAAGCAATCCGTCACATGGCGCAATACCGCCGCCTGACTGCAGCGAAAAAGTGACGGCAGGAAGTCACAGCGCGCCCGCAGCAATCGAGACATAGTGCCTTAAGCGCGCAAGTTAGTTTCGGGTGGCCTCGGATCTGATCTAGGCTCAAGGATCATGAGGAGAAAAACGTGACTACACCTCAAGCTTGGATGATCTGGCCGGAGAACCCGGCACTCTCGATTCTGGTCCTCGCGCTGCTCGGCATGGTGTTCCTGTACGCCGCGCGCCGGCCGATGCACGAATTGCTGCACGCAGTTGGTGGCCTGGTCGGCGCGCCGTTACGCGTTGGTGCACGCTGGCTGGCGGCCGTGGCGAATGCAATGAGGCAGCGCAACAAGGCGGTACTGCTCGCCCATGGGCGTCAGGAGGTCAGCAATCGCATCGAGCGCGAATTCGAGCGCCTGGCGGCGACCGTAAAGCGCGACTTGCAGGGCTATCCGACGCTGCAGCGCAAGCTGCTCGACGAGATCACGCGCATCGAGGAGGACTACCGCAAGTGCGGTGAAGTGCCGCCGCCCTCGCCCGACTGGGTCGAAGCCGTCGCCGCCGTCGCCAACGTGAAGAGCGGCAGCGAGATGGTCCAGTCCATCCTCGAGGAGATCAAGCGCTCGGTGGACAAGATGCACGAAAAGACGCTCGGGGAATATCGCCGCTCGTACGAGACGCGCCACAAGATCCTGGAGGGCTTCATGCCTTTCTGGCGCTCGGTCGACAAGACGCTGACCGAGGTCGACAAGAAGCTGGCCGAGCTGCAGAACGGCGCCGGCGCGGTCGACGCGCACATGGAGAAGTACGAGGCGATCAACGCGAAGACCGACAAGGCCGAGCAGATGCTCACGGTCTCGGCGTTCACGCAGTTCGCGATCGCGCTGCTGGTGATGATCGTCGCCGCCGGCGGCGCGTTCATCAACTTCAAGCTGATTGCGCTGCCCATGTCGGAGATGGTGGGCGCGGGCGACTACCTGACGAGCTCGCTGCGCACCTCGGAGGTCGCTGCACTGGTGATCATCCTGGTCGAGGCCTCGATGGGCCTCTTCCTGATGGAAGGCCTGCGCATCACGCACCTCTTTCCGAGCATCGCCGGCCTGAACGACCGGATGCGCCGGCGCATGATGTGGATCGCGCTGGTGCTCCTGTTCACCCTCGCAGGAGTGGAGGCTGCGCTTGCGCTGATGCGCGACATGCTGATCGCCGACAAGCAGGCGCTGCTCCAGTCACTGGCGACCGCGGCTCCTGCGGCGCAGACCGACGGCTGGGTCGGACGCATTCCGACCATCGGGCAGATGCTGCTCGGCTTCATCCTGCCGCTCGCGCTCACCTTCATCGCCATTCCGCTCGAATCGCTGATCCACTCGAGCCGGACAGTTGGGGGCGTGCTGCTCGCCGGCGGCGTCGATGGCATCGCGTTGCTACTGCGCATCGCGTCGAGCATCGTGCGGCGAGCCGCGCGCGTGCTGATCACGGTCTACGACGTGCTGATCGTCGTGCCGCTCCTCGCCGAGCGCCTGACGAAGAGCACGCTTGCCACGCGGCGTGGGGCAGTCGACCTCGACGATTCGGTGCATCAGGTGCGTTAGCCGGAGGCCATCATGATCCGATACCTTGCGTTGCTACTGATCGTCGGGCTGGCTGCGTGCAGCGACCCGCGCAGCCATACCCAGGCGGTATACATGCTGGTGGATACCTCGGGCACCTATTCGCTCGAGGCGGGAAAGGCCCAGGTGATCGTCAACTACCTGCTAGGCACGCTGCAGTCGGGCGATTCCCTGGCGGTCGCGCGTGTCGAGAGCCGCAGCTTCAGCGAGAAGGACATCGTGGCGAAAGCGACCTTCGATCGCCGACCCTCGCAGGCCAACGCGCAGAAGCGGGCGTTCAGCGATACCACCAAGGGGTTCGTGAGCAGCGTGAAGCAGAGCCGCTACACGGATATCAGCGGCGGGTTGATGCAGGGCGCCGAGTTCCTGAATGAGACCGGCGCCGGCACCAAGACCATCATCATCTTCTCCGACATGCAGGAGGAGCTGGACAAGGTCACGATCCGCGATATCCCGATGAACCTGAAGAACATCCGCGTGATCGCGGTCAACGTGGTCAAGCTGAAGACCGACAACGTCGACCCGCGCCGCTACTTCGGCCGGTTGGAAGCCTGGCAGAAGCGCGTGCAGGCGGCCGGCGCGACGGAATGGCGCGTGATCAACGATCTCGAGCGGCTGGACGCGATCTTCTCGAAGAGCTGACTAGAAGGAGCGCCCGACGCGCAGGTAGGCGGTGGTCTTGCCGCCCTGGTCGTGGCCATCGGCGATGCCCGCGCGCAGATTGGCGCCGCCCAGGTAGCCGAAGCGTACCTCGCTCATGAATTCGACGCCGTAGCCGCGGTGGTAGTCCGGCTCGCCACCCCGCGGCCACGCCGCGCCCACGTCGACGAACAGGTTCAGCGCGAGCCGGTTGAGTCCCACAGGCGGCACCATCAGAGCGAGGTCGACGTCCTTGAGGGGGATGCGCCATTCCGCGGTGACCATGCGCGCGCGGTTGCCGATGAGCGTCGGCTCACCGCTGGTATAGCCTCGCAGCGCGAATTCGCGCTCATTCAGGATCGGCAGCAGAGTGGGTGGGTCGGAGAACGTGCCACCGAGCTGGAACGGCTCGGCGTCCGGCTCGCCCCAAGCCTCGTTCCAGCGCAGCGAAAGTACAGTGTGGCGGAGCGGGAAATGGATGCGCGTGTCGGCGCGGTAGACGTCACCCGAATACGCAGCGTGTAGCCCATTCGATGTCTCAGCGAACAGGCGCAGCTGGAAGCCTGTGCTGGGGCCCTCCGACATCCAGAATTGGCGCCGGGTATCGATTCCCGCCACCAGACCCAACACACGCTCATCCTGCGAGGTAGCGGTCAACTTGGGCGAGACGCGATGAAGCTGCTCGCGCTCGAGCGCGCCGCCAAGGCCCCAATAGATGCGCCGGTTGAGCGCGAGGTGGCGCCAGGTTGAAACCCACTGAACTCCTTCTGAGATCTCGTAGGCTTCGATCTTGTCGCTGCCCGAGGTTTCCTTGACGACCATCGAGCGATCGACCAGCAGACCGTGCCGCCCGTCGTATAGATAGGCGAGGTCGCCGATCAGCTCGTTCTGGCTGAATTCGTACAGCGCCGCCAGGGCGTACTGATGAAGTCCGAGCGCGTCTTGCCCGAACGTGGTTGCGCCGAGGGCAAACTTGCCGTCGGCAAGCTCGATCAGCGGCAGCCAGTTGCGCGGCAGCAGCGACGACCACGGGGCATAGGACCTGTCGGGCAGGGTCACGGCCGGCGTTTCGGCCGGCTCGGGCTGCTGTGGCGCGCTCGCCGAAAGGTGCCCGATCGGCGATTCAGGGAGCTTCAGCAGGCGCAGGACGTCGCCGTCGGCCTCGATCGTGGTCAGCAGCATCTCGCCGCGCTGCGGCGCGCTGATCTCGCGCACACCGTTCGCCGCCTCGGTCCAGCGCGAGAGTTGGCCGCCATCCCGCACCGACCAGACATTGAAGACCTTGCCGTAGTCCGCAACGAAGAACAGCTCCTCGCGGTCGCCAAAGCGAGGCGAGTGCTTCGCGGCTTGATCGGAGACCAGCGTTTGGACCTGGCCGCCGCTGATGCGGATTACAGACCAGCGGTCATTGCGCAGGCTCGTGATGGCCACCGCTCCACCCTTTGCGGCGACGCCGGTCAGGGATTCCCCCGGGGCCGTGCGATAGAGCACGTGGCCGTCGAGCGTGACCACTTGCGACTGCCCATTCTCTGTGCGGATGGCAACCACCCGGCCATCGTCGAGCGCCACGGCGAGTCGGTAGCGGCCGCAATCGCTCAGGCGTTTCAGGCGGCCGTCGGACCCAACCAGGCTCACGTCGTAGTAGTAGTTGTAGTTGCGGCAGATCTCCGGCTGGGCGAGCACGGCGTTGCCGTTGGGCGAGAGGGTCAGCCGCGCATCCTGCTCCACGCCGCGCAGGTCCTCGGGCTTACCGCCCGGCGCCTGCTTGACGAGCTGCGCACGCGTATAGCCGTCAAACCGGATGTACCAGCGTGTGCCGTCGGGTGAAAGGGCCGGGCTGCTGAGCGCCCAGTCGCGTGCCAGGACTTCGCCTTCCGCGGGGGAGCGAACTCTCTCGTCGAAGCGCGCGGCCAGCCAGCTCTGATATTCGGCCCAGAGCGCGTCCATGTTCTTGCGCGTTACAGTGACCGGATTGCTATGCACGCGGAAAGGAATGATGTTGTCGCTGTAGGCCTCGATGAAGTCCGTGACCGCGTTCGGCCCGTAACGCTCCTGGAGAAAGGCGAAGAAATAGCCGCCGTAAAGGTAGTCGCGGTTCAGCGGAAAGCCGCGTCCGTCGGCGTTGATCTCGGCGAGCGGGCGGAATCCGCGCGCCGCCTCGGCGCGCATCATGCCTTCGAATGTGCTGTTGCCGAGGCGTCCATAGCTGCGCGCGGGTTCTGACTCGGCTTGCACCGCCAGGCCCTCGATGATCCAGCGCGGCTGAAGCGCGTTGGGAAAGACGAACGGTATGCGGCCGAACGCGTTGCGCAGCCCGAGGGGCGCGCCGCGCGCCTTGTCCATGTGGACGATATGAAACAACTCGTGCGTGAGCAGCAGTTCGAGCCATTCCCGGTTCTGCAGCAGCTCGCCTTCCTCCGGCGGCGTGAGGAACACCATCGAGTAGTTGAACGGGATCGGCGAAGCGAGGCCGTTGGAGAAATCGGCCGAATCCAGCACCACGACGTGGATGCGCGAGGTCGGCTTCCAGCGCAGCAGCGCCGTGTGGCGCGCCAGCACCCGCTCCGCGATGCCGGCCACGATTCTCGCCTGCTCGCGGTTGCGCTCGGCGAAGTGCACCTGGAAGCTGGCGGTCTCGAGCGTGCGCCAGCGCAGGCGGGGATCGACGAAAGACAGCTCGGACCACTGTGCGACCGCTGTGGGCAGCCAGGCGAGCAGCGCGAGCATAAGCAGACGTTTCAAAATGGTTCGTTCCTCCCTGGCGCGTCCCATTCTAATATCCGTCCTGCGAGGTGAACTGCATGAAACTACCCAGTCCAACACGACGCCGGATCGTCGCGGCCGGCGCTGCCGCGCTGGCGCTTGGGCCGCTGCGCGCGCGTGCGCAGGCCTTTCCATCGAAGAACATGCGCGTGGTCGTTCCCACCGGCCAGGGTGGAGGCGCCGACCGCCTGGCGCGCGTATTCGACGATTTTTGGGGGCCGCTGCTCAAGGCCAACTTCGAATACGGCTTCTTCGCCGGCGCGGCCGGCCAGGTCGGCTACGAGCTGTATCTGCACAAACGCGAGCGCGATGGTCACAACCTGCTCTTTGGCAACATGGGGCCGGAGATGATCATGTACGCCCTGCAGAAGCCAAAATACCGCTTCCCCGAGGACTACCAGTACTTCTGCCGGCTCGACGTGGACGACAGCGTGGTTTATGTGCGCCGCCAGAGTCCCATCAAGCGCCTGGAAGACCTGGTCGCAGAGGGAAAGAAACGTGCGGTCAATGTGGCGGTCAGCCGCCTTCCGCATCCCGCGTCGATCGGCATGCTCGCCTTGGGCAACGCGACCAAGGCGCGGTTCAACCTGATTCCCTATGGCGGCGGCAATCCGACTTCGGTAGCGGTGATGAACGGCGAAGCCGACTGCGGGGCGCTGCCGGTGGCGGGCGTTGCCGCGCTCGGCGACCAGATGCGCGTGCTCGGTATCTTCAACGACGACGATGCCAAGATGGCGAAGTACACCGACAAGGCGCCGGCAGTGAACAAGGTGTTCGGCACCAAGATTCCGCCGCTCTACTCGTCGCGCTCGTGGGCCATCCATACCGAGGTGATCGAGAAATTTCCCGACCGGTTCGCGCTGCTGGAAAAGACCGCGCGCCAGGTGTTCGACAACCCGAAGTACAAGGAGGAGTACGCCAAGACCGGGGCGCCGGTCGAGACCATCCAGTTTGGCGACCGGAAGCTGTGCACCGAGTACGCCAGGGGCATGGTTGCCCTCGCGGACGAATATCGCTCGCTGCTGACCGCCAAGAAGTGAAGAAGCCCCTCGGCGCGGACCTGGTCATCCCCGCGCTCGCGCTCGGCTTCGCGATCTATTTCTTCATCTCGATCGCCGATCTCGCCTGGGAAGCCAAGGCGAACGGCGTGATGATCGGCGGCATCCTGGTCTTGCTGATCGCGGCTCAGGTCGTGCGCATCGCCATCGGCATCTCCAAAGGCGAGGCGAGCCTGGGTTTGAGCGGGTTGTGGGAGCCGCGCGAAGTGCTCGGCAGGCGAGTCGGCATGGTCGTCGTCACCATTGCCTTCATCGCCACGCTGAACTGGCTCGGCCTGACGCTCGGGCTGCTGCTCTCCCTTTTCGCCGCGCTGTGGATCATGGGGGCGCGCGGCAAGGCGCTGGCGATGGTTCCGATCGTTGTTGCCACGGCCGCCTATCTGCTGTTCATCTATCTCCTGCAATCGGATATCCCGCACGGGCCGATCGAGAGGCTGTTCTCTTGAGCTGGGATTTCCTGCTGCATCAGTTCGGCGTGCAGTTCGGCCTTTGGTGGGTGATCCTTCCCGCGATCCTGCTCGGCATCGTGGTCGGCATCCTGCCGGGCTTCAGTCCGCAGAACACGCTGATCATGCTGCTGCCGCTCACCCTGTCGGTGCCGGTGGAGCAGGCGATGGCGTTCATGATCTCGCTCTACTGCGCGAACCATCTGGCCGGCGGCATCCCTGCGATCCTGGTGAAGATTCCCGGCTCGGGCGGCGCCGCCGCGACCACGCTGGACGGCTACCCGATGACGCAGAAGGGGCAGGCGCAGCAGGCGCTGGTGCTGTGCTTTACCGCGTCGGTATTCGGCGGCCTGATTACCACCCTTGCCACCATCGCATTGCTGCCTTGGCTGTCGCAGATCGGCCTCTATCTGCGCTCGGTGGAGATGGTGGTGGTGATGCTGTTCGGGCTCACGCTGATCGCGGTGATCGCCGGCAAGGATCCGCTGAAGGCGCTGATCGCGGGCTTCTTCGGGCTGCTGATCGGGGTCATCGGCACGGACCACATCTACAACACGCCGCGCGCCACCTTCGGCTTCCTCGAGCTCTACGACGGCGTGCCGCTGGTGCCGGCGCTGATCGGCCTGTTCGCCATTTCGGAAGCCCTGGTGATGATCGAAGAGAAAATGATCGTCGACGCGGAAGGCCGCGAGCGCGCGCTGAGCGCGCGCTGGGCGGATACGGTCGAAGGGCTGAAGATGTCGCTGCAGAAGTGGTGGCATATCGTCTGGACCGCGTTCGTCGGCCTGCTGATCGGCATCACGCCGGGCGCGGGCGCGAGCATCGCCTCCTTCGTGGCCTACCAGCAGTCGCGCCTGTGGTCGAAGACGCCGGAGCTCTACGGCAAGGGAATCCCCGAGGGCGTGATCGCTCCGGAGTCGGCCAACAACGGCGTTACGTCGGGCACGCTGGTTCCCACGCTCGCGCTCGGAGTGCCTGGCGGCAGCACCGCGGCGGTCATGATGATCGTGCTGCAATACCACGGCATGGTGATGGGCCCGCGGTTGTTCGCGACCAACCCCGAGGTCGCCTACGGCGTTTTCGTGTCTATGGCGGTGTCCTACATTTTCATGATCTTTACCATCCTGCCGCTTGCGCGCTACATGTCCCGCGTGGTGCTGATCGAGACCACCTACCTTGCGCCGGTGATCATCCTGGTGACCATCGTGGCCGCGTTCGGCGAGCGGCAATATCTCTTTGACATGGGGCTGGCTCTGGTTTTCGGCGTGATCGGCTACATCGCGCACAAGACCAACTATCACGTCACCGCGATCCTGATCGGCATCCTGCTCGGGCCGCTGTTCGAGCAGTACCTGGTGCGTGCGCTGCGCCTCTCGCAGGGTGACCTGACGGTGCTCTTTTCATCGGCCATCGGCAACGTGCTGTGGGCGTTGCTGGTGCTGTCGCTCGCGCTTCCGCTCTGGCGCGGTTACAAGCAGAGGAAGAATCAGACCGTCGCGTGAGCCGACCCAGGTGCCGGCACCAGCGCATCGCCGGCGGCCTCGCTGAACGCCACCCCTTGGGGCAGGATGATCGATACCGAGCGCACGCGCTGATGGCGTGGGTCGGCTCCTGGCGGTTGTTTGCCGTTCTGCACCAGCTCTGACGCGGCCAACAGGCGTCGCCGCGCCATGACGATGCCCTGATCGGTGGGCACCAGGTTCTCGCGCGTGCGGTCCTGGATCGGCCCCATGCTCTCCTGCACCGAGGCATCCTGCATGGCGAAGCCCTCGACGCCGGAGAAGCTGCGCCCTTCCTTCTGCGCCTGGCGATCCATGCGGTAGTCGTTGTCCTTGTTGGCGACCGGACGGAACGTACCCGGCAGCAGCGGCGTGTGGATGCCTTTGCCGCTCTCCAGGGCGCTGCGCTCTTCGCGCGTCAGCGGCCGAGCGGCGTGGTGATTCGTGCTCCAGACCCAGCAGTTCTCGTCATCCCTCGGAACCCAGCAGTGGCCGCCGATGGGATGGTCGGCGCGCGGCGGGATCAGGGTGAACGAGGGCAGGACCCACTGGGTAACGCGCCAGTAGTACTTCCCGTCGCCGGTATTTCGTCGCGCGCCGATGTAGAGCCCTCCCGCCGACTCGACCACTTCGAAGTGCGGCCGCAGGTCCTTCAGGTTGTATTCATTGCCCTTGGCGCCTTTGAACAGCGGGTCTATCGTCATCGTGTGCCGATGGAGGAAGGAAACGTGGCTCGAGTCGATGCCGCCCTCCATCGCCTGCAGATAGTTGCACTCCTGCCAGCGCTTCGAGACGTAGCGCTGGCTGGGGGGAACCATGGCCCATTCGTGCTCGGGAAGGGGCGGTTGCAGCTCGGGCGGACCCATGTAGGTCCACAGCACGCCGCCGCGCTCGACCAGCGGGTACGACTTGAGCTTCATACGGCGGCAGAGGCCCGGGTTGTCGGGCTCGGACGGGATCTCGACGCACTGTCCGGTCACGTCGTACTTCCAGCCGTGGTAGGCGCAACGCAGGCCGCCTTCCTCGTTGCGGCCGAACCAGAGCGACACGCCGCGGTGGGCGCAAAACTCGTCCATCAGCCCAAGGCGATTGCCGCTGTCGCGGAAAGCGATCAGCCGTTCCGAGAGCAGCCGGACGCGCACCGGAGCGCAGTCGGCCGCCGGCAACTCGGACGCAAGCAGAGCCGGCAGCCAGTAACGCCGGAATAGCTCGCCCATGGGCGTAGCGGGCCCGGTGCGGGTAAGCAGCTCGTTCTGTTCGGCTCTCAAGAACGCGTTTCCTGGACGCCGGGGAGTTTACTCCCCGCACTCTTCAGTGAGAGACCGCCGGCGCCGAGCAGAAAGACCCCGGTCGCGAGGAACACGGGGACAGCGCCGAGCGCTGCGCCGAACCCGCCGAACACCAGCGGCACGGCGATCTGCGTGACCTTGTTCGCCATGATGCGCATGCCGAGCGCTTCGCCCGAGCGGCCGGCCGGGGCGTGGTTGTAGGTGAGGATGATGGTGAGCGGCTGCGCGGAGCCGAGCGCGAGGCCCAGGACGAACGCGGCGCCGGCCAGCAACCACGCGCTGCCCAGGGCCGGGATGGCGAGGTAGGCCAGCGCCGCGACGAACAGCGAGGCGGTGAGCACGCCGAGCTCGGTGTAACGCTGGGCGAGCCGGTGCATGAAGACGCGCACGATGAAGCCCGCCACCGCGTGGGTCGACAGGATCATGCCGATCACCGAGGGCGCGAGGCCGATGGCGCTGCCGTAGATCGGCAGGTAGAACGAGAACAGCTCGATGCCGGTGAGCGTGACGCCGCTCATGATGAGCGTGCGGCGCAGCGCCGGGATCGCGAGCAGGTCGAAAGCGCTTTTCCCCTGCGATTCCTCCTCGTGGCGCACCCGCGCGGGAATCAGGCTGCGGTGGAGCAGGGCATAAAGCGCGGGAAGGAGCGCGATAGCGGCGAGCAGCGCGAACGCGGCGCGGTAGCTGCCGAGCTCGATCGCAAAGCCGGCTGCGGACGGACCGATGAAGGCCGCGATCGAGATGCCGAGGGAAAAGGTGGCGAAATTCCGCGTGCGCTCGGCTTCGGGGCTCAGCGCGCCGACCAGGCTGTGCACCGAGACATGGAACAACACGTGGCCGAGCCCGACGAGCGCCGGACAGAGCAGGAGGGTGGTCATACCGGGGAGCGCAAGCGGCAGCGAAAGTCCCGCTCCCATGATCAGCGTGCCGACCACGATCGGCGGGCGCACGCCGAAGCGGTCCGCGAACCGACCCGCTGGCACGGCAAGCAGTAGCGGGAACGCCGCGAACAGCGCCGCAAGTACGCCGACCGTAGCGGCGCCCGCGCCGAGCTCGAGAGCGTACAGCGAGACAGCGACCTTGCTGCCGCGCAGGCTGATCGACGTCAGCGCGGCCAGCACCACCACCAGGTAAACGGCCATCGTTTGCGCGCCAGTATACTGACGGCTTGAGCGCCGTCGTCCTTCCCCAACCGCCTGTTGCACGCACCGACTGGCGAGAGCTTTGGCTGATCACCGTCGGCCACGGACTCACGCACTGGTATCCGGCCACGTTCTATCTGCTGCTGCCGCTGATCGGCAACGAGCTCGGCCTGAGCTACAGCCAGATCGGGCTGATCATGACCTGCAACTACATCGCCGCGGCGATCGCCAACGTTCCCGGCGGCATTCTGGTCGATACCGTCGGGCGCAAGGGGCTGCTGATGGCGGTGTCCCTGTTCTGGATCGGTTTTCCGTATCTGCTCATCGGCTTTACCCACAGCTACGCGATGTTGCTCGTGTGCGTCGCGCTCGTCGGCTTCGGCAACAGCCTCTGGCATCCGACAGCGATTCCCACGCTCGGGCGGCGCTATCCCGAGCGCAAGGGGCTGGTGCTCTCGATCCACGGCATGGGCGGCAACGTCGGGGATGCGATCGCGCCGATCGTGATCGGCGCTGCGCTGAGCTTCTTCGCATGGCGTGAGGTTGTGATGCTCAACCTCCTGCCGGGGCTCGTGGTGGCGCTGCTGCTGTTCGTATACCTCGGCACGATGCGCCTGGGCGCCGCCAAGGCCGGCGAAGAAACACAATCGTTTGCCGCCTACCTGCGCGGCGTGCGCGACTTGCTGCGCAATCGATCGCTCGTGCTGCTTTCCACCGGGTCCGCGTTCCGCACCATGACGCAGAGCACGCTGCTCACGTTCCTGCCGGTCTATCTGGCGCACGACATGGGTTACTCGCCGTTCTGGGTCGGCGCCTGCCTGTTCGCGCTGCAGGCGGCGGGCTTCGCCGCCTCGCCGATGGCTGGGCATCTGTCGGATCGCCTCGGGCGCAAGCAGATTCTCGTCGGTAGCATGCTCTCGAGCGCGGTGGTGCTCGCTGCCATGGCGTTCACCGGCGGCTCGCCGCTCTTCATCGCTCTGGTGGCAGTGCTGGGGTTTTTCCTGTACGCGACGCGTCCGGTCATCCAGGCCTGGATGCTCGAATCGACGCCGAAGCACATGGGCGGGTCGAGTATCGGCATCCTGTTCGGCGCCCAGGCGGTCGGCGCCGCGCTCGGACCGATGCTCGGCGGGATGATCGCCGACCGGTACGGCTTGCTCGCGACTTTCTACTTCCTGGCCGCGACCATCGTGATCGCCAACCTCTTCGTCGTGCCGGTGCGCAAGGAAGCTGCTGCCTAGGTTCTGCGCAACGCCCAGCAGTTGAAGACGGTGTAGACGACAAAGGCGAGCAGCCAGAACAAGCCCACTTTTTCGAGCGTCAGTCCGTCGCCGGCGCTGAATGCCAGCGCCGCAAACAGCGGCAGCGAGAACAGCTCGCCGAGCGCAATTGCGCGGGTGCGCAGTGCCGCATACAGGGCGAACAGCGCGATCCAAGAGCCGATGCGCACGAGGCTGCCGGCAAAGAGGAGGGCCACCGCGAGCGCCGGCGGCTGGAAACTCGGGTCGTAGAGCGCGGCAAGCAGCGGGCGGTGAAGCGCAAAGAGCAGGGCGAAAAACAGAGCCGACGGCAACAGCACCGTCAGCGCGGCTTCGCGCACTACGCGCCCCATCCCGGGAGTCGGGTGTGCCGCGGCGAAGCGCGGCAGGTAGAGCACGGCGAGGACACCGGCGGCGAGCCCGCACACCCAGTCGGAAATTCGCCAGAGCGCCTGCAACACGCCGCTGTCATGCCAGGAAAGCGCTTCGCCGACGACGCCGCGCGCGACCAGCATCGACGCGGGGCTCAATATTCCCACCACGATTCCCGGCAAGAGGTAGCGCTGCAGCGTGTGATCGTCGGCGCGCGCCGGCGCTGCCGCGCGATGCGGAACCAGTAGAAGTACCAGCGCGGGCACCGCTTGCGACAGCACAAGGAGTTCCATCACGAGAGTGCGTGGCGCAAAGGCGGCGGCGGTCAGGGAGAGCAGCGCCAATAGAGCTGCGAGCGCCAGCATCCGGTCACGGCGTTGCTGACCGAGCCAGAAATTGTTGATCAATCCGTGGATCACCGTGGCGCATCCCGCGCCTGCGGCCAGCGCGAACGCGTGCGCCGAGAGTGCGCTTCCGCCGAGCGCGTCAGGAAACAGCGCACCGAGCACGCCAGCGCCAAGCGCGACGGGCAACGACGCGGCGAGCCCGAGAACGAGAGCGCGCCGCAGGAAGAGCTGCTGGCGCTCGTGACGCGTGGTTTGCGCGACCAGCACGGACAGACCGGCGCCGACTCCGGAGAGCGCCACACCGGCGATCATCTCGATCACCGAGGAAAGCTGGGCCCACAGCGCGACCTGCTCGGCGCCGCCGCGCAACGCGAGGATCTTGTCGACCACGGAACGTCCCGCCAATCCGATGGCCGTGATCGCGAGCGTCAGCAGGAGCTTGGTGCGGTCGATTTTTTGTAATTTATGCCGGCGTGGCAGCGTCCGCCGTTATCTTTGCGTCGGGGTCAAACGACAGGGAATTCCGCACCGCGTCATCGGACAATAAATCACACCAGGTTCATTGATCCGCGTAATAAATCACGCTATTCTGCGCCGGCAGACCTGAGTACCAGGTCGAAGACCAAAAAAGCGGCTAAGCCGCTGAATTAGGAAAAATAGATGGATAGGGGTAAGGGGGGCCGGGGGCTTGCCGCGCGTCGACTTTGTTCGGCCCCATTCGCTCGCGTTCAGCGGGTCCGACTCACCTCGCAGTGTCCGAGAAACGTGGCGTTGCGCGCCCGCACCTGTCGTGCGCGCGTGACAGTCGCACAAAAAAGAAATCCGGGAGTCAGGGAAATGAGCGTGCGCCTGTTCAGGGAGGGCGATGCGCCAGGGCGCATTGCCAAGCCGATTGTCGTCGCGGTGCTGTCGTTTTCATGCGGGGTGGCGATCGGCCAGCCGGCACCCGATCCAGCGCTTCTCCAGCAGAGACCCGATGCGGGAAAGGTTCTGCAGCAGCAGCGCGAGCCGCTGCGCCTGCCGCCGCCCGAGGACGACGTTCGCCCGCGCCCGCCCGAGCCCAAGCCCGCGCTGCCGGTTTCGCCCACGCTTAAGGTTCGCGTCACGCAGTTCACTTTCTCGGGCAACACGCTCTACGCCGACAAAGAGCTCGCGGAGGTCGTCCGGGAGTTCGTCGGCAAAGAGCTCGACTTCGAGGGGCTGAACGACGCCGCCACCAAGGTGCGTGCGTATCACCGCTCGCGCGGGTACTTCCTCGCCCAGGCGTATCTCCCCCAGCAGGCAATCCGCAACGGCTCGGTCGAGATCGCGGTGATCGAGGGGCGCGTCGGGCACATCGAGCTGCAACGCCGGCCCGCCACGCGCCTCGCCGAGTGGCTGCTCGCCGGCATCCTGAACGCGCACCTCAAGTCCGGCGACATCATCACCGAGACCGGCCTGGAGCGGCCGCTGCTGCTGATCAACGACCTGCCCACCGCGTCGGTCACCTCCGAGATCCGTCCCAGCCAGACCGTGGGCGCGGCCGACCTGCGGGTCAACGTCGACCAGGGCGTGGGATTGCTCAACGGCTTCGTCGATTTCGACAACCAGGGCAGCCGGTTCACCGGCGAGTATCGGGTCGGCTTCAGCCTGAACGTCAACAACCCGGTGGAAATCGGCGACCAGCTCACGCTGCGCGCGTTCACCAGCAACGACAAGATGAATTTCGGCCGCTTCGCGTACCTGGTTCCGATCGGATTCTGGGGCACGCGCTTCGGCTTCAGCATCACGAAATTCGACTACGAACTGGGCGAAGACTTCTCCAGCCTGAATGCCGACGGCGACGGCCTGGTCAAGAGCGTTTACGCGTTCCACCCGATCTATCGCACCCGCAACACCAACGTCATCGCCCAGTTCGCGTACGAGGACAAGCGCCTGCACGACCATGTCGAGTTGCTGGGGACGACCGACGATCGGTTCATCGATTCGGTCAAGATCGGCGTGGTCGGCGACTTCCGGGACGCCTGGCTGAGCGGCGGCCTCAACGCGTTCTCGGTCACGTACACGCAAGGTGACCTCAAGATCGCGCCGACATCGCTCGCACAGCAGGACCAGAGCGACACCGGCTTGCACACGCTCGGCACGTTCCAGAAATGGAACTTCGATTACAAGCGCCTCAACCGCGTGACCGACCGCGTCAGCGTGCTGCTCGCTTTCGTCGGGCAGCACGCGTCGAAGAACCTGTCCTCGGCGGAAAAGATGTCGCTTGGCGGACCGAACGGCGTGCGCGCCTATCCGGTCGGCGAGGCAACCGGCGACAGCGGCGCCCAGGTCACGGGCGAGGTGCGTTACATCATCCCGGGTATCAGGCTGCTCGACGCGGATATCACCGTGACCGGGTTCTACGACTGGGGGCAGATCAAGCTCAACGAAAACCCGCGCGCGACCGACTCACCGAACATGCGCTCGATCTCGGGCGCGGGCTTCGGCGTGTCGCTCGGCAAGGAAGGCGATTTCGTTTTCCGCGGCAGCGCATCGTGGATCACCGACGGCGAGACGCCGCAAGCGGATACCGCGCATCGGGTCCCGCGCGTCTGGGTGCAGGCGGTGAAATGGTTCTGATAACTGTGACTTATTTCCGCCCATTGCGGTTCTTTGCAATGCGTCGGAATCGACTAACTAGACTGGGTGACGCGCTGCATCACCGGTGAGGTTGTAGGGGAGCACCATGGGGACTTTGAAGCGTAAGAACACCGTAACCACGGCAGCGCGCACGCGCGCCGTCACTCGCACGGCTTCGCGCCGAAAAACGACCAGCACCCATCCGCGCGCAATCGCGTTCGCGGTCGCTACCGCATTTCTCCCCTGGTATCTGCCGCAAACCGCGTCCGCCCAGACACCGGCGCCGAACCAGATGCCGAACGTGGTCCTCGTGCAGGGCCAGGCCTACATCCGCGACGTAACCGGCACGTACCAGAGGATCGACCAGGCGTCGTTGCGCGCGATTTACGAAGGTTCGATGACGATGGGCGTCAACGCCCACCTCGAGCTCTGGCACGCCCATGGCGGCGCCGGCATCGGTCTGTTCAAGGACGTCAGCGGCAGCCTCTCTCAAATCTTCGGCCGCATTACCTCCAACGGCCAAGTATTCATCTCCAACCAGAACGGCATCCTCTTCGGCGCGAGCGCACGCGTCGACGTCGGCTCGCTGTTCGCGACCAGCCTGTCCATCAAAGACCACGATTTCATGGCGGGTCGCTACAACTTCTACAACGAGGGCAACGCCAAAGAGGTTCGCAACGAGGCCGGAAAGAACAACGGCAAAGACGAAGGCCACATCATCACCGCCAACGGCTACACCGCGCTCGTCGGGCCGCAGGTGCGCAACGATGGCTTGATCATCGCCAAGGCCGGTAACGTCACGCTCGCCGCGGGCGATCGCGTCACGCTAGACATGATCGGCGACGGCCTGATCAGCCTCAGCATCGACCAGGCTGCGTTCAACGCCTCGGTTATCAACAAGGGCAGCATCGAAGCGGATGGCGGCACCGTGCTGCTCGCCGCGCGCAGTGCGAATGCGTTGTTCGATACGGTCATCAACAATACCGGTGTCATTCGCGCCAACTCGCTGGTTGAGCGTAATGGCGAGATCGTGCTCGATGGTGGTGATCGCGGGGTGGTGGCCGTAAGCGGTCGACTAGAAGCGGTGGGCCTGAATGCAGGTACCACTGGCGGCACCATCAAGGTCCTGGGCGAAAGGGTGGGTCTGTTCGACAACGCTCGCCTGGATGCATCGGGCGACATCGGTGGCGGCGCCGCCCTGATTGGCGGCAACTGGCAGGGAACCGGGTCGGAGCATAGAGCAACGGTCACCTACGTCGGCAGTGGCGCGACGATCGACGTGGACGCCGTGACGAGCGGCAATGGCGGCAAGGCTGTGGTGTGGTCGGATCATACAACGCGGTTCTTCGGAGCCATCAGCGCTCGCGGCGGCGCGCAGTCCGGCAACGGTGGCGCCGTGGAAGTCTCTGGTAAGCAGACGCTGGTCTTTAAGGGCACGGTGGATACGCGAGCGTCTCATGGCAGAACCGGTACGCTGCTTCTTGATCCGGCGGACATCACTATTCTGGATGGCACCGGTGACGGCGATGATACTGACATCGCAAACAACTCGTTTGCCGGAGATCCCTCCGGAACCATTGGAACAGTCCTCGGGACCGACAGCACACCGACGACCATTTTCGAGTCGGAACTCGAAGGGATCGCGGCGACCACGAATATTTCGCTTCAAGCTACGAACAGCATTGTCATCAATGATTTGACCGACAACGTCCTTAATCTGGCGCAGGGCGTTGGGAATTCCGTCACCTTCGATGCTGGCGCCGGTGGCATCAGCATGAACATCGGCGACACGATTCAGACCGCTGGTGGGGCACTGAACCTTTTAACCACTGGCGGAGCGACGCTAGGGGGGCTTGCGACTGCAGGCGGCGCCATAACAATTAACGTCGGAGCGTCGTCATCGGTTTCGGGAGTCATCTCTGGTAGTGGCACTACACTTACCAAGCAGGGCACCGGTACGTTGGTCCTAAGCGGTACGAACACCTACACGGGCGTGACCAACGTGAACGCAGGCACGCTGGAGCTGCAGGGCGGCTCGGCGATCGCGGACACGGGTGAGGTGACGATTGCCAA
>Ga0207648_10001325_pt1 | contig 27526 bp, 30 predicted proteins | sample KBSMisM32_FD_184310 | JGI IMG/M metagenome (GOLD analysis project Ga0207648, IMG submission 184310) | Miscanthus rhizosphere microbial communities from Kellogg Biological Station, Michigan, USA - KBS Miscanthus M3-2 (SPAdes) (version 2) | ecosystem: Host-associated > Plants > Roots >... | reverse complement strand
GCGCCGCCGCGACGGCAGCTACATCCGCTTCGACCGCAACGCCGCGGTGCTGATCAACGACCAGAACGAGCCGATCGGCACGCGCGTGTTCGGCCCGGTGGCGCGCGAACTGCGCGAGCGGCGCTTCATGAAGATCATTTCGCTGGCGCCGGAGGTTCTGTAGGCAGGCCTGAAGGCCCGCAGCTACGAAATAGAGTCATGCAGCAGCCATCCATTCGGAAGAACGACAACGTCGTCGTGACGACGGGCCGCGACAGCGGCAAGCGCGGCCGGGTGCTGAAGGTGATCCCGGCGAAGGGCCGCCTCATCGTCGAGGGCGTCAACATCATCAAGCGCCACACGCGCCCGAACCCCCAGCGCAACATCAAGGGCGGCATCGTCGAGCGCGAGGGTGCCGTGCACGCGAGCAACGTCCAGCTCGTGTGCCCCGAGTGCGGGAAGATGACCCGCATCGGTCATCGGGTAGACGGCGACCGCAAGGTCCGCATCTGCCGCAAGTGCGAGGGAGTGGTCGACAAATGAGCCGCCTGAAGGAACGCTACCAGAAAGAAGTTGCGCCGGCGCTCAAGAAGGAGTTCGGCTACGGCAACGTGATGGCGATCCCCCGGATCGAGAAGGTGGTCGTCAACATGGGGCTCGGCGAGGCCACGTCCAACGCCAAGCTCGCCGACGTCGGCGCCGACGAGATCAGCCGCATCACCGGGCAGAAGGCCGTCGTCCGCCGCGCCACCAAGTCGATCGCGCAGTTCAAGCTGCGCCAGGGCATGCCGGTGGGCGCGATGGTCACGCTGCGCGGGGAACGGATGTACGAGTTCCTCGACCGCCTGATCTCGATTGCCCTGCCGCGCGTCCGCGACTTCCGCGGCGTCTCGCCCAAGGGTTTCGACGGGCGCGGCAACTTCACCATGGGGCTGAAGGACCAGCTGCTGTTCCCGGAAATCGACTACATGAAGGTCGACAAGGCGCGCGGCATGAACGTATCGGTGGTCACGACCGCCAAGACCGACGAAGAAGCGCGGAAGCTGCTGCAGCTGATGGGCATGCCCTTCCGCACCGGTCAGGCCTAGAGGCTAGAGGCTACAAGAGACACCTATGGCTACAACGGCAAAAGTCGCCCGCGAAGAAAAGACGCTGAAGTACAAGGTCCGCCACCGCAACCGCTGCCGCCTGTGCGGCCGCCCGCGCGCCTACATGCGGAAGTTCGACATGTGCCGCCTCTGTTTCCGGAAGCTGGCGCTCGAAGGCGACGTGACCGGCGTCACGAAGAGTTCCTGGTAGAGCCGCGGCTCGCCAGCTGGTTTTTGGTTTTCTGAGAGAGCAGACATGACCGATCCGATCTCTGACATGCTCACGCGCATTCGCAACGGGGTTTCCGCCAAGCACGCGCGTGTGGACATGCCCGCCAGCAAGCTGAAGGCGGAAATCGCGCGGATCCTGCAGGACGAGGGCTACATCCAGGGCTTCCGCCTGGTGGAGGGCCCGGTGGGCAAGAGCGGCAAGCCGGGCGGCCAGCAGATTCGCGTGTTCCTGCGCTACGGCCCCCAGGGCGAAAAGGTGATCACCGGCCTGCAGCGCATCAGCCGTCCGGGACGCCGGGTGTACTTCGGCGTCGAAGACGTGCCGACCGTGCTCGGCGGCCTCGGCACCAGCATCCTGACGACCTCGCGCGGCGTGATGACCGGCCGCGCGGCCAAGAAGGCGGGCGTCGGCGGCGAAGTGCTTTGCACCGTTTGGTAAAGGTCTGAACCATGTCTCGAATCGGCAAGAAACCCATCAGCCTGCCCAAGGGCGTCACCGTGAAGATCGACGCCGGCGCGGTCGAAGTGCAGGGCCCGAAGGGCAAGCTGCGGCAGTTGACGCCGCCCGGCATCCTGTTCGCGAAGGACGGCGAGGCGCTCGTCGCCAGGCTCGAGCGCGAGGACACGCCGCGGAAGTTCCACGGCCTGGCGCGGAGCCTCGTCGCCAACGCGGTCACCGGCGTGACCGACGGCTTCAAGAAGGAACTCGACATCGTCGGCGTCGGCTACCGCGCCGAGTTGAAGGGCAAGGAAGTGCATTTCGCCCTTGGCTACTCGCACCCGGTCGTGTTTCCGATCCCGACCGGCATCGACGTCGCCGTGGACAAGAACACGCACATCACGGTGACCGGCGCCGATCGGCAGCTGGTCGGCCAGGTGGCGGCGAACATGCGCCGGCTGCGCAAGCCCGATCCCTACAAGCAGAAGGGCGTGCGCTACACCGGCGAAGTGCTCAAGAAGAAGGTCGGCAAGACCGGAGCGAAGTAGTCATGCGTATCAAGACGAAGGAAGACCGGCGCGACCGGATCAAGTTCCGCATCCGCAAGCGGGTGCGCGGCACCGAAGGGCGTCCACGCCTGACCGTGTTCCGCAGCGTCGCCCACATCTACGTGCAGGTGGTGAACGATGCCGACGGCAAGACCATCGCGTCGGCGTCCACGACCGAACCGGCGGTGAAGGGCGCGCTCGACAAGGCGGCCAAGGGCGGCAACGTGGCCGGCGCCAAGGCGATCGGCAAGACCATCGCCGAACGGCTGCTCGAAAAGGGCGTGAAGCAGGTGGTGTTCGATCGCAACGGATTCCTCTATCACGGCCGCATCAAAGCGGTAGCGGACGCGGCACGCGAAGCCGGCTTGGAGTTCTGACGTGGCAACCATGAATCGCTTCCGCGAGAAGATCGACGCCGGACAGACGGAGTTCAAGGACACCGTGGTGTCCATCAACCGTGTGACCAAGGTGGTCAAGGGCGGCAAGAACCTGAGCTTCAGTGCTCTGGTGGTGGTCGGCGACGGCCACGGCATCGTCGGCTTCGGGGTCGGCAAGGCCAAGGAAGTGCCGTCGGCCATCAAGAAGGGCATCGAGGCGGCCAAGAAGAACCTGATCAAGGTGCCGCTCCGGGGCACGACGATTCCGCACCAGGTGGTGGGCAAGTTCGGCTCGGGCGCGGTCCTGCTGAAGCCGGCGCCGGACGGGACCGGGCTGATCGCCGGCGGCGCGGTCCGCGCGGTCGTCGAGAGCTGCGGCATCCACAACGTGCTGACGAAGTCGCTCGGCTCGGCCAACCCGCACAACGTGGTGCGAGCCACCTTCAAGGGCCTGATGGACCTGAAGAACCCGGCCTTCGTGGCGCGGATGCGCGGCAAGGAAGAAGCCGACCTGGTGGGGGCGTAAGGCAGTCATGGCGAAGCAGGCAGGCAAGACGCTGAAGATCACGCTGCAGAAGAGCGTGATCTGCTGCAACAAATCGCAGAAGGCGACCGTGCAGGGGATGGGGCTGCGGCGCATCCGGCACTCCATCGAACTGCCGGACACGCCGGAAACCCGCGGCATGATTCTCAAGGTGCGTCACCTTGTGGAAGTGAGCGAGTAGTCATGGGTCTCGAGAATCTCAAGCCGGCCCACGGGTCGACGCACGCGAAGAAGCGCGTCGGCCGCGGCCACGGCAGCGGCCAGGGCACGCAGGCGGGGCGCGGGCACAAGGGTGCCCAGTCGCGGTCGGGCTATCACTTCAAGCGCGGGTTCGAGGGCGGCCAGATGCCGCTGCACCGGCGCGTCCCGAAGCGCGGGTTCCACAACCCGTTCCGTGTCGAGTACGCGGTGGTGAATCTCGACACTCTCGCGGAGAGTTTCGAGGCCGGCACCGTGGTGACGCCGGAACTGCTGCGGGAGAAGGGGCTCGTGCACGGCAAGCGCGCGCCCATCAAGGTGCTGGCCCGCGGCGACGTGAGCAAGAAGCTCACCGTGAAGGCGCACAAGTTCAGCGGCAAGGCGGCCGAGAAGCTCGCCGCCGCGGGCGGTGCGGCCGAAGTCCTAGAGGCTAAAGGCGAAGGCTAGAGGCCCCAGACGGGGATAAGGCGATGGACAACCCGCTGAAGAACCTATTCGCGATCACCGACCTGCGCAACCGCGTGCTGTTCACGCTGGCCATGCTGGGCGTGTATCGCATCGGCAACCACGTGCCGACGCCCGGCGTGAATCCGCAGGCGTTGGAAGTGATGGCCGAGCAGGCGCGGAACACGATGTTCGGCCTGTACGACATGTTCACGGGCGGCAACCTGTCGAAGGTGACGATCTTCGCCCTCGGCGTGATGCCGTACATCAGCTCGTCGATCATCCTGCAGCTGCTGACGGTGGTGTGGCCGTACCTGGAGCGCATCTCGAAAGAGGGCGAACTCGGGCGCCGCAAGATCACGCAGTACACCCGGTATCTGACCTTGGGCTTGGCCCTGGTTCAGTCGCTGGGCATCGCGATCTGGCTCGAGCGCTCGGCCGACGTGGCCGGCCTGCCGCTCATCTACAACCCGGGCTGGGGGTTCCGCTTCGTCTGCGTCATCACGCTGATGACCGGTACGATGTTCATCATGTGGCTCGGCGAGCAGATCACCGAGCGCGGCATCGGCAACGGCATGTCGCTGCTCATCTTCGCCGGCATCGTGGACCGCCTCCCGTCGGCGGTGCTGACGACGTTCGACCAGATGCAGACCGGCCAGATCTCGCTGCTGCGCATCGTGCTGCTGCTGGCGGTGATGGCGTGCGTGGTGGGCGCCATCGTGTTCGTGGAGCGCGGCCACCGGCGCATCTCGGTGCAGTACGCCAAACGGGTCGTCGGGCGCCGCCAGTATGGCGGGTCCAGCACGCACATTCCGCTCAAGGTCAACACCGGCGGTGTGATCCCGGTGATCTTCGCGTCGTCGCTGCTGGCCTTCCCGGCCACGCTGAAGACGCTCTTCGCCACCGGCACGTGGGCGCGGTCGTTCCTCGATCAGCTCGACTACGGGATGCCGCTCTACAACCTGCTCTACGTGGTCGGCATCATCTTCTTCGCCTATTTCTACACCGCGATCATCTTCAACCCCGATGACGTGGCGGAGAACATGCGGAAGTACGGCGGGTTCATTCCGGGCATCCGGCCCGGGAAGCGGACCGCCGAGCACATCGACACCATCCTGGCGCGCATCACGCTGGTCGGCGCGATCTACCTGGCCTGCGTGGCGCTGCTCCCGGAGTTCATGGTGAGCGGGTTCAAGGTGGCTCCGATTCCGTTCGTCGGCGAGCGGCTGGACGCGATCCTGCCGTCGTGGTTCACGAACGGCATGGGCATCACCTTCGCGTTCGGCGGCACGTCGCTGCTGATCGTGGTGGGCGTGGCCATGGACACCGTGCAGCAGGTCGAGTCGCAGCTCATCATGCGGCACTACGACGGGTTCATGAAGAAGACGCGCATCCGGGGCCGTCGAGGCTAGACAGGGTGAGGGGCGAGCCTCGCGAGCGATGGGCTTGAACGTCATCATGATGGGTCCTCCGGGTGCCGGGAAAGGCACACAGGCGGACCGTTTCGCGCGGGAGCGGGGGCTGCCCAAGATCTCGACCGGCGACATACTGCGGGAAGGGATCAAAGAGCAGAACCCGGTGGCGCTCGAGGCGAAGAAGCTGATGGACCGCGGCGAGCTGGTGGACGACGCGACGATCATCGCGATCGTGCGTGACCGCCTGGCGCGGTCCGACACCCGCCCCGGGTTCGTCCTCGACGGCTTTCCCCGCACGGTGGGGCAGGCCGCCGCGCTCGACCGGCTGATGGACGAACGGGCCCAGGGGCCGCTCGTCGTGATCGACGTGGTGGTGCCGGAGCAGGAGCTGGTGCGGCGGCTGGACGGCCGGCGGATCTGCGGGCGCTGCGGGACCAATGCCGAGGCGGGGAAGCCCGTGTGCGGCAAGTGCGGCGGCGAGCTGGTGGTGCGGGCCGACGACGACGGGCAGGTCGTGCTCGAGCGTCTGAAGGTCTACGAGCGGGCCACGCGGCCGGTGCTCGAGTACTACCGGACGCGGCCGACGTTCCGCGTGGTCAACGGCGCGCAGGCGCCCGAGCAGGTGGCCCGCGACGTGGACCGGATGATCGACGACGCGGCCGCGGCGGGCGGCGCGGCGAGGGTGGCCGGCGAGCGGCGCGTGAGCGCGCGGGCGCTGGAGTAGGAACCGGGGGAGCGGGACAGTAGCGTCATGGGCATCGTCGTTCGCTCGCAGGCCGAGATCGACAAGCTTCGGCGGGCCAACCAGCTGGTGGGGCGGGTGCTGGCGGAACTGCGGGCGATGGTGGCGCCGGGGGTGACGACGAAGGACATCGACGAGGTGGCCGAGGCGCGCGTCCTCGAGGCGGGGGGGAAGCCGGCGTTCAAGGGGTACCACGGCTACCCGGCCACGGTGTGCGCGTCGATCAACGAGCAGGTGGTGCACGGAATTCCGTCCACCCGGCCGCTCGTGAAGGGCGACATCGTGTCGATCGACATGGGCGCGGTGCTCGACGGGTACTACGGCGACTGCGCGGTGACGGTGCCGGTGGGCGCGATCGAGCCCGCGGCGGCGGATCTGCTGCGGGTGACCGAGGAGTCGCTCTTCCGCGGCATCGACGCGGTGAAGCCGGGCGGCCGGGTGTCGGATATCGGCGCCGCGGTCCAGCAGCACGTCGAGGCGGCGGGGTTTTCGGTGGTGCGGGAGTTCGTCGGGCACGGCATCGGCACGTCGCTCCACGAGGAGCCGCAGATTGCCAACTACGGGCCGGCGGGACATGGTCCGCGGCTTTCGGAAGGCATGGTGTTCGCCATCGAGCCGATGGTGAACGCGGGCAAGGCCGAGGTGAAGGTGCTGTCGGACGGCTGGACCGCCGTGACGCGCGATGGCCGGCTGTCGGCGCACTTCGAGCACACCGTGGTGGTGACGCGCGAGGGGTGCGAGATTCTGACGCTGCTGGCCGCCGACGCGGAGCGGGCGAAGCAGCTGCTAGGCGCCCCGGTACGAAGTGCGTGAGCAGGTGGAAGGCATCGTGACGGCGCAGTTGCCGAGCGGCCTCTACCAGGTGGAAATCGACGGGAAGCACCGCGTTACGGCCCACATCGGGGGCAATAGTGCCGGTGGGGACGAGCGCAATTTCGTGCGGGTGCTCGTCGGAGATCGAGTGGTGATCGAGCTGACGCCGCGCGACACGACGCGGGGACGGATCGTTCGGAAGGCTACGTAGGGCGGGGCTTCAGCCCCGCCGGAGCGAAGACATGAAAGTACGGGCGTCGGTTCGGAAGATTTGTGACAAGTGCAAGGTCGTGCGGCGAAAGGGTGTCGTCCGCGTGATCTGCAGCAACGCCAAGCACAAGCAGAGGCAGGGATAAGCCGTATGGCACGCATCGCAGGCGTCGACCTCCCGCGCACCAAGCGCGTCGAGATTGGGCTCACCTACATCTACGGCATCGGCCGCAAGCGGTCGAACGACGTCCTGGCTTCGGCCGGCGTCAGCCCTGACATCCGCGTCAAGGATCTGTCCGAGGACGACGTGCGGAAGATCAGCCGCGTGCTCGAGGAAGTGGGCGGCGTGGAAGGCGACCTCCGCAAGGAGATCTCCATGAACATCAAGAGGCTCATGGAGATTGGCTGCTACCGCGGCCTGCGCCACCGGCGCAACCTGCCGGCGCGCGGCCAGCGCACCCGCACCAACGCACGCACGCGCAAGGGCCCGCGCAAGGGCGCTGTCGCGAAAAAGAAGACAGTGTGAAGACGGTTTAGGACGGTAGAGGACAGATGGCCAAGACTGAAGCAGCAGCCGGCACCGAGGGGAAGAAGGCCGAGGGCGGAAAGAAGGCTCCGCGCAAGACCTTCAAGAAGCGCGGCGAGAAGCGCGTCGTTCACCACGGCTACGTGCACATCCACGCCTCGTTCAACAACACGCACATCACGATCACCGACACCGAGGGGAACGTGATCTCGTGGTCGAGCGCCGGGGGCATCGGCTTCAAGGGCTCGCGCAAGGGGACGCCGTTTGCGGCCACCCAGGCGGCCATGAACGCCGGCAACGCCGCCAAAACGCACGGGCTGCGCTCGGTGGACGTCAAGGTCAAGGGCCCGGGGTCGGGCCGCGAGTCGGCGATTCGCGCGCTGCAGACGGTGGGTATCGAGGTGAAGTCGATTCGCGACGTCACGCCGATTCCGCACAACGGCTGCCGTCCGACCAAGCGCCGTCGCGTTTGATTTCTTCAGAGGATTACTGAATGGCTCGTTACATTGGTCCCGTCTGCCGCCTGTGCCGCCGCGAGGGCATGAAGCTGTTCCTCAAGGGGGAGCGCTGCTACACCGAGAAGTGCGCCATCGAGAAGCGCAACTTCGCCCCCGGACAGCACGGCAAGACGCGCAAGGCCAAGCTGGCCGGCTACGGCATCCAGCTCCGCGAGAAGCAGAAGGTGAAGCGCATCTACGGCGTGCTCGAGGATCAGTTCCGCCAGTACTTCGAGCAGGCCGAACGGATGCGCGGCATCACCGGTGAGACGCTGCTCCAGTTGCTCGAGCGCCGTCTCGACAACGTCGCCTATCGGCTCGGGCTGGCCACGTCGCGGCCGCAGGCCCGGCAGCTCGTGCGGCACGGTCACCTGACGGTGAACGGACGCAAGGTGAACATCCCGTCGTTCTCGGTGAAGCCGGGCGACGTGGTGGCGCTGCGCGCCAGCAGCCAGAAGGTACCGGCCGTGGTGCACGCGCTCGAAGAGGTGAAGGGACGCGGGGTGCCGGAGTGGCTCTCGTTCGACCCGAACGCCTTTGCGGCCAAGATCAGCTCGATCCCGACCCGCGAGCAGATCAACCTGCCGGTGCAGGAACAGCTGATCGTCGAGTTGTATTCGAAATAGAGACGTACGTAGGGGCCGCCTTCAGGCGGTCCGCGTTCGCATCCACCGGCCCGCAGCCTTTCAGACCTGCGGTGGGAGGCCGGTGGAACACACAGCAGGTCTGGAGGCCGGGGCTGCCGGCCCACGCGAAAGGATACGAATCACATGCTCTGGAGAGGATTTCAGCGACCCAAGCGGCTCGAGTTCGAGCGCGAGACCCTGACGGACCGGTTCGGCCGGTTCTACGCGCAGCCGTTCGAGCGCGGTTTCGGCACCACCATCGGCAACTCGCTGCGCCGCGTGCTGCTGTCGTCGATTGAAGGCGCCGCCATCACGGCGGTGAAGATCGACGGCGTGCTGCACGAGTTCTCGCCGATTCCGGGCGTGGTGGAGGATGCGACCGACATCATCCTCAACCTCAAGCAGATCCCGTTCAAGATGCATTCGGAGCAGGGGCGCACGCTCTACCTCCGCGTGGACAAGCCGGGCGTCGTGCGCGCCAAGGACATCGAGGTCGATCAGGGCGTCGAGATCCTGGAACCCGAGGCGCACATCGCCACGGTGTCGGAGGGCGGGAAGCTCCACATGGAGCTGCGCATGAAGCGCGGGCGCGGCTACGTGTCGGCGGACAAGAACTTCGACGAGGACCTCGGCATCGGCTGGATTCCGGTGGACTCGGTGCACTCGCCGGTGAAGAAGGTGAACTACCTGGTGGAGGCGGCCCGCGTCGGCCAGGCCACCGACTACGACAAGCTCACGATCGACGTGTGGACCAACGGGTCGGTCACGGCGCGTGACGCGGTGTCGCTGGCGGCGAAGCTGGTGCGCGATCACCTGAACATCTTCATCAACCTCGAGGACCTCGGCGAGCAGGCTGCCGACGCGCAGGCCGCCGAGCCGCGCTCGGGCGCCGCCAACGAGAATCTCGACAAGAGCGTCGAAGAGCTCGAGCTCTCCGTGCGCTCCTACAACTGCCTCAAGAACGCGAACATCCGGACCATCCGCGAGCTCGTGCAGAAGACCGAAGCCGACATGCTGAAGACCAAGAACTTCGGCCGCAAGTCGCTGAACGAGATCAAGGAGATCCTGCACACCATGGGGTTGAGCCTGGGCATGCGGCTCGATCAGGCGGTGGCGGAGTAAGTAGATCGAGCCATGAGACACAACGTCGCACATCGGAAACTGGGCCGGGTCACCGAGCATCGCCTCGCGATGCTGCGGAACCAGGCCATCTCGCTGCTCCGGCACAAACGGATCGAGACCACGATCCCGAAGGCCAAGGAGCTGCGGCCGTTCGTGGAGCGGCTGATCACCATCGCCAAGCGCGGGCTCGCGGCTGGCGACGCCAACGCCAGCACGCTGAACGCCCGGCGTCTGGTGCTGGCCGAGCTGCCGGACAACGAGATCGTGAGCCATCTGTTCAGCGAGATCGCGCCCACCTTCGCGGAACGGCCGGGCGGATATACCCGCATCCTGCGCGTCGGCTTCCGCCGCGGCGACGGCGCGGAGACCGCCCAGATCGAGCTCGTCGGCTTCGAGTGGAAGGAAGAAGCCAAGCCGGTCGAGGGTGAAGAGGGCGACGCGCCGAAGAAGAGCAAGGGGCTCGGCGAGCGCCTGCGCCAGACCGCGCGGCGCATGCGCGGCGGCAAGGACACCGGTGGCGCCAAGGCGCAGGAGAAGGGCCAGACGCGAGGCGGCCGCAAAACGACGACCCCGCGGAAGGTCGGCGGGTCGTAGCAGCGGAATCGTAGGGGCCGCCTTCCACCTCCGCCAAGGCTACGGCGGACAAGTCAGGCGGCCCGTCGACAGACCAGGGCAGGTCCTTTGGACCTGCCCTTTTTACGTACGCGCGCTACCATCCGCTCGGATGGACCGCGACGCCCTGCGCCGGACGCTGACGCTCGCCAGCGCCTTCAAGGAGGGCGACCGCGCCGTGGGCGGCGGCGACGACGAGCGGGTACGCCGCGATGCGCGGCGGGACCTCGCGGCCGTCACCCTTGGCGAGATTCATCGGACGACCCTCGTCGACGACGGCGTCAGCGACGCGCTGGCGCGAGCGCGCGAGCGGACACACGACGCCGATCTGCACGGCTGGACGGTGCGGCGCGTCCGCGACGCCCTGCTCGACCCCGGCGGCGAGGCGTGGGCCGCCCGTTACGGCGCCGCGCTCGGGAGCGAGGCGATTGCGGCCGTCGTCAAGGTGATGACGCGCGACGAGCTGTCGGAGGTGGCGCGCGGCGTCGGCCGCGCCCCGCACTTCGGGTCGCGCATTCAACCGAACAGCCCGGGCGACGACGAGCGCGAGATCCTGTTCTCGATCTTCGACGGGCTCGCGCACGGGTGCGGCGATGTCGTCATCGGCCTCAATCCCGCCGCGGACGACGTCGACACCATCGTGCGTCTCGAGCAGCTGCTCGAGCAGGTGGTGCGGCGATTGGAGCTGCCGACCCGCTTCTGCGTGCTGTCGGACCTGGTCAAGCAGCACGCGGCGCTGCAGCGGACCCGGGTCGACGTCGGCTTCCAGAGCCTGGCCGGCACGTCGAGGGCGCTCGCCGGGATGGTGGGGCTCGACGTCGACGGCGTCGCCGAGCTGGCGCGGGCGTTCGGCGGCCTGTACTTCGAGACCGGCCAAGGGTCCGAGGTCACCAACGGCGCCGCCGAAGGCGTGGACATGGGCACGCTCGAAGCGCGGACCTACGGCGTGGCCCGCGCGATTGGCCGGACGGCGCCGGTGTGGACGATCGTCAACGACGTTGCCGGCTTCATCGGTCCCGAAGTGTTCTCGAGCGCCGATCAACTCGAGCGCGTCTGCCTGGAAGACGTCGTGATGGCGCGGCTGCACGGCCTGACGATGGGCCTCGACGTCTGCGCCACGTTCCACATGGGCATCGCCCCTTCCGCGCTGCGCCAGCTCACGCGGCGGATTGTCGAGCGCGCGGCCCCGGCCTATCTCATGGCCGTGGCCGGCAACGCCGATCCGATGCTCGGCTACCTGACGACGTCGTTTCGCGAGCACCCGGCGCTCCGGCGTATCGCCGGCCGCACCACCGCCGACGCGATGCGCGGCCGGCTGTCGGCCCTTGGCGTCGCGGAGACCGCGGCCGCCACGCCGGACGTCATCGCGGGGCTGAGTGCGCGCTATGCCCGCGCCGGCGGCGACCGCCGGTCGAGCGCGGCGCTCGAGGCGGACGCCCGGCGCGAGCTGGCGGCGCTGCAGGAGCGTGGGTGGGACGTTGGCCTCGCCGACACGGTCCGCGCCGAGGCGCGCGTGGACGCCATCTACGAGCACGCGCGGGCGGCGCTCTATGCCGTCATCGACGACGCCGTGGTTCGCGATGCCGCCACCCGCCCGCTGCGCGTTTGGACGGCGGCGGTCAGCCGGGACGAGTACCTGTCGTCGCCCCCCTCGGGCGAGCGGCTGCGAGAGGAGGACGCCCGCACCCTTGCGACGCTCTACGCGGCACGCCGCCCGCAGGTGCAGCTCGTGGTCTCGGACGGCCTGAACGCCAACGCGATGAACGAGCAGCTGCGCGCCATCCTGCCCGGCGTGCGGCGGGCGCTCACCGCCGCCGGACTTCACGTGGGCGAGCACGACCTCGTCGTCCGCAACGGGCGGGTGCGCGCCGGCTATGACATCGGTGGCTGCACCGCGGCCGACGTCGTCGTGCATCTCATCGGCGAGCGTCCTGGCACCGGCTTGAACACGCTCTCGGCCTATGTGACCTACGGGCGCGATGCGGCTGGGGCGCCGCGCTGGACCCGCGAGCTGCCGCACTCGGCGACCACGGCCGTCTGCGGCATCCACCCGAGAGGCAAGCCGCCGGATGTCGCCGTCGCCGAAGTGGCCCGCGTCGTGACCAGCGCCGTACAGCAGCGCCGTTCGGGGGTGTCGCTCGTCTAGGTCGGGTGGGGGGACGGGTGGCCTCGAGCCTTGAGCCCCGAGCCAGCCAAAGCCCAGAGCCCAAAGCCCAAAGCCTTCGTTCTAGCTCGCCTCTTCGAGCTCCGCGTGTCCGGCGCGCGCCGCCTTCGACGCAGCGATGATCTTCGCCTGCGCCGCCTGCGGCACCTCTTCGTAGTGCGAGTACTCCATGTGGTACGACCCGCGTCCGCCGGTCGCGGAGGTGAGGTGCTGCTCGTAGGAGAGCATCTCGGCCATCGGCACCTGCGCGCGGATGACGGTCATCGCGCCGCGCGTGTCCATCCCGGCAATCCGGCCGCGGCGGCCGTTGAGGTCGCCCATCAAGTCGCCGGCGAAATCGCTCGGCGTGTACACCTCGACCTTCATCACCGGCTCGAGGATGGTCGGCCGCGCCCGCGTCATGGCGTCCTTGAACGCCAGCGACCCGGCCATCTTGAACGACAGTTCGTTCGAGTCCACGGCGTGGAACGAGCCGTCGAAGACCGTGGCCTTGAAGTCCACCATCGGGTAGCCGGCGAGGAAGCCGCGCATGCGTGCGTCCTGGATGCCTTTTTCAATCGCCGGGACGTACTGACGGGGGATCGCGCCGCCGAAGATGTCGTTCTCGAACGCGAAATCGCTGCCGCGCGGCAGCGGCTCGACGCGGATCTTGCAGTCGCCGAACTGCCCGTGGCCGCCGGTCTGCTTCTTGTGCCGGCCGTGCGCCTCGGTGGCGGCGGTAATCGTCTCGCGATAGGGCACCCGCGGCGGCTTGAGCAGCACTTCGACACTGAACCGGCGTTTCAGCTTGGCGACGGTCACCTCGATGTGCACCTGACCCTGCCCCGAGAGCAGCAGCTCGTGGGTCTGGGGATCGCGCGTGTAGCCGATGGTCGGGTCCTCTTCCTGCAGGCGATGCATGGAAGTGCTGATCTTGTCCTCGTCGCCGCGGCTCTTGGGCTCGATGGCGTAGGAGATCAGCGGCTCGGGGAACGCGATCGGCGCCACGCGGATCTTGGTGGACGCCTCGGCCAGCAGGTCGTTCGTGCGCGTGTCCTTGAGTTTTGCCACCGCTCCAAGATCGCCGGCACGGAGCTCGGGGACGTGCGTCTGCGTCTTGCCCTGCAGCGCCAGCAGATGCCCCAGCCGTTCGCTGGAATCGCGCGTATGGTTGTGGATCGCCGTGTCCGATTTCAGGGTGCCGCTGAGGATGCGCAGCATCGTGATGCGCCCTGCGAACGGATCGGCGATCGTCTTCCACACGAACGCGGCGGGGGCGCCGCCCTCGGTGGCCGGCACGGTCACCGGGTTGCCGTCGGCGTCAACGGTGGCGAACCCGCGTTCGGCCGGAGACGGCACCAGCGTGACGATGGCGTCGAGCAGCAGCTGGGCGCCGATGGCCTTGAGACCCGAGACGCATACCAGCGGGAACAGCTTGCCAGCGGCCGTGGCCGCGCGCAGCCCCGCCGTCAACTGCTCCTGGGTCAGCGTGCCGTTGGCGAAGAACGCGTCCATCAACTGCTCGTCGGCTTCGGCCACCATCTCGATCAGCGCGGTGCGCGCCTGCGCGGCGCGGTCGGCCATCCCCGCCGGAATCTCGCCGGTGGTCATCTTGCCGTCGGCGCCAAACGTGGAGGCGGTCATCGAGACCAGATCCACGACGCCGCTGAAGCCACGTTCCTCGCCGATGGGCAGCTGGATCGGCACGATCTCGCGGGCGCAGTCGCGGTGCAGCGTGTCGAGCGCGCGGTCCAGACTGGCCCGATCGCGATCGAGACGGCTCAGCACGACGATGCGCGGCAGCCCGAGGCTGGCCGCTTCGGCCCACACCTTTTCGGTTTGCACTTCGACGCCGTGCACGGCGTCCACGACGACCAGGGCCGCCTCGGCGACGCGCAGCGCGGCGCGGGCGTCGCTGAAGAAGTTGGCGAAGCCTGGGGTGTCGATGAAGTTGATCTTGGTCTTCTGCCACTCGCCGTAGGCGAGGCTGGAGGCGAGCGTGTGCTTGCGGGCGATTTCTTCGTCGTCGAAGTCGGTGACAGTAGAACCGTCGTCAACCAGTCCGAGCCGGTTGACGGCCCCGGCGGCCAGCAGCGCCGCCGAGACGAGTTGTGTCTTGCCGCATCCGCCGTGGCCCACGACTGCCACGTTGCGGATAGCGGCGGCCTCGTACACCTTCATAGCGGTATCCCTCCTGCCCCGCCCAGGACCATGGACCGCGTACCAAGGACCAAGGACCGGCGAAGCCAACCCCCGTGGGGAACGACAGATAGGACCGCCTGACGAGGTCCGACCCGGGACCCGGCGAGAGGGCCGGATCATAGGCCCGCCGTAACGACTGTTTCAAGCACGAGGCTTGAGCGCGGTCAATTGCCCGCGCCAAACCGGCCTCAGGAGCCTGATTGAACATTTATGTATGGCCCATGAGGGGCTTTGACGAAAGTGTAGAGACGACTCCACGGCCCCTCTCGCCCGAGGGCGGCGTCCAAGGCGGACGGGCAGGACTCAGCAGGACGATCCGACCAAGACGTATCGATACCAAGTCTGAGCTACATAGTTGTCGTACGGTTGGTGCCCTCGCGCCACGGCGGTAGGCTGTTTTCCTAGTAAATTCTCACGTGGCCAGGCCGGCCGCGCCACCGGAAGCTGGCCGCTGTCTTGCTCATGCGTGAACCGGGTCGCGGGCCGTCGATCGAGGTGGACGTTCGGGGGCTCGGGAGGATGGGATCGTGTCACGACGAGGAGCACGGCAGCTCACGGCGATGGTTGCGACGGCAGCCCTGATGGTGACGCTCGCCGGCCGTCAGGTGTGCGCACAGGAGGCCGATCCCAATCCGGGCGCGTTGACCATGACCGGCAACGTCGACTTCCTGAACCGCTACATGTTCCGCGGCATTCGCCAGAACTCCACTGGCGTGGTCATCTGGCCGTCATTCGATCTCGGCATTGCCGCGTTTTCCGGGACGGGCGGGCTGAAGAGCACCACCATCAACGTCGGCACCTGGAACAGCCTGCACACGGGCGATACCGGCCAGGAAGGGCCCAGCGGCAAGTTGTGGTACGAGTCGGACTTTTACGCCACGCTTGGCCTCGGGTTTGGCGGCGGCGTCTCCCTCGGCACCACCTACACCGCCTACACCAGCCCGAACAACGGCTTCACGACGGTGAAGGAGATCATGTTCAAGCTGGGCGTGGACGACAGCGGCAAGCTTGGCAAGGCCGCGGTCAAGCCCTATGTCATCTACGCCTTCGAGATCGACACCGCGCCAGGCACCGGGCAGGCTGACGGCGGCGCGAACGCCGGCAAGTACCTCGAACTCGGCGTGTCGCCGGGCTACTCGCACAGCAAGTTCAGCCTCGCCGTGCCTATCAAGGTGGGCCTCTCGGCCGGCGACTACTACGAGCTGGCCGGCACCGACCACAAGTTTGGATATCTGAGCATCGCTGGTATCGTCACGGTGCCGCTCGGCGGCACGACGAACCTCGGCGCGTGGAACGTTCACTTCGGGGGCGAGTACCAGCAACTGGGCGACACGACGAAGTCGTTCAACGGGGGCGAAGGCTCCCAATTCATCGGCTCGGTCGGGGTGGGATTCTCCTACTGAGCCGCCCTGGAGGCGTGGATGGGAGGATCGGCTCGGACCTGGCGCGTGGCCGCCATGGTGTGCGCGACGGGGCTGCTGCTCAACGGTCCGGTCGCGGCGCAGACCAGCGGCGACCCGAACCCCGGCGCGATCACTCTCACCGGATCGATGGATGTCTCGAACGCGTATCTGTTTCGAGGCATCCCGCAAGACGACACCGGACTGATTTTGTGGCCGGCGGCAGACCTGGGCCTGATGCTCAAGTCGGGCAGCGGGACCGTGCGCAGCATCACGGTGAACGTGGGGATGTGGAACAGCCTCCACACGGGCATCACGGGCGCGGACGGTCCCAACGGCAAGCTGTGGTACGAGTCGGATTTCTGGACGAGCGTGGGCGTGGGGTTGCCGGGCCATGTGAACGTGTCCGCGACGTACACGGCCTACACGAGCCCGAATGGCGCGTTTCCGAGCGTGAAAGAAGTGTCGCTCAGGGCGTCGAGCGGCGTGCGCGGCACCAACGCGTACGCGCTCGTGGCGTTCGAGCTCGAGGGGCAGGCGGATGGCGGCGCGGTGGAAGGGCGGTACCTCGAGCTCGGGGCCGCGCCGAGTCTGGGCTTGGGCGGCCTCACCGTAGCGGTGCCGGTGAAGGTCGGATTGAGCCTCGACGGCTACTACGAGGGGCTGCGTGGCGACGAGCGGTTTGGGTTCTTCAGCGTGGGGGGCAGCGTCACCGTGCCCCTCTCGAACGAGCGTTCGCGCTTCGGGCGATGGAACGTACACGGGGGCGCGGACTATGTGCGGCTGGGTGACTCGAATGCGCTGCGGCTGGGGGAGAATACGAAGGTCATCATATCGGGAGGCCTCGGGCTGTCGTACTAGCGCGGGCCCAGCGCATGCGTGAAACGTCCGTAACTCAGACCGGTGCCACGGGCCGCACCCTGGCGGCGTCGCTCGGCGCCGCGCGGGACGAGCTGCGGGCCGACATCGCCCGGGGCGCCGGCGGACGCACGGCGCTCGAACGTTATTCGGACCGCGCCGACGTTCTGCTCCGGCAGCTCTTTGCCGAGGCCCCGACGCCGAAGACTCCGGTGGCGGCGCTGGCGCTCGGCGGCTACGGGCGGCGCCACCTCAGTCTCCACTCCGACATCGACCTGCTGATCCTCTTCGGCGGCGCCATCGGCGCGCCGGAGGAAGCGTTTCTGCGCGCCTTCCTGCATCCGCTGTGGGACGTGGGCGTGGTGGTCGGGCACCAGGTGCGCGAGCTGCGCGAGTTCGAGCAGCTCGAGACCGACAACCCGGAGTTCCTGCTCGCCCTCATCGACGCGCGGCCGCTCGCCGGGCCGCGGCAGCTCTTCGATCGCTTCTCGACGCTCTTTCACAGCGCCAGCACGCACGCCTTCATCCTGCGCTCGCTGCTCGACCTGATCGATCAGCGCCACGCGGCGTTCAACGACACGCTCTACCAGCTCGAGCCCGACGTGAAGGAAGCGCCGGGCGCGCTGCGCGACCTGGCGGCCACGCGCACGATTGCGCTGCTCACCGATCCGCTGCTGCTGCGCAAGGGGCCCACCGAGCCGGCGCGCTTCGACGACGCCGAGGACTTCCTGCTGCGCGTGCGCTCGGTGCTGCACCTCGAGGCGGGGCGGAATCAGAACGTGCTCGGCCACGAGCTGCAGGAGCGCACTGCGGAGCTCCTGGGCTATCCGGGCGCCGAGGCGCAGCAGCGCGTCGAGCGCCTGATGAGCGACTACTTCCGGCACGCGCGCATCGTGAGCCGCTCGCTCGGCTGGGCGCGGCGGACGGCGCCGCTGCCCGTCGGTCCGAATCTCGGCCTCTCGCGCGACGGGATCCGTTTCATGGATCCGATCCAGGCCGCGCGCAACCCCGCCACGTGGATTCCCGCGTTTCAGGCCGCGGTGGAGCACCACACCACGGTGTCGGAGGAAGCGCTGTCGTGCGTGCAGCAGCACGTGGACCGTTATCGCGCCGACGATTTCTTCCCCGAGGCCAGCGACCGCGCGGCGCTGGTGGCGTTTCTGCGGCCAGCGCGCGGGCTCTACGACCGCTTGAGCGAGATGCACGACTGCGGCCTGCTGGGCCGCGTGTTCCCCGAGTTCCAGGGGATCGCGTGGCGAGTGGTCCGCGACTTCTACCACAAGTACACGGTGGACGAGCACACGCTGCTCACCATCCGCAACCTCGAACGGCTGACCGGCGACGTCGAGCCGGCGCGCCAGCGCTTCGCCAATGTGTTGGCCGGGCTGGCGGCGCCGGAACTGCTGGTGCTGGCGCTGCTGCTGCACGACGTGGGCAAGTGGCGCGACGACGATCACGCCGACGAGAGCGAGCGGATGGCCGACGCGGCGATGGCGCGCCTGCAGATCACCGGCGATGCGCGCGATACCGTGGCGTTCCTCATCCGGCACCACGTGCGGATGTCGGTCGTCGCCTTCCGGCGGGACACCGAGGACCCGGACGTCGTGAAGTCGTTCGCGGACTTCATCGGCACCGAGGACCGGCTCAAGCTGCTGACGCTGCTGACGCTCGCCGACGTCGGCGCCGTGAGCCCCGACACGCTCACGCCGTGGAAAGAGGAGCTGCTCTGGCGGCTCTACGTGGACACCTACAACCACCTCACGCAGCGCTACGGCGACGAACGAATCGGACGCAACCAGGCCGGTCTGGACCGGCTGACCGCGAATCTCCCCACCGACGTGGCCAAGACGGAGCTCGAACGGTTCGTCGAGGGGCTGCCGCAGCGGTATCTGCACCTGTTCGCTCCGGCGGCGATTCACCAGCACGTGCGCCTGGCGCGGAACATCAAGCCGGACGAGGTGCACGTGTCGCTCGAGCGGGTGGACGCGGCGGTGTGGTCGCTCGCCGTGGTCACGCTCGACAAGCCGAAGCTCTTCTCCAACATCTGCGGCGTGCTGTCGTCGTTCGGGATGAACATCCTGCGCGGCAACGCGCTGACCAACCCCAACGGCCTGGTGCTCGACGTCTTCCACTTCACCGACGACGAGCACTTCCTCGAGAAGAACCCCGACGCGCCCGACCGCATCTCCGAAGTGCTGGCGGACGTCGTGGCAGGCCGTATCGACGTCGCCGCGCGGCTGCGCGGCCGCGAGCGGGGCGTGCAGTCCAAGTCGTCGATCCGCTTTCCGCCAGTGGTGCGGGTCAGCAACGAGTCATCGAGCCGTTACACGATTCTCGACATCGTGGCGCCCAACGCGCTCGGCCTGCTGCACCGGATCAGCCGCGTCATCGCCGAACACCGGTGTGACGTCGATCTCGTGCTGATCGCGACCGAGGGCGGGAAGGCGATCGACGTCTTTCATCTCACGCAACGCGGAGCCAAACTGACCGAGGCGGAGCAGCTGGCGCTGACGTCCGACCTGCAACGTACGCTGGAGGAGATTCGATGAAACTGATCAAGAGCATTGTGCGCCCCAACAAGGTGGACGAGGTGAAGGATGCGCTGGCCAAGCTGAACATCGCCGGCATGACGGTCACCGAGGTGCGGGGGCACGGCAAACAGAAGGGCCACACGGCGATCTACCGCGGCAAGGAGTACAACGTCAGCCTGCTGCCGAAGATGGAGATCGAAGTGGTGGTGGCCGACGCGGTCGCCGACGACGTGGTGAAGGCGATCGTGACCGCCGCGCGCACGGGCGAGATCGGCGACGGCCGCGTGTTCGTGCTGCCGGTGCTCGAGAGCTTCCGCATCAGAACCGGTGAACGCGAAGCGTAGAGGCAGATCAGAGGACGTAGTCCTTGGTACTTGGTTCTTAGTCCGTCCCTAGTCCTTAGTCCTTTGTCCTGTCGCTCTTGAGCGGGACCATTGGACCAAGGACCCAGGACGGACCAGGCACCAGGGACCAAGTACTAAGGACGGCGCGCGAAGGCGGGCTATTCGTGCCGGAGCGCCTCGATCGGATCGAGGCGCGAGGCACGCACGGCCGGCACCATCCCGAAGAAGATGCCGACGCCGGCCGAGAAGCCGAGCCCGATCGCAAACGACCACCAGGGAAGCGAAATGGGGAAGCCGGTCGCGAGCGTGACGCCGAGCCCGATGCCGCTGCCGCAGAGAATGCCCAGGATTCCGCCGATCGAGGTGAGGACGGCCGCCTCGGACAGGAACTGGAACAGCACTTCCTGACGGCGGGCGCCGAGCGCCTTCCGCACGCCGATTTCGCGCGTCCGCTCGGTCACCGAAATCATCATGATCGCCATCACGCCGATGCCGCCGACCATCAGCGCAATCGACGAGATGACGATCAGCGCCAGGAACGTGGCGCGGCTGATCTGATCCCACACCCGCAGGATGGCGTCCTGCGTCGCCAGGTCGAAGTCGTTGGGCTCGTCGAGCTTGAGCCCATGCCGGATCCGCATGATCTCCTCGACGTCGGCCAGCGAGTCCTCTCGCGAGGCCCACGCGTAGGGCACGATCATGATCGTGGCGCTGTTCTGGCCCGCCAGCCGCCGACGCGTGGCGTTGGTGCTGAACATGATCTGGTGGGTAGTCTGCGGAATCACCACCATGTCGTCCTGATCGTTGCCGAAGCCGCCGACCGACGGCGCCTTCTCCAGCACCCCCACCACCGTGTACTCGACGGCCCCGATGCGGACCTTCTTGCCGATCGGGTCCAGCCCCGACTTGGCGAACAGCCCCTGGTAGGCGGTGTCGCCCAGCACCACGACGCGGCGGCGGTGGAGCACCTCCGGCTGCGTGAAGAAGCGCCCCAGCGTCACCTTCGCGAAGCGCGCCTCGGCAAACTGCTCGGTCGCCCCGACGATCGTGAGCTGCTTGGTCCGCTCGCCCCGGTAATACATGCGCTCGTTGGTCTGCGCCAGGCCGGTACCGAGCAGGATGTCGACCGTTTCGATGGTCGGCGCCAGCTTCTCGATCGCCTTGGCGTCCTCGACGGTCAGATTCGGACGGCGCAGCAGATCGGAGAACTCGGCGCCGCTCGAGATGCTGACGATGCTCAGCTTAGTGAGGATGATGGTGCTCGGCCCGAGCGCCTTGACGCTGTCGCGCAGCGACTGATCGAAGCCGCGGATGAGCGAGGTCATCCCGACGATGGCGGTGATCCCGATGACCACGCCAAGGATCGTCAACCCCGAACGCAGCTTGTTGCTGCGCAAGGTGTCGAGCGCCATGCGCACGACTTCGCCGGCCAGGCTTCTATTCACGGCGCAGCGCCTCGATCGGATCCAGCGCCGCGGCGCGCGACGCGGGGTACATTCCGAAGAACAGCCCGACGCCGGCGGTGATGCCGATGCCGAGCACCACCGACCACGGCTCGAGCTTGGCCGGCAGCGGCGTGACGGCGGCAATGCCGATGGCGGCGAGGAAGCCGAGCGAGATGCCGACCAGGCCGCCGAAAATCGACAGCACCACCGATTCGGTGAGCACCTGCGACAGGATGTCGGCGCGCCGGGCGCCGAGCGCCTTGCGCAGGCCGATCTCGCGAGTGCGCTCGCTGACGACCATCAGCATGATGTTCATGATGACGATGCCGCCGACGACGAGCGACAGCGCCACCACGCCGACGAGCACGGCAAAGATGCCGCTCGTGGCCTGTTTGTACAGGTTCAGGAAGGTGTCGGAGGTGAAGATCCCGAAGTTGTCGCGCTCGCCGGGCTTGAGCCGGCGCTTGACGCGCAGCGCCACGGTGGCGTCGTCCATCGCCGCTTTCACCTCGTCGGCCGAGCGCGGCTTCACCACGATCTGCAGCGACTGCCGGGTGCCGTAGATCTTCTGGAAGTTGACGAGCGAGATGATGACGAAGGTGTCCTGCGAGTTGCCGAAGAACGACCCCTGTTTCTTGCTCACGCCGACCACGCGGAACGGCATCCCCTCGACGCGGATCACTTTTTCGAGTGGATCGTTCTGCCCGAACAGCCGGTCCGCGGTGTCCCAGCCGATGACGGCCACGGCGGCGCCGCGTGACACTTCAGTGGGGCTCATGAGGCGGCCGCGCTCGGCGTTGAAGTTGGAGAAGTTGATGTACTCGTCGGTGACCGCCTGCACGGTGACCTGATTGAGCTCGGTGTTGCGATACGACACCGTCCCGCCGCGCCCGGTCTGACCCATGACCGCAGTGACCAGGGGGCTGAACGCCCGGATGGCGTCGGCCTCGTCCATGGTCAGGATCGGGTTGTTGCGCGTGCGCTCCTCGTCGTCCTCGTTGCGGATCGGCGGCTGTCGCTGAATCGTGAACGAGTCGGCGCCCACGTCGCTGATGATCGCGGTCGACACCATGGCGTTCATCCCCTGGATGAGGGTCACCACGGTGACGATCGACGTCACGGCGACGATGTTGCCGAGCACGGTCATGAACGAACGAAGCTTGTTCGCCCAGATCGCGCCGAGCGCGATGAAGACCGATTCGAGGATCTGGTTCACACGCCTATTTCGTCGCTGCCGAGCGCGAGGCGCGCGATGCCCGCGCGTTGTTGTTCTGCTGCAGGCGCACGCCCTCGCCGTCGGCCAGTTCGCGCACCGAGGCGAACGGCCCGGTGATCACCTGATCCCCGGCCTTCAGCCCGTCGGTCACCTCGAAGTATTGCTCGCCGGCCACGCCTGTCTTGAGCGGCGTGAACACCGCCTTGCCATCCTGGTAGAGAAACACACCTTCGGTCTCCTTGCGGGTGTGCCCCTCGGGCGTCTCGACGCGCGTGGCGGTTGACGTGTCGTCGGCCGAGCGCTTCCGGCGCGGCGGCGGCTCGCGGACGAGCTGCCCGGCGTTCGTATAGAGCAGGTCGCGCACGGTGAGCGCCTGGATCGGGACCGACACCACGCCCTTTCGCGTGGCAGTGGTGATCTCGGCCGTGCACGTGAAGCCGGGGCGCACGTCGGGCACCTGTTCGTCGATCGTCACCACGACCTTGAAGGTGGTGGCCTGGCGCTGACCGGTGCTGTTGGTGGATGTCTGAATCGGGCTGTTGGCGATCTCCGTGACGTGCCCCTTGAACTCGCGGTCCGGCACGGCGTCGATCTTCACCTTGGCCACCTGGCCGAGGGAGACGTTCGGGATGTCGGTTTCATCGACCTCGATCTCGGCCTCGAGCACCGACATGTCGGCGATCGTGAGCAGCACGGTGCCGGCGTTGTTCATGGTGCCGACGACGGCCGTCTCGCCTTCTTCGATGTTCCGGCGGGTGACCAGTCCGTCCATCGGCGACGAGATGATCACCTGGCTCAGGTTGTATTTCGTGGTGGCGAGCCCCGCCTGTTCCTGCTTGATCTGCTGCTCGCGCGTCTTGATCTCCTGCTCGCGCGAGCGGAGGTCGGCTTCGCGCGCCGCCAACTCGTTCTGGGAGCGCTCCAGAGCCTCCTTGGTGGTCAGCCCGTCCTTCCACAACTCCTGCTGACGTTTGAGGTTGGTGCGGGCGAGATCGAGGTTGATGTTGGCCGATTCAACCGCGGTGCGCTGCCCGGCGAGCCCCGACTCCGCGGCGGCAATGCTGGCCTCGCCGCGCTCGAGCTGACCGGCCAACGACCGCGGATCGATTTCGAGCAGGAACTGGCCGGACTTGACCCGCTGCCCTTCTTCCACTGCCAGGCGCGTGACCTTGCCCATCGTGTTGGCGGAGATGTTCACCTGCCGCTTGGGCTGAATCTTGCCCGACGCCGACACGATGGCTTCGAGGTCTCTCGCGCGGATGGCTTCGGTGGCCACCTGCACGCCGCGGTCGCGCTGGTAGTAGATGTTGGCGCCCACCACGGCGCCGCCGATCAGCACGACGAGCACCCCGATGACGATCTTGGCCCGAGTTGTCACCCTTGATCCCCCTGACTAGTTGCCTGACCGTACTATCGCGAGCAGCAAGGCCACCACGACATAGAGTCCGACGAACGTGGCGGCGATGCCGAACGTCTTCCGTTTGAACAGCACGCCCACGCCGATGGCGACGTTGATGGACCACCACACGTAGAAGAGGTCGATGGCGCCGAGGAACCGCGCCACGAAACTCGTTTCTTCGAGCATCGGCACGAAGACCGCCAGGTTCGCGCCCGCCATGCGGTGCGTGGCGTAGCTGAGAGGCATCACGAACAGCACGGACAGCGCAAAGATGGCGCCGGAGTGGGCCAGGATGGCGTAGACCTGCTTGAAGGTGCCGGTCCCTCCCATCAACATGCCCCAGATGCCCAGGATGATGGCGGCGCAGATGGCCGCGACGATCGGCACGCCGAACGCCAGCGACAGCGGCGTGGTGTAGGCCGCCCGTGCGATCCCCTTCTCCATCTGGTCGTACATCTGATCGCTGATGTTCACGCCGAAGGACTCGATGGTCTTGACCTGCATGTCCATCAGCACTTCCTGCATCACCGGCGTCGTGAAGAACGCCCCTTCGACGATCGCCATGATGCCGACGGTGATCACGAGGGCGCCGAGCACCTTCGGACGCGCGACGACCGCCTGATAGGTGGCGCGCGGAGAGAAGATGACGCCGATCAGGCGCGCGACGACTCCCGGACCCTTGGACTCGGCGACGGGTGCCGCTACTGCTGCTTCTGCCATCGAGCCTCCTACGCAGTCGCCATCACGGCGGCTGCGATCAAAGCCATCCCCACGTAGACCGACAGGACCCAGGCCGCGCACGTGCGCGCCCGTTGGCCCGACAGGACCGCCACGCCGATCCCCAGCACGACGGCCCACCACAGGGTGAAGAGGTCGAGCGAGCCGAGGAACCGCGCCACGGGCGACGCCTCGTCGAGCGTCGGAAACCACGAGCCCACCGTGACGGCGCTGGCCGTCGTCTCCCGCGCGTACACGAGCGGCGCCGCCACCAGACGTCCCACCGCCAGAATCACGCCGGCGTGGACGACGACCGCCAGCACCTGCCTATACGACACCGCCGGACCCGTCGTGGAGCGGCGGCGCACCCACAGGAACACCAGCGGCGAAACGACCAGCGCCACTCCAGGGCCGGCGAGCAGCGCGTTCCCCACCGCAACGGCCGGCCCGAGCCGGCTCCAGGCATGAAGGTCGGCGTATCGGGTGTCGTCCACCGCTTGGCCAAATGCCAGAGCCGTGCGCTCCCACTGATCGACGAGCGCCAGCTGCCCGATTTCCGTCGCCGACACGGCGGCACCCGCGGCGGCGGTGACAATCGTCAGCGCGACGAGCAGCGACGCCCAGCGCGGGTGGGAAGCAACCTCCTGCAGTGTCGGACGGGGGCGGCGGAGGATCCCAAGGACTCGAGCGCTCACGCTCAACTTGCTCTCCAAATACGGGAAGCTGGGCGGTCCGGTTCCGGTACAAAGGTCATGGCCGGGACGAGGCTCCGCTCGAAAACTTGAGGCTTCGCCTCGTCGGCAGTATCTCTTTGCCCGGCTACGCCGGGCGGTTGGGAAGGCGCAACTCCAACGATATTACCGCGGTACACTGGCAGTCCTTTACCTCCCCAGCCAATGAAACGACTCTCGCCGAACCCCGCCCCGCCGAAGGCGGGGCAAGTAGACACTGCACTGGCGAGGCTCTGCCTCGCCAGTGTTCTGCTGTCTTTGCTCGCCTGGCCGGACGCCCTCCAGGCCCAGGCCATCGAGACCGTCGGCGAACGGGCGATGGGGATGGGCGGCGCCTTCGTGGCCGTTGCCGACGACAGCACCGCCACCTGGTGGAATCCAGGCGCGCTGGCCGCCGGTCCGTTCGTGGAGGTGGCGGCGGGGTGGTCGCGCAGCGAATTTCCTGCAGACGTCGCCCCGCGCTCGCGCGTCACGGTGGCGGCCGTATCTCTTTCCACACCGCCAGTTGGCGTGAGCTATTACCGCTTCCGTATCACAAACATACAGCCAGCTGGGCCTACAGAAACGCCTCCTGGGGACCGAGAAGATCGACGGGTTGGAGTCGTCCGGTCGGTGGCGATCCACGACCTGGGCGTGACCTTACTGACCTCGGTTTTCACAGGGGTTCACGTCGGGACCACGCTCAAGTTCCTCCGCGGCCGCGTCGAACACTCGACAGGCGACGGGCCGGGGCAGGGGCTTTTCGACGCGGACGTCGGTGTGCTGGCGGTGGCGGGACCGTGGCGCCTCGGCGGGGTGGTGAAGAACCTGCGCGCCGCGCAGTTCGAGGACGCGGCGGGAAGCGACGGCCTCAGGCTGCCGCGCCAGGGACGGGTCGGAGTGGCCTTCGACGGCGCCGCGCGGCGCGGGTCGGGCGCCGCATGGATGGTGTCGGCCGACGTGGACGTCGCGCGCTACGCGGCGGGCACGGGCGACCGGCGCGTGATTGCCGCTGGCGCGGAACGGTGGTGGTTCGGGAAACGGATTGGGGTTCGCGGCGGTGCCAGATTCAACCAGGTTGGCCAGAAGGAACGCAGCGCCACGGCCGGCGTCAGTGCCGCGATCCGTTCGAGCCTCTTCGTCGAAGCACACGCCGTCGGCGGCGGGTCCGATGACGAGCGCGGCTTCGGCCTCGCCGCTCGGTACTCCTTTTAATGGGCACGTCCGCACGTCGCGGGTCGTCGCCGGGGTGGCTGGGTTCTAGATGGCCGTCCGACTTGGCGACCTGCTTCTCAAAGAGAAGCGCATCACCCCGGAGCAGCTCCAGGAGGCGCTGACCTACCAGAAACAGAAGGGTGGGAAGCTCGGCTTCGCGCTGGTGTCGCTCGGCTACGCCAAGGAAGCCGAGATCACCGCGCTCCTCAGCAAGCAGTTCGGCGTTCCCTCGATCGCCATCGGCCAGTTCCAGATCGATCCCGCCGTCATCAAGCTGGTCCCCGCCGAGACCGCCCAGAAGTACCAGATCATCCCGCTCTCGCGATCCGGCGCCACGCTGACGATCGCGATGACCGACCCGACCAACGTGTTCGCCATGGACGACATCAAGTTCATGACGGGCTACAACGTCGAGCCGGTCGTGGCCTCGGAGACCGAGGTCGATGAGGCGCTCGGGCGCTACTACGGCAAGGCCGCCGTCGCCGCCGCCGCGGCCGCCGACGCCGCCGCGTCGGGGCCGAGCGCGCTCGAGGCCGCCAGCCAGGCGCTCGAGAACATGCCGGGGCTCGACGATCCCACCGACGTCGAAGTCCTCAACGAGTTCGAGGAGATCAGCGTCGAAGCGCTCGCCAAGCAGGGCGAGGAAGCGCCGGTCATCAAGCTGGTGAACGTCATTCTGATGTCGGCGATTCAGAAGGGCGCCAGCGACATCCACATCGAGCCCTACGAGAAGGAACTGCGGGTCCGCTACCGCATCGACGGTCTGCTCTACAACATCATGCAGCCGCCGATGAAGTTCCGCGACGCGATCACGTCGCGCATCAAGATCATGTCGAAGCTCGACATCGCCGAGAAGCGCTTGCCGCAGGACGGCCGCATCAAGATCCGCTTCCAGGATCAGGGCCAGATCCGCGACATCGACTTCCGCGCGTCGT
>Ga0207648_10001324_pt1 | contig 27539 bp, 28 predicted proteins | sample KBSMisM32_FD_184310 | JGI IMG/M metagenome (GOLD analysis project Ga0207648, IMG submission 184310) | Miscanthus rhizosphere microbial communities from Kellogg Biological Station, Michigan, USA - KBS Miscanthus M3-2 (SPAdes) (version 2) | ecosystem: Host-associated > Plants > Roots >... | reverse complement strand
GGCGGATCTGGGCAAGCCGACCGCAGAGCGGGGCGGCGCTGCGCAGCAGCGGCGCGCCGCGAGGGGGGTTTTAGGGGGGGTCGCGAACGCCCATCGGGGTGACGCGTGAGTGCCCCCCCTAACTAAATACTTCAGCCCGAATCCCTAGAACTCCCGGGCGATCGCGAACAGGCTCGAAATCTTCTGGTTCGACTCCCGAAGCCGCGTGGCCAGGGTGCGGCTGAAGGCCCACAGGAACTTGGCGCAGAGGGTCGGGTGGCTTTCCATCATGGCCCGGACCTCTTCGTGCGGGATCGTGAAGACCTCGCAGTCCGAGTGCGCGATGGCGTGGGCGGAGGCGGGAGCGCCGTCGAAGAACTCGACCTCGCCGAAGAACTCGCCCGGGCCGAGGATCGTGAGCGCCTCTTCCCCGACGCCGGGCACCACCTTGCTGATGCGCACGCGGCCCTGGTTGATGACGTGGAGCTGGCCGCCGGGCGCGCCTTCGGTGAGGATGACCGTCTCCTGCGGGAAGCGCTTCTGCATGCCCGCCATGAGGACCTGGGCGAGCTCCTCGTCGTCGAGTTCGCGGAAGATGGCCGACGAGCGCAGAGACTGTTGGATCACGCTTCAGACGCTCCGCAGGATGTGCCCGAGCTTTTCCTTCTTGGTCTTCAGGTAGCGGCGGTTCGCGTCGGTGGCGGGGATCTCGATGGGGAGGCGGCCTACGATCTCGAGCCCGTAGCCCTCGAGCCCGACGAACTTCCGCGGGTTGTTGGTGAGCAGGCGGATCTTCTTCACGCCGAGCTCGACGAGGATCTGCGCGCCGATGCCGTAATCGCGCTGGTCGGCCTTGAAACCGAGGGCCTCGTTGGCTTCGACCGTGTCCTTGCCCTGGTCCTGCAGCTGATAGGCCATCAGCTTGTGGACGAGGCCGATGCCCCGGCCCTCCTGGCGCAGGTAGAGCAGGACGCCGCGGCCGGCCTGGCTGATCATCTCCAGCGCCTTGTGCAGCTGGTCGCCACAGTCGCAGCGTGACGACGCGAAGATGTCGCCGGTCAGGCACTGCGAGTGCACGCGCACGAGCGCGGGCTCTTCCCCGGCGCTGAGATCGCCCATCACGAGCGCGACGTGGTGCTGGCCGTCGATCCCGCTCTCGAAGGCGTGGATGCGGAAGGGGCCGTAGCCCGTGGGAAGGTCGGTCTCGACGATCTTCCGCACCAGGCGCTCGTTGCGCATGCGGTACTGGATGAGGTCCTTGATCGTCACCAGCTTCAGCGCGTGCTGGCGGCAGAAGGCCTCCAGGCGCGGGCCGCGGGCCATGGTGCCGTCTTCGTCCATCACCTCGCAGATCACGCCCGCCGGATAGAGGCCGGCCAGGCGGGCCAGGTCCACCGCCGCTTCCGTCTGCCCCGCGCGCACGAGCACGCCTCCGTCCACGGCCCGCAGCGGGAACATGTGGCCGGGGCGGGCGAGGTCGGCCGGCCGTGTCCCGGGTTCGATGGCGGTGAGCACCGTGCGCGCGCGGTCGCCCGCGGAGATGCCCGTCGTCGTCCCCTTCTTGGCCTCGATGGGCACGCAGAACGCGGTCCCGAACTTCGCGTCGTTCTGCTCGTCCCGGACCATGAGGGGAATGCGCAGCTCGTCGAGCCGCTCGCCCGTCATGGGCAGGCAGATGAGGCCGCGGCCGTAGCGGGCCATGAAGTTGATGACCTCGGGAGTCACCTTCTCCGCGGCGATCGTGAGGTCCCCTTCGTTCTCGCGGTCCTCGTCGTCCACGACCACGACCATCCGGCCCTGCCGGATGTCTTCGATGGCGTCGGGGATGCTGGCGAACGGCATCGGGCCTCTTATCGGGGGCAGGCGCTACGCGCGGGAGGACGCGGGTGCGACGAGTCTCTCGACGTATTTCGCGATCACGTCGATCTCCAGGTTCACCCGGTCGCCCGGAAGCGCCGCCCGGAGATTCGTATGTTCCAGTGTATACGGGATGACGGCGACCGAGAAACGGCCCGGGCGCAGGGCGGCCACGGTGAGCGAGATCCCGTCCACCGCGATCGAGCCCTTCTCCACGAGGTAGCGTTCCAGGGCGGGCGGGACGGCCACCGTCAGCTCCGCGGCCTCCCCCGAGCGCGCGAGGGCCAGGATCTCGCCCAAGCCGTCCACGTGCCCCTGGACGATGTGGCCGTCGAACCGCCCGTCCGCGCGCATCGGCCGCTCGAGGTTGACGAGCACGCCCGGGACCAGCCTCTCCGCGAACCCCGTCCGCTCCAGGGTCTCCCGCGTGAGGTCGCAGGTGAAGCCGTCGCGGCTCGTCTCGACCGCGGTCAGGCAGCAGCCGTTGACGGCAACCGACGCGCCGCGGGCCAGGCCGGCCGCGAGGTGAGGCGCGCGCACGCGCAGCGTGAGCACGTCCGCGCGCCGGTCGGCGGCCGCGATCTCTCCGACTTCCTCGACGATACCCGTGAACATGCCTCTTTAGCGCGTCCTGCCATACCGTACACCCGCCGGGTACCAGAGCTCATAGGCACCGTCGGTCGGAGCGGCCGGCGAGACGGCGGTGCTGCGCGCGGGCAGGATCGGGCTATGGGGGGTGAGGCGGACGGCGTCCGAGAGGCGCGCGGGATCCGGCCCCCCGAAGGCCGGCCGGCTGGTGCGGCCTCCCAGGAGCAGTGGCCCGCGGAAAAGCGCCACTTGATCGAAGAGGCGGTTGGCCAGGAGCGCGCCGAGCATCTCCGAGCCGCCTTCCACCATCAGGGTCCAGAGCCCCTCCGCGCGCAGGGCAGCCAGCCCCCATTCGAGATCGACGCGTCCCTCGCGCGCGGGCGCGGCCAGGATGCGCACGCCACGCGCCTCCAGCGCCTCGCGCCCCGCCGCCTCCTCCGTGGTCACGATCCACAGGGGCGCATCGTCGCTCGCGCTGGACACGAGCCGGCTGCGGACCGGCGTCCGCAGCCGCGAGTCGAAGAGGACGCGGTGGAAAGGCCGGCGCGTGCGCGGGGCAGGCAGGAGCAGCGGGTCGTCGGCCAGGACCGTTCCCACTCCCACCGCCACGCCGTCGTGCAGGCGCCGCAGCGCCCGGGCGCGGCGGCGCTGGGCGGGAGACGTGATCCATTTCGACTCGCCGGCGGCGGTCGCGATGCGGCCGTCGAGGGTCATGGCCGCCTTCAACATCACGAACGGCCGGCTCAGTCCCGCCGCCATGACGAACCTCTCGTTGAGGGCCGCCGCCTCGTCCGCGGCCACGCCCGCCGTCACTCCGAGACCCGCGCGGCGCAGGAGGGCCAGGCCCCGCCCGTTCACCTCTGGATTGGGATCGCGCATGGCCGCCACCACGCGCCGCACGCCCGCCGCGATCAACGCCGGCGCGCAGGGCGGCGTGCGCCCCACGTGGGCGCACGGCTCGAGGGTCACGTACGCCGTGGCGCCGCGGGCGGCAGAGCCGGCCGCGCGCAAGGCGTGCACCTCCGCGTGCGGTGCGCCCGCCCGGCGGTGCCATCCTTCGCCGACGACACGGCCGCGCCTCACGAGGACACACCCCACCATCGGGTTCGGATTCGTCTCGCCCAGGCCCCGGCGCGCGAGGGCCAGCGCCTGCGCCATCCAGCGGGCATCTTCAGCCATGGACACGGGATCAGGACCCGATGAGCGCGTCCGCGAAGGCGGCGGCATCGAAGGGGAGCAGGTCCTCCACCGCTTCCCCCACCCCGACGTAGCGGATGGGCACGCCGAGGTCGCGCACGACCGCCACCGCGACACCGCCCTTGGCCGTGCCGTCGAGCTTGGTCACGACGAGACCGGTGACGCCTCCCGCCTTGGCGAACTCGCGGCCCTGGTTGAGCGCGTTCGAGCCCAGGGTGGCATCGAGGACGAGCAGCGTCTCGTGCGGGGCGCCCGGAACCTCGCGCCCGGCCACCCGGGCCATCTTGGCCAGCTCCGCCATCAGGTTCCCCTTGGTGTGCAATCGGCCGGCGGTGTCCACGAGCACGGCGTCGTATCCCTTGCTGCGGGCGATGCGCAGGGCATCGGTGAGGACCGAGCTCGGATCCGCCCCCTCGGCGCCCCGATGGAAGGGCGCGCCCGTGCGTCTCGCCCAGATCTCGAGCTGCTCGGCGGCGGCGGCGCGAAAGGTGTCCGCCGCGCACACGAGCGTGGTGCGGCCTTCCTTCTTCCAGGAGGCGGCGAGCTTGCCGATCGTCGTCGTCTTCCCCACGCCGTTCACGCCGACGACGAAGACGACCCAGGGCTTCGCCGCGAAAGGCACGACGGACGCCGGGCGGGTGAGGATGGAGCGGATCTCGTCGCGCAGCAGCCCGCGCATCGCCTCCACCCCGCCCGTCCAGATCTGCGCGCTCTTCGCGCGCAGCACTTCCATCGCCTGCTGGGTCGCGGGCAGGCCGAGGTCGGTGGCGATGAGCCCCTCTTCGATCGCGTCGAGGTCCTCCGGCTTGAGGGGGCGGCGCCCGCGGACGAGGTCTTCGACGTCCGCGTTGAGGATGTCCCGCGTCCGCTCCAGCCCCTTGCGGAAGCGGTCCATGAACGACTCAGCCATCACAGCTCCTGGTTGAGCTTCTCCTGGGTGAGCTCGGACCGGTGGATGCCCTCGGCCACGCGCCCGTCGATGGGCATGGACAGGACGAGGTAGTACCCGTCCTTGAGCGGCCGCAGGATGACCACTCCCGCGGTGTAGCGGCACAGCATGTAGCGGATGGGCCCGGTGCCGCCGTGTTTGGACATGGTCTTGCGGGCCGTGGCCAGCCCGATCCCCTGATAGGCGCCGATCAGGCGATGCCGTTGGTCGAGCGTACCCGCCTGGATGGCCACCTCGCCCTCGGCGTCGAGGAGCAGCGCGGCGTGGCCGCCGACGGACCGGAGGAGCTCGTCCAGGATGCGCTGATAGGGCATGTCGGGTTTTCGTCGCTACCGGGGCGCAATCAGCGACGAAAACATCTTAGTTTCGGTCGCCCGCCGTTCGCTATCCGACCGGAGCTACTTCGCCGGGAACTGCTGGAGGAGCTGGGCGGCGCGGCGGCCGGCGGGGCCGATGGGATCTTTCTTCCGCGCCTCTTCCAGGCGGGCCCGGGCCTCTCCGAGACGGCCGACGCGCGAGTAGGCCTCACCGAGGTTGAGCAGGATGAGGGCGCTCTGTGGGCACTCCTTGGCCCCCGACTCGAGAGTGTTCACGGCTTCGTCGATCCGGCCCGACGAGACGAGGGCGTCGGAGAGGCCGAGGTAGGGGTCGGGATAGGTGTGATTGCGGTTGATGCTGGTCCGGAACCAGTTGATGGCTTCGGCATAGTGCTTCTCCTCGAGATAGGCGTTGCCGAGGTTCCGCGAGGAGATCTCCGGCGTGGGATTGGTGGCGTCGTTGAACGCGGCCAGGTACTCGTTCTTGCCCTCGTTGCGGCGGCCGGAAAGGATGAGCGCGGTGCCGAGGTCGTTCCGCACGTCGACGTAGTACTGGTTCAGCTCCAGGGCCTTGCGGAAAGCGCTCACGGCTTCGTCGTATTTGCCCGTGGCCAGGTAGGCCTGGCCCAGGCCCTTCTGGAAGTAGGGATTCTTGCCGTCCTCTTTCACCGCCTTGCGGAACGCCTCCACCGCCATGGCCGGACGGCCTTCGCGAAGATGGTTCAAGCCCGCGTTGAAGCTCGATTCCGGGTCCACGGGTTGCGCGGCCGCCAGGGCGGGCGCGCTCACGGCCACGGCCAGCATCCATAAACGGAGATGAGTCATGGGGCTCCTCGTTCTCAAGACGCAACTGCCTCGCCGGCCTGCCGGGCGGCGACGGACGCGCGCTTGGCCTTGGCCGGCGTGAGATCACCGGCGGCGGCTGCCTTCTCGATGGCGTCCACGCAACCGGCATCGAACTTCTTGCCGGCCAGGAAACGCAGCCGGCTCAGCGCGACCTCGAAAGTCATGGCCTTCGAATAGGGGCGGTCGGTGGTCATGGCGTCGAAGGCGTCGGCCACGCTCACGATGCGTCCGAGGAGAGGGATCTCCTCGCCCTTCTTGCCGTCCGGGTACCCGCTCCCGTCCCAGTTCTCGTGGTGCATCAATCCCGCCCCCGCCATCTCCTTGAGGAGCGGTACGGCGTCGAGGATGTGCTCGCCCTTCCGCGGGTGCTGCTTCATGATCTCGTATTCCTCGTCCGTGAGCGCGGCCGGCTTGCGGAGGATGCGGTCCTCGATGCCGATCTTGCCCACGTCGTGGATGATCCCGGAGAGGTGGACGCGCTCCACCTCCTCCTCCGACATCCCGAGGTAACGCGCCATGAGCTGGGAATAGAAGGCCACGCGCTCGGAGTGGCCGCGCGTGTAGGGGTCCTTCTCGTCGATCGCGTTGGCGAGCATCCGGATGGCGCCCATGAACAGCTCCTTGTTCACGTCCGCCTGGCGCTGGATCTCCAGGAACGCCTTCTGGATCTCGTCGCCCATCTGGTTGAAGGTGTCGGCGAGGACGCCCACCTCGTTCCGGCTCTTCACGGACACGCGCGTGTCGTAGTCCCCGCTGGCCAGGCGCTGCGCGCCGCGGGCCAGGGCCTGGATGGGATGGCTGATCTGGCCCGCGAAGAGCGTGCCGAAGACGATGGCGGCGATGGTCACGAGGGCGACGAGGGCGAGGGACTGATAGCGCATCTGGATCGCGCTGTAGTAGGCCTTGTCCTCCTCGACCTGGACGATGACGCCCCAGCTCGACTCGGGGACCGCGGCATAGGTGCCCAGCATCTTCACGAGGGTGCCCTTCGGGCCCTGGACGGTGAAGGGCACGGTGGCCCCGGCGCGGCCCTGGGACTCGATGAACTGGCGCACGATCTCGACCCCGGACACATCGAGGTCGCCTTGCAGGCGCGCGGGATCGGAGTGGGCGACCAGCCAGCCGCGCCCGTCCACGACGTAGACGTCGAAGAGGCCTTCCTGGCCCATCTGCCGGGTCGTGTTCCAGAGCGGGCCAAGGCTGGCCACCACGAGCACGACGCCCTGGGGGCCGCCGCCTCCGGGCCGGATCGGCTCGGCCAGGACCATGACCGGCTCCTGGAGCGACGTCGAGACCACCGGGTGGCTGACCATCGGGTTGTCCTGCAGGCCGCGGAGGACGCCTTCCGTCTGGAGCTGCTCGATGATCGGCTCGTTGAGCTGCACGCCCGACCGCGCGCCGGACCCGCGCACGTCCACGACGCTGACGGAGACGAAGTTGCTGGTGCCCTCCACGTAGCGCTTGAGGCCGTCGACCTCGCGGATGCGCGCCACCTTCGCCGCGAACTGGTCGCGCGGGGTGTCCACCTCGAGCGTGCGCGCGATGGCGACGGTCTGGGACTGCAGGCTCTTCAGGTAGGTCGAGACCTGCTGGGAGAGGGAGCGCGCCTTGTCGAGCTGGATGCCCTTCTGGTCGAGCTCCAGGATCTCGCGGCTCTTCGAGACGAGGTGGAACGACGTCGCGACCAGCGGCACCACGCCCACCGCGAACAGGAGGAGGAGCAGGGAATGGAGGATGCGGCCGCCGCGCCGCGGAGAATCAGAGGCGCCCTGCCCTCCGGTAGGAGCGGGGGCGGGGGCGCCTGCGGTCGCCACTCGCTATGCTTCCCGCGAGGCGGCGGGGGGCGGGAGCGGGGTCGGGGCCGCGCCCACGGCCATCCCGATGGACCCGAGCACTTCGTACACCTCGACCGTCCGCTCCTTGCCCTTCAGGGTCGCGGGGCCGAGGCTCTTGAAATCGAAGTGGGCCTTGGTGGCGTTGTAGGTGTTCTCGCCGACCACGACCTGCATCGGCTTGGCCACCGAGCTCTCGAGGCGGCTGGCCGTGTTCACGGTGTCGCCGAGGACGGTGTACTCCTTCTTGTTGATGCCGCCGAGCTCGCCGGCCATCGCCTTTCCGCTGTTTATGCCGATGCGGATGCGGATCGTCGGCCCGTCCTTGTGCTCGGAGTTGAAGGCCTCGAGCTGGTCCCTCATCTCCAGGGCGGCCTTGATGGCGCGGACGCAGTGGTCGGGCATGTCCAGGGGGGCGCCGAAGACGGCCATGATGGCGTCGCCGATGTATTTGTCGAGCGTGCCCTCGTACTTGAAGATGATGTCCGTCATCCGCGAGAAGTAGTCGTTCAGGAGCAGCGACACCGCGGCCGGGCTCATCTTCTCGGACATGGTCGTGAAGCCCACGATGTCCGAGAAGAGGACGCTGACGTCTTTCACCTCCGGCACGCCCAGGGCCATGCCCTGCGACTCCGAGGTGGCGATGATGCGCGCCGTGACCTGGGGCGAGAGGAACCGCCCGAGCCTCTCCCTCTTCTTCTCCTCGGCCACGATCTTCTGGTTGAGACGGGCCCGCTCGACCGCGACCGCCGCGTAGTTCGCGAGCGCGGTCAAGAGGTCGAGGTCGTTCAGCGTGAAGCAATTCGCGAGCATCGGGGAGTCCACGTGGATGATCCCGATGACGTGGGCCTGGTTCCAGAGGGGCGCGCACATGGCGCTGCGGATGCCGTGGAAGCGGATGGAGTCGCCGGCTCCGAACCGCGGATCGACCATGGCGTCCGAGGTCAGGATCGAGACGCGGTCCTTGGTGACCCGGTCGGCGATCGTCTTCGAGATCGAGATCTTGCCTTCGGAGGCCGAATTCGAGTTGCGGTGCTTCACCACCATCGGAGTGAGGGCGCCGCCGTCCTCGCTGAGCATCAGGAACCCGCGGTCGGCCGGGATGTGCTCGAAGACGATGTCCATGACCTGCTGGAGGACCTCTTCCACCGGCCGCACGGCGATGAGGGTCTCCGCCACCTTGGTGAGGACCTTGAGGATCCGGTTCGCCTTCTCGACGTCCTGGACGTGGGCGTCGGGCGCCTGCTTCTTCTCGGCCAGACCGGCGGCCTCGCGCTGGCCGGTGTCGGAGAGGAGCTTGCTCAGCTCGCCGACGCTGCGGATGATCGTGCCCGCCTCTTCCGAGAGGGGCTTGGCCTCGTCCAGCACCACCTTGCCTTCGAGCGTCTTGCTGAAGGCGAGCTGGAACTTGCCGAGGAGGATCCGGTCCCCGTCCTTGAGGGGCGCTTCCACGACGGGCACGCCGTTGACCTGCGTGCCGTTCTTGGACTTCAGGTCCTGGATCCGGACGCCCTCTTCGTCGGCGACGAGCCTGGCGTGGGTGCGGGAGATGCCGAAGTCCTTGAGGACGATCTGGCAATCGGGCGAGCGTCCGATGGTGACTTCGCCCTCGGTGAACGTGTACGCCTGCGGGGTGTCTCCGTCCTGATAAATCAGCCGGTACATTGAGTTCCCGCGGGCGACGCCCGGCCCGCAAGAGGTGAGTTTACTCCCTTTTGAGGGTCCTTAGCATCAGCTCCTCCACCCCCTCGCGTGGCGGTTTGCCCTCGTAGAGGACGGCCCGCATCTGCTGCGCGATGGGCATCTCGACGCCGGCCCGCTCGGCCAGCGCGCAGGCGGCCTGGGTGGTGCGGACACCCTCCGCCACCATGTGCAGCTCGGCGAGAGCCTCGCCCACCGAATGACCTGCGCCCAGGGCGTGGCCGAGGCGCCGGTTGCGGGAGAGGTCTCCCGTACAGGTGAGCACGAGGTCGCCCAGGCCGGCCAGGCCCGACAACGTGTCCGGCCGGGCGCCCAGGGCGACGGCGAGCCGGCTGATCTCTGCCAGCCCGCGCGTGATGAGCGCGGCCACCGTGTTGTGTCCGTAACCGAGCCCCCCGACGATGCCGGCGGCAATCGCGATCACGTTCTTGAGCGCGCCCCCGAGCTCGACCCCGATGACGTCGTCGCTGGAGTAGGCGCGGAAGCTCCGGGTGGACACCGCGCGCTGCACCGCCTCCGCCCCCGCAAGCGCGCTCGCCGCCACCACTACCGTCGTGGGCTGGCCCTGCGCGACCTCCAACGCGAAGGAAGGGCCGGAGAGGACGGCCACGGGATGGCCGGGAGCCTCCTCCGCCGCGACCTCGCTCATGCGCCTCAGCGTGCCGAGCTCGAGGCCCTTGGTGGCGGAGACGAGAGTCGCGACCGCGCCGAGGTGTGGGCGCAGGGCACGAAGGGTCCCGCGAAGGAACTCGGAGGGCACGGCTACGATCGCGATCTCCGCGTCCCGGGCCGCATCCGCGAGATCGCTGGTCGCGTCCAGGGCGGGCAGGGTGATCCCGGGGAGATATCGCGAGCTCTGATGCCGGTCACGGATCTCGTGCGCCTGCGCGGGATCACGGGACCACAGGGACACCACGTGGCCGCTACGCGCGAGGTGGGCGGCCAGCGCGGTTCCCCACGAGCCGGCGCCGACCACCGCCACCTTCACGGCGTGCCCTCCTTGCGCGCGCCCATCCGCCGCTCGCTGCCGGCCGCGATGCGCCGGATGTTCTCGCGATGCTTCCAGACGATGAGCGCCGCGGCGATGGCGGCGGCGATGGTGGAAGCCGCGGGGGCGCGCATGAGCCACGCGACGACGGGCAGGGCCGACGTCCCCGCGATCGAGCCCACGGACGCGTAGCGCGTGAGCCAGGCGACGACCCCGAACGTGAGCAGTCCGATGACGGCGGCGACGGGCAGGATGGGCAGGAACGCGCCCGCTCCGGTGGCTACCCCCTTGCCGCCCTTGAACGAGAGCCAGGCCGGGTACATGTGTCCGAGCACGGCGATCACCGCCGCCACCGCGGCGATCGTGGGGCCGGCCAGGCGAAGCGCGAGCCAGGTCGCGAGCGATCCCTTCAGGAAGTCCAGCGCGAACGCCGCGAGGCCGGCCGCGCGGCCCGCGCTGCGCATCACGTTGGTCGCGCCCACGTTCCCGCTCCCCACCGTTCGCACGTCGATACCCTTGCGGCGCGCGACGAGATAGCTGAAGGGAATCGAGCCGATCAGGTAGGCGATGGCGAGCGCGACCGCGGTGAGGGGGCCGTGGCCCATGATGATCGCGGAAGTCTATCGCACCGCCGAGGCGGCGCCGCCCAGGGGGAATGCCGCGAGCGGCGCATAGACGGAGCCGGCGGGCCGGATGTCGCTGCGGTAGAGGATGAGCTCGGAGGCAAGGGCCGATCCGAGGTCCATTTCGGGCAGCGCGGGCCGCCGCGTCCGGCCGCGCCAGCGGCCGAGGGTCAGATGCGGGTGGAAAGGGCGCGGCTCCGGCTCGAAGCCCGTGGCCACCGCGGCCTCCTCGCACGCGGCCTGGAGCCGGCGCGCCGCCGCCGGCAGGTCGAGGCCGAGCCAGAGGACGCGGGGGCTTCCCCGGTCCGGGAACGTGCCGAGTCCCCGGATCGCCATCTCGAAGGGCGAGCAGGCGGCGGCGGCGCGGGCGAGCGGCGCCTCGATCGCGGCCAGCGTCTCCGCCCGCGTCCAGCCGAGGAACCGGAGCGTCACGTGCGCGCCCTCGTCGCGCACGAACCGTACCTCGGGCAAGGACGGGCTCAAGCGAGCGATGACGCCGGCGACTTCCCGGCGCACGCCGTCGGGCAGCGGAAGCGCGACGAAGGCACGGATGGCCTTCTCGCGCGGAGCGTCGGCCGCGGTCACAAGGGCGAGAGGCCGAGCAGCCCCCGCCGGATCATCTCCAACGCCGACTGCGTGGACTGATAGCGCACGCGGTCGCGGTCGCTCGGGAAGTGGACGCGTCGCACGCGGTCCCCGGCCGCGCCGCTGAGCGCGATGAAGACGAGGCCGACCGGCTTGTCCGGCGTACCGCCTCCGGGTCCCGCGATGCCCGTGATGGCCACGCCGATGTCGGAGTGGGCTCGCGCGCGCGCGGACGAGGCCATGGCCCGCGCGACCTCCTCCGACACCGCGCCGTGACGTTCGATCAGGTCCGCGTCGAGGCCCAGGTCCTCCACCTTCGCGCGGTTCGCATAGGTCACCCACCCGCGGTCGAAGTAGGCGCTCGACCCGGGCCTCTCCGTCAGGCGCGCGCTCAGCAGGCCACCCGTGCACGATTCCGCGACGGCCAGGGTCAGCCCGCGCTCCTGCAGCATCGCGCCCACGACCTCGGGCAGCTCGCGCCCGTCCTCGCTGTAGATGCGCCCGGCCAGCCGCTCCCGTATCGGCGAGGCCAGGGCCTCGATGCGGGCCTCCGCTTCTTCCGCCGATGCCCCTTCCGCGGTCAGGTGCAGCTCGACCTGTCCCGGCCCGCCCAGGATCGTGGTGCGCGGGTTCGTGAAGGTCTTGTAGACGGGGGCCACGACCTGCTCGACGTCGCTCTCCCCCATGGCCGCGATCTTGAGGATGCGCGTCCGCAGGGCACGGCCGCCCGCACGCTCCCGCAAGACGGGGAGGACCTGGTCCTCGAACATGGGCGACATCTCGTGCGGCGGCCCGGGGAGGAGCACGAGCCATCGCCCGTCGGCCTCGACGCGCTGGCCGGGGGCCGTGCCGCGCGGGTTGCGCAGGACGACGGCGCCTTCGATCACGTCCGCCTGCTTCTCGTTGACGGGGGCCATCACGCGCCCGAACCGGGCGAACCGCGCCTTCAGCTCCTCGATGAGCGCGGGATCGCGATGGAGAGGCCGGCCGAGCGCGGCCGCCGCCGCCTCGCGCGTGAGGTCGTCTTCGGTGGGGCCGAGCCCGCCCGTGGCGATCACGACGTCGGCGCGAGAGAGCGCGTGGCGCAGCGCGGACTCCAGCAGCGCGGCGTCGTCGGCCACGGTGACGCGGGCCCCGGTGTCGATGCCGATCTCGAGCAGCTTCGCGGTGAGGTACAGGGCGTTGGTGTCGGAGCGCAGGGGCGTGAGCAGCTCGGAACCGACGGCGAGTATCTCCGCTCTCATTATCGACCCCCCCTCCCTATCCCTCCCCCACATAAGGGGGGAGGGAAAGTGTGGTGGTCAGATCGGTAGCCGCGTTCATGGTTCTCATCACAGCCCCAAAGCGAGGCGTCCCGCCCGCAGGAGCAGGTTCGCGTAGATCCCGGCCATGAGGTCGTCCGTCATGATGCCCCACCCTCCGGGCAGCGACTCGAATTGGCGCGCCGGGTACGGCTTGAAGACGTCCATGATGCGGAAGAGGACGAAGCCCGCGACCGCGGTCACGGGGGTGAACGGCAGGAAGAGGAGAGACGTCCACATGCCGACGACCTCGTCGACGACCACGATCCCCGGATCCTCGAGGCCGACGCCGCGCGCCACCCGCGTCGAAGCGACCACACCCACGACGAACAGGATCGCCACCGCCGCCACCTGGATCGCCGCGGATCGCGAATGGAGAGGCCAGAAGAGGAGGAGGCCGACGGCGGAGCCGGCCGTACCGGGCGCGATGGGCGAGTAGCCGGAGCCGAGGCCGGTGGCCACGACGATGGAGAGGAGGTCGGCGCGACGCGGCGCGCCCGCTTCGGGCGCGCGTCCTTCGGCCATCCTGCGATTCTAGTCCGCTAGCCCTTCACGACGCGCGTGCGGAGCACGCGGTCGTGAAGCGCGCGACGTGCCGGATCGACCAGCATCGGGATGAGGCCTGCTCCCGCGGCGAGCACGCCCACGCTGCCGAGGGCGGCGCGGACGAAGGCGCGCAGGTAACCGGGCGGCCGTCCGCCGGCGTCGACGACGCGGAGGCCGACCGCGATCTTGCCCAGGGTCTGGCCCGTGGTGCCAGTGAAGTACCCGGCGTAGGTGAGGCCGAGGAAGGCGAGATAGCCGGCCAGGTAGGGCCAGGCGGGGCGCAGGCCCGTGAGCTCGACATGGGCGGCGCGGCCCGCGAAATAGACGACGATCGCCCAGAGGACGGCCAGCAAGGCGAGGTCGAGGGCGGCGGCGCGGGCGCGCTCGCCCGAATACGCGGGCCGCTCCACCGGACGCGCGGCATCCGCGGGCTCGGCGCCGAGCGTCCATTCGTCGCTGGGCTCCACCATCGGCGGCTCCGGCGTCCGGGTGCGGGCGGCCGCGGGCTCGCCGGCCGGGGCCAGGCGCAGATCGACCGCGGGCGTGGACGCGGTCACCGGCTCGCGCATCGGAAGCTCCGCCGGGCGCAGCGGGAGATCGGCATCCTCTTCTTCTTCGATATCGACGGGACGCGTGTCCATGAACGCGAGCGGCGCTCGTGGCGGCGCGGGCGCCGGGGGCTCGCTGACCACCGGATCCTCGCCCATGGGCTCGTCGCCACCCTCCTCGTCGTCGCCGTCGCGGAAGAGGGGAAGGTCGCCGTCGCCGCGCTTGCGCTTCCGGTCGCGCACGCGCTCGCGCACCTCGTCCTTCCAGGTGCGCTCGCGCTTCTTGAGGCCGGGGATCTCGCGGAGGGGCTCGGGACGTGGACGCGCGGCGGGATCGGGAGCGAGCGCGCCCTCGGTCAGCGGCGCGACGTGGGCGCCGCAGGCCGGGCAGCGCTCCTGGCCACCGGGCACATTGCCGCCGCAGGCGGGACAGCTCATGGGCGCCCCGCGCGCGGCGCGCCCGAGCCTTCACCGTGCAGCGCCCGGTACGCCTGCTGGCGAAGCTGCCGCGCGAACGGGTAGGCCGCTTCCCGGGGCCCGACGCGATCGAGCGTCGCCAGGGCGCCCGCCGCGTCGCCGGCGTCGAGGAGGCGCCGGGCCTCGGCCAGGGCGCGGTCGCCACCCGCCGGCGGCGCCGGCACGGCCGCGGCCTCGTCGGATCGAAGTGCAGGCGGCCGGGTCAGGCCGAAGAGGAGCCGGTCCCAGCTCGAGAAAACGCTGGCTCCCAGGACGACGAGCACGATCGTGGCCGCGCCCGCGAAGGCCCGGCGCGACCAGCTCACCGCGCTCGCGCGCGTCCGCGGGCTCGGCGCCGCTTCCACCACCGGCGCCTCGATGCGATCGAGACGTCCCGCCCGCGCATCGAGCCGGTCGAGGAGCGTGGCCGCATGGTCGCGATCGCCGCCTTCCGCGATCACCGCCTCCAGGGCCGTGCGCGCGACCGTCAGGTCGCCCTTCTCGAGCGCGCGCCGGGCGTCGTGAAGAAGCTCGTCGTTGCGCCGCTCCGACTCCGTGATGGCGGCCCGGGCGGAACCGAGGCCGCGCACGGCGTCGGGCGAGGCGGGATCGACGAGTGCGACGCGGCCGAAGACGAGGGCAGCCTCGCGAGGGTCACCTGCCTCGAGCAATCGCCAGCCCTCGGCGAGCAGTCCCTGGATCCTCTCGCGATCGGTCGCTGTCACTACATGTTCCCTCGGGGACCTAGGCCGTCACATTATCGGAAAAGCCGTAAGGGCTTTTCAAGCCGAAAATTTTTGGGCTAGCGGGCCCACCGCCGGTAGGCCAGGACGCCGAGGGCGGCGGCGGCGAAGCTCAAGGCGGCCACGAAGGCGGTCGTCGCACCCTCGTTCCACGCGCATTCCTCGCCCGCGGCTTCCGCCGGCTGCAGGTGAGCGACCGGAAGGTCGCGGGCCAGCTTGCGAAGGGTCTCGAGGTCCTGGCTCTCGACGACGGCGCCCGACACTCCTCCCTCGTCGGCGAGCGAAGCCTCGCGTTCTTCGTCGAGGGCCGTGAGCCCGGGTGTACCGACGGCGGACCCCTTCAGATCGCCACGCGTATCGACGTCGTCCGGAAAGTTCGGCTTACCTACCATGGCGCGCGCTCCTCGCGGATGAACCGCAAATACCCCTGCGCAGGAGCAAGAGACGTGCCACTACGCGGGCTCGACGGCTTCACCCTTGCGCGCCGGGATCAGGCCATAGCCCTTCATCTTTCTATAGAGGTTCGACCGCTCGACCTGCAGGGCCTCCGACGTCCGGCTCATGTTGCCCCCGCACTCCTGGTACTTCTTCCAGATGTAGCGCTTCTCGAAGTCCTCGCGCGCCGCGGCCAGCGACGGGAAATCGGACGAGAGGCCCGCGAGCGACCCCGCCGCGGAGGAGGGCTCGCCCGCTCCCGGCGCCGCCCCGACCAGCGAGGCGGGCAGATGCCGCGCCTCGATGCGGTCGCCGGGCGTCATGATCACGAGCCGCTCGATGATGTTGCGCAGCTCGCGTACGTTTCCGGGCCAGGGCTGGGCCACGAGCAGGTCGAGGGCTTCGCGCGTGAGCTCCTTCGGCCGCTTGCCGTATTCGGCGGAGAGCTCCGCGATGAAGTGGCGCGCCAGGAGCGGGATATCCTCCCGCCGTTCGCGGAGCGGCGCCACGTGGAACGGGATCACGTTGAGCCGGAAGAAGAGGTCCTCGCGGAAGGTCCCCCTGCGGATCTCCTCCTCCAGGTTCTTGTTCGTGGCCGCGATGACGCGCACGTCCACGGTGATGGTCGCCGTCCCGCCCACCGGCTCGACCTTCTGCTCCTGCAGGACGCGCAGCACCTTGGCCTGCGTCTTCAGCGTCATGTCCCCGACCTCGTCGAGGAACAGGGTCCCGCCGTCCGCCAGCTCGAACTTGCCCTTCTTGGCCGTGAGGGCGCCGGTGAACGCGCCGCGCGTGTGGCCGAACAGCTCGCTCTCGATCAGCTCTTCGGGAATGGCCGCGCAATTGACCTCCACGAAGGGTCCGGCGGAGCGCAGGCTCAGGTGATGGATGTTGCGCGCCACCAGCTCCTTGCCCGTCCCGTTCTCGCCGAAGATCAGGACGCGCCCGTTGGACGGGGCGGCCTGGGAGATGTCGGCGCGCAGGGCGTGCAGGACGGGGCTTTCCCCCACCATCACCCAGCGGTGCTCGACCTGCTCCTTGAGGGCGCGGTTCTCCACCTCCAGCTTCCGCTGGCGCAGCGCGTTCTTCACCACGAGGAGGGTCTTCTCGAGGGCGAGGGGCTTCTCGACGAAGTCCTGCGCGCCCATGCGCACGGCCTTGACCGCGGTCTCGATGGAACCGTGGCCGGAGATCACGACCACCGGCACTTCCGGGTCCAGGGTGCGGACGCGAGCCAGGACCTCCAGGCCGTCCATGCCCGGCAGCCACACGTCCAGGAGGAGCAGGTCGTAGCGCCGGCTCTCGAGGGCCGTGAGCGCCGCCTCTCCGCTCTCCACCGCCTCCGCGGCGTATCCCTCGTCGCCGAGGATGCCGACCAGGGATCCGCGCACTCCCGCTTCGTCGTCTACGACCAGGATCGACTCATGTTTCATTGGCGTCCTCGCTCCGGCGTCGGCATCTTCAAGCGCCTCGCCCGGAGTGAATCCGGGCTCGGCGGCGGAGGAGAGCCTCCGCTGCGGAAAACGCTACTCAGCCTCATGCCGGCAGCTCGATGACGAACCGCGCGCCGTGGGGACGGATCTCCTCCACCCGGATGACTCCATGGTGCTCCTGCACGATGCGGCTGACGATGGCCAGGCCGAGGCCGCTCCCGCGCTTCTTGGTCGAGAAATGCGGCACGAAGAGCTTGTCGCGGGCGTCGGGCGGGATGCCGGGGCCGTCGTCGGCCACGCCCAGCCGGACGCGCCCCTGCGAGCGATCGAACTCGGTCGAGATCGTGACCCTCCCCCGCTTGTCCGTGGCGTCGATCGCGTTGTCCACGAGGTTGATGAGGACACGCTTCATCTGGTCGGGATCGAGGCGCAGGGCGGGCACGTCCGTGGCCAGCCGGCGCTCCATGGTGATCCCCGAGAAGAGCCCGTCGTAGAGGGAGAGGGTCTGATCGATGATGTCGTGCAGCGAGCCCGCGACGAGGTTGGCCGCGGGCAGGCGCGCGAACTGCGCGAACTCGTCCACCAGGTTCTTGAGGGCATCGACCTCGGTGACGATCGCCTCCGTGCATTCCTGGAGGACCTTCTCGAAGTCCGGGGCGCCCTTGAGGTAGGCCTTGCGCACGCGCTGCGCCGAGAGCTGGATCGGGGTCAGCGGGTTCTTGATCTCGTGGGCGAGCTTGCGCGCGACCTCACCCCAGGCCGCCACCTTCTGGGCCCGCATGAGCGGAGTGAGGTCGTCGAGGACCAGGACCGCGCCCGGCGGCGAGCCGGGGGCGCCGGGCAGCGCGACCACGGTTACGGCCAGGTTCCGGTCGCGCCCACGGCCGGGCACCACGACCTCTCGCTCCTGGCGCGCCCCCCGGCCCGACAGCAGGCGCTGGACGAGCCCGACGATCTCGTCCCGTCCCGGCCCGGCCAGGGCATCCGACAGCGAGCGGCCGACGCGATCGGCGTCGACGTCGAGGAGGCGGCAGGCCGCAGCGTTGAGGGCGGTGATGACGCCTTCCGCGTCCACGACCACGACGCCCGTGCCCACCGTCTCCAGGACCGTCTCCATCAGGCGGCGGCGGTCTTCCAGCTCCTCGTTCTTGCGCGTGAGGCCCGCGCGCGTGTGCTCGACCTCCTCCTCGCTGCGGGCCAGGCGCTCCGACATGCGGTTGAAGGAGGCGATGAGGGCGGAGAACTCGTCGTCGCCGGACGGGAAGTCCACGCGCACGCCACGCTCGCCGGACGCGATCCGCTCCGCGCCCTCCGCCACCAGGCGCAGCGGCGTCGTGATGCGGCGCGCCAGGTAGAGGGACAGCCATACCGCACCGAACAAGATCAGCAGGGCCGGGAAGAGGTAGAGCGAGAGATAGACGGCCTTGATGGGCTCCTTGAAGCTTTCCGCCTTGCGGTATTTCTCGTACCGCTCCTGGACCTCGCGCCGCTCCGCGGTGACGGCGACGGGGATGAACGTGGACGCGATCACGGCGCCGCGCACGGCTCCCTGGGCATTGCGCAAGGGCACGGCGACGCGCGCCAGCTCGCCTCCGGCGTAGGGCAGCGTGTCTTCGACTTCCTGGCCGGCCAAAGCGGCCTGGCCGAGCTCGTCACCGCTGACGGCGGCTTCGGGCGTCGGCAGCCGGGGATTGACGACGGCGAGGACCTCCCCGTCCGCGGTAAGCACGTTGACGACGTCGATCTTCAGCTCGCGCGAACGCACCTCCACGACCCGGCGCAGGCGCCCCTGCCCGGCGGGGTCGAGCAGGCCTCGCCCCTCGATCTCGCGGGCCAGGGCGCGCGCGTGGACGCGGCTGCGATCGAGGCCTCCGTCGTGCACCGCCGTCCCCAGCACCTGCAGCGACGAGAGGATGCGCTCCACGTCCACGTTGAACCAGCGGTCCACCGTCTGCTGGATGAGATCGCTCCCGACCACCATGAGCAGGAGAGCGGGCGCCGCCGCCATCAGGACGAAGACGATGACGAGCCGCATGCGGAAGCGCGCTCCGAGCACGCCGCGCCGCCTCTCCATGATCACGCGCACGAGGTTGCGGCCCAGCACGAGCAGGAGGACGAGCAGGAGCGAGATGTTGAGGACGGTCAGGCCGTAGAGAAGGACGGAAGCGAGGAAGTCGGGCGAGAAGTCCCGGCTCTTGCGCAGCAGGACCTGGACGAGGACCAGGACGGCGAGCGCGCCGCCCGTCGTGAGCAGCACGAGGCGCGCGTTGTTGCGGAACGGTGTGCGGGGGCCGGTGTGTGCCATCACAGAGCCGCCGGCCGCCCGTGTGCGATCCTGCGCGAAGCTTTTGGCATCCGTTCGCCATGATGGCGCCTCGGCGCCGCCCGCATGGCCGCCCATTGTAGCTTGGCAGCCACACCCGGCCCAACGTCACGTTGACCGCCCGACAAGGCCGTGGCAAATTACCGCAGGCGCTTGGAATTCAGTCACATGCGACATTCGGCGCGGGCGTCTCGGTGGCTCCTCGTCGCGGCGACCGCCCTGGCCGGGGTCGCACCGCTGCCCGCCGAGCCGCCGCCTCCCGCGAGCGTGGCCCTCACCTTCGACACCTCCGGCAGCGTCGGGCGGTCCGAGCTGGACCGGGCGCGCGACCTCGCTCTCGAGATACTCGCGGGGCTGCCCGCCGGCAGCGAGGTCGCCGTCCTCGCCTTCGACGACCAGTCGCGACTGGTCGTGCCCAGCACGTCACGGCCGGAGGAGGTACGGGAGCGGCTGGCCGGGCTCAAGGTGGGAGGACGATTCACCGCACTGCACGACGCCCTCTACGACGCGAGCCGCTACGTGCGCGATGCCCCGGGCGAGCGCAAGGCCATCGTCCTCATCACGGACGGCGTCGACGAGAACAGCTCGCTCAACCTCGAGGACGGCCTCCGGGTGGCGACGGACGCGCAGATCCCGGTGTTCGCGATCGGCGTGGGCGCGCACCCCCAGGAGCGTGTCCTGAGGCGGATCGCGAAGCTCACGGGAGGCGATTACTTCCCGGTGGGCGAGACGCGAGGCGCGGACCTGGCCGCGCGAATCGGAGCGCTCCCCGCGGGGGCATTGGCCGCGGTTGGCGTCGCCGGCGGAAGCGGGAACGGCAAGGCCACGGCCGGATCCGCGGGAGCCAGCGCGGCTCGGAAGACGCCTCCCGCGACGGTGCCGCCGCGGACGGTCGCGCCGAGCACGGCCGGCCGGCGCGCCGTCTGGGTCGGGCTGGCCCTCACCGCCGCCGCCGCGATCGCGCTGGTGGTCGCGGCCTGGCGTCAGAAGCGAGCCGTGCCGACCTGCCCGGAGTGCGCGACGCCGCTGCCCGCGGATGCGACGATCTGCCCTTCCTGCGCCGCCGCCCCGACGCGGATGCCCGCACGCGCGAAAGCGCCCTTACGCGAGCCGCCGGAGCTGTCCGCGACCGTGCTCGCCCGCATGAACACCACCGAGGAGTATCTCGAGAAGACGATCACCCTCCAGGAGCGGCCGGTGCTCGCGATCACGCGCGGCCCGCGCGCGGGCGAAGTCTTCGAGCTGAGCGCCCTGGCCGCGACGTCCATCGGCCGCTCGCGCCTCAACGACATCCAGGTGGAGGACGTCTCCATCTCCGGCCAGCACTGCCGCGTCCGCCCCGAAGACGGGCATTTCGTGCTCCACGACCTCAAGAGCACGAACGGGACGATGGTCAACGACAAGAAGGTCGTCCGCCACGTCCTCGCGGAAGGCGACGTGATCTCGATCGGCGAGACCTCGCTCCAGTACCGCCGCGAGATGAAGCGGGAGTAGCGCGCCCGCTAGCGATCCGAGCTGTCCCGAGTCGAGTCCAGCAGCCCCTTCAGCGTCGCCATGAACTGGTCGACGTCCTTGAAGTCGCGGTAGACCGACGCGAAGCGGACGAACGCGACCTTGTCCAGCTCACGCAGCCGCTCCATCAGGAACTCGCCCACCTGCACGGTCGGGACCTCGCGGTCCGGGCTCTCCTGCACCATCGACTCCACGCGATCCGCGATCAGCTCGAGCGTCTTCACGGGGACGGGACGCTTCTGGCAGGCCTTGATGAGACCGGAAAGGACCTTCTCGCGGTCGAAGCGCTCGCGCCGTCCGTCCTTCTTCACGACGAGGTGCGGAATCTGGTCGATGCGCTCGTAGGAGGTGAACCGCTTGCCGCAGGAGAGGCACTCGCGCCGGCGGCGGATGACCTCGCCTTCCTTGCTCTCGCGCGAGTCCACGACCTTGTCTTCCAGGTGGGCGCAGAAAGGACACTTCATCTAAGCCTCGTCGGTTCGAGGGCGGTCAGGCGCGCCTCCGGCGGTCCTTCCGGAGGCTTCTCGGCCATGTCCGCCACCTTGCCCATGGTGAGTCCTTCCCGGCCCAGCAGCGCCAGCCCGAGCACGAGCACGGGCAGGTTCGTCAGCGCGTGGCAGGCGATGCCGGCCGCCGCCGCCGTGTGCTTGTCGACGCCGAAGGCCTGCGTGAGGGCGAGAAGGTAGAACTCGTGAAAACCACCGACCGCGCCCGGCGTGGGCACGGCCACTCCGACGGTGAGGAACGCCACCATGAGGAACGACGTATGAAAGGGAAGGTCCAGCCCGAACGCGAGGTTGTTCGCCCAGATGCTCAGGTCGATGCTGAGCCAGACGAGGACGGACTGGCCGAAGATCACGAGGAGATGTGCGGGTGAGGCCTTCAGCACGGCCAGGCCCTCGGCGAACGTCGCCACCGCCTGCGCGATGAGGTCGACCCAGCGCGCGGGCAGCGGGGCCAGCAGCCGTCGCAACACGCCCACGACCCTGGACGCGTGACCGTGCAGGAGGAGCAGGACACCCAGGACGGCGATCGCGGCCAGCCCCGCCAGCGCGCCGCCGAGCTTGAGGTAGCCGAGCAGCGGCCCCTTCGTCTGCAAGGCGGGAGTCGGGAGCACGTAGAGGTAGAGCGCGAACAGGAGGAGGACGGTGACGACGTCCAGCAGGCGCTCGAGGATGATCGACGCGAAGCCCGCGGACGTACGGATCGGATGACGGCGCGAGATGAGATACGGCCGCACGACCTCGCCCGCCCGCGGCACGAGCAGGCCGGTCATGAAGCCCACGAAGGTGGCGGAGACGAGATCGCGCATCGGCACCGGCGCCAGCGGCTGGAGCAGGCTGCCCCAGCGCCAGGCGCGGAGGAGATAGGTGACGATCGTCAGCGCCACCACCGCGGCGAGGTACAGATGGTCGGCCGCTCGGAAGGCCGTCCCCAGCTCGGTCCAGTCCACTCCACGGAAGAAGAGGCCGAGGAGGACGAGGGCGAGCAGCGCCCCTCCCAGAAGGCGCCAGCGCCGCGAGGACATCACCCCGGAATTCCGTGCAAATGCTTTTGACTGTTGGGTTTGATGAGCGCGGACGACTCTACTACACTGCGCGCGCGTGGGTCAAACGTGGCCGCCGCGCAGATTGTTGAACCAGGAGGCGCGGGGGTGCGTTACGGCTCTGTGATGGGCCGTCCCCACTCCAAGCGGCGCCATCGGTGACCGACAACGTCGCCGATCTCGTCGGACGGTGCCGGAAGGGGGACGAGGCAGCCTGGCGCGAGCTGGTGACCCTTCACACCCGCCGCGTGTTCGGAATCGCTTATCGCTTCGTGGGACGGGTGGACGAGGCGGAGGACCTGACGCAGGACATCTTCGTGAAGGTGTTCCAGAGCCTGGATCGTTATCGCGAGTCGGACGGGGCCTTCGGGACCTGGGTGGGTACGGTCGCGCGCAATCACGCGATCGACAACTATCGCCGGCGCCGCGAGGAGAGATCGCGCCGGCTCGAGGATCCCGAGGTGCTCGACGTGATTCCCGGCAAGGACGAGAGCCCGCTGCGCAGCCTCGAGCGAGCCGAGCAGGCGCGCATCGTCCACCGCGGCCTGCGCGCGCTGCCCGCCGACCTGCGCGAGCCGCTCGTCCTCTGCGACCTCAAGGGCCTGTCCTACGAGGAGGCCGCGGAGACCCTGCAGATCCCGCTGGGCACGGTCAAGAGCCGCATCAACCGGGGACGGCTGGAGCTGGCCAAGCGCCTGATGGGTGCGCGCCGCGCCCTGGAGGGCCGCTCGTGACCGCGCTGCGCTGCGACGAAGTGAACGAGCTCCTCTCGGACGACCTGGAAGGCGCCCTCGACCGGGCGGCCGCGGCCGACGTCGCGTTCCACCTCGCCGGTTGCGTGGAGTGCCGCGCCTTGCGACTCGCGATGGCGGACGTGACCTCGCTCCTGCGCGCGCCCGCGATCGAGGCCGCCACCGACCTCGCGGATCGGGTGGCGCGCGGCTCCTGGATCGCGGCCCGCACTCCCATCGTCCGCGCGCAGCGCAAGCGCGCGTGGGCCAGCGCGGCCGCGACCTGGGCGGGCTGGCTCACCGAGGTGCCCTTCGCGGTGCAGGCGGTGGCGGCGGCCCTCGCGCTCGTGGTCACGGCGGGCCTGGTCATGGCCGCGGGCTCCGCTCCCGGGCCGGCGCGCCCCCGCTTCGGCCAGCGCATCGCCGACGCGACCGTCTACGTGGTCGAGCGCAAGGACCGCCTGGTCGAAGACTTCCGATTGCTGCGGGTCGTGGTGTCCACAGCGTTCGAGGGCCGCCTCGATCGCGTCAACGACCGCGTCGACGACTATCGCCGCCTCCTCGAGCAGCGCAAGAAGGACGACACGCGCAAGGACGACAAGAAGTCGCAGCTCGAAGAATCTGAACCGGGCTCCCCGGCGGCGCGTAGAAGCGAGTGACAAAGGAGATCTGATGAGCAGTCCTGAGACGACACCACCCGCGGAGTATCCGGCGCCGCCGCCCACGACGGTGGTGACGCCCGCCGTGGTGCCCCCGCTTCCCCGCCCCCTCAAGTCACCGGCGGTGGCGATGCTGCTGTCCCTCGTGATGCCGGGCCTGGGCCAGGTCTACAACGGCCATCTCTCCAAGGCGATCTTCTTCTTCTTCGCCTTCTCGGGGTCCATCTACCTGATCGCGGAAGGCCACCCTCTTCCCTTCGCCTTCTTCCTGCCCTTCATCATCTTCTCGAACATGATCGATGCGTATCGCAGCGCGACGCTCATCAACGCGCGCGGCACGGCGGCGGGGCTGGAAGAGGACGACATCGAGTCGCCGGGCTGGGGCATCGGCCTCGCCGTGGTGGGCCTGCTCCTCTTCCTGAACAACATGGGCTGGCTCCGTCTCTCCGCCCTCGTCCCCTACTGGCCGATCCTCCTCATCGCCGCCGGCGTCGTGCTCCTGCGGCGGTCCATGCAGCGCAAGGCCGGCAATGGCACGGCCGTTTAGGCCCGAGGTGCTGGTGCTGGGCCTCTCGCTCATCGCGGTGGGCGTGGCCTGGCTCCTGGGCAACGCCGGGCGCATCGACCTCCTGGCCACGCTGCGCGGCTGGTGGCCGCTGACCCTCGTGCTGTGGGGAGTGCTCGAACTCGTCGCGTACTTCCTGGCCCGCGACGCACGGAGGTCTCCTCGATGAAGGGCGCGAAGATCGGGTTGCTGCTGGTCATCCTCGCTTTTGGCTCCACGGTCGAGACGGCCTGGCGCATCCGCAACCATTTCGGGCCCGGCGCCTGGGGCTGGTTCACGGGCGGCCACTTCCAGGGTCCGTCCTTCACCTTCGACGCGCAGCAGACGGAAGTCGTGGCCGCGAGCACGCCCGTGGAGGTCGAGAACGCGTTCGGGGCCGTGAACGTCTCCGCGGGCGCCCCGGGCGAAGTCCGTATCACGCTGCGCAAGGTCGTATACCTGGGCGCGCAGGAGAAGGCGCGCGCGTTCGCCGATCGCATCCAGCTCCAGGCCGTGCACGAGGGCGGCGCCCTCCGCGTCCGCACCAATCGCGCCGACCTCGACCACCGGCTCACCGGCGGCGACTCCGAAGCCGACTTCCAGACGCATCTCGACGTGCTCGTGCCTCCCGGCACCGCGGTGAAGGTCCAGAACGAGCACGGGCCCGTGGAGGTCGTGGACGTCGCGCGGGCGGACGTCTCCGCTTCTTTCGAGACCGTGCGCGTGGAGCGCGTCGCCGGCCCCGCCGACATCGAGGCGCGGCATGGCGACGTCCAGGTCACCGGCATCAAGGGCGACCTCAAGCTGACGAACCGTCACGGCGACGTGACCATCCAAGACGTGGAGGGCAAGGCCACCCTGGACGTGCAGCACGGGGAGGTCTCGGCCACGCGAGTCGGCGGGCTCGTGGTCAACGGCGCGCACGGCGACGTGACCGCGGAGAGCGTCCACGGCGACCTCGACGTCCACACCCAGCACGGCGCGGTGCGCGGCGTCGACGTGACCGGCCGCGCTTCCGTGGAGACGAGCTTCCAGGGCGTGACCCTCGAGAAGGTCGGGGGCGATGCCACCGTGCACACGGAGCACGGCGACGTATCCCTCAGCGACGTGACGGGCGCCGTCGACGCCCAGGCCAGCTTCGACGACGTGTCGCTGACCCGCGTCGCGGGCCCGGTGACGGTGGCCGTCCGGCACGGCGCGGTGCGGGCGCGCGGGCTCGACAAAGGCGCGCGCGTGCGCGGCTCCGGCGACGAGATCGTGCTCGAGGACTTCCGCGGCCCCGTCGACATCGAGGCGGAGCGGGCGACGGTGCGCCTCGTACCCGCGGGCGCGATCGCCGCGCCCGTGCGCGTGTCCGCCACCCACGGAGCGATCGAGCTCGACGTCCCCGCGGGCAGCCGCATCGACGTGCAGGCCAGCGCGGCGCCGGGCGAGGTCACGACGGACGTGCCCGGACTCAACGCCACGCTGACGAGCGCGGGCCGCCTCACCGCCACTCTCGGCGGAGGCGGCACCGCCGTCGTCCTGAGCACGAGCCACGCCGACGTGCGGCTGCACGGCGGGGCCGCGGTCGCGCAGAAGACGCCGTAAGCGGGCGCGAGCGGCGGCGGCGGCACACATCACGCGCAGCGCCCTGCACGATTCTACGCGCGGCGTCGCGCCGCCACCATTTTTTTTCGCGCGCCCTCCCTCGCGCGAGACGCGTCGGGAAAATTCTCTCTTGCGTTCGCGTTTCCGCTTCCAGTAGACTCGCGCCCCTCTCATTCAGGACGCATGGACACCCTCGACACTTCTTCGACTCTCAGCCAGACGTCGATACCGGGACTGCCGCTCTGGCGGCGGGGCAAGGTGCGCGACGTCTACGACCTCGGCGATCGCCTGCTCATCGTCACCACCGACCGCATCAGCGCCTTCGACGTCGTCCTCCCCACGCCGATTCCGGCGAAGGGCGCGGTTCTCACCCAGCTCTCGCTCTTCTGGTTCAACCTCCTGCGCGACCTGGTGCCGAACCACGTGCTCTCGGCTACGGTGGACGACTACCCGCGCGAGCTGCACGCGGTGCGGGATCAGCTCGAGCGCCGCTCGATGCTCGTGAAGAAGACGGAGCCGTTCCCCGTCGAGTGTGTGGTGCGCGGGTACCTCGTCGGGTCGGGATGGAAGGACTACCAGCGCACGGGATCGGTGTGCGGGATCGAGCTGCCCAGGGGACTGCGCGAGTCGGACCGCTTGGAGCAGCCGATCTTCACCCCGTCGACCAAGGCCGAGACCGGCCACGACGAGAACATCTCGTTCGAGCAGATGTCCGGCATCGTGGGCGCGGCCCGCGCCGCCGAGCTGCGCGACCTGACCCTGGAGCTGTACGGCCGCGCGCGCGCGCACGCGGAGAAGTGCGGCATCCTCCTCGCCGACACCAAGCTCGAGTTCGGGACGAGCGAAGGCCGCGTCGTCTGGATCGACGAGGCCTTCACGCCGGACTCGTCGCGCTTCTGGCCGCGCGACGGCTACCAGGCGGGCCGCGCGCAGCCGAGCTTCGACAAGCAATACGTTCGCGACTACCTAGAGACGTTGGACTGGGACAAGCGTCCTCCGGGACCCCCCTTACCGGAAGACGTGGTGACCCGCACTCGAGAAAAGTACCTCGAGGCCTTCGCGCGCCTGACCGGGACGTCGCTCACGGCGCGCGGCGAGTCGAGCCACGCGCGCGGAGAGGAGCGGTGAGGACCATCACCGCCGCCGTCCGGGCCCTGGCGCACACTCGACGGCCTCCAGGGACCATCGGCCGGCCGCCCTCCGCGGCCACGGCCGCCGGCTGAGGGAGCGTCATTCCGTGAAGCAGCAGTTGGACACACTCGTCTCCGAGATGATCGACCGGGGCATCCTCTTCTCGGACGCGCGCCGCGAGTTCGAGAAGCGGTTCATCGCTCGCGTGCTCCAGCGCCATCGGGGAAATCTCTCGCGTGCCGCCAAGGATCTGCGGATCCATCGCAACACCCTCGCCACGAAGATCGAGGAGTACAAGATTTAAGGGCCAGCGTCAGCCGACCGCAGAGCGAGGCGGCGTCGCGTAGCGTATTGAGTCAGGGGGGCGCTCACACATCGTCAGGTGGGTGTTCGCGTCCCCCCCTGAAACCCCGCTCGAAACGCGCCGCCGTTACGCAGCGCCGCCTTGCTCTACGTGCCTCTTGCCCCCGCTCTTCCGGCGGACTCTTTCGCTTGACAGGGGGCGCTGCGCTGCCTATATTTGGCACTCGCGGGGTGAGAGTGCTAACGGCTCCCAGGGAAGTTCGGGGAGGCCCGCCT
>Ga0207648_10001323_pt1 | contig 27550 bp, 28 predicted proteins | sample KBSMisM32_FD_184310 | JGI IMG/M metagenome (GOLD analysis project Ga0207648, IMG submission 184310) | Miscanthus rhizosphere microbial communities from Kellogg Biological Station, Michigan, USA - KBS Miscanthus M3-2 (SPAdes) (version 2) | ecosystem: Host-associated > Plants > Roots >... | reverse complement strand
AACAACCACCCAGACCTGCGGCGCCTGCTGCTGTGCCTGTGCCTGCTGGATGTCGCGCTTGGCCATCGAGTTGCCGTGAACGATGACGTACACCAGCACACCGAGGAACGGCATGCCCAGACCCGGCAGCCGGGTGACGGTCCACACCGGGCGCCACGGCCCGAAACCGCCGAAGCGCATCGAGGCGTCGATCTTCCAACGCCAGCCGTCCGGGTCCTGGCGGGCTCCGACGGTGACGAGATGGCACAGCCACTCGAACGACAGGCGGGGATTCATCCGCCCCCTTCGCTTGGCGAGTTCCTCGATCGTGCCCGGATACCTCGCCAGTTCGGCGCTGCGCCTGCGGTGATCGAGCCATCCGGAGATCTCGCTGGCGACCATCCGCGTCCGCTCGTGCTCGGCGACATCGGGTACCCGCCGACGCGACGGCAGGCCGTCGAGGTTGACGAGGTGGCTGAATCGATAGGGCTGGGCATCGGCGAGTTGGATCATCAGCGACCCGCCCTTGCTGTGCCCGATCACCGGTGCCGGGTGTTGGGTGATGGCGTCCATCACCGCCATCGCGTCGCGGATATCGGCGTCCCAGCCGTACAACGCGGCGTGATCGCTGTCGCCGTGGCCACGCTGATCCCAGGCGACGACCCGCCATCCGGCGGCCGCCAGCTTCGGGGCGAACACCTCGTACGTGCGGGCGAAATCGAACCCGCCATGGACCAGAAATAGCGGCTGACCAGCCTCATCGCCCCATTCGTGGACCGCCAGGCCGAGACCGCCGACGTCGATCATGTACTGGCGCGCCGGCGCCACCGCGCCTGGGTAATCGCCCGTCGACATGGCGGCCAGCGTACGACGCCGTGGAACTTTGGACCGAACCCGCCTAGCATCACCCTCCGTGAAGCGGGGGAGGCTGTGGGGACTGGCTGGTGTGGCGGCGTTGCTGCCCTTTGCTGCAGTTTCCTGTGGCGACGATGGGGCCAGCAGCGCGACGCTGCCACCGATCGTGACGGTCTCCACCACGAGCACGATCGTGGTCACCACGACAACCGTCCAGCTCTACTACACGGTGAAGCGCGGTGACACGCTCGGCAAGATCGCCAAGGCGTTCCAAGTGCGCATCGCCGACCTCATGGCGCTCAACGGGATCCCCAACGCCGACGACATCCAAGCCGGCCAGGAACTGAAGATCCCGACGGGAGTGGTGGTCGTCGACACACTGCCTACACCTCCGACGACACCTGTCTCCACGTAGGATTTGGGCCATGAGCTTCTGGCCCACCCGCGAACACTGGAGCGTTCAGATCCCGCTGGACACGCCGCATCAACGGCTGCAGGTGCTGGCCGAAACCGGCTTCGTGGCGCTCGCCGATTCCCGGCTCGACATCCCGCCCGCCGAGTGGCTGGGCCTCGAGTACATGGACTGGAAAAGCGGCGGCGACACGAACTTCGCACCGCTCGCGTCCGCCGACGGCGAGCTCGATTGCCGCGGCTTCTGGGACAAGGGCAAGACCGACAAAGACGCCCTATGGACGTCGAACGCCGAGCTGTCCCCCACCCTGCGGGCCTACGTCGACGATGTCGGTGCCAACTTCGGCAGGGTCCGGGTCATCAAGCTCGAGCCGCAGTCCCGTGAGCAGGCCATTCCCTCCATCCACCGCGACGACAACAACCGCTTCAACCCTCTCGACGAGGGCTGGGTGGTGCGCTCATGGCTGGAGCTCACCGACAACCCGGACAGCTACATGCTGCTGATGGACAACGGGCCCGACGGCCTACCCGATCCCGACACCGAGGTCCGCGTGCCATTGCACCGCGGCGCTCGATTCGTCGTCGACACCCAGCGGCTGTGGCACGTCGTGGTCCACAACGGCGATGCACCGAGGTACGCCCTCATCACCAGCTTCGAGACCAGCCCGACCCTCGAACGCTGGATCGACGCCAACCTCCCCGCCAGGGTCTGATTTCGACCTCCGTCGCTCACTGGGCCCGGTGGGCCTCGGTGAGGTCGGCGATGTCGGACATGATCTTGGCCAACTGGAAGTTCTTCGGCGTGTAGATCGCCGCGACTCCTGCTGCGGTCAGCGCCGGCCGATCGGCTTCGGGGATGATTCCGCCGACGATCACTGGGGCGTCAACGCCTTCATCGCGCAGCAGCCGGACGATCGTCGGGACCAGCTCCAGATGTGACCCGCTGAGGATCGACAGTCCAATGATGTCGGGGTCCTCGTCGCGGGCCGAGGCGACGATCTGATCCGCCGTCAGCCGGATGCCGGAGTACACGACCTCCATCCCGGCGTCGCGTGCCGCCATGGCGATCTGTTCTGCGCCGTTCGAATGACCATCGAGGCCGGGTTTGGCCACCAACAGCCGCGGTGGACCGCCTGCCATCGACTTCACCCGTTCGGTGACCGCCGCAAGATCGCCACCGGGTCGCCCGGCCGCGGCGCCCACGCCCGTCGGTGCGCGGTATTCGCCGAACACCGATCGCAACGCAGTGGCCCACTCTCCCGTGGTCCCGCCAGCGCGCGCCAGGGCGATCGACGGCGGCATGATGTTCGACCCGTCCTCGGCCGCCGCTGTGAGGTCGGCGATCGCGGCACGCACTGCGGCGTCGTCGCGCGATGCCCTCCAGGCCTGAACGTCGGCGACCGTCTCTGCCTCCACCGCCGGGTCGACGGTCAGAATGCTGCCCGAGCCCGACAGTGGCGACTCGGCGGTTTCCGTGAACGCGTTGACACCGACCACCTTCTGCTCACCGGACTCGATGCGACGGGTGCGCTCGACCATCGACGACACGAGGCGTGCCTTCAACTCGTCGATGGCCTCGAAGACGCCACCCATTGCCAGCACGTCGTCGAGTTCCGTCTGCGCCGCGTCGCCGAGTCGTGCGGTGAGACCTTCGATCACGGCGGACCCGTCGAAAAGATCGTCGTACTCGAGGAGGTCGCTCTCGAACGCCAACACTTGTTGCATCCGCAACGACCACTGCTGATCCCAGGGGCGTGGCAATCCGAGTGCCTCATTCCACGCCGGTAGTTGGATGGAGCGCGCCCGGGCGCGCTTCGACAGCGTGACGGCGAGCATCTCCAGCACGATCCGCTGCACGTTGTTCTCCGGCTGCGCCTCGGTGAGGCCGAGTGAGTTGACCTGCACGCCGTAGCGGAAGCGGCGGGCGCGCTCGTCGGCGACGCCGTACCGCTCGAGGCCGATCCGATCCCACAACTCGGCCATGGCGCGGAGCTTGCACACCTCTTCCACGAACCGGATTCCGGCGTTGACGAAGAACGAGATCGATCCGTAGACCTGATCGAACTTGTGCTCGTCGACCTGACCCGATTCGCGCACCGCGTCGAGCACACCGATCGCCGTCGCCATCGAGTAGGCGATCTCCTGCACGGGCGTCGCCCCCGCCTCTTGCAGGTGGTAGCTGCACACGTTGATCGGGTTCCATTTCGGCGCGTGATCGGCGCACCAGGCGACCATGTCGACGATCAACCGCCGAGAATGCGCCGGCGGGAAGATGTAGGTGCCACGCGACAGGTATTCCTTGACGATGTCGTTCTGCGTCGTGCCGCGCAGCTGCTCCGACTCGACACCTTGCGCCTCGGCGTTGACCACGTAGAGCGCCAACAACCACGCCGCCGTCGCGTTGATCGTCATCGACGTGTTCATCTCGTCCGGCGGCACGCCGTCGAGCAGGGTTTGCATGTGGCCGAGGTGGGCCACCGGCACACCGACCTTGCCGACCTCGCCGCGCGCCAACGGGTCGTCGGGGTCGTATCCGGTCTGCGTCGGCAGATCGAAGGCGATCGACAGCCCGGTCTGGCCCTTGGCCAGGTTCGAGCGATACAGCTCGTTGGAGGCCCGCGCCGTCGAGTGGCCCGAGTACGTCCGCATCAGCCACGGCTGATCGCGAGCGGGTCGATCGGCGCGGTCGGGCACCGGCAAAGTGTTGCACGAAGAATTTTCCTCAAGAAAAGCTCAAGTTGGTCACGCAGCGTTCCGATACCTCAACCGCACGGTGCGAAGGATCGGCGGAACTTTCCTAGCGGGCGGAGTCAACCGGTGGTGCGAGGGGACGGCGGCAAACCCTCGGCACAGCGGTTGGTCGCCGGTGCCGGTGAGGAAATCCTCACCGGCACCGCTGCACCTCTTGTGTGAACCTCCGTGATCACGCGGCGACTGCGGCGGCCAGCATCTCCAGGTACTGCGAACGGGGAACGTCGATCGCTCCGACGGAAGCGAGATGCGGCGTCGTCCACTGCACGTCGAGGAGCGTTGCTCCGGACTGGTTGAGCCAATCGACGAGGCTCACGAGCGCGACCTTCGACGCGTCCGTCGCGTCGCTGAACATCGATTCTCCAGCGAAGAGACCGGCAATCCTCACTCCGTACAGGCCACCGACCAGATGACCGTCGAGGTAGGTCTCGAAGCTGTGCGCCCATCCGAGGCGATGGAGCTCCGCATAGGCGTCGACGAATGCCGGTGTGATCCATCCGTGCGGACGACTCGGATCGCCGCAACGTTCCATGACGTCGCGGAAGCGGGTGTTCATGCGCACTTCATACCGACGGCAGCTTCGCCGCAGAGAGCGCGACACGATCAATCCGTCGAGCGGGATGACGCCCCGTGGATCGGGCGACCACCAGCCGAGGGTCTTCTTGCGTAGCGGCATCGGGAAGATGCCGGCGCGGTACGCGGCGAGCAAGGTCCCCGGTTCCAGGTCGGCGCCGATGCCGCAGAGACCGCTGTCGTCAGCGAGCTCCGGGGCCGGCAGCCGCCAACGGTTCGCCGGCGGCTCGATCGGCGGGACGACGATCTCCACGGCGACATTCTGGAGCACGCGCGGCGATTTCAACAGCGGAACCGGAACGCCGTCAGTAGGTGTAGAAACCCTGCTTCGCCTTGCGCCCGAGACGTCCCGCCGCAACCATCTCGCGCAGCGTCGCGGCGGGTTCGTCCGATGCGTTGCCGAACGAGTTGTGAATGGTCTCTAGGCTTGCCACCGACGTGTCGATGCCGACCAGATCGAGCAGCGCGAACGGCCCCATCGGAAAGTTGCATCCGCCCTTCATCGCCGTGTCGATCGACTCGATCGAGGCGGTGCCGCGTTCGAGCATGCGCACGGCACTGTTGAGGTACGGGAACAGCAGCGCGTTGACGATGAAGCCGGCGTGGTCCTTGACCTCGACCGCGTCCTTACCGCACGAGGCGACGAACGCCATCGACGTCTCGATGGTCTCGGCGCACGCGGTGAGCGGACGCACCACTTCGACCAACTTCATGATCGGTGCCGGATTGAAGAAGTGGATGCCGCAGACCTGCGTGGGACGAGCAGTGGCCAACGCCAGGTCGATCACCGGCAGTGTGGATGTGTTGGTCGCCAGGATCGCCGACGGCTTCGTCGCCTGGTCGAGCGCGCGGAACAGTTGCACCTTCACGTCGATCTCCTCGATCACCGACTCGATGACCAGATCGCAGTCGACGAGTGACGCAAGGCCCTCGGTGGTGCTGATGCGATCGAGCACTTGCTGACGCACCTCGGATGTCGTCCTGCCGCGCTCGACCGCCTTCGTGAGGCCGGCATCGATCGTGCGCAGCACGGCATCCGCCGTCGCCTGTGAGCGTGAAGCGACCACGACGTCGTACCCGGCACCGGCCACCACTTCGGCCAGCCCCGATCCCATGATCCCGGAGCCGACGATGCCAACTGTGCGGATCGGCTGTGCCATGCGGGGACTGAAGCTACCCGCGGGTAACTTGGGCAATCCGGCTACGGTCGGAGTGTGGATCCGCCGACATCTCCCGACGGGATCGCCGCTGCCCTGGCCTTCTTCATGGAGGCCGACAAGTTGAAGGGTGTCGAGCGGCGCAATCGGCTGGCCGACGGCAGCAGGCGGGAGAACACGGCCGAGCACTCCTGGCACCTGGGAATCGCCGCGCTGGTCCTCTCCCCGTTCGCGGCGGAGCCGATCGATCAGGGCACCGCGGTGGCCATGGCACTCGTGCACGACATCGTCGAGATCGACGCCGGCGACACGTTCGCCTACGACGAGGCGGAGGGCGCGGCGACCAAGGAGGCGCGCGAGCAGGCCGCGGCGGATCGGCTGTTCGGTCTGCTGCCGCCCGAGACGGGTCGGTGGTTCCGGGAGCTGTGGGACACCTACGAGCGAGGCGACACTCCGGAGGCGCGGTTCGTGATGGCGGTCGACCGGCTCGCGCCGATGATGCTCAACCTTGCCGAAGGCGCGTCGACGTGGCGGGAGTTCGGCATCACGAGGTCGAGGGTCATCGCCCGCAACGGCCATCACATCGACAAGTCGCTGCCCGACGCGTGGAAGGTCGTGCTGGAGATGCTCGACGCGGCGACCGACGCAGGCCACGTCGACCCGACGTGACGGAGTTCATCGGGCGTTCACCTGGTTCAGGGCTGTCCGACACACGCGCTGGGTACCCTGAACCCGTGACCGCTGACATCCTCGCCGACCGTGAATCGGAACCGGCTCGCCTCGTTCCCCTCGAGGCGGTGCACAACTTCCGAGACCTCGGCGGGTACGCGACGACCGACGGCCGCACCACGCGTTGGCGTGTTCTGTTTCGTGCCGACGGTCTGTACCGCCTCACACCTGCGGACGTCGAGTCGCTGGCGCCGCTCGGCCTCCACACCGTGATCGACCTGCGCAGCGACCCCGAGCTCGACGAGCGTGGTCGGTTCCCGGTCGACGCCCATCCCGTGGTGTTCCACCACCTGCCCATCGTCGACAAGACGTGGAGCCCCGACCAGCGGCCCGCCTTCGACCGCGACGAGGACTTCTTGATCTGGGCGTATGGAGAGATGCTCGAAATCGGTGCGCCCCGTTTCGCCAAGGCGTTCGAGGTGTTGGCCGAACCCGACGCGCTGCCCGCAGTGTTCCACTGCGCAGCCGGCAAGGACCGCACCGGCCTGTTGGCCGCCCTGCTCCTCGGGTCGATCGGCGTGTCGCACGACGACATCGTCGACGACTACTCGTTGACGTCGGAGGGCATGGAACGGTTCCGCGCCTGGGCCGAGCGCGAGTTGCCGGAGTGGAGTGTCCGCATGGCGACGATGCCTCCGGCGTTCACCATGGCGCTGCCGGATGCGATGCGGCACGTCCTCGAACAGTTGGCTGCCGAGCACGGATCCATTCGCGCCTACGTGCGCTCGATCGGTGTCACCGAGTCCACCCTCGAGACACTGGAGTCCGTGCTCCTCGACTGAGCCGCCTACGCTCGCCGCGATGACCGGCACCCTGGCACTGCAAGGCGGCGGCCCGTTCACCGCCAACGACGATCTCGACCGCCGGCTGCTGTCAGCAGCGGGCGCGACCCGCGTAGTCGTACTGCCGACCGCTGATGCCTACGAACATCCCGATCGGCTCGTCGCCGCGGCGATGCACTGGGGCGAAAGGCTCGACGTGATGGTCGAGGCATTGATGGTGATGCGGCGCAGCGAAGCGATCGACGAATCCGCCGTGTCGGTGGTGAAGGGGGCCCGCGCCGTCTACCTCGTCGGTGACCAACCGTTACACCTGCGCTCGGTGCTGAAGGCCACTCCTCTGTGGGAGGCGATCGCCCAGGTGCGTGCCGACGGTGGGGTGGTCGCGGCCACGGGTGGAAGCGCGGACGCCATGTGCGATCCCATGGTCGATCCCCGCGGCGGAGCCTTCACGCTCGGCCTCGGTCTGGTCAACGGGCTCGCGTTGGTGACGGAGGCGGAGACATGGTCGGCGGAACGGTTGCACCGCACGCTCAAATTGGCGAACACCCCGGTCGCCGAGCTGCCGAGTGGTGCGGCGCTGGTGCACTCGGCTGCCGGCTGGGAGCAGATCGGCGAGGTGGTGCTGCACGGCGAACTGCCGTGAGCTACCTCAGGTCTCGGTGATAGTGACCGACTCGATCACGATCTGCTCGAGCGGCGGCACGCCGTCGGCAGCGCTGTCGGGGTTGCCCAGAGCGTCGAGGGCTTTGACGGTCGTGTCGAGGCCATCGGTGACCTGACCGAACAGCGTGTAGTTCGGGGCGAGCGCGGCGCCGTTGGCACCGGTGATGATGAAGAACTGGCTGCCGTTGGTGTCGGGCCCGGAATTGGCCATTGCGATCGAGCCGACCTTGTACGAACCCGCAGCGGGCAACTCATCGGCGAAGGTGTAGCCGGGACCCCCTGTGCCAGTGCCCGACGGGTCGCCGCACTGCACGGCGAACTGCGGGATCGCCCGGTGGCAGATGGTGCTGTCGAAGTAGTGATAGCGGGCCAACACCACGAAGTTGTTGACGGTCAACGGCGCGGCCGCGGCGTCGAGTGCAATGGTGTACGCGCCCTTGTTGGTCGTGACCGTCGCGGTGTAGGTCTTGGTCTTGTCGATGCAACTCGGCGGGGCCTGGGCGAAGGCGACGGTTCTCGGCGAGCTGCCGTCGGCGGCCGGGCAGGGCGTCGCTCCCGTCAGGGGCGGCGCCGGGGCGATGGTGCTCGGCAACGGCGTCGTGGTGGTGGTCGGAGCGTTCGGATCGACGGTCGTCGTCGCAAACAGCGTCGTGGTCGTGACGTCGGTTGCTGCCGAACCGTTGTCGCCCCGGTTGATCAACCACACGATCCCTGAAATCGCCACGGCGACGATGGGGATGAGGATGATGTACATGCCCGTGCGCTTGCGCTTGTCGTTGCGTGCCTGGCGGGCCAATTCCTCCAAACGCTGCTGACGGTTGGCCTTCTGACGTTCACGCTTCGGGGTTCCCACGAACAGGTGAGGCTACAGGGAGGCCCAGCGGAACTTCCGCCGCCGCCGATGGAACTACGCTCCGGTTCGGCGACCATGCACCACGCGTGGTCGCGGATGGAGGTATCACCATGCTCGGACGACGGAGAATGCCAGCTGCGGGAATGATGCGTCGCCGTAGGAGGCGGGTCAGGCGACGCCGGGTCATGCTCGTCGGCGGGATGGTCGCCTTCGGTGCGCACAAGATGTCGGAACACCACGCCAAGCAGATCGAAGAGCACACCGGTGTTGCGCCGGAGGACCTCGAAGACGAGGACCTCGAGGCTGCAATGCAAGAGCTCGGCATCCCCAAGCAGGAGCTCACCGACGAGGACAAGGCGGCCGGCGCGGGCGCCGACTAGTTCTTCGGCGGGACGCCGTGTGTGACGGGCGCCCCTCAAGTCGACCTCTGGCAGTGCCGATCTATTCGTTGAGCAGGCAATTGATGGCTGCGACACCGACGACCGAGCGAGAAGCCAGAAATGAACCGATGGGCGCACAGATGTGGACGTGGGCTGACCTGCCTCGGCCTTCTGTGCACCGGTGCATACCTGGCGTGGCGCGTGGCCACGCTGCCGAGCGCGCCGCCGGTGTGGTTGGTCGCGTTGGGCATTCTCGTCGAGGTCGGCGGTTTCATCGGTTCCGGCGTGCTGATGTGGGCGATGTGGCACGGCAGTCGAATGGCCCCTCAGCACGCCGAGACCGAACCGACGCTCCTCGACGTGGCAGTGCGCGTCGACCAGCAACCTGTCCACCAGATCCGCGCCACGATGCTGTCGCTGCAGACGCTGCGCAGCGCGCGGCACGTCGTCGTCGACGTCGGGGCGCGGCCGGAGGTCGCGGCGCTCGCCGCTGAGTTCGGCGCCGTCTACGCGGCCACCGATGTCGAGGACTGCAACGGCCTGCGGACGTGCGCGGCCGCGTGCGAGACGCCGGTCTTCCTTCTGCTCGACGCCGGCGACATCCCGAGCGCCGCGGCGGTCGACCGTCTCATGCCGTTGATGGACGACGACCGCGTCGCTGTGGCCATCGGCCAGTCGTTGATGTCGGACGACGACTCGGCCGAGCACGGTCCGAACGGTCTCCACGAACTGAACTTCGAACGCCAGACCCTGAACCCGGCACTCGGTGCCCGCGGCGCTGCGATCCTCAGCGAATCGGGTGCGCTGATCCGTCGTGCGGCCATCGACAGCGTCGAGGCCGGCGACGAGGAGCCGATCGAGGCGCAGGCTCGTTGGTCGCTGGCGTTGATGACGCAGGGATGGCGAGTCGTCGCCGACGGTGGTGCCCCGGTGCTGGTCCGGCCGGTGCTGCAATCACAGGACGAGGTGTACGAGCGGCGCGTCCAGCATGCTCGGGCCTGCCGCACGATGATCTTCGGCGCCGACGGCGTGCTGCGGTTGAACTCACTTCGACTCGCCCAGCGGTTGGCCGTGATCGCGTCGTCGGTTCGACCGCTGTCCGGCATTCGGCGCACCGCGTTCATCGCGGTGATCGTCGCCTCGTTGCTCACCGGCTGGTTGCCCTTCGAGCCGAACCTGGTGATGTTCGCGGCGTTGTGGGCCCCGGGCCTCGTATTCACCAGCGTCGGCCTCGCCCTGATGAGTGGTTGGACACTTCGGCCGGGTGATCGCACGCGCGTCTCGTTGCGCAATCTGGGCGCGTCGTGGCAGGGCCTTCGCCATCCGATCGCGTTCGATCAGCGCCGCGCACCGATCATGACCCCGCACGCATTGCAGCACGGTGGCGCGCTGGTCGCGTCGGTGGTCGTTCTGGGATCGGTGATGATGTTGCGCGGCCTCAGCGAGCAGTGGACGCACGCCCTCGGCACGATGCCGCACACCTGGCTGATCGGACTGATCGCCGTGGCGTTGTGGGCGTTGGCGATGGCCCTCGACGTCCTGCGGATGTTCGCCCGCCGCAACCAACTCCGTAGGGCGGCTCGCGTCGTCGCCTCGATCCCGGCCGAAGTCAATGCCAACCCGGTCGCAGTGTTCGACGTGACCGCGCTCGGCGCCGGGTTCGAGACCGGGCAGGAACTGTCACCCAAGGATCAGTCGTCGATCGAGGCCACCATCACGACGTCGGGCGGCTGCGACGACGTGACCCTGCCGTTCGTCGTGCGCAACGTCCGCCAGGTTTCGGAGGAGCGCTGGCGCGTCGGCGTCGAATTCGTCGATGTCGAACCGGCCTCGATCAACCCGCTCGTGTCGTACTGCATGATCGAGCCGGCACGGCAACGCTTGGTCGGGCCGAGTCACGCCGACGCCGGCGGAGGAATGGTCGCGGTCGAGGCTGTCGCCCATCCTGTTCTGGACGGCCGGCGGTTGGCGCTTCGCCTGATCTCGCTCGCTGCATTGGGCGGCGCGATTGCCAGCGCCCGACCGACGGACGGCACCTGGTTGGCCGGTGCCGTGTCGGTGGGTTCGATCCTCATCGCCGCAGGAGTTCTGGCCGGGTCGGCGCGACCGCGTCGGGCCCGGTGGACGGCCGATCAGTCGACTTCGTCGCCGTCGCCCGACTTGGCGATCAGGTAGCCGATGGCGCGTTCGGCCTTCGGGTATCGGTAGACGAGACGCCAGAACTCGTCGTTGTGACCGAGCACCTGCAGGTGCGCCAACTCGTGGACGATGACGTAGTCCACGACCCAATCCGGAAAGGCGGCCAACCGTGTCGAGATGCGGATCGTGCGCTGGGACGGGGTGCACGAGCCCCATCGCGATCGCATGTCGTCGTTCCACCGGATCGAGTCCGGCCGGTCGAGGTCGTAGCGCCTCGCCAGCATCGTGGCGCGTTGATCGAGTTGGAATCGATCCGCTGACAACTTGCGCTCGAACCGTCCGCTCATCTCGCGCACCCAGTGCGCTTCTTCTGCCTTGCTCATCCACGAGGGGATGGCGATCCTCAGCACTCCGCCGACGAGGTGCGCGCCCACCGTCTTGCGTCGCTTCTTCGAGCGCGTCACCTCGACGACGAACGACGGTTCGGGCGGTGCGGATATCACCCGATCGGGCTCGTCGTCGGGCCCGAGCCCTGGCAGGTGGAGTGCATCGCTCACGTCCTGCGGAGGGTATCGCCGGTACGCTGGCCGCAATGGCGACACTGCGAATGTTCGCATCGGCTCGCGAGGCCGCGGGCACCGGCCGGGCCGAATTCTCGGGGTCGACGGTCGGCGATGTGCTGGCCGCCGCGGTCGCCTCGTTCGGTGATGGTTTTGCGCGGGTGCTGCCATCGTGCAGAGTGTGGGTCAACGGGGAAGCCGCAGACCCGACCGACCCGGTCGGCGCCGGTGATGAAGTGGCGGTTCTGCCGCCCGTCAGTGGAGGATGTTGATGGTCGAGATGGTGGATCCACGGCAGCTGTCGCTGGTCGAGTTGCGCGCCCTGCGCGCCAAGCTGCAGAACGACGACGACGCGGTCTCGTACGTTCGCCGTCTTGCGCAGGCGCGACTGGATCTGGTGCAGGCGGAGAAGCGCCGACGGGCGACAGGTGGCGAGGAGAGCCTCTCCGACGAACTTCCGGCGATCCTGTCCACCCACCTCACCGGTGGGGCACCGCGACCGCCGCGGCCGGCCGAGGACTTCAGCAGCCATCCGCTCGCCGACGAGTTCGACGGATTGATGGATCACGCCGGCGACAACGACCTGTCGTCGCTCACCGACGACGAGCTCGTCCGCTACGCCGACGCCCTCCACGAGTTCGAGCAGGCCCGATCGCACGAGCGCCGCGAGCTGTTCACCCGGATCGATGAGTTGAGCGCCGAGTTGGTCCGTCGCTACCGCGACGGCGAGGCCAACGTCGACGGGCTGCTCGCCGCCGACGACGAATGACCGGTTGACAGTGGTGACGCCCGACGATTTGAACAAGCAGTTCGCCGACGTCGGCGACTTGATCAAATCGCAGCGCGAGGTGGCCAGGATGAGCGTTCGCCGCTTGGCCGATCTCGCCGGCGTCAGCAATCCGTACCTGTCGCAGATCGAGCGCGGGCTGCGCAAGCCGTCCGCGGAAATCCTCCAGCAGATCGCCAAGGCGCTGCAGATCAGTGCCGAGTCGCTGTACGAACGCGCCGGCCTGCTGTCGTCCGACGACAGGCCTCGTGTGGGTGTCCGCGAGGCGATCGCCGCTGACCACGACCTGACCGCCGAACAGCGCCAGGCGCTGCTCAACGTCTACGAGAGCTTCGTCGCCGCACGACACTGACGACCCACGCCTCGACCGATCCGTGCCGGCGTTCTTGGAATGTTGACCGACTGGGTAGCGTTTGTATCTCCGTGCGCAGTGTTGCCGTTCTCTCACTCCACACGTCGCCGCTGGTCCAACCCGGTTCAGGCGACAGTGGCGGCATGAACGTGTACGTGCGCGAGCTGGTGTCGGCACTCGCCCAGGCCGGCGTGGAGTGCACGACCTACACACGCGCGGCGCGCCCCGGCCTCCCCGATGTCGTGCAAGTGGAGCCCGGCCATCGCGTCGTGCACATCCCCGCCGGGCCGTACGACTTGCCGAAGGAAAAGCTTCCCACCGTCCTCGACGAGTTCGGTGACGCGGTCGTCGAACACATCAAGAACGAGTCGCCAGCCGACGTGCTCCACGCCAACTACTGGCTCAGCGGCCTGGTCGCCCACCGCATCAAGCACGAGCTCGATCTCCCCTTCGTCAGCACGTTCCACACGCTCGCCCGCGTGAAGGCGGAGGGCGGCGACATGGAGCCGGAATGGCGCGAGCGCGCCGAGGCCGAGATCATCAGTTGTGCCGACGCGATCTGTGTCAGCTGCACGGAAGAACAGCGCCAGTTCCTGCGCCTGTACGGGCAGCCGGCGGGCAAGATCGAGATCATCGCTCCGGGCGTCGAGCACGCCTTCTTCGCGCCGGGTGAACGCGGCGGTGCGCGCAACGCACTGGGCCTGCCGCAGGACGCGCCCGTGCTGTTGTTCGTCGGACGCATCCAACCGCTCAAGGGGCCCGACGTCGCCGTGCGCGCCCTGGCGGCAATGAACCGACCCGACGCCCTGCTGCTCGTCGTCGGGGGCGCCAGCGGGCAGGAGGGCGGCTCGGAGATGGCGCACGTGCAACGCCTCGTCACCGAGCTCGGCGTCGAGGGTCAGGTGCGATTCATCGAACCACAGCCCCACCACATTCTCAGCACCTACTACCGAGCTGCCGACGCGGTGATCGTGCCGAGCCGCAGTGAGAGCTTCGGGCTCGTCGCGCTCGAGGCATCGGCGTGCGGCATCCCCGTCGTCGCCAGCGCAGTCGGCGGCTTGTTGACACTCGTCGACCACGGCGACAACGGATTCCTCGTCGAGGACCGCGACCCGGATCTGTTCGCCGCCTACCTCAACGACATCCTCGATCATCCCGACATGGCCGTATCGATGGGACAACGAGGTGCCGATCGCGCTCGGCAGTACACGTGGGGATTCGCGGCAGCGCGACTCCGCCGTGTGTACGCGGATCTCACCGTTCGCGAGCTGGTGGCCTGCGCGTGAGCGATGCACACGACGACGCCGCGGTGTCGGCGCTCGCAGTGCAGATCGATGAATGGCTGCATCAGCTGCAGACGTCCAACCCCGCGATCGAAGCGGTCGACCGAACGGACGACGACCCGTTGCGCTGGTACGTGCGACTGCGCGGCGACGAGAAGGATCACATCACGGTGTGGTTGATGCTCGGCCAGCGAACGCTGCGCTACGAGGCCTACGTGATGCCCGCGCCGGAGGAGAACATCGCCGCGGTCTACGAAATGGCCTTGCGCCGCAACGAGAAGTTGGTCGGCGCTCACTTCGCGATCGGCGTCGAGGATGCACTGTTCCTTCGCGGCGAGTTGCCGCTCGGTGCGGTGTGCGCCGACGAGGTCGATCGCATCATCGGATCGATGTACGCGTACTGCGAGCAGTCGTTCCCCACGATGATCCGCCTCGGCTTCGCCAGCCGCTTCGCCCACTGACCAAGTTTCCGTTTCCGCGGACTCGATGTGCATCTCTGTAGGTGCCGGTGCGGGTGACGCTCTTCGGGGAATGTCGCAGCGCCGCCCGCACCGGCGCCATGGTTAACCTGCCGCCATGACGGACTATCGGTTGGCCGTGATGGGTGGCGGGAACATGGGCGCTGCGCTCGTCGGAGGTCTGATCTCCCACGGCTGGGCGGCAGGCGACGTGATCGTCGTCGAGGTAGCCGCGGCTCGACGCGACGCGCTGGCCGAGATGTTCCCCGAGGTCACCGTCGTCGCCACGGTGCCGGCGTGCGACGCTGCCGTGGTCGCCGTCAAGCCGTACGACGCCGAGGCCGCCGCGACGGCAGCCGCCGCGGCGGGAGCGCGTCGGGTGCTGTCGATCGCCGCCGGTGTGTCCATCGATTCGCTGCAACGGGCGTGCGGCGACGGCGTGGCCGTGGTTCGATCGATCCCCAACACTCCGGCACTGCTCGGCAAGGGCGCTGCCGCTCTGTGCGGCGGCCAGTTCGTCACCGACGACGACCTCGACTGGGCGGAGGGCATCCTGTCGGCAGTCGGCACCGTGGTGCGCGTGCCGGAGCAGTTGCTCGACGCAGTCACCGGTCTCATCGGAAGTGGGCCCGCGTATCTGTTCCTCGTGGCCGAGGCGTTGACGGACGCCGGGGTGCTCGCCGGCTTGACCCGGCCGGTCGCGGACGCACTCGTTCGACAGCTGTTCGTCGGCTCGGCAGCGATGCTGTCCGAGTACGGCGACCCCGTCGCGCTGCGGGCGATGGTGACGTCGCCGGGCGGCACGACTGCGGCGGGACTGCGCGTGTTGGAGGAGCGAGGGACGCGCTCGGCATTGCTCGAGTGCGTGCTCGCCGCGACGGAGCGCAGCCGCGAACTCGGCGCGCCGCACTGATGTTCAGCGCTTTCTCACGAAGAGCGCTCGGCTCGCTACGAGAGCCCAAAATATTTTGGTGTGACTCTTTTCTCAGTGCTCGCCGTACGTCTAACCTTCCGCCAGGTCGAACGACCGCCGCGTGATTTTCACACGGAGTCGCGTCCGAAAGGATGCGCCGACAGGGCTGATGCCATCGGGGGGTTGGCATCGGCCCTTGTCGATTTTTCACGCCGGTCGCGATCGCCATCGCTAGGTTGTCGATCATGGCTCGCCGCTTCGAGAACGTGTCGTTGCTCACCGACTACGGCCTCGTCGACGAGTTCGTCGGCGTCGTCAAGGCCGTCATCCGCGACATCGCCCCGCACGCCCAGACCATCGACCTGACGCACAACATCCCCCCGTTCGATGTTCGAGCCGGCAGCCTCGCCCTCGCCCGATGCGTGTCGTACATCCCCTCCGGAGTCGTGGTGGGCGTCGTCGACCCCGGCGTCGGCGGCAGTCGCAAGGCGATCGCGATCGAAGTCGCCGATGGCGAAGCCGTGTTCGTCGGACCCGACAACGGCTTGCTGGCACCCGCGGTGGCGATGGCCGGCGGTGCGCAGCGCGCTGTGGATTTGACCAACGAGGACTACCACCTGCTGTCGCACGGAGTGACGTTCGCGGGTCGCGACATCTTCGCCCCGGTCGCCGCTCACTTGTGCAACGGCGTCGACCTCACCGAGTTCGGGCCGCTGGTCGATGCCGACGAGTTGATGCCCGGCATGGTGCCGCTTCCTCGCCAGGAGGACGAGGGCCTCGTCGGCGAGGTGCTGTGGGTCGATCACTTCGGCAACTGCCAACTCAACATCGGGCCCGACGAGATCGCCGATTGGGGCGCGCAGATCCAGGTCAGCTTCGGTGAGTCGCAGCGCGTCGCGACTCGCAAGACCACCTTCGGCGACATCGCCACCGGCGCGGTCGGGTTGGTCGTCGACAGTTGCGGGATGCTGGCGCTCGCCCTGGACCAGCGCTCGGCGGCGAGTGACCTCGGCATCGGCCCCGGCGATCAGATCACGCTGTCACCGCTCGCCGACGGTGCACCGAGCGGAGCGACAAGCGCCGTCACGATTCGTGCCCGCTAAGTTGACGGCATGCGCCCGGCGACCACGCTCACGTTGGCCCTTCTGCTGATCCTCATCCTGACGGCGGGCGTCATCTCGTTGCTTCGCTTGTAAGGGCGACGGCCGTGAACCTTGCCAGCATCATCGACGGCCATCCGGACGACCACGTCGCGATCATCTCGGGTGGTGTGGAGACGACGTACGGGCAGTTGCGCGCCGACGTCGCCAAGGTTCGCGGCGGCCTCGCCGAACTCGGCGTCAGCGCCGGCGACCGTGTGGCACTGCTGTGTGGCAACAGCATGTACTTCGTCGAGTCGTATCTCGCAGTGCTCGGGCTCGGCGCGGTCGTCGTGCCGTTGAATCCGCAGAGTCCCTCACCGGAGATCCAACAGGAGATCGCCACCGTCGGCGCGAGTGTCGTGATCGTCGGGCCCGCGGCCGCATCCGCGTGGAACGGCGTCGACCGCGCCGCTGTGCCGTCCGTCCGCACGGTGGTCGCGACCGAGGCCGGTGGGCCCGATGCCGACGTCGATTTCGAGCGCCTCGCGTCGGGATCTCCCACCGAGGTGGTCGACGTCGATGCCGACGCGTTGGCGGTGCTGATCTTCACGAGCGGGACGGCAGGCTCACCGCGGGCGGCCATGCTCAGCCACGGCAACCTGCTCTCCAACTTGCACCAGGGTCGATCAGCACAAGGCAGGTTCACCTCCGACGACATCGTCTACGGCGTGCTGCCGATGTTCCACATCTTCGGGCTCAACGTCGTGCTGGCACTGAGTCTGATCAACGGGGCGACCATCGTGTTGGTCCAGCGCTTCGATCCGTCGACCGCACTCGACACGATCCGCGAACGCCGAGTGACGGTCATCCCCGGTGCCCCGCCGCTGTGGTTGGCGTTCAGCCACTTCGACGACGCGCCTGCGGACAGCTTCGCGACCGTTCGGCTGGCACTCACTGGCGCGGCGAAGATGCCGGAGGCGGCGATACGACGGTTGCGCGACATGTTCGGTCTGCAACTCGCCGAGGGGTATGGATTGACCGAGGCCTCGCCCGTCGTCACCAGTTCGGCCGGGCTGGAGCTGCGCATCGGCTCGGTCGGCAAGGTGCTCGACGGGATCACGGTGCGCCTCGTCGACGAGGACGGCGACGACGTGCTCGAAGGCGACGCCGGTGAGATCTGGGTGAAGGGCCCGAACGTCTTCAAGGGATATCTCGACGATCCCGAACAGACGGCACGAGTCCTGACCGAAGACGGATGGTTGCGCACGGGCGACATCGCCGTGACCGACGACGACGGCTACCTCTACCTCGTCGACCGGGCCAAGGACCTCATCATCGTCAGCGGGTTCAACGTGTATCCGGCCGAGGTAGAAGACGTGATCGCCGCGCATCCTGCGGTCGCCGAAGTCGGTGTGGCCGGTGTGCCCCATCCGCACACCGGCGAAGCGGTGAAGGCGTGGGTCGTCGTCGCCGACGGCATGACCGTCGACGAGGACACACTGATCTCGTGGTGCACCGATCACCTGGCGCGCTACAAGACCCCGTCGAAGATCCTCTTCGTCGATCAGCTGCCGCGCAACGTCAGCGGGAAGCTGCTACGCCGCTCGCTGATGTAGGGCGTGGACCGTCGCCGGACGCGTGGTCGACGCGACGAGAAAACCGGCGAAGAGGAACACGATCCCGATGAGCAGTGTCGTGACGAACGCGGTGTCCTTGCCGAGGCGACCCGCCAACGTGCCGCTGGCCGACAACACCAGGGTGCCAGTAGCGATCAACAGGTTGCCGGCGACGAGGTGCGCGGGTGACGACGCGCTGCGGCGGACTCCGCCCAGCGCCGGTTCGCGTTGCCGGAGAATTCGCACCACGCTCCACAACGCGCCGACGATGATCACCAGTGCGGCGACTCCCGAACCCACCGCGGCAGCGACGCGCGGCGCCACGCCGAACACCTCGGATCCGGTTGGCAACTCCTTGCCGGACACCGCCCGACGCGTCGGCGCGAACAACACCAGACCGATGCTGATCCCGCTCAGGAGCACGAGCCAGAACCGCACCCGGTCACCGATCGTCCGTCCGGCCAACAGATAGACCGTGCCGAGTGCGAGCCACGGAACCGTCAGCACGGCGCCGCAGAGATAGAACACGCGGAAGGTGGCCAGGCTCCAACCGCGGGTCTCCGCCCACCACAGCGCTCCGGCCCCGGCAGCGAACAATCCGAGCGACACGGACCATGCCAGGTCGTGGGGACGGCGGCGGCGCAGGTAGCGATCGAGAGTGCTGAGAGCGAACGCGACCGACACCAATGTGGCGGCGGCAGCGAGCGCGGCATCCATCGCCCGTCGACGGTAGTGGCTGCACCTGCGGCGATGGCAGCGTGACCGGAATCGCTCGCACAAAACCGCCGTGCTGCTTTGTGAACGTGTGCACGAGTGCATAACGTTTGTCCCAGGTATGGCCTCCGAACGCACCCGCCGACGCATCCCCGATGCCACCGTCGCCCGGTTGCCGGTGTACCTGCGCATCCTCACGGAGCAAGGCGACGAGGGAGTCGACAGCATCTCGTCGGAACGCCTTGCAGAACTCGGCGGCGTCAATGCGGCCAAGGTTCGCAAGGACCTCAGCTACCTCGGCAGCTACGGCACCCGCGGCGTCGGCTACGAGGTGGCCTACCTCGTCTACCAGATCCGCCGCGAGCTCGGCCTCACCCACGACTGGCCCGTCGTCATCGTCGGCGCCGGCAACCTCGGCCAGGCGCTTGCCGGATACGGCGGGTTCGGCGAGCGCGGATTCCCGGTCGCCGGGATCGTCGACATCGACGATTCGAAGGTCGGTTCCGTGTTGAGCGGCGTGCGAGTGCGGCATCTCGACGAACTGCCCCAGATCGTGCAGACCAAGCGGGTCAGCATCGGTGTCATCGCGACGCCGGCATTCGCCGCGCAGGACGCTGCCGACAGGTTGGTGCGCGCGGGGGTCACGAGCATTCTCAACTTCGCTCCGGTGGTGCTCGCAGTTCCGCGGGCGATCGAGGTTCGCAAGGTCGACCTCGCCGTAGAACTGCAGATTCTCAGCTACCACGAACAGCGCCGCGCCGGCGGTGCCATCCACGCGGTCGGCAACAGCCAACGACCGGCGAGCGCGTAGGTACTGCGATGTCGATCGTCGTCATCGGTGTGAACCATCGAACCGGTCCGCTCGAACTGTTGGAACGACTGGCCATCCCGGTTGCCGATCAGGCCAAGGCCCTCGCCGGATTGACGTCGCGCGAGAGCATCCGCGAGGCGGTGGTGCTCAGCACGTGCAACCGCACCGAGGTGTACGCAGTCGCCGAGCTGTTCCACGGCGCGTACGCCGACATCCGCGACTTCTTCTGCGATGTCGCCGGCCTCCCCGCCGACGAGCTGCACTCGCATCTCTACAGCCAGCACGACGATGCTGCGGTGACCCACCTCTTCGAGGTCGCCGCCGGACTCGATTCGGCGGTGCTCGGCGAGAGCGAGATCCTCGGCCAGGTGCGCTCGGCATGGGAGTTGGCACAGGCCGAGGGCGCCTCGAAGGCGACACTCAACCTGTTGTTCCGGCATGCGGTCGAAACCGGTAAACGTGCCCGCACGGAGACGTCGATCGGTCGCGGCACGGCATCGGTCAGTCACGCCGCCGTCGAGATGGCCTCCGAGCGACTGGGCTCGCTCGCCGGTCGGCGAGTCCTCGTGCTCGGCGCAGGCGAGGTCGGCGAAGGCATCGCCACGGCACTCGCGCAGGCCGGCGTGCGCAACATCGGCGTCGTCAATCGCAGCATCGAGCGCGCCCGGGGCCTGGCATCGCGCATCTCCGGAACCGTCGTGCCGTTCGCCGATCTCGGCGCAGAACTGAGCAACACCGATCTCCTGCTGACATGCACGGGCGCCGGAGTGACGGTGGTCGATGTCGACATGGTCGCGGCCGCGCGGCAGACCTCCGAGACGCCGCTGTTGATCGTCGATGTCGCCGTGCCGCGCGACGTCGCTCCCGAGGTCACCGCCCTCGACGGCGTGACACTCCTCAACCTCGACGACATCCGCGACTGGGCCGCACGGGCGTTGGTGCTCCGTGCCGAGGAGGCCCGCCGCGTCCACCAGATCGTCATCGAGCAGGTCGAGCACTTCGAGGTCGAATCGACCGCTCGGCAGGCAGCGCCGCTCGTCGCCCAGCTCCACGATCACGCCGAGGCGATCCGCCGCGCCGAGATCGAACGATTCAGCGCTCGGCTCTCGACCCTTGACGACGCCGAGCGTGCCGCGCTCGAGGCTCTGACCAAGGGCATCATCGCCAAGCTGTTGCACACACCTTCGGTGAGACTGAAGGACGACGCCGGCACACCGCAGGGCCAACGCAACGCCGCGACCATCCGCGATCTGTTCGACATCGGTTGACGCAGATGGCTGGCTCGCGGCCATTGCGGCTGGCCACTCGCGGCAGTGCCCAGGCTCGCACACAGTCGCAGGGTGTCGCCGACGCGCTCATGGCCGCCGACCCGGACCGGCCGGTCGAACTGGTCTTCGTCGAGACGTTGGGTGATCGCACGCAGCATGCCGACGTGCCGCTACACACGATCGGCGGGCAGGGCGTGTTCGTGAAGGAGGTGCAGGCGGCCGTGCTGCGCGGCGACGCCGACATCGCCGTGCACTCCGCCAAGGACCTGCCGTCGACCACTGCCGACGGTCTCTTGCTGGCCGCGTTCTGCAAGCGCCGCGATGCGCGCGACGCGCTGATCGGCTCCACCCTCGACGGCCTGTCGCAAGGCGCGCCGGTCGCCACCGGCTCGGTGCGACGCCGCGCCCAGTTGCGGGCCGTGCGACCGGACCTCCGGTTCCTCGAGCTGCGCGGCAACATCCACACTCGCCTCGGCAAGATCCCCGACGGTGGCGCGATCGTGATGGCGGTCGCCGCGCTCGACGTGCTCGGCCTGCTCGACGAGATCACCGACTACCTCCCGCCGGAACAGTTCGTGCCGAGCCCGGGTCAGGGATGCGTGGCCGTGGAATGCCGCGAGAACGACCGCGACGTCATCGACACGCTCGCAGCCATCGACCATGCGTCCACGCGTCGGGTCGTGTCGGTGGAGCGGGCGTTCCTGGCCGAGCTCGGCAGCGGGTGCTCGCTGCCGGTCGGCGCACATGCCGCAGACCATGTCCTGACAGCGTTCCTGGGCGACTCGGGCGGAACGCGACTTTCGATCGAATCGGTCGACCTCCCGGACGAGACCGATCGGGCAACGGCGATCGCCGCCGAGCTCGCCCGGGCCATGCATCAACGGTTGCGATGAAGTCGCTGGCCGGACGCAGGCTGGTCGTGACCCGCGCGGCCGACCAGGCCGACTCCAGCGCCGAGCTGATCACGTCGGTCGGGGCGATAGCCGTCGTCGTCCCGCTGATCGAGATCGTCGACGAAGCCGACGAGGTCGCCCGCTTGACGGCACTGGATCTCGACGCGTTCCAATGGCTCGTGGTCACGTCACCCAACGGGGCGAGACGAGTTGCGCCGCTCGTCGCGCCCGGCTCGTCGCGCCCGCTGCTGGCCGCAGTCGGCGCGGCAACGGCGGAGGTGCTGCCACGTTGCGATCTGGTCGCCGAGACGCAGAGCGCGGCGGGCCTGCTCGAGGTATTTCCGCAGGGTGCCGGGCGGGTCGTCGTCGTCCAGGCCGTGGATGCGGAGCCGACGCTGGTCGACGGCCTGGCAGAGCGGGGCTGGGATGTCGAGGTGATCAAGCCCTTCCGGGCGGTCACCGCCAAGCCGTCCGAGGAGCAGCAGCGGGCCGCGATGGACGCCGACGCCGTGCTGTTCGCCAGCGGTTCCGCAGCCCGTGGATGGGCCGACGTCTTCGGGTCGCGCACGCCCGCCATCAGCGTCGCGATCGGCGCCCGGACCGCGGCCGCAGCCGAGCAGGTGGGGCTCAAGATCACGATTGTTTCTGCCGATCATTCGATGTACGGGATGTTGGTCGCGCTGGACAGGTATCTGTCCGACTGCAACTAGCATCTACAGGGGCTGGGTCGGATGGAAGCGGTACGGGATTGATGATTGACACTCGTGTGTTGGGTCGGTGGCTGCTCGCAGCTACCGGGATCTCCGGCATTGCCGCGGTCGGTCTCACCCACTCCGCAGCTCAGGGCGGCCTTCCCACGAGCCTTGCCCAGGGTCCGACGGTCGCGATCGAGTCGCAATCAGGTGCCAATCCGTCCGTGTCCAGCGATGGCCGCTTCGTCGTGTACGCCGGTCCGCCGGCCAACGCCGACGACGAACGGGCCAGCACCGTGTGGCTGCGGGACCGCTCCAATGGCGGCGAGGTCGAGCTGACGACACCGCAACCGGGCGTACGCCTCGGCGACAGCGTGTTCCCCGTGATCAGCGGCGACGGCTGCTACGCCGCAGTCATCACCCAGATGCCGCTCGATCTGTTCCGCGACGACGACAACGAAGGTCGCTGGGACGTGTATCGGGTGAAGCTGCCGAGCTGCGGCGGCGCGCTCAACGGTTGGGAGCTGATCTCCACCAACGACTACCGCGCCGGCGACCAGGGTGCGACCGACGACGTCGATCCTCGGTTCCCGCCGGCGATCTCAGGCAGCGGTTCGGTCATCGCCTACACCCACCAGTTCGACGCCTCGCAAACCGACATCGACGGCGTCATCGTCGTCGACATGACCAAGCCCGCCGGTCAGCCGGGCCACGCCGTCCCCGTCGCCGGTACACCTACCGCTGCGCCGAACGGCACCTACAAGTACGCCGGTCTCCGCGAACCGTCGCTGTCCGACGACGGTCTCTACGTCGCGTTCACCTCCGACGCCAACTCCTCGAAGGCCAACCCCGATTGGAGTTCCGGTCAGGTCCCCGGCGAGTTCGCCAGCTCGCAGGTCTACATCTGGAACCGGATCAACCCCGACGTCAACTCGGCGGTCGTTCGCGCCTCGCTCGGCCCCGACAGCACGGCCAACGGCAATGCCGGGTCCCCGGCGATCTCCGCCGACGGCACGTACGTGGCGTTCGCCTCGACGGCGGTCAACCTCGTCATCGGCGCGTCGCTGCCACCGTGCATCGACAGCTGCCCGTCGCAGATCTACCGCTACAACCGCGTCGACGGCACGATCGTGCTCGTCAGCCGCGTTCCGGCCGGCGACAGCTCGCAGATCGTCGGCAGCGATCTCGGCGCGAGCCAGCCGTCGATCAGCAGCGACGGAAGCCAGATCGCGTTCGTCACTCGTTCCACCAACCTGCTGACGACACGACCGAGCGTCGGCGGGGCATCGACCGACGGCGACATCCTCGTCAGCAACGTCGACAGCGCCCAGATCTACCGAGCGTCCGTCCTCACCGACGGCGTCACGCCGGCCCCGGCGGCGAACGCCCATCCGAAACTGTCGGCGACGGGTCGTGTCATCGTGTTCGACACACTCGCCGGTGCGGCGTACAACCCGCTGGCCACGCCGGCACCCAACTCGCAGCGCCAGGTCGTGGGCATCACCCAGGAGCCGCAGCTGTCGATCGCCGACATCAACGTCGGCACCGGCATCGTCGGCCTGCCCGGCAGTGAGTGGTTCGTGCGCCTGTACAACGCCGGGCCCGGCTCGTTCGTGCCGGCGAAGGTGCAGTCGACCAACGCCCAGTTCGGTATCACCTTCGGTGAGTGCACCGAGGGTTACGCAGTGCCGCCGGGCGGCTCGTGCGGCGTCGCAGTGATCCTCACCCCGAGCGTCGAAGGATCGATCAACGGGTTCATCAAGATCTCCGAGGCCGGCTTCGACGCCCTCACGGTTCAGTCCAAGATCACCGGCGCGGGCGGCCTGCCCGCACTCGCCGCGGACCAGGGCAGCTACCACCACTTCGAGACGTTGAAGGTGGGCGACTCGGGCGAGACCAGCACGTTCACGATCTCCAACGTCAGCCTCGTACCGACGTGGATCACCAACGTGGCCATTCAGGGTGCCAACCCCAAGGACTTCAAGATCGTGCGCACCAAGTGCCGCAACGCCGTCCTCGAGATCAGCGCCGGGTGCACCGTCGACGTCGCCTTCGCCCCGAAGGAAGCAGGGCACCGTTCCGCAACGATCGTGGTGGCGACCGACACCGGCCAGTACACCAGCGTGCTCGTCGACGGCGACGCCCACTACACCCCGACCATCCAGGCCGCAGGTACCGACGTGATGGCCGGTGAGCAGATCGGTGTGGGCGGCTCGGGCTTCGCACCCGACGCCAACATCACGTTGTTGTGGGCCGACGGCGCTGGCCGGCGCACGTCCGTCCAGGCCGACAAGGCCGGCAACTTCTTGATCTCGATGCTCGTCGCCGCGAACGAGCGGCCCGGCGACCGAGTGCTCGTCGCCCAGACACCGGGCAGCGGCACCGACCCGACCTCGGTCGTGCTGCGGGTCAACCCGCGCCCCGTCGAAGAGGTCGACCCGGCCTCCGCGGCCTGGCCCGGCGGCTGACCCCGGCGCACTCCCCAGCGTTTGACGACTCAGGACCCCATACGGGTCCGCAAACACCAAACGCAGCAGAGGCGATAGTGCGTTTGACGACTCAGGACCCGTATGGGGTCCGCAAACACCAAACGCAGGTAGGCCGGGGCGGGTCAGCCGGCGGGGGCGGCCACGGGGGCGGGGACCATCCGGCCCGACACCAACATCGCCGCGGTGCACACGCCGGAGATGTTGCCGGCGCCGACGCAGTTGAGCTGCAGCACCAGTTGGGTGCCACCGAGCACCTCGATCGGCGATACCAGCGACACGCGCTTGTCGCCGGTGTTCACGTCGGCGAGCGACAGCGTGTAGATCACGTTGGTGCCATTGCTGAGCACCGCCACACCGCTGTCCTGATCGGGGTTCTGCAAGGCGAAATCGGTGAGCTCGAAGTTCTGGCCGACGGGCACGTCGACGGTCTGCGACAGGGTCTGGCCCGACGGCGACGCCGGTGCGAGCAGGCGACTGAACAAGGTGCCCTGATTCTGGGCGGGTGGAGCGGCAACGGCGGTTGAAACCGGAGTCGAGTCGCTGGGGTTCGGAACCACGACGGATGCAGACGGCACGACCGTCGTCGAGGCAATCGCCGCGGGCAGCTGTTCGGCGACCGCATCGTCGGCAGCGTCGCGAATGGCCGGCTTGACGAGGCCGAACCACACCAGAGCCAAGGCGGCGATGGTGACCAGCGCGGCCAGCAGACGACCGAAGAGCCGCTCGGGGATCATCGACGCCTGCACGAAGGTGACCGGTGCGCTGGCGGTCGGTGCGCCCGGCTGATCGGCGTCGATCGTGAACTGGACGGTGCGCGATCGCCGCTCCCATTGCAAGCGGTTGGCGTGCACCTTCAAACGGATCAACGAGCTGGCGCCGGGCTCGACACCGGCAGCAGGCGGATCGAAGTCGCCGTCGATGCGGCCGGTGGGGTCGAGCAGGTGCAGCCGGCACGACGCCTGCGTGTTGCCCTGGTTCTCCAGCATCATCTCGTAGACGGCGGTGCGCCGGGCGCGCAGGGCGGGCTGCAACATGTGCAGGCGGCGGGTGTAGGTCGGCCCGACCTGCAAAGTGGTCTCCGAAGACCCGACATCGTCAGGGTCGCTCTGCGGCACGATCCGCACGGTGAGCGCGGTGGGCCCGGCAGTTGTCGACGGCAGCAGCGGCGGCTGCACCTCGACATCGACGACCTCTTGCGATCCACCGAACAAGGTGACGGAACCGGGCCTGATGGTGGTCCACCCGGCAGCGAGGCCCACGGGTGTCAACGAGAACGTCTCGGTGGTGTCGCCGAGGTTGACGATCGTCAGTTGGAACACCGCCGAAGTGCCCGGGACGACCTCGACATCGCTTCGCGAGAACCATGCCTGGGCAGCCATCGCAGCCACGCTACTGGCGGTCTCGTTGCGGACAGCGTCAATCAACGAAAGCTGATGCGGTCCCTGCCGGCCAGCTTGGCTTGTCGCAACGCGTCGCTCGCGGTGGCCAACAACTTCGCCGAGTTGCCGGCTCCGCTGCCGACGGTGACACCGACCGACGCGGTGAGGTGCACGCTCGACGGCAACGACGACCACGACCGCGCGGCGATCAATTGGCGGACGCGCTCGAACACTACGCGGGCGTCGCCCGGCGATGTGTCGCGCAGCACCATCACGAATTCGTCACCGACCGTTCGAACAACGGAGTCACCGCGTCTGCAGACACGCTCCAGCACAGCCGCGACCTCCTGCAGCACGCTGTCGCCGGCTTCGTGGCCGAATGCCTCGTTGATGAAGCCAAACCGGTCGAGATTGAGAGCGCCGATGCACACCGGCGCGTCGTCGAGTAGTGCGTCGGGCAGCCAATGGCCGAGGAACTGGCGATTCTTCCCGGAATGGGCGTCACGTCGCACGTGCTTTCTACATTCTCCCGTAAGCCTGTGTTTGGCTATCGCGCGATGGTTGCGGCAATGTGTGCGATCGGATTTCTGGGCTTTCTGGTCTGGGGCCACCACATGTTCATCAGCGGGATGAATCCAGCGTCTTCGATTGCTTTTTCTGTTCTGACGATGGTGATCGGGGTTCCGAGTGCGATCAAAACCTTTAACTGGTTGGGAACCCTTTGGGGCGGAGCGATTCGTTTTACTACTCCGATGATGTTTGCAATCGGATTTGTTTCACTCTTCGTATCGGGCGGAATTACAGGTCTCATAATAGGGCAGACGAGCCTTGATGTTTTCTTTCACGATACATATTTCATCCCTGGGCACTTCCATTTGATTATGGGAGTCGCAGCGGTGTTCGGGATCTTCTCAGCCACATATTTCTGGTTCCCCAAGATGATTGGCAGAAGTCTCAACGAGACGCTGGGCAAGTTGCATT